>Ga0302278_10001862_pt1 | contig 25238 bp, 15 predicted proteins | sample III_Bog_N3_2_FD_194543 | JGI IMG/M metagenome (GOLD analysis project Ga0302278, IMG submission 194543) | Peat permafrost microbial communities from Stordalen Mire near Abisko, Sweden - III_Bog_N3_2 | ecosystem: Environmental > Terrestrial > Soil > Wetlands > Peat | place: Sweden: Abisko... | reverse complement strand
CAATGTTCCCGTCCGGCAGAAACCGCGCCAAGTCCGCCGTCCGAAACAGCCGCGCCTCCGGCCGCTCGCTGAACGGATCCGCCACGAACTTCTCCGCCGTCAATTCCGGCCGCCGGTGATACCCCCGCGCCACCCCCACCCCGCCAATATACAGCTCCCCCGCCACCCCCACCGGCACCGGCTGCCCCGCCGCATCCAAGATGTAAATCTGCGTGTTCGCAATCGGCCGCCCAATCGGCACAAACCGCAGCCCGCTGTCCCGCCGGCACGTCCAGTGTGTCACATCCACCGCCGCCTCGGTCGGCCCGTATAAATTATACAGCGCCACCCCGGGCAGCCGCTCGAAAAACCGCTCCTGCAAATCCCATGGCAGCGCCTCCCCGCTGCAAAACACCCGCCGCAACGACCCGCAGTGCTCCGCCACCGGCGCCTGTAAAAACAGCCGCAGCATGGATGGCACGAAATGCAGTGTCGTGATCCCCTCCTTGAGAATGGTCGCCGCCAAATACTGGCTGTCCCGGTGCCCCCCGGGCCGCGCCAGCACCAGCCGCGCCCCCGCCAGCAATGGCCAGAAAAACTCCCACACCGAAATGTCGAAACTAAACGGCGTCTTTTGCATGACCCGGTCGCTCTCGTCCAAGCCATACATCTCCTGCATCCACAGCAACCGGTTGCAAATCCCCCGGTGCGTATTCATCGCCCCCTTGGGCTGGCCCGTCGAGCCCGAGGTGTAAATCACATACGCCAAATCTCCGGCCCCCACGCCCGTCACCGGGGCCGCGCCCCCGTCATATTCCGCCAGTTCCCCCAAGGCGTCCACACACACCACCCGCCATCCCGGTCCCGCCAACCGCTCCGCCAGCGCCGTCTGCGTCAGCAGCACCGCCGCCTGCGCATCCGCCAGCAGGAACGCCACCCGCTCCGCCGGATACCCCGGGTCCACCGGCACATACGCCGCCCCCGCCTTCACCGTCCCGTAAATCGCCACCACCAGTTCCAATGACCGTTCCAAACTCACCGCCACCAGCGAGCCCCGGCCCACGCCCAAACCCACCAGATAATGCGCCAGCCGGTTGGCCCGCTCGTTGAGTTCCGCGTATATCAGCGTCCGCCCCTCGAAAACCACTGCCACCGCCCCGGGCGTCCGCGCCACCTGCGCCTCAAATAATTGATGCACACACTGCTCCAGCGGGTAAGCCCGCGCCGTCTGGTTCCATTCCTCCACAATTTGCCGCCGTTCCGCCGCCGTTAAAAGCGGAGGAACGATTTCCATGGGCTGGCCGTTGGAAACCATCTGGTTGTCAGTGGATGCACCCATTATTTCCGGATTACTTCTGAGACTTGCAATTTTTGAATGTCTTCGCTTAAGAATATTAATGTCAGTTTATGTTTGGGCCGTCGAGCAATATTTGCCCGGTGGCGACCGCCCCAACCGGGACTTTTTGGGACGGGACCAGATTAATTTGCTTGCCGCCATGGGCCCCAGCCTTAATGCTGGCGTGTCCTATGGCGGCAAAAAAACAAACGGTTCGCACGGTAAAGAAAACACGCCGGGTAAAAGTGGCCCAGGCGAAAGGCTTTCAGCCTGACGCCGCCCCCACCATTCCACCGGCCGCCACCACCGTGGAGGTGGCATTTACCCCCAACCCGGGCGCGGGCGAGGCGGAACACCGGGCCGAGGGCGACACCACCGCCTTCATCCGCAAGGAATCCACCCGTTATGACGCGGATACGGCCATCAAACTCTACCTGCGCGAGATCGGCCAGGTGAAATTGCTGACGCCGCAGGAGGAGATTGAACTGGCCGCCCGCATCAAGAAGGGCGACAAGAAGGCCCGCGAGCAGATGATCAAGGCCAACCTGCGGCTCGTGGTGAAAATCGCCCGGGATTACGAGGGCATCGGCCTGCCGTTGCTGGATTTGATCAGCGAGGGCAACATCGGGCTGATGAAAGCCGTTGAACGTTTTGATCCCGCGAAAGGCGGGAAACTGTCCACCTACGGCTCGTGGTGGATCAAACAATCCATCAAGCGCGCCCTGGCCAACCAGTCCAAAACCATCCGGCTGCCAGTGCATTTGGTGGATAAAATCTCCAAGATGCGGCGGCTCTCCATGAAAATGACGGAGGAGTTCGGCCGCGAACCCACGGACGAGGAACTGGCCGGGGAATTGGGCATCACCACCGCCCGCGTCACGCAGATGCGCCAGGCGTCGCTGCGGCCCACCTCGCTGGACGCCCCGATCGGGGACGAGGATTCCAATTTGTTTTCCGACATTGTGGAGGATGAAAACGCCCATTCGCCCTACACCAACCTGGAGGATAAAACCGTCACCGACATGCTGCAGGACATGGTCAAACACCTGGCGCCGCGGGAGGCCACCATTTTGCAATATCGTTTCGGCCTCGATGGCGGCACGGAAAAAACGCTGGAGGAGGTCGGGGCGAAATTTGAGGTGACACGGGAACGCGTCCGGCAAATTCAAAACCTCGCGCTGCGCAAACTGCGCCGGATGATCGAAAAACTCGAACACAGCAAAAAAGAAGAATAAAGAAGAATTACCAGCTTATGTCATCCCCCACCGCCCGGGAAATTGAAGCCGCCATCCGCAACATTCCGGACTTTCCCAAGCCGGGCATCCAGTTCAAAGACATCACCCCCGTGCTGGCCGATGCGCGGTTGTTCGCCGGCGCGATTGATTTGTTGACGGAAGGGTTCAAACCCGGCGACGTGGACGCCGTGGTGGGCATTGACGCCCGGGGCTTCATTTTCGCCGCCGCCGCCGCCTTGAAGTTGCAGGCCGGTTTCGTGCCCGTCCGCAAAAAAGGCAAGCTGCCCCACCTGACGATTGAAGCGGAATACGCCCTGGAATACGGCACCGCCACCGTGGCCATGCACGTGGACGCCCTGAAACCGGGTGCGCGGGTGTTGCTGGTGGATGACCTGCTCGCCACCGGGGGCACCGCCGCCGCCGCGCTCGCGCTGATGCAAAAGCTGGGCGCCAACATCCTGGAGGTGGGCTTCCTGATCGAATTAAAATTTCTGGGCGGCCGCGAAAAACTCCCGGGCCTGCCGGTGCGTTCCCTGGTGGTTTATTGAGCCATGCCGTCGCGTAATTAGTTTTTCAAGACCGCGCTTCCCGTTACACTATTGGCGATGCATTGGCTGCAAACAATTGACACCGCCCTGTTTCATTTCATCAACGGCTCATTGGGCAATCCGGTCTTTGACTGGTTGATGCCCATTTTGAGCGGCAGCGGCGTGTCCTGGTTCATCCCCCTGGCCGTGGCCGTGGTGCTGGGGACGCTGGTGTTGGGCAAGGCGCACGCTCGGCTCTGCGCCCTGCTGATCATCCTGGTCGTGGTGCTGGGCGATCCCCTGGTGATCAACACCCTCAAACATGCCATCGCCCGCCCCCGTCCCTGTTTGGCCCTGGACGAGGTCGTGGAACGGCTTGGCTGCACCGCGAGCGGTTCCATGCCCTCCGCCCACGCCGCCAACTGGTTTGCCATGACCCTGGTGATGTTTCTGTTTTACCGGCGGAGTTGGTGGTTCATGCTGCCCATGGCGCTGGGGGTTGCTTTCTCGCGGGTTTATTGCGGGGTGCATTATCCGAGTGATGTGCTGGCCGGGGCTATTTTGGGGGCGGGTTACGCCGCCGCCCTGGTGTGGGTTTTTGAAACCGGCTGGCAAGGCCTGGGTAAAAAATGGTTCCCCGCCTGGCACGCCCGAATGCCTTCGCTGATCCATCCCCCCCCGGTGACAACCATTCCTGACGCGAAGCCCGAAGGCCCGGAATGGCTGCGGCTCGGGTATATATTTATTGTCGTCATGCTGTTGGCCCGCTGGGTTTACCTCGCCTCCGGCCTGATTGGCTTGAGCGAGGATGAGGCTTATCAATGGCTATGGTCCAAGCATCTGGCCCTGTCTTATTACAGCAAGCCGCCGGGCATTGCCTTTCTCCAACATCTGGGCACCACCCTCTGGGGGGACACGGCCTTTGGGGTGCGCTTTTGTTCACCGCTGTGCGCCGCCTTGACGGGGCTGCTGCTGCTGCGCTTCATGGCCCGGGAAGTGGGCCCGCAACCCGCCTTCTGGCTGTTGCTCATCGTCACCGCCACCCCCCTGCTCGACGTCGGGGCGGTGTTGATGACCATTGATCCGCCGTTGGTTTTGTTTTGGACCGCCGCCATGATCGCCGGCTGGCGGGCGCTGCAACCGGACGGAAAAACCCGCCACTGGCTGCTGGCGGGGTTGGCGCTCGGCCTCGGTTTTCTCTTCAAATACACCGCCCTGCTGCAAGTCATCTGCTGGGCGATTTATTTTGCAGCCGCCCCCGCCTCGCGGAAACACTTGCGCCAGCCCGGACCCTGGCTGGCGTTGCTGGTTTCTCTCCTTTGCACCACCCCGGTCCTCCTCTGGAACGCGCAACATCATTGGATCACCGTTGCGGCGGTCGCCGGCAATGCGGGGATGCACTCGGCCTGGCATCCCACGCTCAATTATTTCTGGGATTTTTGCGGGCAGGAATTTGGACTGTTGAATCCCTTCTTTTTCATCGGCGCCCTGTGGGCGGGCTTTGGCTTTTGGCAATTGCGTCCGCAACCGCCCTTATACCGGTTTCTCTTTTGCATGGGCCTGCCGGTGTTTTTGGGGCATTGGCTGTTTTCCCTCCATTCCCGGGTGCTGCCCAACTGGATCGCGGTCAGCATCCTGCCGATGTTTTGCCTGATGGTGGCGTATGGCGCGCACCACCGGCGGCGGGCCCGAATCTTCCTGACCGGCGGTCTGGCCCTGGGCTTCGTGGCGGCGGTATTCCTGCACGACACCGACTTGATCGGCCGGCTTTACCGCCCGTTGCCGGCGGAGGCCGATCCATCCCACCGGCTCCGGGCTTGGGCCGAAACCGCCGCGCTGGTGGAAGGGGAATGGCAACAACTGTCGGCCAAGGACGGACCGGCCTTCATCATCGCCGACCACTACGGACTGACCGGGGAACTCTCGTTTTATTCCCCGGCCGCCCGGGCCGCGGTAAAAGCGCAGCCGCTGGTTTATTGCGTGGATTCCGAGCCGCCGGCCAATCAGTTCTATTTCTGGCCGGATTATGATTACCGGTCCCAGCGTCACGGTCAGAATGCGATTTACGCAAGCCTGGTCAATTCCTCCCCCTACGAAAAGGGCTGGATCTGGCATTGGCTCAAAGGCGAACCCATCGCCGAAGTCCCCCCGCCGCCGGCCCCGGTGCCCGATAAAATGGCGGCTGAATTTGAATCCGTCACCGACCTCGGGGTGCGGGAAGTGCGGCTGAACGACCGCATCTTTCACCGGGTGCATTTGTGGGCGTGTTACCATCTGCGCTAAGCCGGGACAATGCCTTTCAACCGCAGATGAACGCAGATAAAAACCGGGAGAAAACATTGAGCCAGTCCAGACCCGGCCGGATACCCATTGGGGCCTTGGTTTTTCGGGCTTTGCCGGCTCTCCTCATCTGCGTCCATCTGCGTCCATCTGCGGTTAAGCTCTATTTCGACAGTATGGAGGCGGCTCAGTCCGAATATGCCCGCATCTGAAATCATCATTCCCGTCCAGGATTACCACCTGGCGGCCACTTTGGATTCCGGCCAGGCCTTTCGGTGGCAGCGCCGGAACACCGCGTGGACCGGCGTGATCCACCGGCATTGGGTGCGGTTGGAAGCCGTGGACGCCGGCCTCCGGGCGACCACCGCCGGCCCGGTGCCGGACTGGCGCTGGCTGACCGATTATCTGCAAACCGGCGTGGACCTGACCGCCGTGATCAAGGCCTTCCCGGAGGACGCCCCGCTGCAACAAGCGGTGGCGGCTTGCCGGGGGCTGCGGCTGTTACGCCAGGAACCGTGGGAATGTCTCGCTTCGTTCATGTTGTCGTCCACCAAGCAAATTGTGCAAATCCGGCAAATCATCGCCCTGTTATGCGAACGGCACGGCACGGCGATCACCGTCCCCGACGGCGAACCGCCGGCCTTTGCCTTTCCCACGCCCGCTCAAATCGCCGGCTTGAGCGAAGCCCAATTACGAGCCTGCAAAATGGGATTCCGCGCGCCGAACCTGCTGAACGCCGCCCGGCGGATTGCCGAAGGCGGCTTGGATTTGGAACATTGGCGGACCCGGTCGCACGCCGAAGCGCGCGCGGAATTGATGCAATTGCGGGGGGTCGGCGGCAAGATTGCCGATTGCGTCCTGCTCTTTGCGGGCGGCTTCAACGCGGCGTTCCCGGTGGATGTCTGGATTAAAAAAGCGTTGCAGGAACTGTATTTTCCGCGCCGGCGCGCTTCCGAGAAGCGCCTGCAACACTTCGCCGCGACGCATTTCGGTCCGCAGGGCGGTTACGCCCAGCAATACCTCTTTCATTACCGGCGGACGATAAAATAAACTGCCGGAGTTATGCGTGGCATCATTGCAATCGCATATTAAATCAAGCCCTGAGATTCCTCGCCCTGCTCGCGGTGATTTCGGCCGCAGCCTTCTCTGCGGCGGCCCCGCCGACATGGCAGGAACTGTCGGCGCGACTGTTCACCAACGGGCCCATCGTTTGGCAGGCCCCCACGGATAAATTGCCGAAAAGTTTTTGGATTTATCAAAGGAAATTGCCCCGGATTTTTTCCGCAACGGTGATTACCAATGCCGTGGTTCTCGGTTCGCTTCAAAGCCGGGGTTTCCCCCGGCCATCCACAAATGACTTTTTCATTTGGGAACAAGAGCCGCCGAATTGGCCCGGCCCAATTCCCGCTCTATTGAACATCCAACCCGGCGATGCCTGTCTCTCTTTTTCCATGGCGCATTCAGGCCCCATTTCAGAAAAAGAGAGCCCCAATAATAACACGCTGGTTGAATCGGCCTTGAAACATGCGGTTCAACTCGGCCTTGACCCCGCCCGGCTACCGCCGGGAAAAATTTACACTCGTTGGTGCGACGACGACCAAGCCGCCCATCAAGTTTGCGGACGTGGCATCTTCTTCGCCCGCCGCCTTGACGGAGTCAGCTTTTTTTCGGCCGCCGACGACGGAGAAGGCGCGGAAGGCTTCTCAATGGACTTCGGCGAACATGGGAAAATCCAAGCTTTTTCCGTCCGCTGGTCAGCCCTGGTGCGTTACAAAAATGAACCCACCGCCAGCCTGAACGAAATTACACGTTGCCTCCGAGCGCACAAAACACTCGTGCTGCCAAGCCCGGATGAGGAGAATTATTTTGCGCGGCTCAAAAATTTGGCGAACGCAAATAAACTCACCATCAATAAAATCACGCCATATTACGGTGAAGGCGTGTTTGGGGAAGTGCCGACCAACGATGTGCCCGCCCAGTTTGCGACCCCTTTTGCCGAATTGGAGGCCGTTGCCGATTTTGGCAACAGCAACACCCCCGTCCGACTGCTCGTTCCCATCATCGTATCGGAAGCAAACCGCTTATTAAAACTAAATGGGGCCGCCAGTGCGGGGCGCGAGGCGGGGCTGGAATAAAAGTATTATTGGGGCGGGGCAACAACAACCACCCCACCAGACGGGGTTTTAATGCGGTGTCGAGACGCCGCTACGATCCATTTCGGCGTGCGACTCTGGGGCGAAGCGTTTTTTGCCGGCCCGCGACCACCAACACGTTACTTCGCCGCCAAGGCATGCCACGCGATCAGGCCGACGAACAGCAGCAGGGGACCGGCCACCCGGCAGAGCCGCCAGAGGCGCTGTTGTGCGGCGGTCGTGGTGGTGAAACCCAGAACGGCGGAACCCGTGGCAATCCCGTTGGCCAGATGATACGCCACCGCCACCAGCCCCAACACATAGAGTTGGGCGAACAAAAGGTTGCCGGGATGGCCCGCCGGCAGTCCGCCCCAGAAATGCCAGATGGCGTCCGAGGCCGAACTGAAGGCGTGGTGCGGATCAAACCGGCCGCCGAACCAGCGGTGCATCGTCACCAAATGGAACGTCAGAAACCCCAGCATGACCACGGCGCTGAGCCGTTGCAGCCACTGGCGCAAATCGCTGCCATGCTGGTGTTTTTGGACGCCGAACTTTAGTCGCTCGCGGGCCAGGGTCCGCACGCCCAGGCCGACGTGAACGGCCAGGGGGAGGAAGACCAGGGTTACTTCCAACACCGGCAGCCAGATTCCCAGCGCATGGCTGCGGCTGACGACCGCCTGGAAGGTGGCCGGCCACAGCCCGAGCAAATTGACGGTCAGATGCAGCACCAGAAACGCGCCCAACGCCAGGCCGGCCATGGCCAGATAATGCCGGGGACAACGGCCGCCGCCACCGCCACAACGGCACTCGTGCGCGACGGGTTCCCCGAACTTCAGGGCCATGATGATGCGCGGATCCGGCGGTGCGGGCCGGTGGCCGTGGCCGCCGCAGCCGCAGCCGCCCGAGCCTTTATCGGAGGGTGTTTTTGGGGAGAAGCCGGTACACATGGGGGATTACTTATTCACGGCCTCACGCCGGCCGCAGGAGCAACTCGGGCAGGGCTCGCCGGTGCCGTGGCCGTGGGCGGGTTGGGCCTGGACCACCGTGGCGCCGAGTTGCAGGGAGGTCGCCGCCCATTTCCAGTCGCCCCCGGCCGGTCCGCCGGTGAGCGCGAGGGTTTCGCCCAGCAGTCGTGGACGTTCCGGCGGGGTGATTTCAAATTTCTTGGCGAAGGCCGCCGCCTTATCCCCCTTTTCTTCATCCACGACGACCACGAAATCCAGGGCCAGTTGGGTGGAGGTGTCCCGGCTGCTGCCGTGGATGCGCGTGAGTTCGTAGAGGCAGACGTTGGTCGCTGCGGGGCCCGCGACGTCGAAGAGGATGGTGAATTCATCAAAGGCCGCGTCTATCCCGGCGAGTTTCAACCCGCCGGTGACGCTCAGTTTCCAACTCGGCGCCTTGTCGGCGGAGAGGCCTTTGACATAGCGCGCGATCAGGCCGTCGTTGCCGGCCAGGCGCAGGGGTTGGAATTGCTCGTAGCCGACGGTTTCGGCGTTGGAATATTTTTTATAGATCAGGAAGCCCATGGTTGTTTTTTAGGTTGTCGGCCAGGGATTGCAGATCCTGGTCGGTTAGGTTGCGTTTACAGACGGCGGCAAAACGTCGAACCGCCCCGAGCAACGCCGGCAGCAGCGAGGCGGGAAATTCGACGTTCAGCCGCTTCAATTGGGCGCGGAGTTGCCGCGTGCCGGAATGCCGGCCCACCACCATTTCGGTGGGCGCGTGGCCCACTTCATCGGCGGCAAAGGGTTCGTAAGTGGCGCAGTTTTCCAACATGCCGCCGCAGTGAATGCCGGATTCGTGCCGGAACACGGCCGTACCGGTGACGGGTTTCTCCGGGGCGAGCGGCCGGCCGGCGGCGTGCGCCACCAGATCGCCCAGCGCGGAGAGCCGCCGGGAGTCCACACCGCAATCCGTCCGGAGGGTGAGCCGCACCGCCATGACGACTTCATCCAGGGCCGCGTTGCCGGCGCGTTCGCCCAGGCCGTTGACGGTCACGCTGGCGGCGTCGGCGCCGGCGGCGAGGGCGGAGAGGGTGTTGGCGGTGGCCATGCCCAGATCATTGTGCCCGTGAAATTCCAGGCTCAACCCGGGCGTGGCCGCCCGGAGCGCGGTGAACAGATCCACGGTTTGCAGCGGATTGAGCAGGCCCACGGTGTCCGCCACCCGGAGCCGGCACAGGCCCGCCGCCTGGGCGGTTTGCGCGAAGGCGACGAGAAATTCGCGGTCGGCGCGCGAGGCGTCCTGCGCCCCGACGGAGAGGAATTGAAACGTATCGCGGAATTCGGCGGCGAGTTCGACCATCGTCCGCAAGACCCACTCGCGGTCTTTTTTCCAGGCGCGCAGGTGGATTTCCGAGACGGGCAGGGAAAAGTGCGCGCCATGCACGCGGCATTGGGCGGCGGCCTGCAAATCGGCGCGGGTGGCCCGGCACCACGTCGTCAAGCGCGCGGGCAGGCCGAGATCGGAGACGGCGTTGATGTCGTCAATTTCGGGCTGGCCCATGGCGGGGATGCCGAGTTCGAGTTCGGGCACCCCGGCGCGGCTGAGCGCGGAGGCGATGGCGATTTTCTCCGCCCGCGTGAACGCCACGCCGGCGGCCTGCTCGCCATCGCGCAGGGTGGTGTCAATGAGATGGATGCCGCAGGGGTTCATGCGAACAGGGTCGCCGCCGGCAGTTCCTTCTTTTCCTCCAGGCTGTCCAGGATGGCCTCGGCGGTCTCAATGGTGGCTTTTTTATACCAGAGGTTTTCGGGATAAACGACCATCACCGGGCCGCTGTCGCAGATGTTCATGCAGCCGGTGCTGGAGACCATGACGTCGTCCAGCCCCCGGTCCTGCAATTCCATGGTGATGTGCTGGAGGATTTGGGCGGAATCCTTCTTATGGCAGACGCCCGCCGCGCCGGTGGGCCGAAAGCTGCCGCAGACAAATATGTGATGATTTGGTTTGCTCATATTATTATGGGGTTGGTGGGTGGCGGTGGATTACGAAATCAATGGTTCAACTTTCGGCGACCGACCCCTTGAGGATTTTGGCCAGATGCCGGTCCAGGTTCAACATGGCCCCGGCGCAGGTGGCCTCGCGGGTTTTCACGAGGAGCTTGTCGGACCAGGCTTCCTCCTCCACCTGTTCATTGATGAACCAGTGGAGCAGCACCTGGGCGGGATAATCTTTTAAGGCCAGCGCCACTTCATAGGCGGCGTGAATCCCCGCCGTGTTGGCGCGTTCGAGGTTGTAGGCGGCCGTGGCCACCTCGATGGGGTGCTGGAAGGTGGCCGGCGGGGCGGGCAGGGCGCCGATTTTCGGCACGATGTCCCGGTCGGCGAGGTGTTTTAAAATCTTGCCGGCGTGCGACTGTTCCTCGGCGGATTGGGCGTGAAAGAATTGGGCGAAGCCGCCGTGATGGTGGACGTCGCACCAATAGGCCATGGCGAGATACGCCTGCGCGGCGAGCAACTCGTGGTCGGCCTGTTTTTCCAAAGCGGTGACAAGGTTGGGGGACATGTTATTTAATCGGGTAGGGGTTGATCTGGGGAGGTGGTTCTAACCGCAGCCGGTGCCGGTGCCTTTGCAGGAAACCCCCGCGCCGCAACTCGTAAATCGCCGTTTCATGGCGGCGGGGATGGGTTGATCCGCATACACGGCGCGCAGGCCCTCGTCAATGAGCCCCTCCATTTCGATCACCTTCAGACCGTGTTGGGTGAGGACGCGCATGGGGGTGGGTCCGGCGGCGTTCACCAGCAGCGCACGGCAATCTTTCAGGGTCACGGCCAGTTCCGCCCAGCGCGCATCGCCGTCGCCCTTGGGCGGGGCGGGGCGGAGTTCTTTCAGGCTGAAACTGCCGGGGAGGTCCGGGTTTGGCTCATAAACCACGAACTTTTCCGCCTCGCCGAGATGCTGGTTGACCAGGGCGCCCTCCATCGTGGCCACGGCAACATACGGCCGCGCATCCGTTTCCGCGGGATTCAGCGCGGCGTGGGCGTAATGCTTGAGGGTGTCGTGCTGTTCGGTGGACATGTTTTCCCCGACGTAACCAACGGCATCCGCGCGGCAACGGGCGCAGTGGGTCATCTGCGGCAGCAGTTGACCGCATTGCAGGCGCAGGCGGGCGGTCATCATCGTGTCCGGCGGGGCGAGTTCTTCAAACACGGCGCCTTTCACCGGCACCAGCGGCATGAGATTCATGATGTCGGCGCCGAGGGCGGAAACTTTTTTGGCGATTTCGGGGATGTGATCATCGTTCACGCCGGGCATGATGATCGTGTTGATCTTGACGGTGATGCCGGCGGCCTTGAGTTTGACGAGCGCCTCGATCTGCCGGGCGCACAGCGCCGCCGCCGCTTCGACCCCGCGCAGGGGCCGTTTCCCGTCGCGCACCCAGGCGTAAATGTCGCCGCCGATTTCCGGGTCCACCGCCGTGATGGTGAGGGTGACATGGCTGACCTGCAATTCCGCCAGTTCATCAATGTAGGGCGTCACGTTCAAGCCGTTGCTGGCGATGCACAACAACATCCTCGGGAAATGCTTCCGCGTCAGCCGGAGGGTTTCCATCGTTTCATCGGGATTCGCAAACGGGTCGCCCGGGCCGGCGATGCCCATGACGGAAATTTCGGGGCGCCGGGCCACGACGTCGCGGAGATACGCGATGGCCTGCTGCGGCGTGAGCACGTTGCTGGTCACGCCGGGGCGGCTCTCATTCATGCAATCGTATTTGCGGTTGCAGAAATTGCACTGGATGTTGCAGCGCGGGGCGACCGGGAGATGCACCCGCCCGTATTTCTTGTGGGCGTCCTTGTTGAAGCAGGGATGCGTGCTGAAGTCAACGGGCACCGGCCCGGACGCTCCGACGATGGGTTCAATGGTGGTGATCATAGGTAGCTGTAGCCAACGGGTGAATGTTCTTGTTTCCCTTCGAGCAACGAATTGACCAGACGGTCGAAAAGTTCCTGCGCGCCGCGGTAGCCCAGGTGCAGCACCCGCTGGCCGCCGATGCGGTCGTGAATTGGAAAACCGACGCGGATGAGCGGCACCTTTAACTTGCGCGCAATGGAATAGCCCTTGCTGGAGCCGGTGAAGAAATCCGGTTTCAACGCCGGGGCCGCCTCGGCGATTTCGGCGAAATCATAGCCCTCTTTCACGAGGGTTTCGGCGGGCAACCCGGGGACGGCCGCCCGCAGACATTTTTCCAATTGTTTGCTTCGTCCGCCGCTGGCGCACAATACCGGCGTGACGCCGAGTTCGCACAGCAGCGCGGTGAGGCCGATCACGAGATCCTCCTCGCCAAACACCACGGCGCGCTTTTCAAAGGCGTATTTGTGGCCGTCAATCAGGCTGTCCACCAGCCGGCCGCGTTCGCGCTGGTATTTCACCGGGATCTCGCCGCCGGCGATGGCCGCGAGGGTTGCCAGGAAAGCGTCGGTTTCGCGGATGCCCATCGGCAGACCGAGCAGCCGGCGCGGAATGCCGAATTTGCCATGCAGCACGGTGCCGGCGGTTTCCGTCCCTTCCAGCACACGCCCAAACTCGACGGTCGTTTTGGCGGAACCCAGTGCGCGGATGGCCGCCATGGGGGTGCCGCCGGATTGCAGTTTTTCGTATTCCGACCAGGTGGCGCCGTCCATCGTCTCCGAATAATCGGGCAACAGGGTCAGGGGCAGGCCGAAGTCCGCAAATATTTCCTTCAAATGCCGGAGGTCGGCGGGGGAAACCATCCCGGGGAACAGCGCGACGCCGGCCTGGGGTTCGCCCGCCACCGCCAGTTGGGCCACCAACTCGCGCACGGCGGAATGAAAACCGTCCATGTGCGTGCCGCGATAGCTCGCGGTCGAGACATGGACGATGGGCGCGGCGTCGGCGGGGCCGTGTTTCGCCTTGAGATCATGGATCAGTTGCCCCAGGTCTTCGCCGATGGTTTCGGCCAGACAGGTGGTGGCGGCGCCGATGAGTTCGGGTTGATATTGGCGGGTGATGTTCAAGACCCCCTGGGTGAAATTCTTGGCCCCGCCGAAAATGGCGCTTTCTTCGTGGAAGTTCGACGAGGCGATGTCAATCGGTTCGCGGAAATGGCTGATGAGGTAGCGGCGGATGTAGGTCGAACAGCCCTGGGAACCGTGCAAAAACGGGATGCAGCCCTCGACGCCGCGATACGCCAGGCACGCCCCCAGCGGGGTGCAGAGTTTGCAGGCGTTGCGGGTGGAGGTGAAGTTCTTGGAAGTGGGCTCGTCCTCATCCTCGTCCGCCACCGGCGGGAGCGGTGCGGCGGGGCGGGGCTCCCGGCAGCGATCCACGCCCTGACAATCGCCCGGGCTGTCACAGGTTGCCGGGCAACCCGTATTCTCCTCCGCCGTTTCTACTTGGATGTCAGTTTTCAACACAGCGATTGGCATTCACGCAAAGGCGATGCCAAACTTTTTGAAAGCGGTGGAATATTATAAAGCGTCGGAAATATGGGGATGTTGGGGCGCCGTGTTCTCCGCGCGCCGGAAGCGGGGTGGCCACCTTCCTACCTTCGCGTAGCTTTGCGCGGGGCCAACCACATTAATGTAGGACGCCGGGCGGGTAGGGTTGAAAGGGTTAAAGGGTTGAAAGCGTGGAACGGGGATGGATGAAGGGGTGTTGACCGGGCTTGACTGACCTTGACCGGGCTTGACTGACCTTGACTGGGTTTGACCGACCCTGACTAGACAAGATGGTTGGTGGATCGGAAATGACCATTGAACCACCGAGCTGGGACGCGCTGCGGGTGCTGCTACCGAGTGTGTATCCCAGGGGAAGGTGGCGAGTTCATATTTATCAAAAAGTTATCCTGCACTCACAATACGCATTAATATGCGTATTGTAAACTTTTAACGAGTAATAAGTTGCTATTTATGGTTTAGCGCCTGAAATCCCCCTGGCACAACAAAGTGACTTTGATAACCACTGCACGGACACTGAGACCGAACGCCGGCTGGGCGAAAGCGGTGAAGGGATGATTGCGCGGGGACGCCCTGAGGGTGCTGATACCGGAAGAAACTTTCCTCAGACGGGTGACTGCGGATTGGATCGGGCTTTCAGCCCTTGGTTATTCATTGGTCCTGGAACCTGGGGCGAGTCCCCCAGGCTGGATTGAAGTCGGGCCTTTGGCCCGGGTTCTTAGCTGTTTCCAGTGGAATCCCCACCCACTTGGCGCCTGCGCCCGGGAGGGTCTGTTGGATATTGTGTCCCTCCAACTGGAATTCAGGCGCTGTGTAAAATATACAATATAGTGCCAGTTATCTATTGACACGAGGCATATAGTTGCTTATTGATGGGGCAAGATTATGAATATCTATCGCGGCAAAATCGGACGACGCCCGCCGGCCTGGGGGGAGCCATTGAACCAACGACCATGGGGCCGCCCGGCTCACCGTGGAACTCCGTCCGGCCACCGGGCTGGCCCCCCGGAACCAGCCAAAGTAGGTCGAAACCAGGTTGAAACAAGGCTAAAATCCCCCGGAAACAAGGTTAAACCAGCCGATACGAGCATAAGTTTTCCGCCTCCGGTTTGGCTCCCGCAGAGCGACTTCTGACCCGGTGGCTGACCGGCGCACCGGACCAAGCCCGTGTGGATTCCACCGAAAACAGCGAGGAACCATCTGTCTTAAGAACCGAAAAACCGGGAGGTTAAACTGCGTAACACCCGAAATACACGAAATATTTGACAGGACAGGATAAAACAGGATGAACCGGATCGTATTCTGCAGGCACCGGTGTTTGCGTCCCGCCGGACATTCCAGTTGTGAATCGGGGCCGGTTAATTTAACTTGAGTGCGGGAACCAGAACAATAATGAGCGAAGTCACTTTGGCGCTGCAATCGGTCAGTCGCGGCGAGCGCAAGGCCACGGAAGAGTTGTTTCCGCTGGTGTATGAGGAATTGCGGCGGATGGCGGAGAAGCGGATGGCGGGGGAGGCCGCCGGCCACACCCTGCAGCCGACGGCGCTGGTGCATGAGGCCTGGCTGCAATTGGTCGGCGATGGCGACCAGAGTTGGGAAAACCGCCGGCACTTCTTTGGCGCGGCGGCGGAGGCCATGCGGCGGATCCTCATCCTCAATGCGCGGCGTAAATCGGTCCTCAAGCGGGGCGGCGGCCAGGTGCGCCTGCCCTTGGAAGATTTGGAGATCACCGCCAGCACCCCGGATGACCACGTGCTGCTCATTGATGAGGCGTTGCAATGGTTGGAGGGGGAGGATCCGGAAATGGCGCGGATGGTGTTGCTCAAGTTTTTTGGCGGGCTGACCAATGAGGAGGTGGCCAAAAGTCTCGGCGGCAGTTTGCGGACCATCAACCGCCAGTGGTTCTACGCCAAAATCAAATTGTTCCGCTGGATTCGCGCCCAGAATTGATGAACTCCGAGTCGCAACTGGAAGCCGCCGTGAGTTTTGTCGCCGCCAATGTGCGGGACCCCGCCTTGCGGGCGCTGTTTCTGGACCAGGCCTGTGCGGGCGATCCGGGGCTGCGGGCGGCGGTCGAGGAAATGCTGGCGGCCCATGCCGGGGCGGAACGATTTTTCGCGACCGGCCGGGCGGCCGTCAACGCACCCGAGTTGGATTTTCAAGCCGCCGCCGTCCTGCGGGAAGGTTCCGGCGAGCCCCTGCCGGCCGCCTTGGACGACGAATTGATCGGCAGCCGGGTGGGGCGTTACAAACTATTGCAGAAAATCGGCGAAGGCGGCTGCGGGACGGTGTATCTGGCCGAGCAGGAGGAGCCGGTGCGCCGCCAGGTGGCGCTCAAGGTCATCAAACTGGGCATGGATACCAAGAATGTCATCGCCCGGTTCGAGGCGGAGCGCCAGGCCCTGGCGATGATGGATCATCCCAACATTGCCCGGGTGCTGGATGCCGGCGCGACCGCCACCGGCCGACCGTTCTTTGTCATGGAATTGGTGCGCGGCACGAGAATCACCAAATATTGCGATGAACACCACTTGGACAATACGGCGCGCCTGGGCTTGTTCATCCAAACCTGCCGCGCCATCCAGCACGCCCACCAGAAGGGCGTCATCCACCGGGACATCAAACCCTCGAACATCCTGGTGACCCTGCACGACGGTCTGCCCGTGCCCAAAGTCATTGACTTTGGCATCGCCAAAGCCACCGGGGGACGGCTGACCGACCACACCCTGCTCACCCTCGGCGAACAATTGGTCGGTACGCCGGCCTACATGAGCCCCGAACAGGCGGAGATCAGCGGTTTGGACATCGACACCCGCAGCGACATTTACAGTCTGGGGGTGCTGCTCTATGAACTGCTCACCGGCCGGACGCCGTTTGACACCCATGCGCTGATGAAATCCGGCTTGGATGAGATGCGGCGCAAACTGCGCGAGGACGAGCCACAACTGCCCTCCACCATGGTCACCTCGCTGCGTCGGACGGAATTAACCCTCGCGGCCGGCCAGCGCCGCGCCGAGCCGCCGAAATTGATTTCCGAATTAAAAGGCGATCTGGACTGGATCGTCATGAAGGCGTTGGAAAAGGACCGGAACCGCCGTTATGACACCGCCAACGGGCTGGCGATGGACATCCAGCGTTACCTCGAAAATGAACCGGTGATGGCCCGCCCGCCCAGCCAGCTTTACCGGCTGCAGAAACTGGTGCGCCGGAATAAAATTATTTTCGCCGCCAGCGCGGCGGTGGCCCTGGCCCTGTTGATCGGCTTGGGCCTGTCCACTTGGATGTTCCTGCGCGAACGGGAGGCCCGCGAACAGGAGGCGCGCCTCCGTTCCGAAGCGGAGGACCGCACCAAAATCACCCAGGCGGTGGTGTTTGTCACCCAGGGAAAATATGACGAAGCGGACGCCACCCTCAACCAGGTGAAAACCTTCCCGGTTAATCCGACGCTGGACGAGATTTCGGCCTTCCGCTCGGTGGGGGAATGGATGGCGCTCCAGGGCCGGTGGCCGCAGGCGGCCATGCGCTACTCCGCCCTGATAGACATTGATAAACTGGATAGTCGCACCCAGGTCGCCCTCGATTATGAAGCCTGCGGGGTGGTGTTGGCGGAAAGTCCCGAGCCTGAAGCCTGCGCCCATTTCTGGCGGCTGACGGTGACTAATTTTGTCTCGGTGCCCAGCAGCAGCCTCTTCATCACCTGCCTTTTGGAACCGCTGGACGCGTCACAACGGGCCATATTGAAGCCCCTGGCCGATAGTTATGAGACCAATTTTCCCGCCCTGGCCAAATCCCGGGTCAATCAATGGTCCCTGATGCCCGTGGCCCTGTGGAAATACCGGACTGGCGATGACGATGCGGCGATCAGTTGGTGCGAACAGGGCCTGGCGCTGAAAGCCCGGTTCCCGGCCTGTGAGGCGGATCTGCATTGCATTCTGGCCATGGCCTATTATCACGCCGGGCGGTCGGAGGAGGCGTGCGACCAATTGGAACTTGGCCGCGAACCGGTTGAAACGAAATTGCACGCCGGCTTGGAGCACGGGCGGGCGGACGCCGGCTATTGGTTTGACTGGGTTTATGCCGGTATTCTGCTGCGCGAGGCCACCGCCCTGGTGGATTGCTATTCCCCGGATGCCGAAACTGAGTGAGGGTCGTTGACGCAGCGGGATACGGGCGGTGACCGGCCAGTGCAGGAGGGGCCGATTGGGGTGGATTGGGGGGGGCGGGGAGAATTTAACGCACGGCCGGTTGGGGTGCGCGGCCATAAGGCGGTGGCGGGCCGCCAAAATATTTTTATATTTTTGGCGCGTTTGGAACCTGATTCTCACATGTGTTAATGTTACCATGATTATTTTCAGGAGACACCGGCATTTCAACGGGGGGGACTTTCTCCCGTTGGAACCTCCACTTTTTGGACGCCAATCCCCCCAAACCCACACGTTAATCCAGCGACAGTATTAGACCTCCGGTATCCGATTATGAAACCCCAACCGATCCAAAGTGCGGCAAGACCGTTGCCGTCAGCCCTCAGAAACTCCAACCAAAACACCCAAACCCTTATGAAATCAATTCTCCCTGCTCCGCATCGTTTGAAAATACGTTTGCTCCTTTGCACGTTACTGGCGGCGGCCGGGCTGAGCGCCCGGGCGCAGGTCAACGGCGTGGACACTTGGAACTCCGCCGGTACGACCGCCGCCTGGGGTGGCACCGGTGCCAGCGGAAATTGGACGGGGGCGAACACTCCGCCCATTTCCGGCGATGCGCTGGTTTTTGACGTGGATAACACTGCCGGCGGCAATTTGGGGGATGTGTTGACGGATAACCTCACCGTGGGCGGAACCAACGCCTGGACCTTCACCAGCATCACTTTCACCGCCAATGCCCCCGGCTACACGATCAAAGCCGGGACGGCGGGCGGCCAGGGGCCGGGGACTGGATTCACGCTGGGCACGGCCACGCCGGCCACCGTGATCACTCAGAACAACGGTAATAATGAGACCGTTATTGACACCATCAACCTGGCGGCGGCCAATCAAACGATCGCGCTCAACGGGGGTGGAAATCTGACGCTGCAGGGTTTGATTGCCGGGTCAGGCGGTCTGACCCTGAGCGGTTCGGGCACACTGACCCTGACCAACGCCTCGCCGGACACCTACACCGGGGCGACGGTGGTCAACGGTGGCACTCTGGACCTTTATTTTGTCAATACCGGCACCAGTGGCATTTACAAAAGCAGCGGACTGACGATTAACAGTGGAGCGACGGTGGCGGCCACGGACAATGCTCTCGCCGGCTCCTCCTCGACCATCGGGAATTTACCGGTGACCATCAATGCGGGCGGCACCCTCACCGGCATCAACGCGGCCGACGCCGGGGCCGGCGGTTCAACCCATATTCGCGGGGTATTGACGCTGAACGGCGGTACGCTGGCCAATGCCGGAACCGGCAATGAGCCCGCCTATGGCAGTTGGGACTTGGATGATGGCGTGGTGGTGGGGGGCACGTCCACCTCCTATATTACCGCCAATGATGTGGTGCCGGACGAAGGGGGCGGGGGCACCGTTTTCAATGTGTCGGTGACGGGAGGCAGCCCGGATTTGGACGTCCAAGGGACTTTGATCCATGGCAGCAGCCAGGCGGACACGGGCATTATCAAGCAGGGCAGCGGCACGATGCAGTTGGATGGCATCAACACCTACACCGGGGCCACGACGGTCGGCGCCGGAATACTGACGATCAACAGCAGCGCGCTGCTGGGGGGGGCCGCCGGAGCCTATGCGGGCTTGATCACCAATAATGGCACCCTCAATTACAACGGTTCTGGCGTACAAACTTTCTCCGGCATTATCCGGGGCACGGGCGCCTTGAACGTTAACGACGGAACGCTGATGCTCACGGCGGCCAACACCTATACCGGCCCCACCGCCATCGCCAACGGGGCCAATCTCATCGTGGTTGCCGGCGGGTCCAGCCTGAGCAGCGCCATCACCATGTCGGGGGGCGGCACGCTGACGGAGAACATGACCATTGCCAGCGGCCAGTGGTCCTGCCCCAGTCTGGTGTTTCAGGACAGTTCGCCAAACCTGATCATGAATTTTTCGAACACCATGAGCACCACCATCGCGCCGCTGCAGGTCAACGGCAGCATCAATTTCGCCACCAGCCTGAATTTGACCGTCAACGACGGCGGCATCCTGATTCCCACCGGTACTTACCCGCTGGTGTCCTGGACGGGCACGGCCTCGGGCACGGCCCCCACCACCGCGAACGGGCGGGCGACCCTCAATTTGCCCGGCGTGAACGCCACCGTGGTGCAGAGCGGCAGTTCGCTCAACCTGGTCGTCTCCAGCGGCACCGCGCCCCTGACTTGGGACATCGGTTCAGCCGCCTCTGGAAATTGGAACACCACCACGCCCAACTGGTTGGGGAGTTTGGATTATAAGGACGGCGACACGGTTACTTTTGGCGACATTCTCACCGGGCCGGGTCCGATCACCGTTACGCTCAATTCGACCGTCGCTCCGAGTGGCGTTACTTTCTCCAACACCGCCAAGAGTTACATCGTGTCGGGCACGGGCGGAATTGCGGGCTCCGGCGGCCTCACGGAAGTCGGTCTCGGCACACTGACCCTGAGCACGGCCAACACTTATACCGGCCCGACCATGGTGGGCAACGGATCCCTCACGCTGGATTTCACCCAACCTGCGGCGCCTTCCGCCAACATCGTTCCGGCTACCTCGGCGCTGACCCTGGGTGCCCGCCCACTGACGATTCTGGGCAATGCCTCCACCCCGAGCAGCCAGACCTTTGCCAGCACGGCATTTACGTCGGGGAACGGCCAAATTGTTTTTGGGAACAACAATAATCCATCCGTGACCCTCGGTGGAGCGATCACGGCGAACAAAGGCGTGACCGTGTTGCTGCCCACCAACGGGGGCAGTCTCTTTGGGACCACGACGGGCGGGGCGGCCGGGGGGGTGCTGGGTACGGGCGTTGGGGCCAACGACACGGCGGGGTTCGCGACGTTTGGCGCCTATGATTGGGCCGCCACGCAGGGCGGAGAGATCACCAATCTGACTTCCTTGGGGGGTTACGTGACCACCATGGGCGGCACCGGCCAGGGGCAAAACATGGATTTGCAGGCGGATTACACCGCCACCGGCAATAGCGGCACCACGACGGTTCGTTTTAACACCCCGGGCGACGACACGCTTAATATCAACGGCAAATGGGTGGTCGTCAACGCCATTTTGGTCACGCCCAACATGGGGGCCGATAATGTCACCATTTGGAGCGGCAATGGTGCCGTCAGCGGGGGGGCGTATTTCCCGGATTATTCCACTTCCAACACCCAGCAAGAGTACATTTGGCAGAACAACATTGAGGCTTATTTCATTGACAATGGTTCGCTGGCCAACGGGCGGGGCCAGGGCGCCGCGACGGCGGTGACCTCCTACATCCAGGCCGGTCCGGGGACGGTCGTTCGGGGTCCAGACACCTACTCGGGTCCTTACTCCGGCACGAATTTCCTGAATGGTGGTTTCACGGTCATCACCACGGACAACGGTTTGGGTGTTCCCGCCACCGGGGCGGGGATAGTGTTTTGCAGCGGCACCCTCGTGGCCAATGCGACGATGACCCTGGACAACGGTGGCGTCAACCCGCGTCCCATCACGCTGCTCAATCAGGGTGGCGGACTGGCCGCGACCGCCGGTTACGCTCTGACCGTGGATGGAGTCGTCAGCGGGGGCGCGGGTTCCGGTCCGCTGATCATCGGCATTCCGGCCTCGACGGCGAACGGGAATGTGACGGGTCTCCTGCCGGGCAGCGGCCTGGGCACGGCCAACCTGACGCCGGTGTATGGCACGGGTAAAGTGATTTTGACCGCCGCCAATACTTACACCGGCGGGACCGTGCTGGATACCGGCATCCTGAGCATTGGCAGCGGATCGCTGGGCGTCGGCGGAGTGACCTTCAACGGCGGCACGTTGCAATGGACCGCCACCAGCCCGGATATTTCGACGCAGACGGTCACGATCAATGCCGGCGGGGCCACACTGGACCTCAACGGCCAAGCGATCGGTTTTGCCAATTCCATCGGCAATGGCGGCAGCGGCGCACTCGTGGTGACCAACTCCGGGGCGCCGGGCTTGGGCGGTCTGTTTTTGAATGGCGGGAATACTTACACGGGCGGCACCACCGTGACGTCCGGCGCGGTTTTGGGCGGTTCCGGCACGATCACGGGCAATGTCACTTGGAGCAGTGGTTCGTATGCCTCGCTGAGCAGCAGTGCGCTACTGGAGGTTTCCGGGACGGTCACGTTGAACAGTCCGACGGTGAATGTCACCGCTTCGGGGTTGACCACCGGGGTTTACACGCTGTTGACCGCCGCCGGCGGCATCACCGGCGGTTCAACCGTCAATTCCACCCCCGCCGGGACCGGGGTGATCGCCAACGGATATGCCGGATTGATTTCCATCAGCGGCAACTCGATCATCCTGACGGTGAGTGAAACCGGGGTGACGGAAATTTGGACGGATGCGAACCAGGACCAAAACTGGTCGGAAGCGAATAACTGGAGCGGGGGTTTCACGCCGCGTCCCGGCGATGTCGCCGCCTTTGGCTCCGGCGGGGTCGGGCTGGCGGTGAATTTGGATCAAAATGAAACCGTGGCTGGAATTTCGTTTACGAATGCCAGTTCCTACATCATTGCGGCCGGGGCCAACACCCTGACTTTGGCCAACGGCGGCCACGGGGCCGCGATTAACGTGACGGCGGGCACACTCAATGCCATCAATCCCGCCGTGGCCTTGAACGACAGCCTGACGGTGACGGTGAATGCCGGCGACGCAGTGACCCTGGGGGGGACCATCGCCAATGAATCCAGTCCGGAGGCGCTGACGATCAATGGCGGTGGCAAGGTGCTGCTTTCCGGCGCCAACAGCTACGGGCCGGCATCCGGGACGGTGGGCACCACGTTAAGCGGGGTCACGGTGCAGGCGGCTAAAAACACCTCGTTGGGGGCGGGCGATGTGAGTGTCACCAGCAGTTCGACGCTGCAAGGGGGCGCGACGGTCGTGAACCTGGCGAATAATATTTCGGTCGCCAATGCGAACACGCTCTCGGTGGCGGGCGGTGGCGGGAATAATCTGACGCTCAACGGCGTGATCAGCGGCAATGGATCGCTGGCGGTGGCCGGGCCGGGCACCGTCACTTTGAACGGGGCGAACAATACTTACGCCGGCGGCACGGTGCTCAGCGGCGGGGTGGCGGGCATTGTGGCGGATGGGGCGGGCGCGGGGAGCGCCGGCAGCCTGGGCGTGGTGCCGGCTTTGCCCACGCCAGATAACATCGTATTGAACGGCGGTGATTTGCTGGGGGATGCGACGCTGACGTTGAATACCAACCGCGGCATCGGCATCGGGTCGGCCTCCATCGCCAACAATGCCGTCACCACGGCGTACCTTGACGCCGCCGCCGGCCAGACGCTGACCATTGGCGGCGCCATTGCCACGGCGGGCAACGTGGGCACGAACAACCTCACGGTGAACAGCGGCCCGGGCAGCACGGGCACGGTGGTGCTGGGCAGCGCGAACACGTTCAACGGCACCAATATCATCGCCGGCGGCACCGAGCAACTGGGGAATCCGCGGGCATTGCAGTATAGCACGCTCGTTTACAACAACCCGGGCGGCGTATTGAACTTCGGCTTGCTGACGGCCGCCACCCTCGACGGCTTCAATGGTTCGCAGAATCTGGCGCTCGTCAACACACTGGGTGGGGGCGTCGCGCTCACCATTGGTAATGCCAACTCCGGCGGTATCTTCTCCGGCAATTTGTCCGGTCCCGGTTCGCTGATTCATCAGGGTTCCGGCACGGAAATATTATCGGCGGCAACCTACGGCGGCGGCACCGTGGTGGAAGGCGGCAACGTGATCTTCAACAATCCGAGTATTGTGGGCGGTAGTTTGGATCTTTCCGGAGTCGCGCAGTACCTTTACCCGGCCAATGTGGTCATCAACGGTGGCTCGCTCACTTCCACCAACGCCATTTATATTGTTTCGGACACCGGCTACACCGCCACTTCCGGGGTCTATAATAATCCCTGCTCGCTGACCATCACCAACAATGCCATCGTTACGGCCGACGCCGACGTCAATGGACGCGCGATCAGCTTCGGGCGCGGCAACTGCCGCCCGGGTCTCGGCCAGTTCCTGCAGGTGGGCAGCGGGCTCGGCGATAACCCGGTGGTGACGGCCAATGGCGCATTGGACATGTTTTATTCCTCTGCCGGCAGCACGACTGGCAACTGCGCGGTGGACCTGGACGGGGGCACCCTGGTGGTTGATGGCATTCAGCAAACGACGGCGGGAGCCAATCAAACCGCCGACTTCAACTTCAACGGCGGGGTATTGGAAGCGGGAACCAATGATCCGGTGGGCGGCGTTTTCTGGGCCGGGTCGGCGTATTTGACGATCAATGTGACCAACGCCACGATTCCCGCCTACATCAACAGCGCAAGTCACCTGGTCACGATCGCGGCCGCGCTGAAGGGTGGCGGCGACGCGGGACTGGTCAAGCAGGGTCCGGGCACGCTGGTTTTGAGCGGGGCCAATACTTATACCGGTCCGACCACGGTGAGCAACGGAACGCTCCTGGTCTCCGGATCCCTCAACAATGAAGGTGAGAACTTCGCGGTGAACGACGGCCACGCCTTTGGCGCGTTCTATGACGGTTCCGACACACCGCAGATCGGCTCCCTCACACTGGGTCAGGGGCAGGGAGCGACCTTGGTCTTCACCAACCTTTCCAGCACCACGGCGGCGGCGTTCCAGGCGGATTACGTGTATTTGAACGGACACTGTACCCTCCGGATTCAGGACGCGATCAATCTGAGTGCCGGCAACGAGTATCCGCTCATCCAACTCGGCGGGGCGATGGTCACGAACAGTGGGAATGGTTTCAGCCTCACGCTGCCGGGCGGTGTTTCGGGATTCCTGACCAATGACCCCAGCATCCTCCCGGGCTACGCTTCCCTCGCCCTGGTGGTGACGGCCATTGTTCCGTACACGCCGCCAGTAACCTTCACCGGGGTGACGCTTTCCGGCACCAGCCTTGTCCTCAGCGCCACGGGCGGCAAGCCTGGCGATCAGGTGACCGTGTTGAGCACCACGAACCTCGCGCTGCCACTCGCCCAATGGACGACGGTGACCGTGGGGAATTATGATGGCAGCGGCAACTTCACCTACACTGTCAACGGGGCGGTGGGTTCCGGTGTGTCGCAACAGTTCTACATCCTGCAGGGTCAGTAAAACAGCACGCGAGTTCTTTTA
>Ga0302278_10001857_pt1 | contig 25291 bp, 25 predicted proteins | sample III_Bog_N3_2_FD_194543 | JGI IMG/M metagenome (GOLD analysis project Ga0302278, IMG submission 194543) | Peat permafrost microbial communities from Stordalen Mire near Abisko, Sweden - III_Bog_N3_2 | ecosystem: Environmental > Terrestrial > Soil > Wetlands > Peat | place: Sweden: Abisko... | reverse complement strand
CAATAAACTCCTTCTTCTGCCCCTCGCTCAACCCTGCCCAGCCGGTTGCGTCCACCGACCCACCCGGCGCCGCAGTTTTATTCAGCTCATCCAGCCGCGCCTGCAGCTTCGGAATCTCCCGATCAATCAATATCGGTCGGATCACCGTTGTCTTTGTCTTCCCCGCCGCCAGTTCGTTGCGGTTGTTCTCGCTCCACGCCGGCATGATCCCCACGTGCCCCAGTTCCACCCGCACCCCCGCCGGCCCGTAGTCCCGTCGCACTGCCGAAAACTGCGCAATCATCTCGTCCCTCGGCTCGCCATCCTTATCCGGCATCAGCCCATCCACATAATTCCGCGACTGGTTCGACAGAAAATTCCCCAGCGAATAGAAGATCACCGTATTCCGCCCATCCTGCGTCTTATAGGTCTCCACCGGCTGCAAGACGTGCGGATGATGCCCTACCACCACGCTCGCCCCCGCCTCCAGCATCTTGTGCGCCATGTCCACGTCTTCCGGCCTCGGCGCAGTCGCGTACTCGATCCCCCAGTGAATCGACACCACCAGAAAATCGCACTGCGCCCGCGCCTGCTTCACAGCCGCCAGCACCGCCGCTTCATCCGCCCCCGTCGCACCGCCGCTCTCGCCCGGATACGGAAAGAAGTTCACATGCGGCTGGTCGTCCTTGTCAGGATTCCGGTTCCCGTTCAGCCACCGCGTCATCCCCAGCCAGCCCACTTTGATCCCGTTCGCCTCAGTAATCACTGGCTGCCACTGCTGCTGCACCGTATCGCCAGACCCGGCAAACAGCAGTCCCTCAGCCTTCAGATGTTCCCGCGTCTCCGTGAACCCTGCCCATCCCTGGTCCATTACGTGGTTGTTGGCAAAGCTCACAATCTTGATCCCGCTCGCCTTCAGCCCATCCAGCAGCGCCACCGGCGCGTCAAACATGAACGGCTTCGACCCCTTCGAGTGTTCCGGCGCAACCGGCGTCTCCAGATTCACAAACCCGAAGTCCGCCCGCTCAAACACATCCGCCACATCCGAGAACAGAGCGCCCCACCCCAGCGAATTGGTCGGATCGCCCGCCTCCAAGGCACTCTTCGCCGCCGCCCGCACCGCCTCATGCGGAATCACGTCCCCCGCCACCGCAAACTTCACCTCGGCCAGGTCATGCGGATACGGCGCAACTACCGCCGCCAACCTGCGCGGCCCGTGCGCCATCCACCCCGCCCCGGTGCCAACCGCCGCCAGCAGCACAGCAAAAATCGCCAGCCGCCAGTGCCTGCGAATCGACAACCCGAGCCCCGCAAAACTTACCCGCCCCGAACCCGCACCTTCCGCCCAATCCATCGCCTGCGCCAAGCCGTACTCCTTCGTGTGCAGCTACAAACAAAACCCGTATCGACCGCTGCCAGCCGCAAACAGAATACAAGGTTGCAACATCCGCCCATTCAAACTTGCGTCCGACCCGAGTCGTCACGCAGTCCTCTAGTCCCCTGGCTCTTGAGCCAGTTATCCCCTGACGGGTGAGCGATCCGCCCCCCAGCAGCGTCTATCTCTCTGTCGGTACTGATACCCTTGAGTTTAGGAAGAAAGAACGACTTGGACGCACCACGCGCCCTCCAAACCTATGGCAGAGTTCGTCATCAAACTGGCCGATGAACGTGGCCGCGTAACCGAGCAAACGCAGTCCGCGGCCAGCGCCGAAGAGTTGCGCGCTCGGTTCGCACATGCCGGCTACCACGTCTTCAGCGTGAAGGCCCGCGGGGGCGTGTTCGGACGCCGTCGCCGCAAGGTCAAGCTCGAACCATTCCTCATCTTCAATCAGCAGTTCCTCACCCTCATCCGCGCCGGCCTGCCTATCCTCAGCTCGCTCCAGATGCTGGGCAAGAACCAGAAAGACACCTTCTTCAGCGGACAGCTCGAAGACGTCGCCAACCGCGTCAAAACCGGCGAGCCGCTCTCCACTGCCTTCGACGCACAGGGCGGCTTCCCCCTCATGTTCACCACCACCCTCCTCGCCGGCGAGCGCTCCGGCACGCTGCAGGAGGTCCTCGAGCGTTACGTCAGCTTCCAGCGCATCACTCTCACCTTCCGCAAGAAGCTCATGACCAGCCTCATCTATCCCATAGTCCTGCTCGTACTTGTCACCGCGCTGGTCACCTTCATGTTTGCCTACGTCGTGCCCCAGTTCGCATTGCTCTACGATCAGCTCGGCTCAAAACTTCCTGAAATGACAGTGGTCCTGCTCAACTTCTCTCGCTGGATCAATCACAATATCTTCTGGATCTTCGGCACCATCGCCATCGTCGCCTTCGCGCTCTATCGCTTCTCCCTAACCAACCGTGGCCAGGACTTCATTGATAACTTGCGCGTCCGGCTGCCCGTATTCGGCAGAATCTGGCTCAAATACCAGGTCGCCCTCTTTGCCCGCACACTCGCCACGCTGCTCACCGGCGGCCTGCCCCTTGTTCCCTCGCTTGAGACCGCTGCCCGCTCCATCTCGTCCCGCCGCGTCTCCAAAGCCGTAGTCGGCTCCATCACCACCGTGCGCGAAGGCAAGCCCCTCGCTGAAGCTCTCTTGCAAACCCGCGTCTTCCCCGACCTCGCTACTGAGATGATCACCGTGGGCGAGCAGACCGGCGCTCTGCCCGCCATGCTCAACTCCGTCGCCGAATTCTTTGAAGAAGACGTCGCCACGGCCTTGACCGCGGCCCTCGCTCTCATCGAACCTTTGATTCTCATCATCATGGGAATCGTCGTCGTCGTTATTCTCGTTTCTCTTTACCTGCCCATCTTCTCCCTGGGCTCTGTCAACGCCGGATAGGCTTACAAGAATATGGCTAACGGAACCGTCATCCCGCTCCCAGTAGTCCCTCAGGGCACTCCTGAAGAAGAACGCGCGCGCGCTGAGGCCCTTGCTCACCGCTATCACGCCGAGTTCGTCGACCTCAAGAACTTCCGCATACAGCACGACCTACTGCGAACCGTCCCCGTCGAGCTGATGTTCCGCTACAACTTCGTCCCCATCGAGCAGCAGGCCGACGCGCTCGTCATCGCCGTCAGCGACCCCTCGCGCCTCATGGTCCTCGACGAGATCTCCGGCCTCCTCGCCCATCGCATCATCGCCCGCGTCGCCACGCTCTCCCAGATCAACGACCTCCTGAAGAAAACCGAGCAGTCGCAGCGCGTCCTCGATGAAGCCAGCGAAGGTCTCACCTTCGACGTCCTCACCGGCGACGACAACTCCGACGAAAACATCTCCATCGAAAAACTCACCAGCGAAGAGGACATCAGCCCCATCATTCGCCTGGTCGACACCACCATCTTCACCGCACTTGAGCGCCGCGCCTCCGACATTCACATCGAGACCAATGATGATTCAGTGAACGTCAAGTACCGCATCGATGGCGTGCTCCAGGCCGCCATGGCTCCCATCGCCCGCGAGCACCACACCACCATCCTCAGCCGCATCAAGATCATGAGCGAGCTCGATATCGCCGAGCGCCGCGTGCCACAGGACGGTCGCTTCCGCGTGCGCTACAAGGGCCGCCTCATCGACTTCCGCGTCAGCATCATGCCTACGATTCACGGAGAGAATGCCGTACTGCGCGTTCTCGATAAAGAGTCGATGAGCGAAAAATTCCGCAACCTCACTCTTGACGTTGTGGGCTTCGCCGATGCAGACCTCCGCCGCTTCCGCCGTTACATCCGCGAGCCGTACGGCATGGTTCTGGTCACAGGGCCCACCGGCTCCGGCAAAACCACCACACTCTACGCTGCGCTCAACGAGATCAAGAGCGACGAAGACAAGATCATCACCATCGAAGATCCCGTCGAATACCAGATCCGCGGCATCACCCAGATTCCCGTCAACGAAAAGAAGGGCCTCACCTTCGCTCGCGGCCTGCGCTCCATCCTCCGCCACGACCCTGACAAGATCCTCGTCGGCGAAATCCGCGACAACGAGACCGCGCAGATCGCCATCAACTCCGCACTCACTGGTCATCTCGTATTCACCACCGTCCACGCCAACAACGTCCTCGACGTCCTTGGCCGCTTCGTCAACATGGGCGTCGAAGTCTACAACTTCGTCTCCGCGCTCAACTGCATCCTTGCCCAGCGCCTCGTCCGCACCATCTGCGAGCACTGCGCTCAAAACGTCAGCTATCCTGACTCAATCCTCGAGACCTACGGCATGGACCCCGCCGAATGGAAAGACTTCCCCTTCCGCGAAGGCGTTGGCTGCATGGAGTGCGGCGGCACCGGCTATCGCGGTCGCACCGCCATCCACGAGCTTCTCGACTTGACCGACCCCATCCGCGAGATAATCCTTGAAAAGAAGCCAACCTCCGAAATTCGCCGCCTCGCCCGCGCTGAAGGCATGAGCTTCCTCCGCGAATCCGCCCTCGACCGCGTCCGCCGCGGACTGACTACACTCAAAGAGATCAACAAAGTCACCTTCATCGAGGCGTCGCGCTGATGGCATCCCCGCTCAACAAACCAGCCTCGCAATCAAGCGCCCGCCCCCCCGCCGCCATCGAGCTTTCTCCCGACGGCGTTCTCGCCGCCGCTATCCCCGCGCCCGGCCAGCCGCCTGTCTACGCCTTCGAGCCGCTGCCTCCAGGCGCTCTCCTGCCCGGTATCGCCGAGCCCAATCTTCCCTCGCCGGAAACCGTCACCGCCGCCATCCGTTCCGCGCTCGCTCAGGTCTCACCCCGCTCTCGCTTCGTCACGCTCGTCGTCCCCGACTCAGTCGTTCGCGTCTTCGTCCTCGACTACGACTCGTTTCCCTCCAAGCCCGAAGAAGCCTACCCCGTCCTGCGCGTTCGACTCCGCAAGATGGTCCCCTTCGACGTCGAACATGCCGGCCTCAGCTATCAGGTACTCGCATCAAGCCCCGGCGATGTCCGCGTACTCGCCGCCATCCTGCCCGGTCCCGTCCTTGCCGAGTACGAATCTGCCGTCCGCGCCGCTGCCTGCGAGCCCGGAGCAGTGCTGCCCTCTACGCTCGCTGCGCAGGAACTGGTCGACATCTTCGAAGCCTCCCTCGTCGCCAACCTCAGTTCAGGCTCACTCACCACTGCCATCGCCAACGGCCAGGACCTGCTCCTCTATCGCACCTTGGATCTACCCGCCGAGCCCGAGCTTCACCGCGACGAAGTCCAGCGCGGCATCGCCGTTGCCTCCGCCTTCTTCGAAGACAAACTCGGCTACAAGCCCACCTGCCTCTACTACTCCGCGGGCCGCCAATCCGACGCTTTCGCCCAATGGATCCAGGGGCTGGACAGCACCCTCCCCGGCCTCACCCTCGTCAATCTCTCCTCCAGTCCTGCCACCGGCGCAACCACTTCACTCGGTCATGCCAGCCTCGCCGGTGTCGCTGGCGCTCTTGCGGGGGTGCGCTGACCCATGCGCATAACCCTCAATCTCGCCTCCCGCCCATTCGCCGATGCCGGCCCAGCCATCCACCGCTTGCGCATCGCGCTTGCCGTGCTGGCCGTTGTTGCCATCGCGCTCGGCCTCGGCCTCCACGCCCTCGACAACCAGGCCAAACAGGCGCGCGCCCGCGAGCGCGTCCTCGACGACAAGATCGCCGCGCTTAACCAACAGCGCCAGGGATTCCAGTCCCTCATGCACCAGCCCGACAATTCACGTCTCCTCGAGCAATCCGACACGCTCAACAAGCTTTTCAACCAGAAGTCCTTCAGTTGGACCCTCACCATGGAAGATCTCGAAACCGTGCTCCCCGCCGGTGTCCAGGTCTCCACCCTCGAGCCCGTCATCGACAAATCCGGCAACATCACCATGCATCTTCGCGTCCTCGGCCCACGCGACACAGCCATCGATTTCGTCCGCAATCTCGAACACTCTCGCCGCTTCCGCAGCTCCCGAATCGTCGGCGAAACCGCGGAAGGCGCCACCACCGGTGGCCAGTTGAATCGCTTCGAGCCTGTCAGCGCCTCATCCCGTGTCAGCTTCGATGTGCTCGCCGACTATATTCCCCCAACTCCTGAAGAAACCCGCGCGCACAGAAAGTCCGCCGCAGCCAGCCCAGCAGCATGGCCCGTGCTCAACCCGGGCCACGGCCGCGCTCCCTATACCGGCTCCTCTTCGCCACGCACCGCAAACGCCGCCCCCTTCCGCGTGCCCCTCAAGCCCACCCCGGGAGGTCAACGATGAACCCCTTAGCCTCCCAAACCACCTCTTGGCGCGAACGCCTCACATCCGCCCTCACCTGGCACATTGTCGCCTGCGCCGCGCTCTCCATCCTCGTCCTCGTCCTCGGCTTCCGCCTTGCCATGGATTGGGCGGCCACCAACAGCAGCTCCTCCTCTGCCCTCGACCAGAAACAGATTCAGCTACGGGCTCTCGAGCACCAGAACGCTCCTCTTGTCGGTCTTGATCAGCGTGTCGAAGATTCCCGCAAGCAGATCGCCACCTTCTACTCCAGGCGCATCCCCGCCAACTACTCCTCCATCGCCCGAACCATCGGCGACCTCGGCGTCAAATCCGGAATCCGGCTCTCCAGCGTCCAATACACACAGGGCCAGGCCGGTGCCGACCTCACTGAGATCACCATGGACGCTGGAATCGCCGGCGCTTATCCCCAGATCATGCGCTTCGTCAACAGCCTCGAGGCCGACCAGACCTTCTTCATCGTCCGCGGCATGGCCCTCACCGGCCAGCAGGGCGGACTCGTCAATCTCCGCCTCCGCGTCTCCACATGGCTCCGCCCCGCCGATGTACCCAGCGGCCTGCCCCCAACGCCATCCGAATCCGAGCCCACTAACTCGCCCTCCGCCTCCAATTCCGCAAAGGAGGTCGACTAACCATGGCCCTCAAGCCCGGCTTTGAAAACAAGCGGCAACTCTATCTCCTCACTACACTTTGCGCCATCATCCTCGTCGCCGGGGGCTGGGAGATCTACAACTACTTCTTCAGCTCCCCGACCGTCTCTCGTGCGGTTCCCGTCGCCACGCCAAAACCCATACCGTCCGCCGGGTCTGGCCAGACCGCCCCCACTTCCACGGCGCCCGACGCCGAAAAGCTCGCCTCCGTCTCCAACGCCGGCCTCGACCCCACCCTCCACCTCGGCAAGCTTATCCTCGCCGAGCAGGTACAGTACGCCGGCTCTGGCCGCAACATCTTCTCCGCCGACTCAGCTCCCATTCACATCGAGCAACCCATCCGCCCTGCCCGCCCCAACGGAAACACAGCCGCCGCCACGCCCGTTCCAACCGGGCCGCCGCCCCCCCCGCAGCCGCCCGCCATCGACTTAAAGTATTTTGGCTATTCCCAGTCCAAAGACAAGTCAATAAAGGCTTTCTTCGTCCACGGCGACGACATCTTCATGGCCCGCAGCGGCGACATCGTCGACCACCGTTACAAGGTCGGCGCAATCATGCCCGGCAGCGTTCAGGTCACCGACCTCAGCTTCAACAACACCCAAACCCTCCCCCTCTCGGCAAACTGATGAGCACTCACACTCCCACTTCCACTCACAGAAAGCCCTCCGAAGACGGCTACATCCTCATCACCGTTGTCTTCATGCTTGCCCTCTTCATCATCGCCCTCGCCGTCGCCGCCCCCCGCGTTGCCAAATCCATCCAGCGCGAGCGCGAAATCGAAACTATGCACCGCGGCAAGCAGTACGCCCGCGCGGTCAGGCTCTACTACCGCCGCTTCGGCCGCTACCCGCCCAACGTCGATGCCCTCGTCAACACCAACGAAATGCGCTTCCTCCGCAAAAAATACATCGACCCCACCACCGGCAAAGAAGACTGGAAGCCCATCGCCGTCGGTATGAACAAGACTCAATCCACCGGTTTCTTTGGCAAGCCCATCGTCGGCGGCGGCGGAATGACCGGACTCTCCGGCAGCCCCGGCATGGCCGGCAGCCTCGGCGGCGCAAGCCCCTCCGCAAGCGCCTTCTCCAACTCTGGCTCCTCCACCGTCGGCGGCAACTCCGGCCTCTTCGGCTCCTCGGGCCTTTCCAGCACATCCACCAGCCCATCAACAGATCAATCCGGTGCCTCCGCCCCCGCCACCGACGCCAACGGCAACCCCATTGCCCCGGGCTCATCTACAACGTCCACCTCCGGCTCCGCATCTGGCTCCAGCCCCACCATCGGCGGTCTGGGCGTCATGGGCTTCACCCCCAACAGCCCCAAGCCCTCCATCCTCGTCTGGCATAAGAAAACCCACTACAACGAGTGGGAGTTCTTCTACGACCCCACTGCCGACCTCACCATGATCGGCGGCAATGCCGGCGCCATCGGCCAGCCCGCGGGAAGCACGCCCGTCGGCTCCGGCCCCGGTATGGGCAACAGTTCCGGATTCGGAAACTCCTCCACCAGCTTCGGAAACTCCTCCTCGAGCTTCGGCTCCGGCTCTAGTTCCACGCCCTCCTCGGGCACCCCCCAGCAGTAGTCCCGATTTCAGCCGACAAAAAGCCCGTTCCACTTGGGAACGGGCTTTCGAAACGGAGAGAAATCGGCGCTTTGCAGCCTTACACGCTAAAGGACGAACCGCACCCACACGTACTCTTCACCTGCGGATTCTCAAACTTGAACCCGGCTGCTTCCAGGGTCTCAACATAATCCACCGTGCAGCCGTTCAGGTACATCAGCGACGTTGCATCCACAAACACCTTCAAGTCGTCGAAACTGAAGACCTTATCCATCATGCCGCTTTGATTCTCAAACGACATCGAATACTGGAACCCGGAGCACCCGCCACCCACAACGCCGACGCGCAGTCCGGCGGGAATCGGGTCCTGCGTTGCCATAATCTCCCTGACCTTCGCGATTGCCTGCGGCGTTAGGATCAGGGGAGCTTTCTTCTCAGTCACTTGCTCGGTATTGACGGTTGCTGTTGCCATGATTTCTCCAGTTCTTTTGGTTTTCTTGCCCGTATTCGTAACTCTACTCGGCCACGAGCCAGTACACAAGCCTATTCCGGCCCGTCGTTCCATTGGATGCAACCCACAACGAAAGGTCGCACCCCCGTTTCCCGAACCCGCCCAGAAACCGCACCTACCCGAAGCCGCATTTCCCGAGAAGCGGTGCAATTCAGTCACGAACGCATCCCACGGCGGCCTTGAGCCCAGTACAGCGCTTTATGCGCTCCGCCCACGCTGCGGGGACAGCCCTGCGAGCTTTTCTCCAGCAAATCGCTCCGAGTCCGTAGCACGACGACAACCAATTCGTGCTACATTGAGAAAGAGGTGTACCCATGGCCCAGGCAATTGGATCTCAGGTTCCACGAAGCTCTAACCGGCCAAAGCCAGCGGCGAGTATCTCCCGGCTCGACGATGCTCTGTCCATTGCCGAGCAGCAGGGGCTCCTGAGCGGTGCCCGAACGCTCACGGTGCGTGGCCGGATGCCCTCCCTTCTCGTGGAGCAGGCCAAGAAGAAATCGGGTATCCAATCCGACTCCAAGCTGATCGAAGCTGCGCTGGCCAACATCGTGGTCGCAGATGAGTACGCCGACTGGCTTCTCGCCCAGCGCGGCACGGTGAGCAAGGAACTGGACCTTGAGTTCTAGTTCTGCATTCGATCAATCGTTGCGACGACTCAAGCCAGAGAAACACCTGATCGGGCTTGCATACCGTGATACCTCTCAGCTGCGGTTCCTCTCGAGCCTCAAGCCTCCATTACCGAAACTCCTACTCGACACCACCGTCTACATCGACGCTCTTCAAGGTAGACTTCCGGATAATGTGGAGATCGCACTCCGGGCTGGCAGCCTCTGGCACTGCCCCGTAACCGAAGCAGAACTGGCAGCCCTCGCCGGTTTGCTTGACCCGACGCACCCCGATACGCCCCACGTGATTGCGCAGATCGCAGCGTCCATCGACCTGCGGCCTGATCATCGGATCCTCACACCTGACCGGGCAACCTGGCGCGAAGCCGGCATCCTCGCCGGACTCCTGGCGCGGCTGCAGCATTACGGCAAGAGTGAGCAACGCAAAGCGCTGAATGATGCTCTGATCTTCCTGACGGCAACCAGGAATGGCTGCGTGGTGCTCACACGCAACATCGCGGATTTCGATCTCCTGTTGCAACTCGACCCACGAGGGCAGGCCGTTTTCTATGACTCGCTCTAGGCCAAGCGACCGGACACAAATCCTGCGACCTACACCCCAGACCATGGACCCCAGACCCGAGTCCCACCTTGCCAAAACCTCTGGAAGCCCCGCCAAATCGGCTGTGATTATGATCACCACGCGTTTTCCCCCTCCGGGCTATGATGGTTTCCCGTAAGGCCCCTCTACTCTCGAGACCGCGATTCCTTCACGGACCCGCAGGTATCTGGGACCGGAATCTTCTTCGGAGGTGCATTATGACGGGTTTTGTTTTGGATATGTGGATTGTTTGGGGCGTCTTGGCGGTACTGTTCGCGGCCATCAAGATTTACAGTGGCAGACTCAGCCAGAACGAGGAAAATCAACTGATTTTGGACGACGCATTCAGTCAACTTAAGAACGAGCAGGCAGCCATTCAGGCCAACGTCCACAAGCTCGCTCCCATCAAGATGGCCAGCCTGTGGCTCTGGGTAGCGGCTTCGGTTTTCATCGTCGGCTACTACGTCCTCGACGTCATCAACCAGTTCAAGTAGAGCCGAAAAAGTCCTTCGCGAGTCAGCGCCCTTTGCTGGGTGCCCCGCATTAGTCACGCCTTTGTTTCTGTGGCTAGGCTGGGTTTCAGCGGATTCCGACGCAAGGCAAAGCTCCCGCGATCCCGGTCACTGGAACACCCGGAAACCGCGAGCACCCGAGCGACCAGAGCCCCCGAAACCAGTAACAAGAATCAGGAATCCGGACCTGCCACCCCTATTCGACTTGTTGTCTGGCCCTGTACCCGTCCCGCGCAATAATGTCGTACTTCAACGGCTTGTGCTTCTCGTCTTGAATGTGTAGCGGCTGCCCTTCGTCGTCCACTAGTTCTACCCGCAGCTTGCGGTAGGTCCCGTCCAGCTTCGTATTCGTCGGGTGATACACCAGCTCGTACTTCGATCGGATATTCCGGTTGATCTCGTTGAAAATGTCTGGATACTCCCCCTGAAACCGCGGAAAATAGCTCGCCCCGCCCGTCATGCTGGCAAACGTCTTCATCTCGTTGTCGGCCTGTAAAAAGTCAATGTCCCGCATCTGGTTACGCATCCCCATGCGCCCTTCCGTCATCGCCCGCATCGCGCCGCCGGTTGAGATCGTGTAGATCGTAATGTCCCTGCTCTCCTTCACCTTCTTCAATATCTTGTCCAGCGTCAGCTTTGAAAACGAGTCTCGCCCCGATGCAATCAGGATGATGTACTTCCGCCCCTCAATCCGCTCCAGCCGGTCGATCCCCTCGTACAACGCATCGAACACGTTCGTCTCGCTGAAGCCCGGAATCCTCAGCGACATGATCGCTTCCTGAAACTGCCGCTTATCCTGCGTAAAGTCGCTCACAATCTGCGTCCGCATGTCGAAGGTCATCAGCGCAACGTAGTCCTGTGGCCGCAGTTGCTGCGTGAACGCCATCGCAGCGTTCCGCATGTCGTAGATCATCGTGTAGTTGGTCGCGGCAAACTCGCAGATCACCAATGCCGTGATCGGAGCCTCGGTCCGCTTGAATCCCGTCACTTTCTGCGCCACGCCGTCTTCGTAAATCCTGAAGTTGTTCGGCTTAAGACCTGGCACAAACTGATGCGTCTTCTCCAGCAGCACGCCCACATCTACCGTCACTTCTGTCGTATCCAAGTGCAGCGAGACGGGGGGCAGCCCCTCAGGATTCTTGACCTTCGGAACGTCCGGAGCAGGCGGCGGAATGTCGGCGGGCGCTTCTTTCTTCTTTGGCAGCGCGATCACGCCTGAATCGCCCGCGGGACCGCCTGCGTCCGGCGCCGTCTGATCCTGGGCCGGAGGTGGTGGTGGCGGCGTCGCTTGCCCTCGCGCCTTCTCTACCGCGGCAAATCCGGCCAGCATCAGCACAACAACCCAAATCACCCGCATTCCCGCGGGCAAAATCCCTTGCTTTTTCCTCATCGCGACCTCTGTGTCCATCAGCATACGGGATAACAGCCTCAAACCGCTTGCGCCGAACTCTTTGTCCCGAAACCCCTGCACCTATCTCCAATTCAGATATTCCAACTCGCCAGGAAACACCCAATAGCTTTTCAATCCGTCAGTCCCCGGCTGGGAAGAGCTGGAAGCTAGAAGCTGGCACCCGGCGCCGACTGAGAGCAACCGGCTGTAATCTTATAGACGTGAAACCAATACTGAAGGGAATCGCCGCGTTTCTTCCCTGCCTCCTGGCGGCCATCGTTACGCTCCTCAGCTCGGTTGCGTCCGCTGCGCAAGCCGTCCCCGTTCCTCCGCCCTCCACCGGCGGCTTCTTCCCCCTGAGCGAAGTCCATCGCGGACTAACCGCCACTGCCTGGACCGTCTTCTCCGGTACCACCCCCGAGCCCATGGACGTCGAAGTCCTCGGCGTCCTTCGCGGCGCGCGCGGCCCTGGCCACGACATTATCCTCGCCGTCCTCAAAGGCTCTCGCGCCGAGTACACCGGCGTCGTCGCCGGCATGAGTGGAAGCCCCGTCTACGTCGGCAAGCGTCTCCTCGGCTCCATCTCCTATCGCTTCGGCCAGTTCTCAAAGGACGCCATCGCCGGCATCACCCCAATTGAGCAAATGCTCGAAGTCCGCGACCTGCCGATACAGAGCACCGACTTGACCCAATCCATTGCCCTGCCGCCATCGCTGCTCCCCGCCTCTGTCGATCGCCCCTCCAACCCCCTCGCAGCATCCCCTTCTACTACCTTCCAAGCCATGGAAACCCCGCTCTCCATGAGCGGCTTCCATCCTGAGGCCATTCGCTTCTGGCAACAGCAGGTCGCCGGCACCGGCCTCGACAACATCGCCGCCGGCGGAAGCGGTTCGTCTCTTCCATCCTCCACTGGCTCTTACGCCGAGCCACCCATGTCCACCACCCCCGTCCTCCCCGGCTCCGCCGTCAGTGTCCAGCTCATTCGCGGCGACCTCGAACTTGCCGCCACCTGCACCGTCACCTACGTCGATCCCAAACAGATCCTCGCCTGCGGTCACCCCGTTCTCCAGGCCGGAAGCGTCTCCCTACCCATGACCACCGCCGAGGTCGTCGTCACCCTCGCCTCGCCATTCAGCCCCTTCAAGATCGTCAACACCGGCCAGACCATCGGCGCATTCACTGAGGATCGCGACGCGGCCATCCGCGGCATCCTTGGTGCCCGCGCTAAGATGATCCCCCTCCACATCGCCGTCCATTCCCCCACGGCAGCCCGCGAACTCCACATCGAGATCCTCGACCTCCCCTCTCTCACCGCACAGGCCATGATGGTCTCCCTCTACGAATCTCTCCTCGAAAACAACCAGAGCACTGCGGAAACCAGCTACCACGTCACCGGCTCAATTGACCTTGACGGCGACGCCCCCTCCCCGATCGATCTCTGGGTCTCTGCCAATGACCAGGCAAACTCACCTATGGATGCTGCAATCCTGACCGGGACCAGCTTCGCCCGCATCTATCAGAACGACGCACGCAGAGGAAATATCCGCTCCATCGATCTCCATGTCGAAGAAATCCCCGGTCGCGTTTCTCTCGACCTCGAATCCGCACACATCGTCTCCAGTGACATCGTTCACGCTGGCGACACCGTCATCGTCGAAGCCACCCTCCGCCCCTGGCGTCAGCCCGCCCGCAATCTCCGCATTCCCGTCACCCTTCCCGCCCGCCTTGGACCCGGCAACCTCCGTCTCCTGGTGTCGGATGCCGGTACGCTGGACCGAACCTTGGATCAACCCCGCCAATCCACCCACCCCGCCGACATTCAATCCGTCCTCGCTCGCGCCCGTTCAAAGCACCCAGCTGACCGCCTTTACATCACCCTCCTGGTCCCTGAAACCCAGGCCGGCCTCGATGGCCACACACTCACAAGCCTCCCGCTTTCAATGGCAAACGCCCTTGAGCCCATGCGCGCTGCCCAGGACGTAAGCCTCAACGGCGAGTCCGCCGACCTCTCGGCAGAGATTCCCGTCGACGGTGTCGTAAGCGGATTTCAGATCCTCAACCTCCACATAGATGGTGGGGGCGGTTTAAACTAACTTAGCTGGTGTTTTTATCCTGTGCAGTTTCTCTTTCGGCAAGCGCGCTCGCCCGCACCTCTGGCAAGCCTGCTTGTCCGCTCTTATGGCAAGTTAATTTGCCGCCGGGCCATCTTCCACACCCAACGAAGGAATCAATAACTCGAATGGCTCAAATTCAAGGACTTGCAGCCCATGCAGCGGGAGCAGAACTGCTCCCCTTCAAGTACGACCCAGGCAAGATCGGCCCTCAGGATGTGGACATCGCCGTTTCTCACTGTGGCATCTGCCACAGCGATCTCCATCTCATCTCCAACGACTGGGGCATCAGCCTGTACCCCTTCATCCCGGGTCACGAGGTGATCGGCAAGGTCTCCGCTATCGGCGCTGACGTCAAGCAGCTCACCGTCGGCCAGCGTGTTGGCCTCGGCTGGCAGTCCAACTCCTGCGGCGTCTGCGAGTGGTGCACGCGCGGCATGGAGAACCTTTGCCCATCCTTGGAAGGCACATGCGTCCATCGCAACGGCGGCTACGCTGACCGCGTCCGCGCCAACCATCGCTTCGTCATTCCCATCCCCGACGCCATCGCGAGTGAAAACGCCGCGCCCCTGCTCTGCGGCGGCATCACCGTCTACAACCCCCTCCGCAACCACGGCGTCAACCCGTCTTCCCGTGTGGGAATCATTGGCATCGGCGGCCTCGGCCACATGGCCATTCAGTTTGCCCGTGCCTTTGGCGCTGACGTCACCGCCTTTTCCACCTCTGCCGACAAGGAAGAAGAAGCCCGCGCCCTCGGCGCTCACCACTTCGTCAACAGCCGCGAAAGCAAGGCACTCAACAAGGTCGCCGGCACCTTGGACTTCATTCTTTCCACCATCAATGCCGACCAGGACTGGGGCGTCTACCTCCAGGCCCTGCGCCCGACTGGAACTCTATGCTTCGTCGGTGTGCCGCCGTCAGCGGTCAGCTTCCAGGTATTCCCCCTCATCAGCGGCCTGCGCACCATCAGCGGCAGCCCCATCGGCAGCCCCCACCAGCTCCGCGAGATGATCGACGTCGCCGCCCGCCACGGCGTCAAAGCCCAGACCGAATCTTTCCCCATGGCCAAAGCCAACGAAGCCATTGAGAAAGTCAAAAGGAACAAGGTCCGCTACCGCGCCGTCCTCACCAACTAAACCTTGAGGTCTGCGGTCTCTGGCATCTGATCTCTGATTGCTGGATCGCTGCGCAGCTCAAGCTGGGCGGCCTTGACCGTTGCCAGCAGCTCAGAACTGCCCGTATCCCCTGAAATCAGCACAATCTTGCAGTCGGGCAGCTTTCCCCGAAGAGAATCTGCCAATTCCATGCCGCTCGATCCCGAGAGCCCAACGTCTATAACAGCCAGCTCCGGAGGCACCAGAAGCGCAGTCTCAAGCGCGGTCTCCGCATCGTAGGCCGGGATGGCCGCATACCCATTCCGGTCCAGGATCTCAGTCAACGTATCCGCATTGCCAGGCTCGTCATCGACCACAAGAACCACAGGACGAAGTGCGCCTGCGGAATCCGATGCTTCCGGCGCGGGTACGCCTGCAATTGGCACAATGGGGAAACTTGTTGTCAGCCCCTCTGGGGCCCTGGAGACTTCTTCACCGTTGGCTTCGCGCATTGGACTCCCTCTTCTTTTCAACTACAACTCGCGTTATCGGACAAATTGAACATGCAATGCGTCCGAGCCCCGGCGCATTTGCATCAATTGGAATCACATCCTGGACCAACGGTACATTGTGTACGCCGCAAACCGGCCGATCCAAGTCCCTTTTCTCGAAACAAAATACTGGCATATGCATCTCCCAACACCACTTAGCGCTTTCTTCGAACTCCCGCGTGCCCACGGATTGTGCGGTAATAGCACCGGGTCGGTTCTCCAGATAATGCAACCTGACCGACGCTGGGAATTCATCACTAAGACGAACCTAGCAGTCCCTCCGCAATACGGGGTATATCTTCCCAATGCGTTCAAAGTCTTTTTAATCTGAGGTTTATAGTGGTTTTCTGTCGATTGTGAGGTTGTGAACACTTATTTACTAAATCGTGGTTATTACCTTGCGCATTCACTCTGCGCTCACTATGCTCTCAGTTAAAGGATAGCTTTACGTCAATTTAGGCCTACGTTAAGCTCAGGTTCCTTGATCCACGCAGCCAACCCTGAAGGGGGCTCAAGACATGGCAACCGACCCAGTTCCGAGCGCAGAGCCGTTGAAGTTCCAATCCATCCTTCAACTGGATGTCCCCAAGGGCCGGGATGGAAAGCACAAGCAGATCGTGACGCGCCTGCTGCGCGACATCGATCAGTTGGTCGCGGGTACCGCGCTCAAGATTCCCCTCTCCGCCTTGCCAGACACCAAAGAAAACATCCGTTCCGCTCTGAATCGCGCCACCCATTTCAAGGGATTGGAAGTAGCCACCTCCAGCGACGCGGAATTCCTCTATGTCTGGAAGGTTGAGCCGGAAGTAGCACCAACCCCCACCACTTAGCTCCTCACCGCGTAGTTTCTGTCACTGTCAAACATACACCGCTGTCCTCTGTTCACTCTCAACTATCCTTCATTCACTGTTCGCCGTCTTTTGATCTCTGATCTCTGAAATTCGATCTCTGGTCCTATGACTTCCGTCCGCATCGACAAATGGCTCTGGGCCGCCCGCTTCTTCAAGACCCGCGCCCTCGCCTCCAAGGCCTGCGATCTCGGCCGCATTCACTCCAACGAAATCCAGGCCAAACCCGCACGCGACGTCCATGTCGGCGACATGCTCCGCATCCGCAACGAAGGCGGCGAATTCCACGTCCAGGTTCTCGCCCTCAGCGAAACCCGCGGTCCCGCCACCGTCGCCCAAGCCCTCTACGATGAAACCGAAGCCAGCAAGGAAGCCCGCCTGAAGCTGGCCGCCGAGCGCAAGGCCATGCAGGAGTTCGCTCCCATCCCCACCCACCGCCCCAACAAGCGCGACCGCCGCCACATCATCCAATTCCGCGGCCGCAGCTAGTCTCTATTGCCTGGTCCCTACTTCTCTAGTCCACTAGTCCCTGCCATCATCCACCCAATACCCGCTCCGCGCCGTCAACCTCAGCCCCGGCCGATCCTTCAACTTCAGTTCCACTGCATGAAACCCCACATGCGGAGCCGTCGGCTGAAAGCTCAGCACATACCGATTCGGTAGGTGGTCCGCAATCTCCAGCAGATCGCGCGTCAGGTCCTTGCCCTTCTCGAACTTCATATACTCACCGCCCGTCAAATCCGCCACCGTCGCCGCCACGTTCTGTTTCATGTCGTCCATTATCCGTATCGCCGCCATCTTCGCCAGCGCCAGCGGCGGAGCCAGCAACCCCAAACAATCAAATGCCTGCACCGCCTTGTTCTTCGTCGCCTCCGGATCTGGATCCTTGCCCATGCACCCATGCGGTGGCCCCGGATGCATATTGTCGCCCAACTCCGCTCCGTCGGGTGTCTTGTGCACCGGCAGCTCGTGATACGCATAGTTCGCCGCCGCCGCCTTCCCGCTTGAATACGACAGCGCGTAGATCGACGTATTCGTATCGCTCAGCGCCTGCAATACCTCGTCCATCTTCGCCTCGCTATCGCGATCCTCAGTCTCTGAGATCAGCAACACCACCCGCCGATACCCCTTCGGCGCCTTGCGCAACAGATCAATTGAAAACTTCAGCCCATCCAGAACCGCCGCATCCTTGTCGCCTCGCTCCAGATGGTTCAGCGCCCCAGCCGCTCGATCCACATCCGGCGTAAATCCCTGCACCACCTCGGGCGCGCCATCAAACGCCACCACCGCCACCACGTGCGGTACTCCGCCCACCATATTCCCGAGCAACGCACCCATGTTCCGGTAGTCCTCCAGTTTGTCCCTGCCCGCGCCGCCCGTCTCCACCGCAATCACCAGCGCCAGCGGCTCGCTCCCCGTCTCCTCGTCCAGCGTCAACACCTGCGGAATCCCGTCGTCCGTCACCGTAAAGTCGCTGGCCTTCAGCGTGAATACCGGCTTCCCCTTCGCATCCCTCACCAGCGCCGGAACCAGCACCACATTCGTCTGCGTGCTCACCGTTGGCGCAGGCAGTGGCCCCCACGCGCCTCCTGCCAAACATGTCACCACCAAAACGCCCGCAACAACCCTCATCACCATCCCCAATTCCTACACCCTATACCCGTGGCCCGATACCCAACACCCCTGCCCCCTTCTCCCCGTTCCCTTCTCCCTTCTCCCTGTTCTTAGCCATCTTTAGTAGACTCAACGGCAGCATGTTTGTTTCCCTCGCCCCACACAATCGCCTCACCCGCACTCTGCGCTCCGCCGCCCTCGCCGCGTCGATCATCCCAATCTTCACCGCGCCCATCGCCTATGCCCAGGGCACCCATCTCTGGACCCAGTCGCGCCTCGAAGAGTTCGAAAAAGGAACTCCGCAAGGTGTTGCCCTCACCAGCGACGGACGCCTGCTCCAGGGCCCCGGCGCAGCCGAAGTTGTCACCACCCCTTCCACCTTTGTTTGGTCCGTAGCCGTCGACACCCACGGCACCGCCTTCCTTGGCACCGCCTCGCCCGCCACCGTTCTCCGCGTCGCCAAAGACGGCAAGATATTCAAGCTCTTCGAATCCAAAGACGTCTCCGTCCAGGTCGTCCGCCTCGGCCCCGACGGCTCTCTCTACGCCGCCACTCTGCCCAGCGGAAAAGTCTATCGACTCAAACCCGACGCCACCACCACCCAGGACGACACCTCCGCCCAACTCATCTTCGACGCCGCCAGTGCCCCTGACGCGAAATCCGAAACCAAACCCGACGACGCCAAATCCGACAACAAACCCGCCCCCGCGAAATCCGTACCAGCAAAAAAGTCCGACGACTCCAAATCCGACACCGCAAGGCCCGAAACCTCCCACTTCATCTGGGATCTAACCTTCGACGCACAAGGCCGCATCTACATCGCCTCCGGTGGCCCCGCCGCCATCTATCGCATCGACCCCTCCGTCCCAAAATCCATCCCCGAGCTCTTCTTTAAATCCGATGAGCAGCACATCCGCTGCCTCGCCTGGGACGTGAAAGGCAATCTCATCGCCGGAACCGACGGCTCCGGCCTCATCTACCGCATCGATCCCACCGGCAAGGGCTACGTCCTCTTCGAAGCCCCCCGCCGCGAAATCACCTCTCTCGCCATCGCCCCCTCCGGCGCAATCTACGCCGCCAGCGTTGGCGACAAGAGCCACAACCCGCTCCCGCCGCTCCCCGTGCAGGGCCAGGGCTCCGTCACCATCACCATCGTTTCTCCCTCTTCGCTCACCACTGCCAACACCAGCGCCTCTGTCCCCGAGGGCAGCGAGATCTACCTCCTCACCGAAGGCCAGGCCCCCCGCAAAATCTGGTCCACCAAAGATGAAGTCGTCTACGCCCTCGCCGCCAGCAAAGATGGCCTCCTCGCCCTCACAGGCAATCGCGGACACCTTTTCCAAATCGCCGACGACGGCAGCTTTTCTGACGTTGCCCACGTCGATGCCCAACAGGCGCTCACCCTCGCCGCTCCAGCCGACTCCGCCGACCTCCTCATCGGCACCGGCAACACCGGCAAGCTCTACCGCCTGGCCTCTCAGTCGGGGAAACACGAATACGCCAGCGACGTCCTCGATGCCGGCGGCCTCTCGCGCTTCGGCCGCATCGAAGTCGAGCCCGGCTCCTCCGCCTACGAGCTATGGACCCGCTCCGGCAACGTCGAGCAGCCAGTCCGTAACCAAAAAGACTGGGGCTGGTCCGAATGGGCCCCGCTCAACGACAATCAAATCGCCTCACCCCCCGGCCGCTTCTTCCAGTGGAAGGCCGTCCTCCACGACGCTGGCTCCCTCGGCAGCGTCGGCGTCAACTATCTCCCCATCAACTCCGCTCCCGTCATTGAAGATCTCGTCGTCGCTCCCGGCGCGCGCCTCAATCCGCAAAACTTAATCCCCCAGCCGCCCTCCGTCCAAATCAACTTCCCCTCCGCTAACATCGCCGCCGGCTTCGATGGCACATCCTCGCAGCCCCTCCAGGCCCTCAAAGATCGCACCGCCGTCACCGTCCGCTGGGCCGCCCACGACGACAACGGCGACGACCTCAAATTCTCCCTCTACCTCCGCGGCGATGGCGAGCAGGGCTGGCGTCTCCTCAAAGACGACCTAACCGACAAGGCATATAGCTTCGACGCCACCCTCATCCCCGACGGCGGCTATCGCATCAAGCTCGTCGCCTCCGACGCTCCCTCTCACACCCCCGCCGACGCCCTCACCGCCGAGAAAGAAAGCGACCGCTTCGAAATCGACACCACCCCGCCCATCGTCAGCCGCCTCAAATCAACGGTAGAGTCCATCACCTGCAAGGAAGGGTGCAGCGGAGCAATAGGCATCACCTTCGACGCCGAAGACGCGTTCTCGCCCATTGCCCACGCCGAGTACTCCATTGACTCCGGCCTCTGGCAATACATCGAACCCGTCGGCACTCTCTCCGACTCCCGCCGCGAGCACTACGACGTCACCATCCCCTCGCCCAATCCACCACTCAAACCCGGCGAGCACCTCATCACCATTCGCGCCTACGACCGCCACGACAACATCGGCGTCGCCAAAATCACCTTCACCCTCCCGGCTACCCACTAACCACTGCTTCATTGCGTCACTGTTCTTCTGTTCCCTGTTCCCTGGTCCCTCGTTTCTGATTTCTGTCCACTGTTTCACGACTTTTCTGAACCCTAAACCCTAAACCCTGAACCCTCGTTCTTATGCGCTTCGAGCTCTTTCTCGCCGCCCGCTACCTCCGCGCCAAACGCCGTCAGGCAGTGGTCGGCGTGGTCACCGCCGTTTCTGTGGCCGGCATCGCCGCCGGAGTCGCCGCGCTCATCGTCGCCCTCGCCATCACCAACGGCATGAGCCGCGATATCCAGGACCGTCTCCTCGGCTCCAGCGCTCACGTCCAGCTCATGCGCGTCCAGTCTGACGGTATCCGCGACTGGCGTCCCCTCGTTGCCCGCCTCCGCCAACTGCCTCACGTCACCGCCGCCGCCCCTGGCCTCTACGAGCAGGTCCTCGTCGCTCGCGGCGCGCGTTCCGGTGGCGCACTTCTCAATGGCATCATTCCCTCTGAAGAGCAGACCGTCAGCGACCTGCTCCAATTCGCCACCCCCGGCTCAGCCGCTCAACTCAATCCCACCGCGTACTCCGAGACCAATGCCCCCACCTCACCCGGCGCCTCCGCCCTCCCGCCCATCATCCTCGGCGCAGGCCTCGCCGACGACCTAGGCGTCTCCATCGGCGATCGCGTCATGATCATCAGCCCCCAGGGCGAACTCACTCCCTACGGCATTGTCCCCAAATACGTCCCCTTCCGCCTCGCCGGTACCTTCCACTCCGGCTTCTATCAGTACGACTCGCAGACCGGCTTCCTCCGCCTCGCCGACGCACAAACCCTCTTCAGCGAGCCTGATGTCGTCAGCGTCATCAGCTTCAAAGTCGACAACCTCAACCGCGCCGCCGAAATCGGCACTGAAATCGAGCACGCCGCCGGCCCCGGCTTCATGACCACCAATTGGATGGAGCAAAATCGCGAGCTCTTCCGTGCCCTCAAGCTCGAACAGGTCGTCACCTTCATCGTCATCGCCCTCATCGTCATGGTCGCCGCCCTCAACATTCTCATCGCCCTCACCATGATGGTGATGGAAAAGACCCGCGACATCGCCGTCATGATGAGCTTCGGCGTCGAACCCGCCCAGATCCGCCGCATCTTCCTGCTCCAGGGTTTTCTGATCTCTTTGGTCGGCACCTTTCTAGGACTTGCAGTTGGCTACCTCGCCGCCTGGGCCGGAGCACACTACCACTTCATCCATCTCCCCGCCGACGTCTACTCCATCGACACGCTCCCCTTCGCTCCCCGCCTCGTCGACGGCCTCATCGTCGCCGCCGTCTCCATCGGCATCTCCCTCCTCGCCACCCTCTACCCCTCCTCCGCCGCCGCCCGCATCCTCCCCGCCGAAGCGCTTCGCTACGAGTAGAGAGCGAGAGTCCCTCTAACGCAACTGGTGCCAAATATGGTACGAAAGGATTACAGCACTCTTGACACCCTTGACATGGGGTATTAGCTTCGCAGAAGAACTTCAACGAACCCCGCTCACTCGCGGGGTTTTTTTGTTTTTGAGGTGAAGGAGCGAAATATGCCGGTCTACGTATTCAGAGAAGGCAACTCGAATGTTTTCAAAATCGGTCTCACTCGATCGAACGATATTGAGCCGAGGAGGCGTCAATTGAACGGAGGCAGTTCGCAGGGGCTGTTCTTGTTCGAAGTAGTGGAAACAGACAACGGGAGCGTCTGCGAGGCATTCTTCCATCGCCTGCTTTCGACGAGGAGGATCGAACGCGGCGGCGGGCGCGAGTTTTTCGAAATGGACTCTGAAGAGCACATGCGGCAAACAATCGAGCTGTTCAGAGGAATGGCCGCTACGCTCGAAAACACCGGGCGTGAGATCGCCGAATTCGAGAAAGCAGAATGTACCACGGCGATGGTAGAACCAATCGCAAGCGATCAAGAACTCTCGAGAGAGTTGCAGGCCGTTGAGATGCGCCTGCTCGAGATCAAAGAGGAGACCGAGTACCTGAACTTTAAGAAGGAAGTAATCGAGAACCAATTGAAACAAAGAATTGGCTTGGCGCAAGGGATAAGAGGGATCGCTACCTGGAAGACGAGCATTCGCCGGAACTTCAGCCAGGAACTGCTTCGGCAGCGCGACCCGAACTTATATGAACAGCTGTTGGAGCGCTTTCGCTGTCTTGACACCAAGGCTTGGAGAGAACAGCAGCCTGGCCACTACAAGCAGATTCAGACGACGTACTTTGTCCCCGCGATCAGCTGGAAATTCGAGATCCTTCGCGATTCTTGACAATGTGACACATTTTGTGTCACAATTACATCATGCAAAGCATTACCCTTCGCCAGCTCCGCGACACCCGCAAAGTCAAAGCCTGGCTCCGCGCCGGAGTCCACATCGAGGTCCGCGAGCGCGACGAGGTAATCGGCGATCTCGTCCCGCGAACACCGCCAAATCCAGGCCCCATCGAGATGCCCGACTTCGCCGCTCGCCGCCGTGCAATCTTCGGTGATCGAGTTCTTACACCGGTCGCCGACCTTCTTGCCGATCGCGAGAACGAACGCTATTGAACGCTTACGTCGATTCGAGTTTCTTGGTGTCGAGCTACATCGCCGATGCGCGCTCGGCTGCTGTCGACCAGCGCCATGCTCTGCGCTTGCGCATTATCATTTCGCCCTTCAATCGAGCGGAATTCGCGAACGCCGTCCACCAGCAGGCGTTTCTCCGTCGCCTGACCTCGCTTGAAGCGCAAAAGGTCTGGTCAGAGTTCCAACGAGACTGCAGCTCCGGCCTATGGTCCACTGTCGAATTTCCCCACGCGGCCTGGGAAACCTGCGCTGACCTTGCCCGCCGGTACACACCCACCCTCGGCGTCCGCACCCTCGACTCCCTGCACGTCGCCTGCGCCCTCGAACTAAACGCCAAAAAATTCTGGACCTTCGACGACCGTCAGGCCAAACTCGCCGAAGCTGTCGGCCTCGACACCACCGCCTGACCCGAGCACCCCCTGACCCGCCCCCAGCGCCAATCGCATTCGCGCATTCCAGCCTTTCAGCGAACGCACTACTGCGGCGTAATCACCCCGCCCAGCGCATGCCGCCGCGGCAACACAATCCCCCGATGATCGATCTCCGGTCTGACCCCCGCCGCCTTTTCAATCGCCCCATCGCCCTTGCGCTCAATTACCGCGCCGCCGCACGCCGGGCACCAGTCCCCTTCCATCTCCGCACCCATCACCGCATGACAATTGCTGCATATCCGTCCCATGTCATCAAGCGTAATGGATGCGGTCGGCGTTTGCGCCAGCCAATTTCTATTGGGCCTTTATCCGAGCCTGATACAGCTCGATCTCGCTGCGCAACGCTGGAGCGCGATTTGTGTCCTTCACCTTGGCGCGATTGTCGGCGGATACCGCAACCGTTCCATCCGCGATCCCTTCCAGGTTTTTGAGATTCCGCTGCCAGCGCGCAATCACTGCTGGCGGCACGGTCCCCAGCCCGGCCGGAGTGAAGGCGCGCGGCGGAATCTGCGCCGTGATTCCGCGTGCGGCCAATTGCCGCCGCAGTTGCGGGAGGTGGCCGCTGCCGAATACAAACACGATCCGCCGCGCCGCGCCCGCACTCGCCACGCAGTTCTCCACGATCTTGCGGTTGCGCTCGTGCCACGCACCCGCGGCAATGTCGGAAGGTGTGTTCTCGCCGATTACATCTTCAAACATGTGGTCGACCATGGCCAGATACTCCGCCGAGCCGGTGGTATTGTCAAACAACGACTCGCCGGAGAAAGCCGCAAACCAAGCCTTTGCGTTGTTCTGCTCGGCATCCACCTGGGCGGCCTTCGCCTTGTTCGCGGCCTCCTGCTCCTGGCCGCGCTGCTGCCAGGCGAAAGCGATCCGCCAATCGGCGGGAATGAAGCGCACGCCCCATCCCGGAGTCATCTCGGCCAGCATTGCCGCCTCGGGCGGAAAGTTCCCCTCCATGGGCCCGTTGAACGCCTCCGGCGTAATCTCGCCGCAGACCACATCCGGGTGCAGCGACCGAACCTGGGCCTGCAAATCAATGAGCGAGTAGTGATAGCGATCTTCAAAGTGCATGTGGTGCACGCTGCCGACGAGGAAGATATCTGGAGCGGTCGAAGCAGCCGGCGCGATCTGCTTCTGGGCCATCCCCAGAGCGGCAAGCAACAAGGCAGCAAGTGCTATTCCGCACGTTCTCATGGCCCAACCATAGCAATTGGGCAGCCAGACAGTCATGATCGCCATCACAATTGCTTCCGCACTCTGACCCTGGCCTGTCATTCCTGCTGTACGCAGCCCAGCCGGCTTTGACACGCAACCGCCGTCCGCCGCACTGCAAGCGCCCACTACACTAGTCTCATGCACCCCCCCGTTCGGCTCGTAGCGATCGACATGGATGGAACGCTCCTGCCAACCTTCGCGCAAAAGCTCTCTCCGCGTGTCCTAGCCGCCATCCACGCCGCGCACAACGCCGGCATCACCATCGCCGTCGCCACAGGCCGCCGCTACGCCTATACCGTCCCCATCCTCCACGACCTCGGCCTTCCCG
>Ga0302278_10001856_pt1 | contig 25314 bp, 22 predicted proteins | sample III_Bog_N3_2_FD_194543 | JGI IMG/M metagenome (GOLD analysis project Ga0302278, IMG submission 194543) | Peat permafrost microbial communities from Stordalen Mire near Abisko, Sweden - III_Bog_N3_2 | ecosystem: Environmental > Terrestrial > Soil > Wetlands > Peat | place: Sweden: Abisko... | reverse complement strand
ATCTTCGGCAACTGTCTGCTAACCTTCTTCATTGGCTGGTCTCCTTTTAGCATCTCGAATGCGTACCGAACAGCTTAGCTGTCCGCGAGACCAGCCGTCTCATCCCATCTAAAGCCGAAACCTGTTTCGTTATTTTACGTACAGGATGAATCCCGTACCCTTCAAAGTGCTTGGTTATTAGGCGCATTCCAAAGGCTTCACCCGCAGTCCAGGAGCGAAGCCTTCGGAAAAGTGACGAACTTGGGCTAGGACGCTATTTTGGCTTCTCCTCGGGTTTGGGCTGAGCTTTGGGGGCGGCAGCAGGCGCCGGCCTGGGAGCGGGCTTTGGTTGAGCCTTGGGGGCAGCCACCGCTTCCGGCCTTGGAGCTGCCTTGGGGGCAGCCACTGGCTGGGGCCTCGGCGCTGGTCTGGGTGCAGTAACTACCTCCGGTTTCGGCGTTACTCTTGGCGCCGGCTTGGGAGCAATTGCCGCTTCCGGCTTGGGCGTTACCTTTGGCGCCGGCTTGGGCGCAATCGCCGTTTCCGGCTTTGGCGCCACTTTGGGCGGAGTCCTGGGTGCAATTGCTGTTTCCGGTTTCGGCGTTGCCTTTGTTGGCGTCCTTGGAGTTATCGCCGTTTCCGGCTTTGGCGTCACTTTGGGCGGAGTCCTGGGTGCAATTGCCGTCTCCGGTTTCGGCGTTGCCTTTGTTGGCGTTCTCGGAGCTATTGCTGTTTCCGGCTTTGGCGTCCCCTTTGGTGCAGCCTTCGGCGCACCTGCTGCTTCAGGCTTCGAAGCGACTTTGGGTGCGGCCTTGGGTCCAGGTTTCGATGCGGCCGCTACGGCGGCCTTTGTAGGGACCATCGGCTTGGCCACTGCCAGCGTTGACGGCTTCCCGCCATTTGCCTTGGCATACGATGTTTTATCGACCTTGGCCGCGGTCATGTGTTGCGTCTGGACCCTGGTCGGAGGTGTATGGGCTTCCTTTGCGAAAGTCTGCTCCTGGGGAGTGGCCTGGTGCTGAATTCCGCCCGGCCCGCCGTTGTACGCTACGTGATTGGGATTGGCCACGATGTTCTGTTGCACAATCGTCTGGTTTACATAGGTGGTATGGATGACAGTCACATTCACCTGCGTGACCGCGGTGTTGTAGGCAAAGTTGTTGCCACGCCACTCGCCGCCGGCAAAGCCGATTCCGCCGAAGCCGAAGCCGTAGTTGACGCCACCGTAGTAGCCTACGTGCCGGCCCCAATACCCATCGTGGAATCCATACTGTCCCCCTGCGAATCCCCAGTAGGGAGGCGTCCACAAAGCGCCTTGATAGGGAGCCGGCACCCACGCGCCGGGAATCCAGAAGTAGTCTCCGTCGTCTTGTGAGTAGGCCCAGTAGCCGGGCGTCCACATCAGGTTCGGTTGAGGGCACACCGGCTGTTCGTATACGGGGAGCATTGGCGGAGCAACTCCGACGTTGATACTGACACCGAAGCTGATTTGGGCGTGCAAGCCCGCCGGTATCACCGAAACGAGCAATGCGAGCGAGAGCAAACGGACAAAATGGCGCAGACGCATGCGAAGAACCTCCTGGTTCCACCTTGCCTGTTCCGATGAGCGATGGACTCTCTTCGAGCGGAGCTAGAGCAAGCAAATTACCTTGCCAGACTAGCTCGCGCTCGTTTGTAATTCTGGTCAATTCAGATCAATAGCCTTGCGGCGGTTCAAGTCCCGCGAATCGGCCGATCAGGGGCGAATGCTGACGCCAATGCCGACCACATGGCGCGCTTCAAGATTTACCGGGATGGCGGCGGGATAAGGTGAGGGAAGCCCGGTTGGGATGGATCCGATATTCCCGGCCACCTGTCCGACTCCGATATCGAATGCGAAGTGCGGATGTTCCCTCTGCGTCACGCGCACGGCATAGTCCAGCGTGGTGGGCAGGTCTGCCTTGCCGGCCACGAATGGGATGCCGTTGGGCGGAGCAGGACCCAGGCCCTTGACCGTCGGTGGCTCCTGTGTGAAGCCTGCCGAAGGCACAGCCACCAGTCCCTTCCCAATGGGCAGCGGAATTCCCAGCCCGCCGTACAACCGTCCGCCGAAGCGGGTGGCCTGTCCGCCGATGCCGAAGATCGCTGCATTGGTGGCCTTCCAGCCCAGGTTGAGGAGGAACGGCACCGGCGGCTTGGCCCAGGTCTTGGTGACCGAGACGTAAACGTCTCCGTTGGTGTAGGCCTTGGCCGCTGGAATGGGCACCGGAGTACACAGTCCGCTCCCGATGCAGAACTGATCGTAGAGTCCAACCGCATCGGGGATGGCCGCGCCGGTAACAAACTTATCGCCTGTCCTGACCACGCCGCCTACTGCAACTCCCGGCGTCCAGGGGCCGAACTGACCGTCCTTGATCCCCACTACCTTGCCGTGAAAGACATTCATGCCGTCGAAGTTCCACAGGGCGCTGGTGGCTTCATTGGTCGCGGTAGCCGCCGCGGTGTCGCCGAGTTGGTGTACGCTGCGCGTATAGCCCACTTCGGCCCGGTTGGCGAAACCCTCGGTGATGCTGAATGTCTCAATCTTGCCGATGACCGTGGTGGCTCCGATGAAGTGGAAGCCCACCGCCGGATGAGAAAAGAAGTGTCCCTTGCCGGATTCCACCACGTAGGCTGTGGGCGTAAGAAACCCGCCGGTCTGGCCTTCGAGGGTGAGGTTTTGAGCGTCGAGGCGGGCTGATGCGAGAAGAGCAACAGTCAGTGAGCCAAGGAGGGAGAGCTTAGCGAGATGTGAGATGTTCACGTTCGACTCCTGGGGGAGCGCAGTCGCCTGCCTCCTGCAACTTGAAAACACACCGTTTGTAACACAAACGCAACACGATCGTCTGTGCCTTGAGCAAAGATTTCTTTCCTCAAGTTCACTTTTCGACAAGTGATAGACTCAGCCCATGGCGCGCGGTCTGTTTATCACCCTGGAAGGCTTGGATGGATCGGGCAAAACGACACAAATCCGGCGGCTTGCCGCCTGGCTGAAGAGCCGCATTCCGGACGAAGAGCCGGTTCTGACCCGGCAGCCGGGCGGGACCGGGACGGGCGACCGCATACGCGCGCTGGTGCTGGACTCCCGGCAATCCGGGCTGGCGCCGATGACGGAGATGGCTCTGATGTTTGCCGACCGGGCGCAGGCTATCGCGGAGGTGATTCAGCCGGCTCTCGACCAAGGCAAAATCGTGCTCTGCGACCGCTTCACTGACTCGACAGAGGCCTACCAGGGGGGTGGACGCCAGCTTGGCTCCGCGCCGGTTCTCGAACTACACCGTCTTCTCTGCAACGACCTCAAGCCCGACCTGACGCTGCTGCTGCTGCCCAGCCTGGAAAGCTCGCTGGAGCGGGCGCGGCGGCGCAACCAGCGGGCCTCCGATCAGAATGAGCCCGACGAATCCCGCTTCGAAGCCGAGCAGGACGCTTTCTACCAGCGCGTGTGGGAGAAATACCGCGAGATTGCCGCGCGCGAACCGGGACGGGTGGCGCTGATTGAAGGCGACCTGAGCATCGATGAGGTACACGCGAGGATTGTGGAGGCGGTAGCGGCGCGGTTGCTCAAGATCAGCCGCTTCCCTTCCGGATGAACGAGACCGTCAAGAGTTGTGGTCGGCCTCACTTCCATGCTCCCAGCAGCCGCCGCAGAAGGAGCATCTGGCCGAGGTGGTAGGAGTTGTGATCGGCCAGCACCAGCGCTTCGCGGAGAATGGTTTGCCCATCGCCGTGAGGAATTTTCGCGAAGAGATCGGTCTTTTCATCCTCAACCAGATCGCACATGGCCTTCAGGTCTTCGCGAAAGGCGTCGACACTTTTATCCCAGGCTTTTGCGTCTGGCGGCGCGTCTGTTTCCGGCCAATAATCTTTGGGCCACTCCATAGCCTTGTATTCGGGATTCCGGGAGAAATCGAGAATGTCCCACTGCGCGATGCGGAGGTGCTCGAGCAATTTCCACGGAGAGTGCTCGGCGCCTTTTGGCGTTTTGCCGCGCAGTTCGGCGGGGAAATCCTCGATTACCTGGTCGAAGTCCGCATGAGCCTCTCCGCCGTTGAGCAGCTTGATCAGATGTTGGCGCAACGCCTTGTCGTTTGGCACGGATGACCTTTCTTCTTTCGGATCGGTGAGTTTCCAGCATTGACCAATTGCTCATCTGGTCATTCGATCTCGCCTGGAATTGGTCCGGTCCAATGGAGAGATTCCCCGAGCGGGTAAAAGGATGCTGGAAGAATGAAACGGGGGCGCAATACACATCATGGGCAGCCGGCCTTAACACCTGAAATTGAAAATGCCTTAGACTCGAACACGTGGGCTTTCAGGATTTTCTTGGGAATACGCAGACTGTCACGCACCTCCGCGAGAGCATTCGGGCGGAGCGGTTTCCGCATTCGCTGATTCTGGCGGGGCCGCGGGGGGCGGGCAAATATACGCTGGCGCTGATGCTGGCGCGTGCCGTCAACTGCCTCCATCCGACAGAATCGGACGGGCTGCCGGACTTTTGCGGGGTCTGCTCGAACTGCACGCGGATTGCCGATGCGGCCAACCTGGAAGAGCGCGTGGCCGAGGCCGTAGAGGCGCGCGAAGGCCTGCGCGAGACCGATAAACGCGAGACGCGCATCCTCATCCAGACTCACCCGGATGTGCTGATTGTTCCTCCCGATCCGCCGCAACTGCAGATCAAGATTGGGCAGGTGCGGCAGGTGATTCACGTGGCGTATTACCGGCCGCCGGTTGAATCGAAACGCACATTTACCATCTTCACGTCGTCGGCGTTCATGCGCGAGGCGGCCAACAGTTTGCTGAAATTGCTGGAAGAACCGCCGGAGCATACGTCGCTGATTTTGCTCACGGAAAACCCTCAGGAACTGCTGCCTACGATCCGCTCCCGCGCTGTAGTTCACCGGCTTGGCGCATTGCCTCCCTCGGAGTTGGAGGCGCTGCTGGGCAAGCGGCGTCCGCTACTGAAGCAGGCAGACCGGGCATTGGCCGCGCGGCTGGCGGAGGGCGCTGTGGGGCGTGCGTTGACCATCGATTTGGCCGTCTACCTGGCCAGCCGGCAGGATGCGCTGGTCATGCTTCGCACGGCGCTGGGGGAACCTGACTACACACAACTTTTCCATGCAACGGAGAGTTACCGTGCGGGAGCCGATGGACAGGAGAAGACAATCAACCTGCTGCGCGCGATGGGCAGCCTGATTGAGGATCTGCTGCTGGTGGTGGCCGGGACGCCGCGACTGGTGCGCAACCTGGACATCGGAGGCGAGCTTGAACGCATGGCGCAGGGGCTTACGGTGGACTGGATCGAGGGGGCGGCCAGGGCGCTGGCGCAGGTGGAGTCGGGCATGCGGCGGAACCTGCTGCGCTCGCTCTCGCTGGACGCGATGGCGGTTGGCATGGAGCGGAATTAGTGATCCGGGCCTTGAGTAGCGTTGAGGTTTCCCACCCCTTCGGCGGGCTCAGGGCAGGCTCTTGCACGAGAAAAAACTCGCAAGGACGGGGCACGGAGTGTATTTGCGGGCAGAGTCAGTAAATCGGAATTCAGCCGGATGCGCTGCTGTTCGCGATAAAAAATTAATGAGCAACCCCCATTCGTGCTCCGGCATCATTACAATTACTAGCAATCTCACACTGCGCGGAAGCTGGCTTTCGGTGGTTGTTCCCCACCATCGGTTCTGGTTTGTTTTCTTCCCGGTACCGGGACGGGAATTTGCTTTCTTCGCAATACGATAGTCCGCGGGCATTCAATAAGGACAGAGGGCGGTGGTATCGTCCCTCTTTCCCAGACAACGGTGGCCAGCGGGCGCTTTGGTTCCATTTTTCCCCACGGAGGGTTGTTTCTCATGAGTATTCACGCCGTTTTGCCGCCAATCGCCAATATCGGTAGAAAGGAGCTCGGCCAGCCGAAGGACCGCGGCTCTAACTCTCGCGCTCCGCAACTTCGTTCGAGGAGAAACTCTCCGGCGCCGCTTCCCTTCCTCTTCCCGGCTCAATCCGTAATGGAGGAGGGCAGCTACCGGCAGGCGGAGCTGTTTTACCTGCAGAAGCAGATCCAGGCGCAGACCCCGATGGTGATTGTGCTCGAGGACGGTGAACTGGTGGAAGGCTGTATCGAGTGGTACGACCGGAACTGCCTCAAGGTCCGCGGACGCAACAAGACTCTGGTGTACAAAGCAGCCATCAAGTACATGTACAAGCTGGGGGAGCAGGGGCAGTAGAGCGGGTCAGCGGCTGGCTGCCTTGATCAGACGGTCGCGTATTGCCGCACCGAGGCCGTCGGCGGGCGGCACTGGACAGAGAATGACTGTGCAGCCTTGCGCATCGAGCGCGCGCAGTCCGGCATAAAGATTCCGAGCCAGTTCCTCGGGCATCGTCCATCGCCCCCAGGGATACACAATTGCTTTCCGGATGGGAGACGTAATCTCCGCAGGCAGCATTAGGCCTATGCGATCTTTGCGGAGGCAAGTCGCCGCCTCACTGAGTCGCTGGCGGAGACTTTCAAATGGCCCGCCGATCAGCACCAGCCGTGCTTTGGGGGCGTAATGGCGCAGTCCCACACCCGGCGAAGGCAGGGCGGATTGGGGTGTTTCGACCAGCGGCCCGGCGCTCGAATAGACCTCTACAGCGCCGGCTATGTCGCGAATCTGTGGCGCCGTCACCGCGCCTGGCCGGTAGATAACCATGGGGCTTTGGCAAGGGTCGAGAACCGTGGATTCGATGCCGTGTCTGGTTGGGCCGGCATCGAGCACTGCATCGATGCGGCCATCCAGGTCATGGAGCACGTGGGCGGCGGTGGTGGGGCTGGTGTGACCGAATAGGTTGGCGCTGGGCGCGGCTACCGGAACGCCGGCGCGGCGGATGAGTTCAAGCGCTACCGGATGGGCCGGCATGCGAACACCAACCAGGGGACGGGCGGCGGTTACCGCATCGGGCACGGCAGAGCTGCGTGGAAGAAGCAGCGTGAGCGGCCCCGGCCAGAAGGCCTTCATCAGTTTCCGCGCGGCTTCGGGCACGTCCGTTACCAGCCGGTCGAGCATCGCCTTGCCGGAATCGGGACCGGCAATGTGGACGATGATCGGGTCCCACGAGGGCCGCTGCTTGGCCAGGAAGATCTTCTCCACCGCTGTCGGGTCGAGGGCATTGGCGCCCAGGCCGTAGACGGTCTCCGTGGGCAGGGCCACCAGCCCGCCGGCGCAGAGAATCTGGGCCGCCTGCCTGAGCGCGCTCTCCGACTCGTCCGTCTCAAGATGGTTGGGGTCCTCTAAATAGTTGGGATTCAGGATCAGCCGCAGGGTCTTCACGTTTTCTATTGTCGCCTCAAGTGCCTTGGCCGTGCCACCTGCCGTATACTCACTGCTTACCATGTCTGTCGAGACCGAGATCAAGTTTCGCGTCGAGGACCTGGCCGGCCTGACCCGCCGGCTGGAGGCAGCGGGATTCAGGCTGCGGACGCCGCGCAGTTTCGAAAGCAACGTTCTCTACGACACGCCGGACCGGCAGATGCGGGCACGAACAGAGATTCTGCGCATCCGCGCCTACGCCGGCCGGTGCCTTCTGACCCACAAGCGCCTTCCCGACATTGGCCCCGGCGAGGACACGCACAAGCATCGCGTCGAGACAGAGACCCTGATCTCGGATGGGGAGGCGCTGGCTGCGGTGTTCTTGTCCATCGGGCTGGTGGCCGCCTTCCACTATGAGAAATGGCGCACCGAGTGGGAAGACGGCGAGGGGCACTGCGTGGTGGACGAAACGCCGATCGGGAACTTTGCCGAGTTGGAAGGACCAGCGGAGTGGATTGACCGTACGGCTCAGTCGTTGTGCGTCGGGCAGGAGCAGTACATAACGCTCAGCTATGGGCGGCTGTTCGAGCAGTGGCGGGAGCAGCGCGGGTCGTCGGCCCAGGACCTGACGTTTGCGGCTGTTTCAGAATGCGGCGTGCAGAGGTAGACTGCTTTTTCAGCCCCATTTTCAGCCCGTGATTTGTAATGCCGTTCCAATTCCATTGGTAATCGGAATCCCATAAATGCACTCACGGCAGGCTCCCCTGCGCCGATAGACCCAAACAGAAGGCTAATCGCCGCGGGAGGGTCAATGAATAGAGTTCTGTTTCCACTCACTTGCCACAGGCGCCGGAGCACGAGTACGCGATGGATTCAGACGGCCGCACTGGCGTTGGCTGTGGCCATGGCGGTAACCGCGGGTGCTGCAGACGAGCGCGCAATCAAATCACGGGTCGCGCCCGTATATCCGGAACTTGCCAAGCGCATGAAAATCAGCGGGTTGGTAAAGGTTGAGGCGACGGTGGACGCCGATGGCAAAGTGACTGCAGTCAAGACGGTCAGCGGAAGCCGTGCGCTTGCTGTGGCAGCAGAGGACGCCGTGAGCAAGTGGAGGTTCGTGGCTGCTTCTGCTGCTTCTACGGTGGATGTGGAGGTGACGTTCACTCTGGCGCAATAGGCGGAGCAATAGGCTTCCATTCCGGCAAAGCAGGAGGAGGCTTTCCGCCTGGCGGAGCGGCCCAGCGGCGCACAATCGCGACGACTGAGGGTCTGCACGAGAGGTGCGGACAGCTCGCCTGCAAACCCCTGGCTTCGCCGGCGGCTATTTATCGGCTGCAAAACTCCGCCGGAAACCCTTGAACCCTGTTGTTTTTTGGTACGATCGATACCTGCGATTCGCCTGATTTACGGTTCAGCGATTAAACTTAAACAGGGTATCGAATGTCACAGGCTGCCAAGACCCCCGACGCTCCAGGCCCGGGGCTGATGTCCGTGCTGCTCATCGGACCGGATCACCACCGGCGCAGGGCTGTGTCTGAGGCTCTGGCGGGATGCCCCATCGGGTTGATTCGGGAGTACACATCCTACCCTGCCGACCTGGACGACCTGCCCCGGATGCTGGAGCAGAACTGCGACGTGGTGATTGTCGACCTGGATGGCGACCCTGAATATGCTTTGCAAGTGGTGGAGGCTATCTACGCCTTTGGCGCCGTAACAGTAATCGTCTGTTCGGCAAAGGCCAATCTGGAGCTGGCGGTTCGCTGCATGCGCGCCGGCGCCCGCGAGTTCCTCACTCTACCGCTGAATCCTGCCACCCTGGCCGATGCCCTGGCGCGCATCTCGATTCGCGGCGCCTCCGGACAACCGGCCAGAAGAACTGCGAGAAAGCTGTTCATGTTCCTGGGCGCGAAGGGGGGCTGCGGCGTAACCACGATAGCGGCCAATTTCGCTGTTTCGCTGGCCCAGGAGTCGAATCAAAGCACATTGTTGATTGACCTCGGCCTGCCTTTGGGAGACGCGGCGCTGAACCTGGGAATGGTTACCGAGTATTCCACTTTCAACGCTCTGGAGAATTCGAACCGCCTGGATGCAAGTTTTCTCTCCACGCTGCTGGCCAGGCACACATCGGGACTCTCCGTGCTCGCAGCTCCAGCGGAATTCTCGCCGAGCCAGGCCTCCCTTGAAGCAATTGACAGGCTGCTGGCGGTCGCACGCCAGGCATTCGATTACATCGTCATCGATGCCGGAACGAGGATGGACTTGAAGGATGCTCGGTTCTTCGACGATTCCGCCATCCTCTATATGGTCACGCAGGTCGGCGTGACCGAGTTGCGCAATTCAAACCGGATGATTGGACAGTATTTCGCCTCCCGCGGCGCCAAGCTGCAGATTGTTGTGAACCGGTATACGCCCCAGGCGTTGCTGTTCGACGACAAGGCGGTTGAAAAGGCTCTCACCCGGTCGATCGACTGGAAGGTTCCGGACGACTACGCGTCTGCGCGGCGGACGCAGAACGCGGCCACTCCGCTGGCGATGGAAGATTCGCCTATCTCCAGGGCAATCCGGCGCATGGCGCGCAAGGCTTGCGGGCTGCCGGAAGAAGACGACAAGAAAGCACGATCGGGCTTGTTCGGATGGGCGCGCCGCGCGATGACGAAGTCACGACCCGATGAAGCTGAGAGTGGTGCTGCTGCCGGGCTGGACCCTGACCACGCCAAGTCCTGATGAGTTTGCTTTCCCTCGGCCGCTAAACAGGCTGCGGAAGACTCGATCAAGCGGAGAATTCGGAGAGTCTTGTGAAAGGGCACGACTTCAGTCGTGCCGCAAATAGCTGAAAATAAAGGTGGGTTTTAGCCCCTGCGGGACGCCCTCCTTCGATTTCACCCGAGATCCAGAGTTGTTCCGCAGCCTGTAAAGCCCGTACCCTTCGCGGAAAACAAAGTTATTGGACAGCTTCCGGGAGCCTCTACTTCTCAGCCCCGTGGCACTTCTTGTACTTCTTCCCGCTGCCGCAGGGGCAGGGGTCGTTGCGGCCCACTTTTTCGCCGGTGCGGCGCTGCGAGGGCTGGCTGGCATCGCCGGCCCCGGCAAATTGGGCGGCCTCCAGTTCGCGTTGCTTCTTGCGTTGGAACTCCTTCTCCAGTTGGTCGATGGTGGTGGAGGGTTGCCGGGTGGGAATGGAGATTTCGCGCGGCGGCGCATCCAGAGTTGGCGGCTTGGCGGCAGAGGCCACAGGCGGAGCCGGCGGAACCGGACGGCGCGGCTCAGGCGCGGCATTCACCGGCTGACCGTCGGGCCCGAGAATCTGCATGCGGAACAGGAACCGCACCGTGTCTTCGTGGAACTTGGCCATCATGGCTTCAAAAATGTCAAAGGACTCGCGCTTGTATTCGACCAGCGGATCCCGCTGCGCGTAGCCACGCAGATTGATGCCTTCCTTCAGGTGATCCATCGCCAGCAGGTGATCTTTCCAAAGGCCGTCGATCACGCTCAACATCACCATCCGCTCGTGGTAGCGCATGGTCGCGCTGCTAAGAATCTTCTCCTTGGCCTCGTATTCCTCTTTCAACTTTTCAAAAATCGCTTCTCCCAGTTCATGGCGGCCAAGCTCCAGAGGCTTGATTCCCGCTGCCTGCATATTCAGACCAAACTGGCCAATCAGCTTGTCTTGCAACCCCTTCACATTCCATTGATCCGGGTGCTGCTTCTCCGGCGCAAACTCGTCGAGCGTGTCGCTGAGAATGCCACCGACATACTCTTCTAGAATGAGTTCCTTCTGATCCGCTTCTTCCAGCAGTTGCCGCCGCACGCCATAGACAGCTTCGCGCTGCTTGTTCATGACGTCGTCGTATTCGAGCAGGTGTTTGCGCGACTCGAAGTTCTGGCCTTCGACGGCCTTCTGCGCGCCTTCGATTCTGTTGGAGATCATCTTCGACTCGATCGGCACGCCTTCTTCCATGCCCAGCCTCTCCAGCAGCGTCGAGATCCACTGCTTGGCGAAGATGCGCATCAGGTCGTCTTCAAGCGAGAGATAGAAGCGCGACTCGCCGGGGTCGCCTTGTCGTCCAGCGCGGCCGCGAAGCTGGTTATCGATGCGCCGCGACTCGTGGCGCTCGGTGCCGAGAATAAACAGGCCGCCGGCTGCAATTACCTGCTCGTGATCCTGCCGCGCTGTCTCCGCGTGGCCCTTGATCGCCTCGGCCCAATCCGGCTCGCTGACTTCGAACTCCTGGCCCTGGTAGTAAAAGCGCAGGAATCCCGCTGGCGCCATGGGATTGATGGCTCCCTCATTGGCGCTGATGGCGCGCGCGTGGCCCTTCTTGACCATCTCCTGGCGGGCCATGAAATCCGGATTGCCCCCGAGGAGAATATCCGTTCCACGGCCGGCCATGTTGGTGGAAATGGTGACCATGCCAAGCCGTCCGGCCTGGGCAACGATCTCTGCTTCGCGCTCGTGGAACTTGGCGTTCAGCACAACGTGGCGCACGCCCTTGCGCTGCAGAATTCCAGACAGGCGCTCAGACTTTTCGATGGACGTGGTGCCTACGAGTACGGGCTGCTTACTCTCATGCAGGAGGGCAATGTCGTCGGCAACCGCTTTGTATTTTTCCTTCTCGGTGCGATACACCACATCAGGGTTTTCCAACCGCCGCATCGGCTTGTTGGTCGGAATCACGACGATCTCAAGCTTGTAAATCTTCTCGAATTCGGCGGCTTCAGTTTCAGCCGTGCCGGTCATGCCGCTCAGCTTCTTATAGAGGCGGAAGTAGTTCTGGAAGGTAATGGTGGCCAGCGTCTGATCTTCCTTGCGGATGTTGACGCCTTCCTTGGCTTCGATGGACTGGTGCAAGCCATCGGACCAGCGGCGGCCCGGCATCAGGCGGCCCGTGAAGGTGTCCACGATGATGACTTCGCCGTCCTTGACGACATACTCCACGTCGCGCTTGTAGAGGGCTTCCGCCTTGATGGCGGTTTCAACGTAATGCTTGAGTTCCCAGTTCTCCGCGTCGGCGATATTGCCAATGCCGAGCGCCTTTTCGATCGTCTCCCAGCCCTCGTCGGTGACTCCAATGGTGCGCTGCTTTTCGTCGACGATGTAGTCGCCGGTGAGGTACTTCGTTTCGCCTTCTTCGATCTCTTCGCCTTTTTCGAGTTCCGGCACGATCTTGCGGGCGCGCGCGTACTTGTCGGTGGTCTGCTCCGTCGGGCCGGAGATGATCAGCGGCGTACGCGCTTCGTCGATGAGGATCGAGTCCACTTCGTCGACGATGGCGTAATAGTGCCCGCGCTGCACGCAGTCCTTGATTTCGAACTTCATGTTGTCGCGCAGGTAGTCGAAGCCAAACTCATTGTTGGTGCCGTACGTAATGTCGGAGGCGTAGGCGGCCCTGCGCTCGCCGTCGTCGAGGTCGTGGACGATGACGCCAACCGAGAGGCCGAGGAACTCGTAGATTTTTCCCATCCATTCGGCGTCGCGCTTGGCCAGGTAGTCGTTCACCGTGACCACGTGAACGCCATGGCCGGCCAGAGCATTGAGGTAGCAGGCGAGCGTGGCGACCAGCGTTTTTCCTTCGCCGGTCTTCATTTCGCTGATCTTGCCTTGGTGCAGCACCATGCCGCCGATCAACTGCACGTCGAAGTGGCGCATCTGGACCGCGCGCCAACCGGCCTCGCGCACTACGGCAAAGGCTTCGGGCAGAATCGCGTCGAGAGCTGCGCGTTCGGCTGTTTTCAGCTCGCCCGCGTCTGTAATCCCTTTGACTTGCTCCGCGACCCGAGCGCGGAATTCAACTGTCTTGGCGCGCAACTGCTCATCCGAGAGGAGCTTGATGCCCTCTTCGAGTGAATTGATCTGCGCTACCACCGGCCATAACTTCTTGATCAGGCGTTCATTTGCCGTGCCAAAAATCTTAGTAAGGATCTTATCGAAAAACACATGAATCTCCGTTTACCAGTGTAAATGGTAGGGGTTAAACAGCCGTAACAGCGCCCATCGCCGCACACAAGCTCCGTGCTCCGTCGGGGTACCCTCTGGGTCGGACTTTTTTCTGTCGCAAGGGCGGGAAACCACAAATCTCAATGAGCCCGTCTTTGACCAGCCACCCCTCAAATCCTCAACACCAGCCTGTCGGTGGGGTCGCCCCGCCGAATTCGTCTCAACTGTCGATGAAAGTGCTTCAGCCGCGCCGCCGGAGTGTCCCCGTCGCCGTTGCCGTCCTCATCGGCGTCTTCGTCGGCGTCCTGCCTGGCCTCAACCACATGGATCATGCTGGGCCGGTGAAAGACCTGGATGAATTGGAAGGCCAGGCCGAGCGCCAAGGCCGATGGATAGAACCCGGGACTCCCTTTGCCCCGCCGTTTGCGACCTCGCCAGAGAACGCGCAGAAGCACGTAGTGAACGAGAATCAGGGCGATGATCAGAAATGGGACATAGAGAGCATAGACGCACCATGCGTAGAGGGAATCGACATTCATACACACCCTTTTTCAGATCGCAGGGAAAACTTCGCTCGTAACCAAGCCCATGCCAGCGAACAGACAAGGCTGTCCGGAAGACGGGCTAGAGCCGGTTGCATCAATCAGGCTTTGAAAGGGCACGGCTTTAGCCGCAGCAGGAGGCCGTGCTTTGAAAGGGCACGGCTTTAGCCGTGCCGCAATAGCTGCATAAAACCTGGGCTTCAGCCCCTGAGGGATGTTCTCTCTTTGGTCGCGAAGCCGTGATGCAACCAGTTCCGGAGTTTCAAATTTTCAAGAAGAATTAACCGCGACGGGAGGGCGGAGGGCGCTGGAAGGACGGCGCGAGCACAGGCGCCTGGGGCACGCGGCCAGCGTATGCATAGGCCAGCGGCGAGAGCAGGGTGAGCGGAGAAATAATCCCGACCAGAAGCAGCGGCAGAATGGCAACGAAGTCCGCGGCATTGCCGGTAGGGCCATGCGGGACCAGCAGGAACAGGAGCGCAACTGCGATTGCCAGGAACGCAATCAGGACAAATGCACGCTGCTGCCGGTTTTGCCTCATGCCCGAGCCTCTCTTCTTCGACAGAATAGCATTTTCAAATCGCGACACGGAAATAAGGTGCGAAAAGTAATGCAGGACTGTAGCGCCGACCTCCCGGTCGGCTGTAGCGTGGGCGTCCCCGCCCGCCCCGTCTAACCCTGCCAGCACATACACCGTTCCGCCCTCATTGATATCATCTTTACTCCAATGAAAGCAATGCATACAATAGAGCATGAGGTGAAATCATGCCCAGTCTAACGGTTCGTAATCTCCCCGAGGAGACCCACCGCGCCCTGCGTGTGCGAGCCGCCCTCCACGGGCGCTCCACCGAGGCCGAGGTTCGCGCCATTCTCGAAGAAACCGTCCGGCCTGCGGAACGCTTGAAAATCGGTACCGCGCTCTATCGCATCGGCCAGGAAATCGGCGGAATGGACGACCTCGACACTTCCCTTGAGCGCAGCCAGTTCCGGGGAGCGGACTTCGAATGATCGTCCCTGGAATGATCGTCCTTGACACCAACGTGGTATCGGAACCGCTCAAAATGCAGCCTGACCCGAAAGTTCTTGCCTGGCTCGACGCTCAGGCCGCCGAAACTTTATATCTGAGTACGATCAGCTATGCCGAACTGCGCTTCGGAGTCTTGAAAATGCCGGAGGGCAACCGCAAGAACTCCCTCGCCGCGCAAATCGAGCGCGTGCTGGATTTGTTCAAGGACCGAATGCTGGAGTTCAACGTCAAGGCTGCCGAGCAGTTGGCTCAGATTGGCGCACGCTGCGAAAAGATCGGTAAACCGGCCACTGCACCCGATGCGTATATTGCCGCGATTGCCGCAGCCAATGGGTTCTCGGTTGCGACGCGCAACGTCGATCACTTCAAGCATACGGGCGTTGCCGTTATCAATCCGTGGGGATAAGCAGGGATGCCAGGGCAATCGCATTTGAACTTTTGGGGTAAGCGAGCGTGTCAGGCTGCCGCAAAGGCTCCATCGAAGCCAGCTTTGTAACAGGGCATGACTTTAGTCGTGCCGATAAAGCCAATCAAATCAATATTGGGCTTCAGCCCCTGCAAACGCCAATACCGGCGAACTCCTTTAAAAGGACTTTTCCCGCAGCCTGATAAGCCCCGATGCTTGCGCAGACGAAGTCGGCGGCGTTGCCGGTGGGCGACAGGGTGCTAATGTTCCGGCGGAGGGCTTGCCATCTTGGCAGCTGATCGAGAGGAAATGCGCGTTATTACCATGTAGTACAACACGAAATAGCCAATAGGCACGCTCAACAACACCGACCCGACAAAGCAAACTAAAGCATCCATCGGATCAATGAGGCGGAGTTTAACACCGGAGTAGGTCGTTGCAACCAGCACACTAACGCCCCAAAGGGCCACGCTCATGCCCCATCCACGCGCCAGCCGCTTGGGTGAAGTGCCCTGCTCTTCCCACACCCGCAGCCACCAGACCAGTGACATCAAGATTACCGCAGGTACCGCGAAAGCTAGATATGGGCCTACAAGCTGACCTACGGTTTTCTTGAGACCGTACCCGATTATCAGGAACGGCCCGAGTTCCAGCACAAGAAAGATGGGAAGGCCCCAGAACAACCAAGCCCAAAGACTAAGTCTCATCGTTCGGCCGAATTGTTGCGCAGTTAAATATCTAGGCACGGAAGACCATTGGACCTCTTGCTGCAAGGATAAACGTCTATTCCGGCCGGTCGACCGCCTATTCGAAGATTTCTTGGTACTCGGGACTTGCTGCTGGTGAACCGGGGCCGGTTGGGATTTGAGGCTTCCCACCCATTTCACGGTGAGGCTGTGAAATGGATGGGGCACCCAGCATTTGTGGCTGGTCGAGACACTCCTCATTCTGGCCTGCGCGGCTCACCGTACAATGGAGATGGAGCCCGAACCCACACCCTGCATGGCTGCTGACGAAAAAGACAAGCAGAAACATCCCGAACCCTCCAAGCGCGACGAGGACCCGGTCGGCAAGGTCTACGACTCGAAGCTGATGCGGCGGTTGGGCCATTACGTGCGCCCGTATTGGGTGCAGGCGACCATTTCTTCGCTGGCCGTCAGCCTGAAATCCCTGAGCGACGTGACGGGGCCTTATCTGGTCAAAGTGGCTATCGACCGGTATCTGACGGGAACGCCTGGACCGGCTACGAACTGGCTTACGCGGCGGCTGCCGGCTGATCCTTACCATGGAATCACGGTGCTGGCCACCATCTTCATGGGCGCGCTGCTGTCGGCCTATTTGTTTGAATTTATTCAGACTTACATGATGCAGTGGGTCGGCCAGAAGATCATGTTCGACCTGCGCCGCGACATCTTCCGCCACATGCAGCGGATGCATATCGGCTTCTTCGACAATCATGCCGTTGGCCGCCTGGTTACGCGGCTCACCTCCGACGTGGACGCCATCAACGAGATGTTTACCGCCGGCGTGCTGGCTATTGTCGACGACTTTTTCAACCTGACGATCATGGCCATCGTAATGCTCACTATCAACTGGTGGCTGGCGCTGATCGCCTTCGCCGTGCTGCCGCTGATTCTGGTTGTGACGCGGCTGTTCCAGAGTCATGTGCGGGAGAGCTATCGCCGCGTGCGCGCCGCCATTGCCCGCATAAACAGCTTTACGCAGGAACACGTATCGGGCATGGCCGTGGTGCAGCTATTCAACCGCGAGCAGAAGGCTTACAAGGATTTTGAAGACGTGAACCGCCTGCACATGATCGCCTTCAAGGACACCATTTTCGCCTATGCGCTCTACTATCCGGCGGTGGAAATACTGTCGGCCGTGGCGATTGCGATGGTGATTTGGTGGGGCGGTTATGGGGTGATCCACCGGGTGGTGACGATCGGCGTGCTGGCCATGTTTATCCAGTATTCGCAGCGGTTCTGGCGGCCGATTCAGGATTTGAGCGACAAGTTCAACATTTTGCAGTCGGCGATGGCGGCTTGCGAGCGGATATTCAAGCTGCTGGATACGGCGCCGGAGATTGTGAGCCCGGAACGGCCGATTGCCGGCGATGGAAGCAACCGGATTGAGTTCCGGCATGTTTGGTTTACGTATCAAAAACTCACCGACGAGCAGCTGGCTTTGGTAGAAGCAGCGAGTGGGCCTAAGAACAAAAGCAGGTCCTTCGACTCCGCTGAAGTACGCTCCGCTCAGGATGACAGGCTTGTTGATAACTCCAAGATGGCCGCTATTCCGGGCATCGAGTGGATTTTGAAGGATGTTTCGTTCACCGTGGAGCCGGGGCAAACCGTGGCCATTGTGGGCCATACCGGAGCGGGCAAGACCACGCTGACCAGCCTGATGATGCGCTTCTACGACGTGACGGCGGGACAGATTCTGCTGGATGGCGTGGACCTGCGCTTGCAGGATATCCATGCGCTGCGGAAACATTTTGCGGTCGTTTTGCAGGATCCGTTCCTGTTTACGGGCACGCTGGCGGAGAACATCCGGCTGGGCAATGAAGAGATTGGCGAGGAAACTCTTCGCCAGGCGGCGCGGGATGTGAATGTACTCGACTTTATTGAAACGCTCCCCAAGGGCTTCGACGAGCCTGTGCAGGAGCGGGGCAATTCCCTTTCCACGGGGCAAAAGCAGCTCGTCAACTTTGCCCGCGCGCTGGCCTACAACCCGCGCATCCTGATCCTGGACGAGGCCACCTCCAGCGTGGACACCGATACCGAGTTGCGTATCCGCGGCGCGTTGGAGCGGATGGTGGAAGGGCGCACCAGCGTCCTGATCGCGCACCGGCTCTCGACTGTCCAGCGGGCCGAGACCATCCTGGTGATGCACAAGGGGCAGTTGCGCGAGATGGGCAGCCATCAGGAATTATTAGCCCAGCGCGGGCTCTACTGGAAGCTCTACCAGTTGCAGTACAAAGACCAGGAAAACGGCCTGGGGGCTCACCATGCCGGCCATTCTTCCGTGGTGCAGGCGGGGTAGAGATTAGAAGTCGCGGGACCAGGGATTTTCGCAGCGACTTGAATCTTCGCCCGGCGATTCGATCTGATGTACCTCACCAAAATTTCACCATCGATTCTGTGCGGTGTGATCGTCATCACTTATCTGCTGAATCACGATTGGTAACTGGCCGATAGCAACGTTACAGCAAGCAACTCAGAGCTCTCGTTGCCGGTCCGTCTGCGATCCAGCAGTTTGCTCGCGGCTGTCGACACGACGGTTCATTCATGGGGTTGCCAGGACAGCTTCGTCGAAGCACACGGGCAGCCGAAGGAGCGCGAATGCTCCCAGGAAAGCGCATCCACCCAAGGAGAACCGCCGCCATGAAATGGATTTACGACATGAAGATCGGCACAAGACTGATCGGGGCATTCCTTTTTGGGGGAGCCATCACAACTGCCCTCGGCTGTTTGGGCATCGCGAGCCTTAGTAAAGTTGCGGAACTCTCGAGGGTGTCTTATGAGACGGAAACCATTGGGATCTCGTACCTGAAGCAAGCCGATATCGATGTGATTTGTTCGGACAGGGCGGAGAGAAACCTCCTGCTCTCGAGCACTGCGGAGTCTCGCCAGCGGGAGAAAGCCGGCTTTGAAGAATCTGTGGCTGAAGTCAACAAGAACATTGAAAAGGCCCGGCCGTTGATTCACACCGAAAAGGGCAAAGCGCTGCTGGCGGAATTCGATCGGGCGTGGATGGATCGTCAGGAGGCCGCCAGCCAGATCGTAGCGCTCGGCATGAATGAGCCGCTGCCGCGGGACCGGGAAAGCGTTGAGCGCGCATTCGGCTCTGGCGGAGATAAGTCGCCTCTGATCGAGCACCTCCTGGCCCAGATGTCGGACGAGAAAGAGGGTACCGCAAGGGATGCCCAGAAGGAGACGGATCACACCTATCGCGTGAGCCGCACTCTGATGCTCGTCTTTGTCGTATGGGGCGTGGTTGGCGGTGTGGCGACAGGGGCATTCATCTCGCGCAGTATTGCAAGACCCTTGGGCCTTATCGCGGAAGCAGCCAGGAGAATCGCCCAGGGCGATGTCGATCAAACCGTCGAATACCGGGCGGGCGATGAGGTTGGGTCGCTGGCTGACTCATTCCGCTGCCTGGTGGAGTACATCCGCGATGTAGCCAATGGATTGGAAATGGTGGCCAAGGGAGACCTGAGCGTCGTTGTGAAGGCGAGGGCTGAGCACGACATTCTGGCAAAAAGCTATCAGCGCACAGTCGACGCCGTAAATGCGCTTGTGCACGATGCGGAAGGGCTGGCAGACGCCGCGATAGAAGGCAAGCTGACCACCCGCGCGGATGCCGGCAGGCATCACGGCCGCTATCGCGAGATCATCGAGGGGGTCAACCAGACCCTGGACGCGGTCATGGCCCCGCTCAACGTTGCCTGCCACTACGTCGACCGCATTGGCAAGGGTGACATTCCATCGAAGATTGCGGACAGTTTCAGCGGCGACTTCAACACCATCAAGAACAACCTCAATGCATGCATCGACGGACTGAGTGGATTGGTCGAGGCCAATAAAGTGCTGCAGCGGATGGCAGTGAATGACTGCACCATCAAGGTGGAGGGTTCTTATCAGGGTGTCTTCGCCGAAATTGCAGTAGCAACCAACACCGCTCAGGATCGATTCAAGAGCGTGGCGAGGGTATTCGATTTGATCGGAGCGGGCGAATTCCGGGAAGAGTTCAGCAAGCTTCAAAGAATCGGGAAGCGCTCGGAGAATGACATCCTCCTGCCGGCCGCAGTCCGGACAATGAGTTCGATCGAAGCATTGGTGACGGACGCGGATATGCTGGCCGAGGCAGCCGCTGGCGGCCGGGTTGGCACGCGTGCCGACGCCAACAGGCACCAGGGAGACTTTCGCAGGATTGTAGAGGGAATCAACCGGACACTGGAGGCAATTTCCGAACCGCTCAAGGCCGCAGCCGAGAATGCAACCTCGTTGGCGTCCTCGTCGGAGGAACTGACGGCGGTCAGTCAGGTTATGGCCAGCACGGCTGAGGAGACCGCGGTCCAGGCCAACGTAGTGTCGGCGGCCAGCGAGCAGGTCTCGAAAAATGTTGCTTCTGTAGCCACGGCCTCGGAACAGATGCAAGCTTCAATTCGCGAGATCTCGAAGAGCGCCAACGATTCGGCCAGGGTTGCCAAAAACGCGGTCACTGTCGCGCAGTCTACCAACGAAACGATGAAGAAGCTGGGCGAATCCAGTCAGGAAATCGGCAACGTGATCAAGGTCATTACTTCAATCGCACAACAGACCAATCTTCTGGCGCTCAATGCAACCATTGAAGCGGCACGCGCCGGAGAAGCGGGCAAGGGCTTCGCGGTGGTAGCCAACGAGGTAAAGGAACTCGCCAAGCAGACTGCCAAGGCGACCGAAGACATTGGCCATAAGATCGAGGCGATCCAGGATGTTACCAAGGGGGCGGTGTCGGCGATCGAAGAAATCAGCGCGATCATCAATCAGATCAATGACATCTCCAGCAGCATCGCCTCGGCGGTGGAGGAGCAGACGGTGACGACCAATGAGATCGGCCGCAGCGTGAACGAAGCCGCCCAGGGTGTAAACGATATCACCAGGAACATCGTGGGTGTGGCTGCCGCCGCGAGGAATACCACGCAGGGCGCCAATGACACGAAAACCGCTTCATTGGAACTGAGCGAAATGGCGGCACGGCTCCAGTCGGCCGTCTCCAGATTCACGTTCTGATCGAATCGGCGTGCGTTGCCGATGCAATCCCAAAGACACTGCCGGAATATCGGGCAGCAACCAGTAGGTCTTCGGCGCGAAGCGCAAGAGCCTCTTGGGCTGATTGGCGCGAGACAGACTGCTTTGGCCATTGGGCGCTGCCCGGGATGACGGCATTCATTCAGCGAATTCCAGAGCCAGGACGACGGCATCTTCCTGGAATTGACCCTCCCTTAAATCCGTTCATAACCGAGCCCGGCGCATTGGTGTCTAATGTTTCGCATGGACAAGAACGACCACGCCGCGATCCAGGCAGTTCTGGCAGGAGATAAGGATGCCTATGGGGCGCTGGTAGTGCGCCATAGCCATATTCTCTTCCGCGTGGCCTATCGCATAACAGGCAATGAGGCGGATGCGGACGATGTGGTCCAGGAGGCGTTCCTGCGCGGATATAGGAAGCTGGAAGGGTTTGAGTCACGGGCGAATTTCGGCACGTGGATCTACCGGATTGCTGTGCATTGCGCGCTGGACAAGGTGCAACACCGCAGAAGAGTCGAGGCAAATTTGGCAGGCCGGGTGGGCGATACGAACGATCCGGAGTTGGATCAGTTGCAGGTAGCGGACCAGGCTGCAGGGCCTGACCGGCTGCTGTTGAGCGGCGAGATTGGATCGATGCAGGAGGCCGCGTTGCATAGTCTGACGGCTACGGAACGAACCGCGTTTGTACTGCGGCACATGGAGGACAGAACGACAGCGGAGATAGGCGCGGCACTGGGAATTGAACCGAATGCAGCCAAGCAGGCGGTATTCCGGGCCGTGCGGAAGCTACGGCGCCGGCTGGCGCCTCTCAGGGTGGCAACATGATGCATGTGACGGAAGAAGAGATGATTGGACAGGTTTATGGCGAGGGGAATTGGGCTGCCGTGGAACGGCATCTCGATGACTGCCCGGAGTGCGCGGAAGCCTTCGCCAAGTTGCAGCGCGACCTGGCGGAGGTAGATCAAGTGGTTGCTCCGGCACGCGATGCCCAGTACGGCGAGCGGGTGTGGGCGGCGATTGCCGATTCGCTGCCGGTTTACGCGCGGGAGAAGAAAAAACGCTGGTGGGAGAGTGGACTCTATAAAGGTCTAAGCTACGCCACGGCATGTGCCTTGCTGGTGGCATGTGCGTTTTATGCTGGGCAGTTGTGGGAGCAGCACAAGCAACCGGGAATCGCGGCAGTAAAACAGATGCCTGTGCCGCAGCAGACCAAGCAGCAGCCCATCGTGGTTGTGGTTCTGGGCGATCATCTGGACCGCTCGGAGCGCTTCCTGGTGCAACTGAAACACGCGGACCTGGACTCTACGGCCATGGCGTCGCCGATGCGCGATGAGGCGCGCAGCCTGCTGGCAGCCAATAAAGTATGCCGCAAGAATGCGGCGCAATCGGACGACAAGGAGTTGACCACAGCCCTGGACCACCTGGATAGCCTGCTTGCCGATGCGGCGAATACGCCGGGCGGCCTGAATTCCCAATCGATTGCCCGGTTGCAAGACGAGATGAACCGCGAGGGCGTGCTCTTCGAGGTGCGCGTATTGCGTTCCAGGGTTACGCATCGCGCGGGGACTGGGGACATCCCCGCCAAGGGAGGGACGATATGAGGATGAAGCCTGGAATTGTAGCCGCTTTGGTGACGGGCGTTTTCTTGTTGCCGGTGTCTGGCACAGGAGCGTCGCTGGAACCGTTGGGGATTCCGCTCGGACAAGCTTTCACCGGTTCCGGAGCGGCGGTTGGAATGGAGGGCGTGACCGCTGCAAGCGGTCTGGCTGCCGCCGGTCCAGTTGCAACCGATACGCAGGACAGCAGTCTTTTCGCGAATGGAACACGGGCCATCAATCAGGCCCACTGGGACGAAGCGGTGAATATCTTTACCCAGGTCGCCGGCGAGCGCGGCGATCACGCCGACGGAGCGCTCTATTGGAAAGCATACGCACAGGACAAGCTGGGACAATCGAAGCCTTCTGAAGCCACTTGCGCGGAACTTCGGAGCGGCTATCCCAAGAGCCCCTGGATTGACGATTGCAGCGCGCTGAAGATTGAGATTCGCTCCAAAACTGGAAAGAAGGTAGAGATTGAAGCCGGGGAGAGCGACGACGTAAAGCTGCTGGCGCTGAACGCGATGATGCGACAGGACGAGCCGCGGGCGCTGGCGGAGATTCAGGCCATTCTGAATGGCGATGCAAGTGACAGGCTGAAGAAGGAAGCGCAGTTCATCCTCGGGCATCACTATTCGGATGTGACCTATGCGCAGATTGTCCGCATCAGTTATGTCGAGGGCGACGTACGCATCCAGCGCGGGGAGCCGAATGGGAAGGCAAGCATCGGGACATGGGAGAAGGCGGTTGCCGACCTGCCGCTCGAAACGGGCTTCAGCCTGGTGACCGGCGCGGGGCGGGCGGAGATCGAGTTTGAAAATGCCTCGACCCTTTACCTGGGAGAGAATTCTGTTCTCACGTTCAACGATCTATATACCTCGGCCGGAGTTCCTTATACCGAGCTGGGTCTGCTTTCAGGGACCGTTTCGTTGCACGTTCATCCTTACGTGGCGGGTGAGAAATTCGTTTTGCATACTCCGGCGACGGACCTGGTATCCAGATATCCGGACAAGAGCTACGCCAGGATCGAAAGCTTTACGGATGCTGTAACCATCACGCCGATCGAAGGCGGAGATGTGCGCTTGCCAGGGATACCCAAAGATGCAGTGGCCCCCGGCCGGACCTGGACCTACCAGAAGGGCCAGCTTCGGGCTGAGGAAGCGGCAGGGGACACAGAGGGATACGCTGCGTGGGATAAATGGGTCGGCGACCGTGTTTCCAAGCGCGACGCGGCGATCGCTGCTGTGATGGAGGCGTCGGGACTGACGCAGCCGATTCCCGGTATGGCGGACATGGATGGCCAGGGAAAATTCTTCGATTGCGAGCCTTATGGAACCTGCTGGGAACCGAAGGAACTGGCCGAAGAGGATGAGGGAACCAACCAGCAGCCCGGAAACCAGCCGTCAGGATACCGGAGGCCTGCAAGCCAGAAACCTGGATTCATGCTTGCTTCGTTCAGCTTATCCGGCAGCTTGTCCGGGCCATCGGCGCAAACGGTGCAGACCAGCCCCGCGACGCCACTCCAGATTTTAGAGCAACGGATCTACTTTCCATGCACGCCGGGAGCCGTTCGCTACCGGACTGAGAGAGATCCAGCCACCGGCAAGGTGACTGTTATCGACCGCACCATTGCGGCTGGAGCGGGATACGACTGGGCCGTGTGTCACGCCGGGACGTGGATTCGCCACAAGAAGCATTACGTGTGGGTGGCGGGGGGCAAGCGGCATCATCTTGAGCCGGTTCGCTGGGTCAAGAGCGGCCATAAAATCGGGTTTGTGCCGCTGCATCCGTACGATGTGAAAGGCCAGCCGGCCATCAACGCCAAACATGCAGTCTTTACCGTGAACGGCAAGAGCGAGATAGTGCTGGCGTCCGAGAAGTTCGATCCAGACACTCCGATCGAATTCTTGAAAGAGCCCCCGAAGGAATTTCGGAACTCACCCATGCGTCCATTGGCAATGGCGGAAATTCCACACATGGAAGCTCACTCGTTTGAAAGAGCGGCAGGGAGCAAGAGCATTGAGTTCAGCCGTGCATCGGTGCCGATCCGCTTCGATCCCAAGTCGCAAACCTTTACCGCGCCCAAAGTGGAGTCCCGCGCAGGCAGGAGCACAACCGTATTTGCGCCTATCACCAACCACAGTGGCAGTCTGCAGGCGCGAGGCGGCACTTTCAGCGGCGGGAGCGGCTTCCACGGGGGCGGGGTCAGCTCGAGTGGCGGGACCCATAGCGGCGGCGGAAGTACGAGTTCGGGCGGCGGCGGATCGCACAGCAGCGGAGGGAGCGGCGGAGCAAGCGCTAGTAGTTCGAGTTCGTCCAGCACTAGCAGTTCAAGTGCCGCAAGCAGCGCTAGCTCGGGTTCTCATCACTAGAGCATTTTCGGAAATAGTGCAGTCCTGGATTTTATTGGTATCCCACCCTTTCCGCAGGAAAAAACGGAAGGGATGGGGCACGGAAGTCTACAGAAAAAGCGAAAATGCTCCAGGCCACTAACGGCGTGATCCCTGCGTTGGGGATCGTGTGGGTTGATATCGGGTAGGAGACCTGATCACTCCCGCCGTCCTCCCACACCACCGGACGTGCCGTTCGGCATCCGGCGGTTCATGAAGTAGACAAGAAGCGTTGCCGGGTTTCCAGCAACGAAACCAGTCCCATACGGTCGAACCGGGACTTGGGATAGGCGGCGTTCATGTGCGACGCGCCGCCGTTCCACCATGGGCCATGCCCGCATCAGGTTCCTTGCCCG
>Ga0302278_10001849_pt1 | contig 25344 bp, 15 predicted proteins | sample III_Bog_N3_2_FD_194543 | JGI IMG/M metagenome (GOLD analysis project Ga0302278, IMG submission 194543) | Peat permafrost microbial communities from Stordalen Mire near Abisko, Sweden - III_Bog_N3_2 | ecosystem: Environmental > Terrestrial > Soil > Wetlands > Peat | place: Sweden: Abisko... | reverse complement strand
GCCGCCCTTTCCCGTCTCGACAACGTAGTTATGACACAGAAAAGACGGCCTTTCCAACTATTTCCGCTCCCAAGCTCACCCAAATCGACAATCCGCCTGTGAGATATGCAGGCTAAAGGTGGGACTGGTGCAGCAGACTGTCAATGTGTCGGCTCAGAGCGGTTATGTAGTTGCGGATGCAACAACCGGAACCAAAATGGATCTCCCTCTCATGGAGACGCCGCTTGGGATTCAGGTGGTGAGCCGCCAGGTAATGGACGACCAGCAGACGGTAAATCTGGTCGATGCCTTGGTCAACGTGAGCGGCGTGACCCCCACCAACGACAGCTTTGGCACGAGTGACAGCTTTTCTGTTCGTGGCTACGATGCGGCAGCATTGATCTACCAGGATGGCGCGCGAATGGACCAGTATTCGGACTCAGGCTTTCCGCAGGACATGGCGAATGTGGAATCAGTGGAGGTGCTTAAAGGGCCTGCGTCGGTTCTTTACGGACAGGGAGAGCCGGGCGGACTGGTGAATGTGGTGACCAAGAAACCAGGGACTCAACGTTTCGCGTCCCTCGCTCAGCAATTCGGCCCGCACAACTACTTTCGGACGACTGCCGACGGCAATCTGCCGTTAATTGGAGATTGGCTGCTTAGCCGCCTGGTCTTTGAAAGGACGGACGCCGAATCCTTTCGCAAGTTTGGCTTCATGAAGGAACTCGCCTTCTACCCTTCAGTGGCTTTGAATCTCTCCAAGCGCACCGAGCTTGTCTTGAGGGTTTCTTATCAAAGAGGCGGCGAGCTGCTCGATCCTGGAATTCCATTTCTGTCACCGCAAACAGGAACGCTGGGGACGCGGATCGTCGCTGTTACCGGCCCGGCAAATGTTCCCGTAAGCAGCAACTTCATTGACATCGGCTCCAATAACGGAACCGGTTGGCAGTACGACATCCGTCCTGAGCTGAAAATTCATTTGGGTGAGGACACGGATTTCCGAGTCTCCTACAAGTTCTTCTACACAACAGTCGATCCGAATCCGCCCATTTCAGAGACCTACTTTGGAGACGCGGGCGTTCCCGGAACCCCAGATGGATCGCTCAACCGGTTCGGTTTTACGGAGACCTATTTCCATCACCGCACCGACCAGGTTATCTCCGATGTGCCGGTGCATTTCAAGTTCGCCGGCATCACAAACAAGATGCTGCTCGGCTTCGACTTCAGCAAGGATTACGGTGCTTACGACTACAACGGCGCCTGCCCGTCTGCGATCAACATCTACGCGCCGGTATACAACCAGCCCATCGACTACAGTTCTAACTGCTTTCTCTATGGCTACGGATGGAACACTCTCGGCTACCTTGCCGAGGGGGCGTACTTTCAGGATTTCGTAGAGCTGCCGCACCATGTTTTTGCAATGGGCGGTGTGCGCATGAATTGGGCCGATGCATTCGAGGACTATTTCTATCCCGATCCAACAAATGACTTCACGCAAAATGTACACGACCGGCCAACCAATCCGCGCGGCGGGCTATTGTGGCAGCCGATCAGCAATATCAGCCTTTACGGCAATTATTCGTCGAACTATGGCGACTCGGCCCAGGGTTCGAACGCGCCAGGACAAAAGTTCCTGCCCCCGCAGTCTGCCGATCAAGTAGAGTTTGGCGTCAAGACCGAGTGGTTCGACAAGAAGCTGACGGCGTCTTCCGCCGTCTACCGAATCATCAAGCACAACGTTCCTGCACCAGATCCCCAAAACCCAAACCTCACGATCGCTATTGGAACGACACGCACCGAGGGGGCGGAGTTTGATGTATCGGGTCAAGTGAAGCGCGATCTGCGAGTCATCGCAAGCTTCTCCAATCTCCAGGACATCGTCACGTACGATACGAATTCACCGAGCCAGCAGGGGCTTCCTTTTGATGGAATCGCGCATGTGGCCGGGAGCGCATGGGCAACCTGGGAGCCTCACGATGGGGTGATGCGCGGTTTGACCGTGGGCGGCGGCTTCAACAGCCATTCGGGCGAGCACTACTTTCAGTACGTCTCCCTGCCGGTTTACTCAAGCAATTCAACAGCCTGCCAGCAGGCGGTCGTTGATCCGACACAATGTACGACTGGATTTGAGGATGACCGTGTGCCGGCCGCATCACTTGTCAATTTAATGGCCGCTTACCACCATAACTGGGGACAGAAGCGCCTTTCGGTTCAAGTCAACATCCGGAATCTGATCGACAGGTACAACTTCTCAAGCATCGGCTACGAGGGAGCGCTTCCCAACACGCCATTCCAGATCATGCCGGAGTTGGAATTCAAGTTCTGAGCAGTCCATCATAGAAAGGCCAAAAAGTGCAGCTTGTGGCAAAGAGATTCTCCCTGAGAGATCTGGTCAATCTGGTTCATCGCTGGACGGGGCTGGTACTCGCCGCGTTCCTGGTCATCGTCGGGATCACCGGCTCGCTGCTTGCTGTCCGCGAACACATCAACCGGCTCTTCAATCCCGGTCTTTACGTTGACGCCAATGGCAGCCAGCCGCTCGATTTGGCGACGCTCGCCGAGCGGGCAGAGGCGCAAGAGCCGAAGATTCGAATCTGGATGTTCACCATAGAGGAGCGTCAGGTCCTGTTTCACGTTACACCGGCTCATGATCCGTTGACCGGCAAGCCTGTCGCTCTGGATTTTGACCAACTCGTGCTCGACCCCTATACGGGCCGTGAGTTGGGCCACTACAAAATGGACGATTGGAGCAACTGGCGTCCCAACATCATGAATATCGTCTACGGCGTACACACGACATTGGCGACACGTTCCGGAGACGGATGGCAGTTCATGGGGTATGTGGCTCTGGTGTGGACAATTGACTCTCTGGTTGCGATCTGGCTCACGTTGCCTCGCGGAGGTGGTCCTTTCTGGGCGCGGTGGCAGCAGGCATGGGGAATCAAGTGGCGCGCAAGTTTTTCGCGCGTCAACTTCGATCTGCATCGTGCAGGCGGACTCTGGCTTTGGCCACTGCTTGCGCTCTACGGCTGGTCGAGCGTGATGTTTACCATGCCACAGGTGTATCAACCGGCAATGCAGAAGGTCTTTGGGACACCACCATTTGACGACTTCATTGCAAGATTCTCTCTGCCAAAGCCGCTCCTCGCTCCGCCGCTGGACTGGCGTTCCGCGCAACTGGCGGGTGAGAAGCTAATGGCTGAACAGGCCCGGCTACATCACTTCTCGGTGATCCGACCCTATGGCATGGCGTACATCGACTCCTTCGGTGTCTACACCTACTGTGTGCGAACCAGCATGGACATCCGCGGTCATGGATGGGACACCGGGATCTATGTCGATGCGACGAACGGTACTCTTCGCAACGTCTTTTTGCCAAGCGGCAACAACCTGGGAAGCACGATTGGCACAGTTTTATGGGGAATCCACTACGGGGACCTGCGGGACTGGCGTGCATACCGGCTCTTTGACGTACTCTTCGGCGGCCTCCTCACGGTTCTTTCAATCACCGGAGTCGTGATCTGGTGGAAGAAGCGCAAGATTCGTATCCTGAACCGCAGGTCCGGTCGTGCTTTTCCCCTTGCGGCGGTGGAATAGACATGGAGAAGCAATGACGCTTATGCAGCATACTCAGAACTGGATGGTTGTTCTTCATCGCTGGACCGGGTTGTTGATCGCGGTGTTTCTTATCATCGTTGGCCTGACAGGCTCGATGCTAGCCTTTCGCGGACCGATCGACGGCCTTGTGAATCCGGGTATGCACGTCTCAGCGGCGCCGGGTCAGAAACCGCTGCCGCTTGCTGCGCTCGCCGAGAAAGCTGAACATCTGAATCCGCATTTGCGGGCCGGCTTTTTTGCCGTGGAGCACGATCAGGTCGTTTTTCACATGGCCATGCGCACCGATCCAGCCACCGGCAAAGCATATCCGCAAGAAATGGATATGCACATCACTCTCAATCCCTACACGGGAGAAAAGCTGACCTGTGGCCCGGCGAGCGATCCAAACCGCGGCTGCTTTGACCTAATGGGATTCATCTACGACCTCCACACCTCGCTTACGACCCGTACTCAATGGGGATGGAGCTTTGTCGGCGCGGTTGCGCTCATCTGGACGATTGACTGCCTTGTTGCATTCTGCGTGACTCTGCCGCGCGGGACTGGACCATTCTGGAAACGCTGGCAGCAGGCATGGCGGGTTAAGTGGCGTGCGAGCGCAACGCGGATCAACTTCGACCTGCACCGCGCAACCGGACTCTGGCTCTGGCCGTTGCTGTTTATCTTTGGTTGGTCGAGCGTGATGCTTGGGCTTCGTCAGGTGTATGAGCCGGTGATGAAAGCGACCTTTGATTACGTTTCCGATGATGAGGGCATGGCGCGCATGATGGTTCCAAAGCCGATCGAAAACCCGAAGCTCACCTGGCACGATACCCAGATGATCGGTGAGCGGGCGATGGCAGAGAGCGCTGAAGAACATCATTACAGCATCGAACGCCCATACGGCATGGCCTACATACCCGAGTACGGCGCATACACCTATGGTGTTCGGTCGAGCATGGATCTGCGTGGTCATGGCTGGGACACAACTGTGCTGATTGACGGCAACTCAGGGGCAGTGCGCGAGATTGACTTGCCGCGCGGACAGCACATCGGAAACACGATCTCGACGCTCCTCTGGGGAATCCACTATGGCGACCTGCGCGACTGGCTGCCTTTCCGCATCATGATCTGTCTCTTTGGAGTTTTGCTTGCGACACTTTCCTACACCGGCATTGCCATCTGGTGGCGCAAGCGGAAGGCAAGAAGACTTGTGCTTGCAATGAGGTCCGCGATGTTGGTCATGCTACTGCTCGGGTTTGCCGCCGGTTCGGCACGCGCGCAGCCCACTCTTCCTTCACTCACGCCCGATCAGTTGGCACGGATCAGAAAGATCGAAGGCCGCCTGATGGCTCCTTGTTGCTACACGCAGACCATCCGCGACCACGACAGCCAGGTTGCCGTTGATATGCGCAACGAAGTGACTGCCTTTGTGGCCTCCGGCAAGAGCGAGCAGGACATCATTACTTACTACAGGACAAAATACGGGGAGACGATTCTCGTGGTACCTGACGGGATGTCTGGAGGACTGTTGACGGTTACTCCTGTGATGGTCTTCGTGGCATCGACCGGGCTTCTGCTTTTCTTAATTAGACGGTCTGTCAGCGCCAGAGACGTTTCCATCCCGCAACTCCTGGTGGACAAACCCGAAATTGAGAGGCTGGCGATTCAGGAGAAGATTCGAGCAGAGATAGGAGAAGGATGGTGACTGCTCTGCCTCTCCTGCTTCATGCAACGAAACTTAACGGGAGAAAGATCAATGGAGGTTTTTCCGCATCATGATGGACCGGCGAACCGCAATCAAGCATCTTGGTGGCGCGGCAAGTGCGCTGCTTCTGACCGAAACACTGCGTCCCGAGGGATTATCCGAAGGCCAGACCCCGCCCGCAAACCCGCCAGCTGCCCCAACCGGACCGTTTACGCTACCGGCCTTGCCCTACGGTTATGACGCGCTCGAGCCCAGCTTTGACGCGGCTACCATGCACTTGCACCACGACAAGCATCACCAGACGTATGTGAATAACCTGAATGCAGCCGTGGCCGCACACCCCGAGCTTGCTGGAAAGACTCTTGAGGAACTCATCACGAACCTTTCCAACGTACCGGATGCCGCCCGTACGGCGGTACGCAACAACGGAGGAGGTCACGCAAATCATTCCTTCTGGTGGCCTACTCTGGGCAAGGGCGGCGTTGCGCCGTCAGGAGAGCTGGCCAAGGCCATCGATGCGGAATTTGGCTCGCTCTCCAGCTTTCAGGACAAGTTGACGGCTGCTGCCATGAGCGTATTTGGCAGTGGTTGGGCCTGGCTGGTCAAACTGCCGGACGGCGCTTTGACCATCGAGACCACGCCCAACCAGGACAGCCCGCTGACCTCAGGGCACAAGCCCATGTTGGCTGTCGATATGTGGGAACACGCCTATTACCTCAGATACCAAAATCGTCGCGTTGACTACGTGAAGGCATTCTTCCAAGTGATCAATTGGGATTACGTGAGCGGGCAGTTTGCTCAGAAAGCGTAGACGGATCTTGGTTGGAATGGCTTGGAAAATAGCCGGATGGTGCGTCGTTTGTACTGGGATGGTGTTCTTCTGGGGCATCGGTCTGGCTGGCTGCCATTCAGCGCCTGCACTCAGTCCGGCGGAACTCGCAGGAAAGCACCTCTATTCCGTACGATGTGCCCATTGTCATGAGGACAACGACCTCGCGCTGAAAAAGGTTCCACCCAATCTGCACGGCCTCTTTGAGCGAAAAACGCTTCCAAGTGGTGCCGTCGCCACAGATGCAGAACTTCGGCGTGTAATTCTGACCGGAAAAGGGATGATGCCTGCCTTTAGTGGTCGCTTTTCGGAGGAGCAAATGTCGAATTTGGTCGCCTACTTGAAGACTGGATTGCGTTGAATTGGCACCCGACCAAATCGCGTGAGATGGATAGACCTGGCCAGACTTGACCCCATTTTGCATCGACAATCGCAGGGACCTCACTCGGGATCGGCCTTACCGGCTCTCGGGCAATCGATTCTGTCGGGAATTCGGTGGGTATTTAACGACCCAGTAGGCTTCTCTATGCGCGCTCTCGTCCTTAAGCGCCGCTATTGCTCTTGCGCTTCTCCGTGCCTCCCGCATACAGCTTCACATCGTCGACAAGCTGTTCCGGCGTCCAGTCACTGCCGGGGTAGAAGCGCGCCACCTTGCCGTCAGGACTAATCAACGTGGTTGAGAGAGTGTGCGTGATGGTTCCGTCAGGGTCGTTGGTCATCCCCAAGTCGAAAAACTTGGCCATTTCTTCAAGCACGGATTTATTCGGAACTGCGAAATCCCAGTTTGAGAATGCGTTCTTCGTATCGCGGCCGATATAACCAACCCCGTAGGCTCGCAGCCGCTCAGGCGTGTCGTGTTCCGGATCGAAACTCACACAAATGAGATGAGCTCTCTCAAAGACTTTCGGGGTGCCAGCCAATTGCTTGTCTATTTCAGCAAAGTTGTGCGTTACCCTCGGGCAGAAGTTCGGCATTGGGCAGCGAGTGTAGATAAACGTAACTAACAGTGCCTTGCCCCTGAACTGCCCGAAATGGATCGATCGACCATCCTGGTTTCGCAATTTGAAGTCAGGTACGACATCACCAGGCGCCGGGACATGATAGGAAACCGGCGGTCGATTATCCGGCTTTGCCTGTGCAACGATAACGATATGATCCAACAGATAGTCGGCATCGGGGTCCGGCGACACCAGCACATCGGCGGTAATGATGTCGCCCGGATGCAGCTCGCCAAGAATGCTCGGGTCTTTCAACTTGTAGGGCATGGTCATCGCCTCCATGAAGCCGGGAATGGCCTCATGATTGAGCGTCACTTCCCCCTTCGCGGTGTCGGTGGAGACCACCTTGCCGCGCAGCTTGTACACCTTGTATGTCGCGTTGCCCGACGATGGCGTATTAACATTCCGGCTGGAGTGGCACCCCGTCAATACGACATTTGCGAGAATTAAACAAAGTAAGATTCGGTGAACCACTGAATCAGATCTCCTCCCAACCGACATATTGCCTATTGTGAATCATAGTTCTGTTTTGTCGAACAAAGCAGGACAAGGGAGAGGCCACCACAAGTGAATGGATCCTCAAGCGCGATCGCGATGTAGAAGAGCGGATCGAGCAGCGCTTCCCGCCAGTCCAAGAATAGCGCCAACGAATCAAACGGCAGGATGGAACTGCGAAGCTCACAACTGGCGACTAAGCGCCAGTATATTCATTGGCTTCGCATCAGCCTGACTGGAGGTCATCGAAGATCGCTCAAAAGGTCGCGGTTAGGTTCACTGACAAGGAGCGGCCGCGGCCGGTAACCGGAGTCATGTTGCCAGTGGCGCTATAGATGTCAATGTTATTGCCGCCCAGCGGCTGTTCGTAGAGACGATTGAAGAGGTTATCCGCGCGCAAACCGCCCTGCACATATTTGCTCCTATAGGCTGCGTGAAGATTGAAGAGTGCATATCCTGGGGTCGGAAGTTCCATGCGGTTGGGATCGAGACGTGACTTGTGGTCCACGATTTCTGAGCCGAGTCCCGCGCTAAACCCCTTGACCTCCTCATCGAAAGCTACGCGGAGGTTCAGCGGCATCATCTCGTAAAGCGGGGTGTTGCTGTCGGTGCGCGTGCCATGCAGCCATCCTCCGCCGGCGCTCAGTTTGCCAACGCCGGCGGTATCGTTGCTCCACAAAGTGGTGAAGCCTGAAAGATCGCCGCCGTAGATGCGGGCGTCGTGGTTGGCAAAACGCAGCAGGGGCAATCCCATTCCCATCATGCCGATTGAGGCAGCGTCCACATCGATGTAGTCCTGGATGGAATTCAGGTGAGGCGTCAGTTTTACCTCCCACGGCTTTGGCACCTGCCCATGCAGCAGCATCGTGCCGCTGACGAGGTTGCCGGTCTCCGGCTTCAGAGCTACGTTGCCGTAATACATGTTGCCGTCGCCGAACCAGCCAATCATGCTGGCCGCCATCATGTTGGTCGACCATGTGTATCGCTCGTAGAGATTCGGTGAACGATTCTTGCGCGCGTAGCCGAACTCAAAAGTGGCGTGCTGACTGGCGTCGAAGCGGACCAGCGCAGTCAAGTCGAAGTTGACGTCGGTGCGAGCGTGACTTTCGGCGTTGAAGGCAGCGGCATCGGCGGCATACATGCTGGAGTAACCCTGGACATTGCCCGCATCAGACCACACTGTATCGTTACGGACACCGAACAGAGTGGACCAGCGCGGGGTCCAGCGACTGAATACTTCGGCGTAGGTCCCCAGCCTCGTGCGGCGGCCATTATTGATATTGATAAAAGTGTTGGGACCCATCATGGGCGCCATTCCGACAACGGGAGGCCACCAGTCATCCAGACGGAAGCGTTGCAGCTCATTACCGGCGCGGAAGGTGTGGCGTGCAGAGAGCGCGGACTCATAGCGGACCAGATAGCCGAGGTCGCGGCCATGCGTGTTCATCGGCATGGAAGAACCCGCGCCGTCTACTGCTACTTTGTCCGACAGAAAGTTCATTTCATGAAAGGTGTTCTGCCAAAAAAAGCGGACATCCACCGTGCCTGTGGCCAACGTGTGGCGATAGCGCACATTGAGCGAAGTGGCATTGTTGTGAGTCAGGTCCATGAAGGCGTTCACAAAGCCCTCAAATGGAACGCGATGGAAGCTCCCTGTTGCCTCAAAGAAGTTGTGACCACCCTGCGCCGCCAGAGTGAGCGCATGGTCCGTGCTCTGCGCATACGTGGATGTGACTTTGTGGTCCGCACCGTCGGAGTAGTCATCGGTCGTGGTGAAGGTGCCGACATAACCGAGGCTAAAGTGCTCGCTGGCGATCCCTTCGTTGAGCGATCCACCCCAGTTAGCGCCATTCGACCGATAGTAGCCGGTAAAAGTTCCTTGCTCACGCAGCTTGCTTCCCGGCTCGGCGAAAACGGGCACAGGAGATTCGACCGAGATCGTGCCGCCAAGGCTGTCTCCACCAAGACTGACAGGCGTAATGCCAGCCAGCACCGTCACCTGCGCGGCCTGGGCAGGGGCAACATAGCTGAGCGTGGGGTTCATATGATTGGGGCAGGCGCTGGAGATTGTCATGCCATCCACTAGGATCTTGGCGCGCTCGTCGCCCAGCCCATGCAGGAACGGAATGGTGGCCAGTTCGCCATTGCCATGCAAGCTGACACCCGGCACATCAGCCAGCTCATCGGCAGTGTTATGACTTTGGGAGGAGTTGGATGGCTGCGGCTTGAAAGCCGAGGCGGCAATGGAACTGGCGTCCTGTCCTTCGACCAGAATGCTGGCCGTTGCTTCGGCAACCTTGAGCGAGAGGTTTGCAGGAAATTCCACGCCTGCGGAAACAGTGAGTGAGCGAAGAACCTGTGTGGCAAAGCCCGGAGCGGTAACGGTGATCTGATAGTCACCAGAGGGAACGGAGACAAAGGAATAATGACCGAAATGATCGGAGACATGGGTTTGATGAAAATTTGTGGTGGTGGAACGCAATTCCACCTGCGCGCCTGCAATTACCGCGCCAGACGGATCTTTGACCACGCCGGCAACACTGCCGGTAGAAGTTGACATAGTCGCAGCCGATTGCTGCGCATCAATGACATGTGCGAGCGCAGACAGGCACGCAATCGCCACGATAGCCGTCCAGAATCTAGTTCGCATTCGTTTTCCTCTTCATTTACTTACACAAGAAATCGATTGAAAGCGCCGAATTTCGTTCCGCCAGAAAGTTGCGCACGACGAACACTGCAACCGCTCCGCAATACAGAACGAACCTCTCACTTGCTAGGAGCGAGCCGACGCGATAACGACTCCGACACCCTATTGAAGATGATGTCAAAATGAAGCGGCTGCCAGGGTGCGACAAATTGTCGCGCTTTGTGGAGAGCAACAGGGCGGGTTGCCGAAGCGGGAATCGAGACGACTTCGCTCTCCTCTGAACCTGCGGTATAGCTGCGCTTTTTAAGCACCGCCTTGAGGATTGACGATTTTAGCAGGCTTCGAACCGCGACGCGGATGCGCAGCTTCCCTGATGCCGTCTACAACTTAGCTCTCCACCGAAAGAGCGGCGGCCTCGATCTGCCCCTCCATTGCAAGATCGTCGAAGCGCTTCCACTTATAGACTGCAAGCGAGAATATCCAACTGGCAGCAAAGAGGGCCACGATGCAGTAGCCGAGCAAGCCAAAGTTCTCGTTGAGCCGGCGCACGATCTGCCAGAAGAAACCGCTCGGGCCGAACCTGTCGGCCAGCAATCCCAGCGCCTCGATTCCGCCCACGGCGAAGGCCACGGCGACCGATACGGAAGTGATGGTGAGGTTGTAGTAGAGTTTGCGGACGGGCTTGACGAAAGCCCAACCGTAGGCTCCGAGCATGAGGATGTTGTCCGTGGTGTCGATCAACGACATGCCGGCGGCGAATAGCGCCGGGAAAACCATGATCGACCAGATGGGCAGGCCCTTCGATGCCTGCGAAGCGGAGATGCCAAGCAGTCCGATCTCTGTCGCCGTATCGAATCCCAAACCAAAGAGAACGCCGAGTGGGTACATCTGCCAACTGGAACGGATCATGGCGAAGATGGGACGGAAGATGCGGGCGAGGAGACCACCGCCGGCAAGCAGCAGGTCGAGGTCTTCCTCGACGTATGGCTGGCCCTTGCGCACACGGGTGAATGCAGCATAGACCGACCGCAAGACCAGAAGATTGGCGAATGCAATACCGAAGAGGAAAAGCGTAGAGACCAGTGTGCCGACGATGCTGCCGATGCTCTTGATGGCTTCAACACGGGTTTGGAGGAAGACAGTCGCCAGAGCGATGGCCACTGACCCAATGACCACAATCGTCGAGTGCCCTAGCGAGAACATAAGCCCAACCGTGACGGGGCGCTTGCCGTCCTGCATCAACTTGCGGGTCACGTTGTCAATCGCGGCGATGTGGTCGGCATCGACGGCGTGGCGAAGGCCGAAACTGTAGGCGAGGAATGCCGTGCCCAGTAGCAGCGGAAAATGATGGAAAGCCGCGAATGCCCAGAGCCAGGCAGCCCCGTTGAAGGCCAGCAGAACCATATAGATCCCGGCGATTCTGCCTTTTACGCTTCTGCCAGCAGGACGGAAGATTCGTGGCATGGATAACCTCTTGGAACGGCGGATCGAAAATAACAAGCCGTGGCACTGGAACACTTCATCGAACGCATAATCATGCTACCATTTTCGTGATCGTGCTACCACGTTTTCTGTGGAATTGCTGATGCGTGTGTGGCAGGAGGGCACAATGCAAAATGGCAGTATCTTTCCAAGTGGACAGGATGAGCGATCCGTATCAGCCAATCACCCTGCGGATACGACAGTAACGATTTCCCTGGACGAAGCCAGCGATCTGCTGCACAGATTCCAGACCGAATCCGCCCAGGTACAAGCGATCTTCATTTCTCCTGATGGGCCGAGTTCCCTGCTGCGCGGGATCCTCCGCCCGCCGCTCGAAGGAAGGTACTGGTGTGTTCGCACGAGTCAGGAAATAGCCGGCTCGGCGTTGTCGTTTGATCTGCTTGCGACCATCGATCGGCGGTTCGGGGATGCGTGCTCGATGCCCGTAGATGCAGCGTTTCCATTTCGCTTCCGCTATGAATCGTCCCTCAGGTTTGATTTTGAAGACGGCTGCCAGCTGACCCTCTTCGAGTTGGAGGATGGTTCGAGGCCGTCCGCCAGCGAGACAAGACCGTAGCGCGAATCGGATCGCAGTGGTCTATTGCGTGGTCACAGGCGCCACCACATAGACATATTCAAGCGGCTCTTTCCCTGTATTCAACACGTCGTGATGAGTTTGAGGGGGAATGTATACCGCGGCGGGAGCCGTGAATGAGACCTTCTTGCTTCCGTCCAGCAGTGCATCGCCCTGCCCGTGAAGAATGACAAGCGTCTCCTCGTTCTTCCCTGTGGTGTGACGGCCTACAATCCTTCCCTGCATCAGGCGAACAAACCCGCTTCGCACGCCCGCGGTTTGTGGAGCCCCCTGAAGCAATGGGCACCCATTTCCCTCGCAGACAAGCGGAATGACGAGCACCTTCTTCTGCGTCTGTTGTCCAAACGCTAAAACCGCGTACACAAGCAGGCCAAATGCCCCTGTACGAAACCTTGTGAATCCTCTTCCGAGCATACTTCCCTCCCGGAACAGCATACGTTATCATAACTCTTCTGCGCATACTCTTTACTTTTTCGTGCTACCTCTGCAACAATACTCCTCAACAAGTCCATTCCTACCGATTTGTCGCGGTTTGGCTGGCCGGGCCCTGGAACCCGGCCAACCAGACCGCATGGTAGAGCCACAGGTTGCTTAGTCCCTTCAGGAGCCAGTGCCCGTGCAATTTCGCCGACCCGTATTCCTTGCCATGCTCACATCCGCTTCACTGCTATCCGCGCAGCAGCCCACATTGATGGCACACGCGCTCGATCCGCAGGATCACCTGCTGACCACAGTCGAGCAGGCGAATTCGCATCAGCTATCGGGAACTGTCGTTGACACCTCCGGCGCGGTGATTGCCGGGGCAGACGTGCATCTTCTGAGCTCGAGCGGAGCCGTACAAAGAGCGATTCAATCGGATAAAAATGGGGCCTTTCAGATTCCCGGCATCGCGGGAGGTCGCTATCGCCTGGTCGTATCGAATCCCGGTTTTGAAACCAAAGAAATCCTGGTCACCATCGGAACCACCGGCACGCCGGCCCCGCTACATATCTCCCTGGTAGTGGGCTCGGTGAGCACCACCGTCAACGTACAGGGCCGAGAGGATGACCTGATCGGAATTGCCGAATCCGGCACGCAAGGGACGGTGGGAGCAACGGAGATCCAAGATCGACCGATTCTTCGTTCGGGAGAAGTTCTGGAGACGGTTCCCGGCCTCATCATCACGCAGCACGCGGGTGGCGGCAAGGCCAACCAGTACTTTCTTCGCGGCTTCAATCTCGACCACGGCACCGATATTGCAATCTTCCTCGACGATATGCCGCTGAATCTGCCGTCGCATGCGCATGGCGAAGGCTACTCGGACATGAATATAGTCATCCCGGAGTTTGTGAAGCGGGTGGATTTCGAGAAAGGCCCGTATTACGCGAATGTCGGCAACTTCAGCTCGGCCGCAAATGCCCATGTGGAGTTTGCCAAGACGCTGCCTCAGAACTTCTTCAAATTGGAAGGCGGCACGCATACCTATGGGCGAGCCGTTTTCGGCGTATCGCAAAAGCTCGGCGCGGGCAATCTGCTCTACGGCGGAGAAGAGACCTACTATGACGGCCCATGGGTACATCCGGATGGCTTTAACAAAATCAACGGCATTCTGACCTACAGTCAGGGCGACGACACCGATGGCGCCAGCATCACTGCTCACGTCTACCACGGAAAATGGAACTCGAGCGATCAGATCCCCGTTGCCGCCCAATCTGTCGTTGGCTTCTTCGGCACACTGAACCCGTCTGACGGTGGGCACAGCCAGCGCTATAGCTTGCAAGGTGAGTGGCATCGCCAAAGCGAGAATTCCGAGTCGAAGATTTCGGCCTATGTCTTCTATTACGACATGAATCTGTTCTCCGATTTCACGTACTATCTGGTGGACTACGCCAAAGGCGACCAGTTCGACCAGCAGGACAGGCGCTGGGTGGCTGGGTTCGATGCGCACCATACGATCTTCAGCACATGGTATGGCCGCAAGATGTCCAATACGTTCGGATTCCAGCTCCGCAATGATTGGGTCAACAACGGCCTATACCGGTCGGCAAATCGTGTGCGTACAGCCAAGACCGACTATTCTGCCAGCGGAGCCAGCTTCTTCCCCGTCGGCAGTACCAGTGGACCTGCCTGCGTCACCATTCCCAACTCCGATATCACTCTCGACCTTACTTTGCCGGACGGCACCACCGACACGACCACGGTTCCCAACACCACCTGCCCCACTTTGCCGGCGACCACGGAGCGCGATAACTTTACGGACACGATCGGCAGTGGTTATGTAGAAAACAAAATCCAGTGGGCGAGCAAGTTCCGTTCGGTCCTGGCCCTGCGTGGCGACGACGAAAGATTTATCGTGACCAGTTTGGCTTACCCGACAGATACGACTACTTTGCCCGACGGGACTACTGCCACGGTGAACGCGGCCAATTCCGGCTCGGCCAGCAAGTTCCTGCCCAGCCCCAAAACAAGTTTGATCTTCGGCCCCTGGGCCAACACTGAGTTCTATTTACAAGGCGGATTCAGTTTTCACTCGAACGACGGGCGTGGCGCAACGCAACAGGTGGAACCGGTCTCGCCTGATAATCCCTACCTCGATACGCCTGCAGCGAAGATCCCGCCCCTGGTCCAAACCAAGGGCGGAGAGATCGGCGTACGCACTACGGCCCTCCCCCATCTGCAGAGCACCCTTTCGCTCTGGTATCTCCGCAGCAATTCCGAACTGATGCAGGATGGCGACACCGGAGGCACGTCTGCTTCAGAACAGTCGAGCAACCGCTATGGCCTGGAATGGGCGAACTACTACACGCCAACGGAACATCTGGCTGTCGACTTCGATATTGCCGATTCCCGCGCCCAGTTCACCCAGATCGATCCGGACGATGCGGCGCAGAGCGTGGTCAAGGCAGCTTTGTCGGTCAACGGCACCCCGGATGGAACCGTCAACTGGCAGGAGAGCGGTCCCGGTGGCAAGCTGGTGCCCGAAGCAGTCAAGGTGGTGATTTCATCGGGCGTCGCATTGCACGATTTGAAAGGCCTCTCGTCGAGCTTGCGCCTGCGCTACTTTGGCCCACGCCCCTTGTCGTCGGACGGACTTTATCAGTCGAGTCAAACAGTGTTGCTCAATGGGGAGTTGGGATATCAATTCCGCGAGAAATGGCACGTTACGGCCGAATTCTTGAATATGCTGAACCGCAAAGATGCCGACATTGACTACGCCTACAGCTACCAAATCTCACCGACCGCCGCTCCGGCATTCGGACGGGTTAACCATCCCACCGAACCGTTTCTGTTGCGGTTTTCTTTAGGGAGAAGCTTTTGAAGAACGCCGCGTGCGTGAGTGCGACTCGCTCCTGGCACTTTGCGAGGAGCGCGCTGCCCGAATGCGCTATTTAACGCGGAGCTTGTGCGTGTGCTTGTGTGCCGTCTTTTTGCCCGCATCCAGCGGATGCGCAGGCACTGTCTTAACGAGCCTGCCGTGTTGTACGCCCTTGAGCCCGATCAGGCGGTCGGCAAATTGCTCGACCTCAGCAGACTTGCCGTGCACGATCAACACCTCAAGACACGATTCGTGATCGAGGTGCGCGTGACTGGTCGAAACAACCAAGTGATGAAAAAAATGCTGAAGATCCGTGAGCTTCTCGCCTACGCCATGCTCATGGTGATCGTATATAAGCGTAACTGTTCCGACTACCGTCGCATCTGGCGCGGCCGTCTGCTCGCCTACGAGGCGATCACGAATGAGGTCACGGAATGCCTCGGAGCGATTCGTGTAACCGCTTTTCTTTATGGATAGGTCGAATCGCTTCAAAAGGTCGGAATCAATAGCAATGCCTATGCGGCTGAGAACACCCATACACACTCCATTCAGAGAAACAGTCACTTCAAGGTATAGAGTAGCCCGAATAGGGAGAAGGTTGTTAGACCTGCTATGGGGGAGGACACCACTTCGGTAAGATCGCCTCCTGTACCATCCGCTCTAAGTATTCGTTATTCGCCGAACGCTCCTTGTGTCAAGCCCTGGGGATAGCTATCTCATTGAATGATTTAACGAAGGTCAATCTCCGGTCCAAGCCCGTCGGGTGGGTCAAACCTGTCTGGCGTGAAGCGGCAGCACATCAAGGACGGTTCAGAAATCGCCCCCCCCAAAAAAAGAACAAATTAAAACCGGTAGCGCAGCGCCAGTTGCATCAGTCGCGGCGGCATGGCGCTGACTGCCTGGCCGAAATCGCTGCTAGAAACATTGCCCTGGACGGTGGACGCGCCGAAGAACTGTGCGTGGTTGACGAGATTGAAGGCTTCGGCGCGCACTTCCAGGGTTCTAGTTCCCTCAATAGAAATGGTCTTTGAAAGAGTTGCATCCAGGTTTTCCATTCCAGGGCCGGAGAAAAACCGGCGGCGTGCATTGCCCATGCTTCCCAACGCAGGCAGCGTGAGTTGCGTAGCATCGAAGAAGGGAACGCCTCCGCGTGGGTTCCGGTTGATGCTTAGGGATTTTCCGCTCCACTCGGGCGTGTCCACTCCGTTGTTATTAATGCCGTTGGGAATGGTGCCAAGCAGAGAAGTGTCGTTGTTGTTGAGCAGAGTTACGGACAATCCTGAGGTGAAGCGAGCAATGCCGCTGAGCGCCCATCCGGCAGCCATAGCATGTAGCGGACCTGCCGTCTTAGGCTCGGGCAATTGATAGTGAAAGCTCGTGACCAGATTGTGGCGCAAGTCAAAGGACGAGAGTGCGCGGCTGAGTGAGGGGTTCACTGGATTCACTGGTTCCGGCAGGCCAGCGGATTGATCGATGGACTTGCTGAACGTGTAACTAGCCAGCAGTTCGAGTCCGTGGGTGCGGTGGTTCAGCGTGGCTTCGAGTGCGTTGTAATTGGCATTGGCAATGGTGCGCTGCAGCTCGACGCTGCCGAATGCGGAACTGAATTGTGTGCGTGCCGCCTGCTCGTTGAACGGACCGCAAACTGTCGAACCCAAGCTAAGGCACAACGCAGGATCTGCCGGATTTGCCTCTTCGAGCACCAGCAGATGGTGTGACTGTGCCCCGATGTAGCTGAGATTGGCCAATGTGCCTGCGCCAAATTGCCACTCAACGCTGAGCATCCAGTGTTCGGCATAAGGAGTCACATCGTGCGGATCGACGGCTGGAATGCCCACCAGCGGCTCGAAGTTGCTCCAATCGACAGTCGAGTTCGGATTCGCGCGAGAAGCTCCGTAGGCTACTTTTTGCAACGGGAATCGCTGACCTGCATCGGCACCTGTGGCGGCGACGGTGAAGGGTTGGGCAAAGAGCGGTGGTGCAGCGCTCGTATACGTGTATCCATAGGGCGGATTGGCGCTCATGATGCCCGCCGAGAGCCCCTCGTAGGCCGTATAAAAGAGGCCATAGCCGGCTCGAATGCTCGTCTGACCCGCAGGGCCGAAGAGCTTGCGCAGCGCAGGGGCAGCAAAGGCCGGCGTGTATGCCAGACCGAAGCGCGGAGAGAAATCATTGCGCGCAGAGGCCAAGGAACGCGGTACGCCAGAGTCGCCGGGGAAGACCAAGCCTAGCGGCGCATCAGGGTATACCTGGGACTGCTGGCCTTTGACAAGCGTTTGCAGCTGGTTGAACTTCTCACTCCAAGGGCGAATCCGATCCCAGCGCACGCCGTAGTTGATGGTGAGTTGGCTGGTGGGCTTCCAACTGTCTTGCACAAAGGCCGCCAAGTAGAGATTGCGGTTATAAAAGCTGCCTGCCTGCCCCTGCGTGTAACTCGAAGTTACGCCAAGCAAGAAGTCGGCAAAATCCACCCCTGTTTCTGAGCCGTTGAAGGAGAAGCTGCCGTTAAAAATCACGTCAGGGTGGGTGTTGATCTGGTTTGAGTGAATCTCGCCACCTACTTTTAGTCCGTGCTTGCCCAGGATTCGGGAAAAGGCATCGCTCATCTCGTAGATGTTTTCTGCCTGAACGATCGCCGTAGTGTCCACGCCAAGAGTGAAGTCGTTGAAGGCGACGTTTTCAATCCCCTCGGTCGAGGGCTTGAGTGGCACAATGCCAGTGAATCCCTGATCTACAATGGACGGTCCCACACCGCCTCTCGGCTGGCCGACGGAGTTATCGTTGCGCATGTAACTCAGGTGAAATTCGTTTAGCGCCGTCTGCCCAAATGTCATGGTATGGCTCAGGTTGGCCAATTGTGCCAATCCGTTGGACGTTGCGTCGAAGCCCGGAACACTCGCTCCGCCTGTGCCCGTCGGGTAGGGATTGTCCAGTGAATAGCCGTCGAGAAAGTAGTAGCCGGTCAGCGTTCCCCTTCCATGGGTCCAATCCAGGCGCACAGCGCCTTTGTTGTCTTGCAGGGTCTCAGCCTGTGCTGCGGTCTCAAAAAGCGCATCGCCGGCGTTGGGCTTAGGAATCGATGCAAGCAGATATTTTGCCGGAGCAGACCAGATGTATTGAGGAATCTGCCCATCTGGAAATACTGTGGAATATGGTTCACTGACAGAAACGGTCTTGCCCAGTAATGTGGAGAGTTGTGCGGCCCACGAGTTGCCGTTCACGTTTCCAGTCAACGGGATTTGGCTGAAGTCTCCGCCCCGCTCGGCAGTCGAAGGAACTGCGATGTTTCCCGTGTCGATGCCCTCGGTGAGCCGCGTCCCCTGATAATCGGCAAAGAACGCGACACTTTTGTGAAATGGCGTGCCGCCCACCGTGCCGCCATATTGGTTCTGTCGGTAAGCTGCTCGATCCTGCGAAAAATAGTTCCGGGCGTCAAGAGCGGTATTGCGAAGAAACTCGAAGGCGGAACCATGTAGCTGTGCAGAACCAACCTTGGTCGTGACAAGCACCTGTCCACCGCTGGAGTTGCCGTACTCGGCATCGAAGTTACTGGTCAGGACGCGAAAGCTGTCAATTGAGTCCAGATTGGGCACGATAGAGGTGCCCATATTCACATCCTCCTCTGCGTCGCTGCCATTCACCCTGAAGCCATTCGACGACTCGCGCTGGCCGCTGATCGAGAGGTTGCCGGGGTTGGCATCACCGGAGGGAGGTGTCGAAGCCACACCGGTCATAATCACGGCACCAGCCTGCGCCGTGTTGACGGGAACAATTCCGGCCTGCACTGCCATAAGGTCGGTAAAGCTGCGCCCATTTAGTGGTACATCCTCCATCTTCTTCGCGCTCAGTGTCTCTCCCAGTTGTGTGCTGGTGGTTTCGGCAGCCAAGGCATCCGCCGTTACTTCCACAGTTTCCGAATGTTCGGCGATTTGAAGCGTGAGGTCGAGATTAACGACAGTCACGCCTTGGGTGAGAGCGGCCAGTTTTGTGATAGGCTTGAATCCCTCTGAAGAAACTTCAACCTGATAGTTGCCCGGTGAAGGAGCTTCGATACGAAACTCGCCTTGCTCACCCGTCTCCGCTGTCAAGAGAGCACTGGAACCATTCTGACGAACCATGACCTGGGCGCGTGAGATACGAGCTCCGCTCTCGTCGTGCACGGTGCCGGTGATCGTGAGCGCTGGATCGGCAATCAGCATAGGCGAGAAATAGACTAGAAAAATGGACAGTATGACGGCGTGGCGAATGCTCTTCAACAGGTACCCCTAAGCATCAAAAATCGAAATGGTATTGACGAGCCGGCCAGGGGCGCAGAAAAGCCAGTGCAGATGCAGTCACTTCCTGAAGTATCCGACCGATTTAGTCTCTATTTAATATACGACCAAGTCAGTCGGATTTCAATGAAACACCGGGAAAGCGATTGAGCATAGAGCTTCTCTGCTCGCAAATAACAGATTGTAAATACGATTGCTTGGAGTGCACTCCAAACTCGTCCGGAAACCAGGCCTTCTGAGTAAGCGAAGATTGACGAGCGTAATCACTATTTACTCTCGCGCAGAGCGTGCAAGCCCGTCGGGTGGGCCAAACGAGTCTGGCGCGAAGCGGCAGCACATCACAGGGCGGGAAGACGGGCACCGGCAAAAAACAGGGGCCTGCCTCAGCAGACCCCATGTCTCAAAGTTTCAGATTTGCCGCTACGCAGCTTTCGCCTTCTTGGCGGATGAGGCTTGGGGCTGCTTCGGCTTCGTCTTCTCCGTCGCCTTCCGGGTGACTTGCGCCTTCTCCTTCGCCGCGAACTCCTGCTTGACCTTTGCCGTGATCGCGGCCACGTCCACCTTATAGAACTCGGCGGCTTCTCGCAGGGCTTTGGCGGATTCGTTGGGGTTGTGCGCTGATTGCAGCACGGTGATTGCCACCAAAACGCGGCCGATTGTGCTCTCGTCTGCTTTGCGAAGAAAGGACGTGAGCAGCTTGGCTGGGGTATCTCCGGCTCCGTTGGCCTTGCCGATGCCGTGAATGCGGAGGATAACGGCCAGACGGCGCTCGTCTAAAACGGCGGCGAGGCGTTCGGTAACAAAGAGCAGGTCGCGCTTCATTAGCCGGACGGGAACCGCGTCACTGGTTGCTTTCAGGACGCGGAGGCCGGTTGACTGGGCGATGGCCTCCTCGCGGCGGCGCTTATCCTGTTCCGCCTTGAATGCCGCATTCGTCGCGGGCTTCTGCTTGCGGGCATGGTGGATGGTGCATTCGGGATTGGCACAGATGGTGCGGAGTTCGCCCTTCTCCGTGCCTTCGGTGACGATGGCCTCGGTGGTGTACTTGCAAGTCTTGTATTCCGGCCAGTCGCGCTGCTTCTGGTTGGTGGGCTTCTCGGTGTGAATCTCGACGTACTTGTTGCGAGGCAACGCGGCGTTGCCGTCGGTGGCCGCGTTGTAGGCCGATGAGATTTGAACCAGCTTCGGCTTGGCGGCGATGGATTGCTTTACAAAGCCGTCCAATTTTGCCTGATAGCAGGCCGGATCGGTGCAAGCGTCCTGAGCGATGTCGGCAAAGAGCAGTGCATTTGCGCCGGTACGCTTGGGGCAATCGTCGCAGGAACCGGCGGTGGGGTTGAGCGTGGCGTCGGATTTCGAAAACGGCGCGTCCTTGAGAATGAGCAGAATGTTCTGCTCAATCCACTCTTTCAGATGGCGAACGGGGAGCAGGATACGGCGGGCCTTGCTCTGGTTGCCGTTCCAATCGCTGCGGAAGCAACCGGCGAGGGCCTGTTCCTGCTCTGCGGGCTGTAGCTTCGCCAATAGCAGAGCATGGCCGATGCCGATTTCGTCCTTGGCGAATGCCTCGGTCACGGCGGCGGCAAGCTCGGTCAGCTTGACGCGCTGGAGGCAATAGGCCGGGGATTTGCCGGTCTTGGCGGCGATCTGCTCGATGGAGTATTTCGGCTCGTCAAGATTGAGCAGGGCGCGGAACCCTTGTGCCTCCTCCAGCGGGTGCCGGAGCTGCGAGCGCCGGACATGACTCTGCGCGCAAGGACATACCGGTTCCGCGCATTCAGCCAGTTCACCGAAGCCAGGAAGGTTCTTCTCCCATGAGCACGACTGCGGCCCTCGTAACCGACAAAACCGCATGGATTCGTGATCTTGTCTTCCTGGCCTTCCCGGAAGGCGAGGCCCGCGAGCGCGTCCTCATTGACCTGGTCCAGCAGTTCTCGAAGATGGACCCGGAAGATCCAGAATGGCTGCGGTACAAGCTGAGCATTGTCGAGTGCCGTGCGCTTGAGAACCTGGCGCGCAGCCTCACAGAGGCCGCCACCGAGCAGGTGCGGCTTCGCAGCGTGACCCGCGAGATTGCCGACTTTGCGGCGACACAGATAAAGGGAACGATCGATTCCGCCTCGCAGACAACCCGGCAGTTGCTCGAAGATGTGCAGGCCAGCTTGCATGAGGCCATTGCCGGCGACGCGATCCTCAAGAGCTATTCCGAAGAGACGCGGAAGCACTTCGCCGCCGTCATCAAGTCGCTCATTGATGACGCGCTGACCCGTGCTCTGAACTTGGCTCAAGGGCGCATGGACGAGTGGGCCAAGAAGACCCTGGAACACTCGATGGCCGAGGCCCAAAAGGCACTGAGCGCCGCCAATAACGACTTCAAAAACAGGCTTACGGGCGTATGGGGAAGGCTGGTCTGGGCCTGTATCGGCGGCGGACTGGTCGCCGGAGCACTCCTCCTGGCTGGGGGATTTTGGTTGGGGCGCAACTGGTAACTATTCTTCCCTTGTCGAGCATTACGGGTGGGGTGCGTGTAATTTTTTCCCAAAACAGGATCTGGCTAGTTTATCGGGGGTATAATTCCAACAACCATAAACAGGGCAAGAAGTAGCGCATGTAACGGATTCCACTGAAGATCGAGGTGGCGCAAGCATGAGACCTCTGGTGTTCCCGGCGTTGGCACTCTCCATATTCGCCATTCTGAATCAGAAACCTCCCGTCGCACAAAGTCAAACAACCCAATCTTCTTCGCCAAATTGCAAGGCGGTAGTGGCTGTCGTGCCCGGTGCATGCCTTGGACCATTCCAACATGGAACTCTTGTGCGAAAGACCGGCTCTGGGAACGACGAACAACTAAACTTGGCGAGCAGTACATCAGCTGGAACTCTGCTTACGCATCCTGGCAGTGATCTTAAAGCCAACTGTGGCACCCCTGTCTATTCTCTAGCGGACGGAGTCGTTGTCGATACCATTTCAGAACAGACCGATCCTGACTTCCGTTTTCTCGGATATATGGTCAGAATCAAGCATCCCGCAATCCCAACGGGATTGCCGCTTCCTTCCGTCCAGCTTGCTGAGACCGAAACGCTTTATCTACATATGCAAGAGGCGCCGCTGGTTCAGGTAGGAAGTGTGGTGCTAAAAGGTGCGCAATTAGGGAAAGTTGGGCAGACAGGTGCAGCATGGGGCTGTCATACGCACTTTGAGGTGAGGCACTTCCCTGGACGTTATATGACTGACCCGACCTGGAATTCCCCCCTCAATATCTATGGCAAAGGGGACCAAACATCGGGAAAGCTATTTAAGGAGAAGTGGTCAGATCCGGTGCCGTTGCTATCACAGCTGCCGGCGACATTAGAGGCAACTGGACCGCTGTCCCTCGAACTCTCCGTTAAGGCGACCACACGTGATTATCCACCTCTAACGTCAGCCTATACGGACATCGGTGCCTGTCCCGGCGAGGGATGTCGCTATGGCAGTGTTTGGACTTTGGACGCTGCTACACCTGTTCATCCAACCCGTGGCAGCAGCCAAACTGCTTTCGTTCTACCTCAAGGGCAGAAGGTCACCACAGTGACCGGTGTGGTCGTTACAAAGCCCGGCAGAATCCGGATCCTTCATTCGATTCTCATCCCTGGTCAGCAGCCAGTGAACTCGGGCTTTCTCTATCTGCTCACATACCGCGGAGAAGGGTTTTGGAAAGTCTGGTTGAATGGCAAACTGATCGATGCCGTTTCGATTCCAGAAGTTCTCTCGCCTATGACCTGTAATGCTTCGGAGGCGTCGTGCAAAGAGAAATTTGAAGCCAAATGGATATCCGGTCCGATCATGGGCCAAATGGAACAACTTCCACAGCCCACGTGGTGGATCCAGATCAAAGACAAAACTGGGCGAACAGGCTGGATAGAGGACACCGGGCCGACTTGGTCGAGTGTTCACGGTGATTTCTGATCCGGGTGGAAACAGCATCGGTTAATTCTGTTCGGATTTGACTCGGCTGTTTGGAATTGTGGATCCATCGAGCCCTCCGACGCCATTTGACGCCGTCTGGGTTTGGCAACGTAGATCACGATACAGGAATTTCGAGGTTGGGTTGGACGCGTATGCAGGATTGAGAACGGAGACCGACGGCATGAGTGAAGGCACAGGTACTACTGGCTACGTGATGATGATGGTTGGAGCTGTGATGGTTGGAGCCGGTATAGCAATTTCGTTTACCGGAATCGGGGCCTGCTTAGGCATACCAATGGTCTTGATAGGACTTCCACTATTGATCATTGGCGCGATTATGCGTTCAAGAGCGCGATCCAAACGGGTAGATGCTGTTGTCAGTCAAGCCGTGTCAGAAAGCGTTGCTCGAGCAATGACTCAGCCCTCGCAGCCACAGCTAGTCCCATCATCAGGGCCGACATGCAACAGATGTGGCGCAAGTGCTGCCATCAACACTAGCTTTTGTCCACAGTGCGGCAACGCACTAGTTGTAAGAGCCACCGGAGCCGGAGACAACTCACAACCCTAATGCGGCTATATCACCGTACAACTTTGATTCCCCGCAAACTACAGATTGGTTTAGCACCTATTAGGCAAGCGCAGGAGACGGAATTGAGAGCGCCAATGAAATCTCAGAGCGGAGGGGTTTCCACCGTAGCGTGGAGCGGGGTCGCCATCAATTCAGCGCCACGGCTCTTGCATTTGCCATTCGCGAGGCGACCGCGCGCCCGATTGATGTATGTTCTTCTCACTGTTTTAACCCTTTTCGTTATTGATGGACTCCGTCCAGCCCCTCGTCAACTCAGCGCGATGGCCTATGTGTGGCTCGTGCACGAATATCAAGTGTATGTGAGTCCAACGCTTTCACGTCGGATCCATTGCCGCTTTATACCAAGTTGTTCAGCTTATTCGTCCGAAGCAGTTCGCAGATACGGCATCATCCGAGGTGGAGCTCTTACGGCCAAACGACTTATCCGGTGCAATCCGTGGCAGCAGTCCGATACGGTTGATCCAGTTCCGTAGGTCGTGGACTGGGTGGAGGCCAATAACGGCATTTTCAACAAATCGTCGAAAAAGATCGAGCGCTTTGGTTTATCGAAAGGGAGGGAGCTAATTGAACATTCGCTTTGCTCTGAAATCAATTTGCATGGGGCTTCTGGTAACAGCCATGTGCTCCACTACCTGGGCTCAAGAGAAATCGAGCCTTCCAGAATTCTTTGGGTTTTACGCTCTTGACGGCGGCCAAAACGTCGCAATTTACGAGGGGCAAGGATCTCAAACTGCGAAAAGCGCAGGGATCGAGTGGTACTCAATTCCGCAGAATTCTAAACTTCAAGACACGAGGCCGCAGGTCTCGACTTCGGCAAGATTCGTGCTCTTCTATACGAATTCTGGAGAGATGATCCAGTCTCTGTCCCTTCATAGATTGCCTTTTGTGAGGCAGATCATCGAGACGCTGCCGGC
>Ga0302278_10001848_pt1 | contig 25367 bp, 20 predicted proteins | sample III_Bog_N3_2_FD_194543 | JGI IMG/M metagenome (GOLD analysis project Ga0302278, IMG submission 194543) | Peat permafrost microbial communities from Stordalen Mire near Abisko, Sweden - III_Bog_N3_2 | ecosystem: Environmental > Terrestrial > Soil > Wetlands > Peat | place: Sweden: Abisko... | reverse complement strand
GCCATACAAAGTGCTTCCGGGACCTTCGGCGGTGGTGGTGGCGGAGCAGCCGCAGGAACCGGCAATACTGCAATGCCCGGCGGTTCAACTTCACCCACCGAACCATAGGCTACCCGGCTGCGGTCCCAGGAGGCTTGAGCCCTTGGTCGCAGGAATGTTCTTGATTGTGATCGTGGCATGAAGGGCGCGTCGCTTGCGCCCTTCATGCTTTGTTGGGAAGACTCGACTCTTGACTGCGCTTCGCATGGGGGATGCAGCCCTGAAGGCTGTGGTTCGTAGCGCCAATCCAACAGGAAGGGACTGCTGTCAAAGTGATTCTCGATTCCCAGCCAACCGTTGAGGTTCGTTTCCTCGTCCGCAACCTCACTCGTAACACCATTCTCGCAACTTGTCTGGAACAGGCTGGCACAGGCGCCGCGCGCAGCAAGGGGCTTCTTGGCCGAAAGGGTTTGCCGCCTGGCGGTGGGCTCTGGATCGTTCCCTGCGAGTCGGTACACACGTTCTGGATGCAGTTCCCCATTGATCTCGTCTACATCGACCGTAAAAAGCGAGTTAAGAAACTGCGCAGCAATGTGCCGCCATGGCGGCTCTCGGCCTGCCTCTCGGCGCATTCGATTATTGAGTTACCCGCGGGCACGATTGAAGCAACCTTGACGCGCGTAGACGATAGCTTGGAATTCTCACCGGCTTCGATCGCGGAATGTTAGAAACTTCTGAGTTGAGCTAACTTCCAGCCGATTGGCAGTTGCGTTCGAAAGCAGGTAGATCGCGAGCCACGCCGGTGCGGTCCACAGGAACAGGATGGAGGCCATCTTGATCCCGCCAACAAGTTCGGCATCAATCAAAACACTCGTAAAGGCCAGTACCGTTAGCAAAACCCGCGACCGGGTAACATACGCGGCATGTAACAACGCCGGCACCGCCAGCGACTGGTCGAACATCCAGCAATAAGGCGCCACCAGGATGGACACCAGAATAAGAAGGCCACCGTCCTTCATCCAATCCCAGTTATGCCGCTTCGAAAAGAAATAACCGAATGCCCAGGCGCAGCCGATAGTCGCTGGCACATAGGCGATCCAAGTCCAATGAGGGCTGATCCATACTCGCAGCGCCACGCTAAGGCAGGGAATGTACTCCTGAATCACGCCTGAGGTGCGGATCATTGTTAGATACTCGGCCCATGCCTTCGGGTCGATACAGTATACGAGCCCGCAACTGGAAGCGAATGCGGTCACCGCGCCGGCCGCCATCCGGTAACTTCGTCTAACTACCATCCATGCCAGCAATGCTACCCCAAAGGGAAGAAACAGGTGCGGCTTCAGAGCGCATAACCAAAGAGAGAGTCCCGCCACAAACGGGCGCGTAGCATGATAGCGCTGAAATAAAACCAGCCCCAGTAGCGCGAACAGGGAAGTCTGCCCGGCAAACAGGCAGATCATGGCCGGCGCAAACGAATAGCCCAGCCAGTGCAGCCGATTCTTCTGGCGTCCGTGCATCACCCATAACATGCGCACTGCAGCCACAAGGCAGCCCGCCAGGACCAGCGACCACAGCAGCGCGCCAATTCGCAGCCCGATAAAACCCAGAGGATACGCAAGCAGCAGGTAGAGCGGGGGGTTCCGCATATAAAGCGCGCCATACTGTGCCGGAAGTCCCGCTGTGCGCTCGATACGCATTACCGCGTCTGCGTCATACGGATTCGCATGGTGAATGAGCTGTTGCCCGGTTGCCCAGTAAACCACGAAGTCTCGTCCGCTTGCCACCTTGCCTGTCAGTGGCACCACGCACAGGAATATGGCAATGAGCGCCAGAGCAAGCCCGCCGACAATCGCGATCGAAAGCTCTGCAAAGTCCGCTTTTGGCTGGGAGGCGGGAGGATCCATCTTGCTCGCCATAGAAATCATTCTATCCCGTTCAACAATAACCCCTTCCGCTTCCCGCCTCACGCTGCGGCAAGCGCTGTTTCCTCAACCTTCTTGCCCCGCGCTGTAACGCGATAAAGCAGAAAAAGCTGCGCCAGGCCCAGAACTGCAAAAGCGATAGACAGAAGCTGGATCCGATGCGTTCGCGCAAAGTCATAAGATACCCATGAAACCGCGAAAACCAGCACCGACAAAGCCACGATCCAGCGGATAGCCGCGACCCACTTTAGTTCCATCACCGCACCAAGCGTGAGCACGGCTGCCAGGACCACCAGCACCGAGTCGTACATAGGAACATAAACGTTCAGCAGCAGTGTCCATGTAATGGTGGCTGCCCACACCAGCGATTGCGCGGCTTTGCCGCTCCCCGCGGCTCTCCACAACAGCACTCCTGCTGTGCCGGTTACGGCAACCGTAATCGTAATCAGGGTCGCCGTTGCAGTTGCCGTGCGGCCCCCCGCAATCGCCTGCAGGAATGAGTTGAGGTCGACGTATTTGAACAGCAGCAATGCTGACTCCCCGTTCATGCCGGTGAGTTGTCCAAACAGCCGCAGGAATTTCGCATACTCCGGCCAGATCTGAATTCCTCCAAATCCGGTACTCACCAACATCAGTGCCGTCGCGCCGGTCGCGAATCCAGCCAGAGCCCTGAACCTCCGTGTAACCAACAGCATCGGAACCAATAAAACCAGCAGAGTTGGCTTGTAGGTCAGAATAGAAAGTACAAGACCGCTCTCAAATAGTCTGGAGCGCCGTTCCAGGTATACCGCGATCCCGAACGTGCACACCGCCACCGACGTAACCTGCCCGTTGACGAAGATGCCCCAGAAGAATGGGTAAAATGCCACGGCAAAGCAGAGAATCAAGGAAATCTTGATTCGCTCGCCGGGAAAGAAGTCCTTGACCGCGGCAATGATCCCCACCCCATACAAAAGCAGCGAGCACCCCCACCAAAGAAAGAAAGCGAGCCGGAATCCTACCCGCGCAAACGGACTAAAAAACAGCGCCACGAATGGTGGATAAGGGCTTGGCCCGTAAGCGCGCGTCGGCAGTTTATAGATGTCATTGAAGACCTTTAACTGCAGGCCGTAGTCATACAGCCGCGAAAACGGGTAGTCATTCACAATATGGCCGATGCCATAAAAGTAGGTGAAATCGTTCGGAAACAAGGGAATCGAACCTTTTCCGGCCTTGAATTGAACCCACACCGGAAGACAAAACCGCAGGATGAAAAAGACAATCACCAGCGTCCAGCACGCTAGATGAAGCTCGTTCAGCCCAGGCATGGGTCCCAGCAATTCAGTCGGCCAGCGCAACCGCCTCTTTTTCCGATTGGTTTCGCCAGCCGCCGTGGACTCCATCTCCATGCAATCTCCTCCATCAGTACTATTTCCTCGTCTATCCCCAGGGGAAGTGGAGGAAGGCATCGCCTGAATATGCAACGAGTCAGCCCAAATCGCAACCAGAGATTGCAGTCAGACTCCGTTTCAGATGCGCGGTAAAGGGATTATCTTCTCTCGATACGATACACCAGTGGTAATACTCATCACGATATCTAACGAGCCACCTTGATATCATTGGGGTTTGGAAGCTAACCTGCTAATGACATTGCGGAAATCGAGTCGTCTAAGAACAAAACGGCTGAATTATTCGACATCAATTCCTCGGCTAAGCACATGCAGAATCAGCCGTCAAGCGCTATTCGGGGGATAGGTAATACACTTTCAGGTCATGTATACGTTAGACCGGTCCGTCTTCCGCCCACTGTATACAGGTGTTTACATGCCGGCCAACGGCTCGGAAAACACAGCCTGTCTATGTGGTTGATTTATATAGATAAAGGTCTGAATTCGAGATTGGCACAGCAGTTGCTATATAAAGGGTGCCTGGCCCAAGGCTGGGGAAACCAATCTACGGAGAGAAAACACATGAACACCATGCTTTTGAAGCTTTACGTGAAGTTCCAGGACCTGCGCAGCAACGAACAAGGTCAGGATCTGGTCGAGTACGCTCTGGTTGTTGCCCTGATCGCCCTCGGTGCTACCGCTGGCATGAAGGCCCTCGCCGGCGGAATCAACGCCGCGTTCCAGTCCGTCAGCGTCGCCCTCGCAACCGACATCTAGTCCTAACCAAACACCGCGCACATATACAACCCAGCCCCTTTGCTCTCTGCGGGAGAGCTACGCTCACCGGTTACGGTGATCAATCCGTACTCTCCCGGCAAAGGCTCATCACAATTTTGTTTTTGAAAAAGGGCAAACACAATGCATCTTGCACTCGTACAACTCATTTATCGACTTCGGACGCTGATCCAGCAAGAATCAGGTCAGGACCTGGTCGAGTATGCTCTGGTCGTAGCGTTGATTGCCCTTGGCGCAACCATCGGCATGAAAGACTTGGCTAGCGGCATCAACGGAGCTTTCCACTCGGTAAGCGTCGCCCTCGCAACCGACATTTAAATCCCGCTTTGCGGTTCCGGACCAACATCTACAAGCTGTTCGTTGAAAACTTGCTGACAAAATAGCAAAACATCGCGTAAGCTGCCATCAGTGTTACAAGATCATTAACGATAGTGAGGCTCGTCGATGCGGCTCGGATTCCGGTATCTCCTGCTGAAATTCCAGTTGCTGCTCGCGACCGAAGACGGTCAGGACATGGTCGAGTATTGCCTGATCGCAGCACTCATCGCCATGGCCTGCGTCGCGTCCACCAATGCTTTCGCCAAGCTGCTCCTCCAGTCGTATAACAGCATCGCTGTCGCATTCGATAACTTAGTCTGACCTGCGAAGACATGCCGGTTGGAAAGCTGTACGATTACTGGCAGCTGCAACCGGCATCTAAGGCAACAGGAAGTCTGACCGGCTCCCTCGCTGATCTGGATTCACAATTCTCGACGATTCTTCTGTTCTTCTAAGCGTCCTCATTCCAATGGGTCCGGATCAACAGTGCGACCCCGGCTTTTCTCCCTCACTCCTCCAGCGACGCCATCCTGAACATTGCGGCATAATATCTAAATGCTCATGACCCCTGCTCCGCAAGCGGGCCCTTCGCTGATGTTGATCGAAGGCGGCCTCACCACGATTGCGATCGCGGTTGCGTTTGCGTGGCCGCGACTCGGAGCTAACTGGTTTACCGGCGTCGAGCGCATGTTCGCCCGCCTGGCCCGCAAGCAGGGGCTCGCGGTTTTCGCGGTTGGACTTGCCACTCTCCTTCTGCGCCTCGCCATTCTCCCCATCGTTCCCATCCCGCTTCCTTTTGTTCCAGACGATTTCAGCTTCCTGCTCGCGGCCGACACCTTCGCCCACGGTCGCCTGGCTAACGCCACCCCAATCATGTGGACCCACTTCGAAAGCTTCCACATCACCATGCAGCCCACCTATATGACCATGTATTTCCCAGGGCAGGGACTGCTCCTCGCTGCGGGAAAGGTCCTTCTCGGAAATCCTTGGTTTGCCGTACTCCTCTCGAGCGCGCTCATGTGCGCCGCCATCTGCTGGATGCTGCAGGCCTGGTTGCCGCCTGGCTGGGCGTTGCTCGGCGGAATTCTCGCCATGCTGCGGCTCGGCCTTTTCAGCTATTGGGTCAACTCCTATACCGGCGGGGCCTTGATTACCGCACTGGGAGGAGCGCTGGTGCTTGGCGCACTGCCGCGCCTCATGAAGACAGCCCTCGCTCGTTACGGCCTGCTGCTGGCCATTGGAATCGCACTCCTCGGTCTCACCCGCCCTTACGAGGGCCTGCTGCTCTGTCTGCCCTGTGCTGCGGTTCTCTTGCACTGGGTGCTTTTGGGAAGAAACCGGCCCCGTCTTGCTGTCGTTGCCCGGCGCGCGGTCCTGCCTCTGCTCATCGTTGTCGCGGCCGGCGCATGGATGGGATATTACGACTACCGCGCCTTTGGAAGCCCTCTGACTCTTCCCTATACCGTCAACCGAGCCACGTACGCGGTTGCTCCATATTTTGTCTGGCAGTCCAGGCGTCCCGAGCCTGTCTATCGACACCAGGTGCTTCATGACTTCTATACAGGTTTTGAAGTCACGCAATACACGCGCATCCATTCACTCGCCGGGTTCTTCAAGCAGACATCGTTCAAAATCGTGGAGGTGCTCTCCTTCTTTGCCGGCATAGCCCTGCTTCCTCCGCTTTTCATGATGCGCCGCGTCTTCCTTGATCGCCGCATTCGATTCCTCAACCTCTGCCTGCTGGTTGTCGTCGTCGGCCTCGGCATCGAGATCTACTTCATCCCTCACTATGTAGCCACGTTCACGGTCCTGTTCTATGCGTTCGGCCTCCAGGCCATGCGCCACCTTTATGTCTGGGGCGATGAAGACAGACCCGCAGGCAAGGCTATTGTCCGATTCACCGTGGCCGTCTGCGTGCTCATGGGCGCCTTGCGGCTATGCGAAGCCCCGCTCCATCTTGCTCCAGCGGAATGGCCCGTGAACCAGTGGGTCTGGCAATGGTATGGTCCGGACCATTGGGGTACGGAACGAGCTCAGATTCAGGCCGGCCTCCAGCAACTCCCCGGCAAACAGATGGTTATCGTCCGTTACACGCCCGACCACTACCCTCTCGATGAATGGGTCTACAATGGAGCCGACATCGATCACTCCAAAGTCGTATGGGCAAGGGAGATGGATACCGCAGATAATAAGGAATTGATTGACTACTACAGGGATAGAAAGGTCTGGCTGGTTGAACCGGATGCGCATCCGCCAACTGTTTCGCCTTATCCTTTCACCGAGGAGCCAAGCCTAGCCACGCATTGAGTCGGGCGCAGGTCTCTGGCATCAGAATTAAAGTTGGACAGGAGCTTATTTCATGATTAACGGGAAGCGAATCGCGGTTGTGATGCCGGCGTACAACGCCGAAAGAACCCTCGAAATGACTGTCAGGGAGCTCTCCGATGTCGTGGACATCAAGATCCTGGTCGACGATTGCAGCAAGGACCAGACGGCGGCTCTTTCCCGCCAGCTCGGTGTCGAAACCTTTGTTCACGATGCCAACTACGGCTACGGCCGCAATCAACAGACCTGCTATCGCGAGGCCCTGGCTGCCGGCGCGGACATCGTGGTCATGGTGCATGCCGATTACCAGTACACACCCTCCCTCGTCCCGGCCATGGCCGGAATGATCGCCAGCGGTGTCTACGATATGGTCCTCGGCTCACGGATTCTGGGCACCGGTGCGCTCAAGGGCGGAATGCCGCTCTATAAATACATCTCCAACCGCTTCCTCACCGCTTTTCAGAATCTTCTTCTTGGCGTGAAGCTATCCGAGTATCACACGGGTTTCCGCGCCTTCTCGCGCCAACTGCTTGAGACACTCCCTCTGCTTGAAAACTCTGACGATTTCGTATTCGATAACCAGATGGTTGCCCAGGCCGTCATGTTCGGCTTCACCATCGGCGAAATCTCCTGCCCCACCAAGTACTTTAAGGAAGCTTCTTCCATCAACTTCAGGCGCAGCGTCAAGTACGGTCTCGGCGTGCTCGCCACTTCGTTCAGCTTCGTCGCGCATAAATGGGGAATCATCCACCAGGCGCGTTATGACGCTTCCGGCAGAAAAGTGACCCAGGGTTACTACTCCCCCAGCGTTCACCGCTCGTAAGGCTTAAACCAGGCTCTGCATCGCATGGCAAGAGGGGAATTGTTATGGGAAAGCATGCCGTCCTTATAGCAGGGGCAGATTGAGCGAAACAGCCTGGCAACCGAAATCCAGTTCTCAACCCGGCTCCCGGCGCGGCCCAACTCCGTTCAGGCTGGCGATGCCGCTCCTTTTTGTGTTATTCCCGCCCATATTCTTCTATACGCTTCTCTTCCGCAACGTCTCCAATATCCCCTTTTATGACGACTATTACGCCTTCCTCGACTTTCTTAATCAGCTCGTCCCCCTCCATGGTGCAGCCGCCAAACTCTCCTGCCTTTTGACTTCGCAGCACAACGAGTACAAGCTCTTTCTCCTCCACGGGCTTGCCTGGCTGCAAATCGGCATCTTCGGCCATCTTGACCTGCGCGTTGACTCTGCCATCGGCAATGGGTTCATCCTCCTTCTCGGCATCCTGCTTTGGAAGACCTTTCTGCCCAACCAAAAGGACCTCGGCGCGCGCCTCACCTTGTTTATCCCCGTTTCATGGCTGCTCTTTCAATTTCAGAATTGGGAGAACCTCAACTGGGCAGCTTCCGGCCTGCAGCACCTCGCGGTTCTTCCGTTTTCCCTCGGGGCTATCTATCTGCTCCTTCGCGGCGGCCGCTTTGCCTTCTTCGCCGCGGCGCTCTCACTCATCCTCGCCATCGGTTCCGATGGCAACGGCCTTTTGCTCATCCCCATTGGTGCCGCCATTCTCGTTCTAGCCCGCTGCTATCGATATACCGCAGCCTGGCTTCTCGTCTCCGCCGCATGCATCGCTGCCTATGCGTATGGCTACACCATGCGTCCACCCCAGGTTGGATTCTCAATCCCGGTAGTGGCCCATCCCCATCTGCTGGCGCCGCTCTACGCACTCGCCTTCATCGGCAGCGCGGCCAGCTTTCCGTTCCTTGCCGGTAGCTTCCTGCTGGGCTCGCTCCTCTGCCTCTTGTTCATTTGGCGAGCGCGCTGCGGCTACATCCGCAAGAATCCTTTTGTCTCCTGGTGCGTCCTGTTCCTGCTTCTCACTGCGGCCGGCGTTGCCGCGCTTCGTTCCCGCTATGGTGTGCAGCAGGCCGTAGTCTCCCGCTACACAATCTATTCCGCCCTGCTGCTCATCTTCGCGTGGTACATAATCGCCGAGGAGTTTCTCGAGCATCGGCCCGTATCTCTCTTCAAAAATGACATCCTGCTGTGCGCCGTGCTGGCAACCATCCCGTACTCCCTCGGCATGGATTTTCTGGGCTGGCTGCAACTCGAGCGCCGTGACCACGCCATCATCAAGGCGATGGCCGCCTACCAGCATCCAATCTCTCCCGATACGCAAACCGGCCCGTCCCCACCGCTCCTGGACCTCAAGGTCGCCTCGGACCCCGTCACCGATGACTTCAACCGGCGGGCGCGTATCATCCTCGCAGACTCCATCAAGCTGGGGATCTACCATCCGCCGCCGTTGTAGCGAATCCAGCCCCGCAATCCCGGCAATTGCCCGTACCATTGGACCAATGATCAAAGACCAGCGCAAGATATTTGACCCGGAATATTTGAAAGGAACCGATTGACCGAAACAGTGCAGCCATCGCAACCAAAGACCGGATCGACCGCGAATCAACGCTCGGCCTCAAGGCTCGCAGTGCCTCTGCTCTTCGTTTGCCTTCCAGCCATCATCTTTTACACGGTTACCCTTCGTAATCTGGTGAACATTCCATTTTTGGATGATTATGATTCGCTGCTCGATTTCCTGAACCGCTTGGTAAGCCTCAACGGCGCCCCTGCCAGGGCCTCATACTTTTTGGCCGCTCAGCATAACGAGTACAAGCTCTTTTTCGGGAATGGCGTTGCGTGCCTGCAGTTAGCCTTCTTCGGCCATGTCGACTTCGGAGTGCTCTCTCTTATCGGCGATGGGTTCATCCTCCTGCTCGCAATCCTGCTCTGGAAGATGTTCCTTCCTGGCAGCAAAGACCTCGCCGCGCGACTTACATTCTTCATTCCAGTTTCCTGGCTCCTCTTTCAGCTTCAGTATTGGGAAACCCTTAATTGGGCGATGGCTGGATTGCAGAACATTCCCATTCTCGTCTTTTCGCTCGCTTCCATCTATCTGCTTGTCAAGGGAACTCGTGCGGCGTTCTACGGCGCGTTGGTCTTGTTTATCCTCGCGGTTACCGCTTCAGGCAACGGATTGTTCCTGTTTCCCATCGGCCTCCTCATCCTCTTCGTGAACCGCTTTTACCTCCGCGTCTTTATCTGGCTTGTGGTTGCGGCTGGGTGCATCGCCGCATATGCATATCGATACAACCTGATGGTGTCGCAAACCAGGGCCAACCACTCGGTCCTCTCTACTTTTCATCCATTGAGCCCGCTTTACATGCTCGCCTTCATCGGTGGCGCGGCCGGCATTCCCGTCCCGGCGTTGAGTATCCTTCTCGGTGCGCTACTCTGTGGTTTCTTTATATTCATGATTCGCCGGGGATACATTCGCAGCAATCCGCTGGTCTCCTGCTGCGTGCTGTTCCTCTTGATCACCACAGTCGGAGTGGCGGGCCTGCGCTCGGACTTTGGGCTGTCCCAGGCACTTGTTTCGCGATACACAATCTATTCCGCGCTCTTCCTCATCTTCGCCTGGTTCGCCATCGTGGAGAAGTATCTCCAGCATAGTAAGGTTCCTTTTTTCCGCAACAGCCTTTTTCTTGGCGCTGTGGCCATCACCATCCTGTTCTCAGTATGTATGGACCTGTTTGGCTCGCTGGGACTCAATGCTCGTCACGATGGCATGGTGCAGGCAATGGCCACATTCGAGCATCCAAAGACCCCGCAGTCCACAATCTGGCCGGCGCCCATGCTCCCATTGCCCCATCCGATAGCGCCGTCAAATGCTTTCAACCAGCGAATCCGCCCAATCCTGGACGAATCGATTAAGCTCGGGATATACCACCCGCCGCTGCTCTAGTCATGTCCGCGCCGTAACTGCGCGGCGCGCGGGCCGAATCAGCCCAAACTGGATAGTTACTCGAATCGCAAGAGAGGATAACTCATTCTCATGACCATAACTCCCGCCCCGGATCACGGCATCTCGGCTTTGGGAGTCGAGTTCCCCCTCACGGTGCTGGCGGTTCTGGTGGCCTTCGTATTTCCTCGTCTCGGCGCTAAGTGGTTTTCGCGCATTGAGCGGGCCTTCGCACCCTTGGCGCATCGCCGCATTCTTTCCGTCGTCGCAGTCGGAGTCACTGGGCTCCTGTTGCGCCTCGCCATTCTTCCCGCTTTTCCCATTCCGCTACCGTTCGTCCCTGACGACTTCAGCTTCCTCCTCGCGGCAGACACATTCGCCCATGGCCGTCTCACCAATCCCACCCCTGCCATGTGGACCCACTTTGAAAGCATCCACATCACCATGCAGCCCACCTACATGTCCATGTACTTTCCAGCGCAGGGTCTCGTCCTCGCCGCCGGGAAGCTTCTCTTCGGACAACCCTGGTTCGGTCTGCTCATCACCAGCGCCTGTATGTGCGCCGCCATCTGCTGGATGCTGCAGGCATGGCTGCCCGTGCGATGGGCGCTCCTCGGCGGCCTCATCGCCATCGTGCATCTTGGCCTCTTCAGTTATTGGATTAACACCTTTCATGCCGCGGGCTGCCTCGGCGCCGCCGGCGGTGCGCTCATCCTCGGCGCTTTGCCGCGCATCATGCGCAGGCCGGCTCTTGGCTATACTTCTGCATTGGGCGCAGGCATCGCTATACTCGGCATTACCCGCCCCTATGAGTGTCTTCTGCTTTGCATCCCGGTCTTCATTATCCTGCTCCGTTGGCTCATCACCGGCAGCAACCGTCCCTCGCCGCGCGCTCTGGTCCGTCTCGCAGTTCTTCCATTGCTTCTGGTTATTTCCTCTGCTTCATGGCTTGGCTATTACGATTACCGCGCCTTCGGCAATCCACTCACTCTTCCTTACACCATCAATCGCGCTACTTATGCCATAGCTCCTTACTATGTGTGGCAGAACCTCCGCCCGGAGCCGGCTTATCGCCATCAGGCCATGCGCGACTATTACTTGAAAACAGAAGTCGAAGTCTATAAGCACTTTCACAGCATCCCCGGCTTTTTCCTCAGCATTTCCGTCAAGACATTGGCCGCGGTCCTCTTCTTCGGCGGCTTCGCCTTTCTGCCTCTCGCCTTCATGCTCCGACGGGTCATCCTCGACCACCGCATCCGTATCCTCGTCCTCTGCATTGCCATTCTCATTGCCGGCATGTTGATCGAGAATTTCCTCGTCCTGCACTATCTCGCCCCCTTCACCGCAGCCTTCTATGCCATTGGCCTCCAGGCCATGCGCCACATGCGCGTCTGGCGTCCCCGCAACCGGCCTGTCGGCAAAGCCCTGGTGCGCCTCATTGTCACCGTCTGCCTCATCATGGTTGGCCTCCGGCTTTACACAGGCCGTTTCCATCTTCAGGTGACTGAGTTCCCACCCGCGTGGAATGTAAGTTGGTTTGGCCCGGATCATTTCGGTGTTGAGCGCGCCAATGTCGAAGCCTCGCTCCAGAATCTTCCGGGTAAGCAACTCGCCGTCGTGCGCTACAGTTCAGCGCATATTCCCTTCAACGAGTGGGTCTATAACGCTGCGGATATCGATCGCTCCAAAGTCATTTGGGCGAGAGATATGGACGCCGCCGATAATCTGGAACTGATTCATTACTACAAAGACAGAACGGTCTGGCTGGTGCAGCCGGATGCACTGCCGCCAACCATCTCTCCATACGTCCCGCCAACCGCCGCCATTCATTGAGTTGATTGCCATCGTCGCCGGCCGAATCCACGATATCGTCCTGCATTACACTGCAAGAGAGGCGAACAGCTCGGTATGACTGCATCTCCAGACCCAGGCCATGGCGCCTCGATGTTGGAAATCGAATTCTTCCTCACCATCATCGCTGTCGTGCTCGCGTTTGCGTTTCCTCGCCTTGGCTCCCCAGTCTTCCGCCGCGTTGAGCGCCTATTCGGGCAGTTGGCGCAAAGAAAGAGTCTGGCCGTAGCTGCCGTTGGGGTGGCCACCATTCTGCTCCGCCTCGCCATTCTTCCGTTGCTCCCGGTTCCTCTGCCGTTTACGCCAGACGATTTCAGCAACCTGCTTGCCGCCGATACCTTCGCCCACGGCCGCCTTGCCAATCCCACCCCTGCCATGTGGACCCATTTCGAAAGCATCCACATCACCATGCAGCCAACCTACATGTCCATGTACTTTCCCTCGCTGGGACTGGTCCTGGCTGCTGGCAAGGTGCTTTTTGGCCAGCCCTGGTTTGGTGCATTGATTGTCAGCGCGCTCATGTGCGCTGCCATCTGCTGGATGCTGCAGGCGTGGATGCCGCCTGGTTGGGCGTTGTTGGGAGGAATCCTGGCAATGCTGCGCCTCGGCCTTTTCAGTTACTGGGTCAACACGTACACAGGCGCCGGACTCATTACGGGTCTCGGCGGAGCACTGGTACTGGGCGCGCTGCCCCGACTGATGAAGACCACGCAGTTTCGCTACGGCATGCTGATGGCGGCAGGCATCGTCCTTCTCGCTCTCACGCGCCCCTATGAAGGCCTGCTCCTCTGCCTCCCGGTGGCAATTGCCCTGGGACGGTGGATCTTCTTTGGAAAGAATCGTCCCCGCCCCGCCTTGCTCATTCGGCGTGCGGCGCCGGCTCTGGCACTGTTGGTCGCAGCCGCAACCTGGTTGGGCTACTACGATTACCGCGCATTCGGAAGCCCGCTCACCCTGCCCTACACGGTCAATCGTGCCGCTTACGCCATGGCGCCATACTATGTCTGGCAGTCGCCGCGGCCTGAGCCCCACTACAGGCACTCGGAAATGCGGAAGTTTTATTACGAATCCGAGCTCAAGGTATTTCTCGAAAACCACTCCTGGTCCCGCGTAGTTCCTAACATCCTGACAAAAGTGTTGATCGTTGTGCTGTTTTTTGCGGGAATAGCCATGTTTCCTATCTTCTTCATGCTGCCGCGGGCGCTTTCGGATCGCCGCATCCGCTTCCTTGTTCTCTCTGTTCTTGTCCTGATCGCTGGAATGTCGATCGAGATATTCATGATCCCTCATTACCTCGCGTGCTTCACAGCGGTTTTCTATGCCATCGGCCTGCAGGCCATCCGCCACCTCCGCGTTTGGAGCTTTCATGGGAAGCCAGTTGGAGCGTTGCTCGTGCGCCTCACAGTGACACTCTGCGTTGTGCTAGCCGGATTGAAGGCCTTTGAAGCACCACTCCATCTCACGAGTCGCGCATGGCCGGCGGCAAACTGGGCTCTCACGTGGTCCGGGCCTGGACATTTCGGAACCGAGCGAGCCCAGGTGGAAACCCGGCTCGAACAATCTCCGGGCAAACAGATGGTGATCGTCCGATACAGCTCCGCGCACAATACCTCCGACGAATGGGTCTATAACGCGGCGGATATCGACGGCTCCAAAGTGATTTGGGCACGTGAGATGAGCCCCGTGGACAATCTGGACCTGATTCACTTCTACAAGGATCGGACCGTCTGGCTTGTGCAGCCGGATTTGGACCCTCCGAATGTATCGCCCTATCCCCGGTAATCGGCTCGCTTCCCGGCCTCAATCCACTGCGGTCTGTCGTCAGCTTGCCCGGCACAGGCTGCTCATTGTGGATTGGAAGTGATTCTTTATCATGACTTCCGGCAGCCCATGCCCGCTCCCGGTTACAATCGCTCCTTCCAGCACCTTTAGCCCCCGAGGTGTTACTTTACTTTTTGACCACGTTCCAGCCGCCGACATGAGTCATACCGGCAACGAGCATCCAACCGGGGAAGGGAACTGAAAGTTCCTGGTCGGGCGCGGCCGTGGTTCTCAAAGGGTCCATGAACCGCTGTACGAATTTGGAGCTACGATTCTTATGATGGAATTTCATATTTCGAAGGAAGCGCGGCAGCGGTATTCCTTCAAGGCGTCGCTCTTTTCCTGTACAGGCAATGTCATCTTCGCCAATATGCCTGCCTGCCGCGACTTTGCCCAGCGCATGAACCAGGTGCGCGACTCCGAAAAGCATCCCGAGCTCGCAGTCCACGCCGGCCAGCTTTATGCCATGGGCCTCATCGACGAAGCCAGTCACGCCCTCATGGCCCGCTATCGCGAGGATTTTGATCCAGAGGTCATGACCTCCGCACTCGAATTCTTCTCCGCGCAAGTCGGCCCCGAAGCGCTTGACACCATGCTCCTTACCTTCGTCGAGCACTTTCCCGGCGCCAGCATCATTGCAGGCAAGGAAACACCCCGCAAATGGCTGGAAGGGTCCACCGACGGCACACCCCACCGCGCTGCCGCCCTTGAAGAGCTGCTCCTCCTCTGGACCGCCAACCGCAACGAAGCTTTCCAGCCTTTCGAAGAGCTGTTTCAGGACAAAACCCTCGCCGAAAAAACCGTCTATCGCGAAGTCACCCAGCAATTGCCGGACTACTTCGCCACCCGCCCGCTCATTCCGGTCGCGGATGCAGCGCCCGTCAATCTTCTCGACCTGCTCCGCGCGCCCGCCGTCGGCGCGCCGCGCTCCCTCAGTGAGCAGCTTGACCTCATCCGCCGGCTTTGGAAGCCGCTTCTCGGCGAAAGCCTCGACCGCTTTCTGCTGGTGGCACAGGGAATCCTCCACGAAGAAGAAGTCGCCATCTGGATGCAGTTCAACCCACATGCTGCACAGGCCCGCGCCGCCGCGCAAGCGGCTGCTCAGCGCCGCCGCGAAGCAGGAACCCAGCAATGGCCCTCCATCGTCAGCCACGCCGATGTACCTCAATTCGCCATCACCGATGCCGCCGTGGAATACGAGAAGTTCTCGCCAGACACCGCATGGATGCCCAACACGGTACTCATCGCCAAAAGCACCTACGTCTGGCTGGCGCAGCTCAGCAAGCAGTACGGCCTCCCCATTCACCGTCTCAACGACATTCCGGACGAGGAGCTCGCCACCCTCGCCGGCCGCGGCCTCAACTCCCTCTGGCTCATCGGCGTCTGGGAGCGCAGCCGCGCCTCCAAAACCATCAAGCAGCTCTGCGGCAACTCTGACGCTGTCGCCTCCGCCTATTCGCTTTTCGACTACACCATTGCCGAAGACCTGGGCGGGGAAGCGGCCTACATCAACCTGCGCGACCGCTGCTATCGCCACGGCGTCCGCCTCGCCAGCGACATGGTGCCCAACCATATGGGCATTGATTCGCCCTGGGTCGTCGAGCACCCCGAGTGGTTCATCTCCCGCCAGGACACGCCCTATCCTGTCTACTCGTTCAACGGCCCCGATCTCTCCCACGATTCACGTGTCGAAATCAAGATCGAAGACCATTACTTCGAGCAGTCTGACGCCGCCGTAGTCTTCCGCCGCGTCGATCGCCAATCCGGCGAAACCCGCTACATCTACCACGGCAACGACGGCACAAGCTTTCCCTGGAACGACACCGCCCAGCTCGACTACCTGAACGCCGCTGTCCGCGAGCATGTCATCCAGACCATCCTTCACGTCGCGCGTCTCTTTCCCGTCATCCGTTTCGACGCCGCCATGACCCTGGCCAAGCGCCACTTCCATCGCCTCTGGTTTCCTGGTCCCGGCGCCACCGGAGCCATCCCCTCCCGTGCTGAATACGGCATGTCCCAGGCTGAATTCGACCGTCACATGCCCCACGAGTTCTGGCGCGAAGTTGTCGACCGCGTCGCAGTCGAGGTCCCCGGAACCCTCCTGCTTGCCGAAGCCTTCTGGCTCATGGAAGGCTACTTCGTCCGCACCCTTGGCATGCACCGCGTCTACAACAGCGCCTTCATGGTCATGCTCCGCGACGAGGATAACGCCAACTACCGCAGCGTCATCAAGAACACCCTCGAGTTCGATCCCGATATCATGAAGCGTTACGTGAACTTCATGAGTAATCCCGATGAAAGAACGGCAATTGATCAATTTGGCAAGGGCGACAAGTGCTTCGGTGTCGCGGCACTCATGGCGACCCTCCCCGGCCTGCCCATGTTCGGTCACGGCCAAATCGAAGGCTTTACTGAGAAGTACGGCATGGAGTACTACCGCCCCCGCTACGACGAAACCCCCGACCACTGGCTCGTCGAGCGCCACGAGCGCGAAATCGCTCCCCTCCTCAAGCGCCGCTCGCTCTTCGCGGAAAGCAGCAACTTCCTCCTCTATGACTTCTTCGAGCCCTCAGGCTCCGTCGACGAAAACATCTTTGCCTATTCCAACCGCAACGGGAATGACCGCGCCCTTGTCGTCTACAACAACCGCTACGGCGCAACCCGCGGCACTATCGACTTCTCCGCCGCCTACGCCGATAAGGGAGCGGCCCAGCTCCGCCGGCAGCGGCTGCGCGAGGGGCTAGGCATCTCCGAAGACACCTCAGCCATCCTCGCCTTCCGCGACTCGCTTACCGGTCTCGAATATCTGCGCACCGCCGGAAGCCTCTCCGGACAGGGCCTCACCCTCGACCTCCACGCCTATCAGTGCCACGTCTTCCTCGATTGGCGCGAGCTCCACGCCACCGCCCAGCATCCCTGGGACCGCCTCTGCGCCCAGCTCAACGGCGCGGGTGTTCCCTCGCTCGACGACGCCCTCGTCAATCTCGAACTGCGCCCCGTTCACGACGCTCTTCGTCTGCAGCTCGACCCCGACCTCGTCCGCACGTTCGCCGACCTGGCCGAGCACCCCCGCACCCACGCCGGTGGTCCCGACAAGAAGATCGAGCTGGCCCGCAGCCAGTTCTACGAGCTTGCCTGGCAGCGCTGCCAGTCGTTCCTCAACCTTGCTCAAGCCGCCTACATCTCCCGCGGCGGCCGTCCAACAACCGAAAAGCCGACCAACCCGTTCCTGCTCGGCCCCGCTTTCCGCGAGCGTCTCCGCGCGGCCATGCGCATTCCCGCCATCGAGGCCCTGTTCCCAACTCCATGGACCGCTGCGGCACGCCGCGTCCTGCCCAGTCCCAGCCCCCAGTTCACCGCCACTGCCATGTGGGGTCCGGTGCTCGCATGGTGCGCCCTGCGCCTCCTCGCCGAATCCATCGATGCCGACCACCCCGAAGTCGCGGCACTCGACATTTTTGACCGTCTCCGTCTCCGCGAACCATTTGCCAAAGCCTTTGCCGCCCTCGGCTTCGACGGCGAAATCGGCTGGCGCGTCGCCGCACGCATCAAGGTGGTCCTCCTCACCAGCGCCGGCGTCGGCAGGAAAGCAGAATCAATCCTCGAACCGCAGCCCGCGGCGCCGGCTCCGTTCGTTTCCGGAAAATCCCCTGTGGGCACAGCTGTGTATCAGGGCACGACTTCAGTCGTGCCGCAAACGCCAACAGGGGACGCTGGGGCAGTAAATGCTGCGGAAAAAGGCCATTCGGAGTTGCGACAAGCGTCAGGGTACGACTTCAGTCGTGCTACAAATGCCACAGAATCGGCGCGGGCTTTAGCCCCTGCCGTCGCAGGCCCGACCGAACCCGTAATCGCACCCGCCCTCTGGTCCGACCCCGACGTCCGCTGGCTCACGGGCGTCCACACCGCCGGCGGTTACGACTACCTCCTCCGTGAGCAATACGAAGAGCTCCTCTGGTGGCTGCTCCTGCCCAGCCTTCTCCGCGTTGCAGCCGAACCCGTCCCAGCCCGCGCCGCCGTCGCGCAAATGGTCGCCGTCATCCACCAGGCGCTGACCGCTGCCGAAGCCGCCGGCTATCGAGTCGATCTCCTCATTGCCCCACCCACCCCGCCCGATCCAGAGCCGTCCGTCGAGCCGGAATCGCAGACCCCAGCCTCCCAACCCGCGGAACCGGAAGAATCCCAAGTCGAACCCGAGCTGCCCTCCACTGAATCGCCGGCGTCTGCCATCGAACCCGCGACCGAGGAACCTGAAACTCCAGAACCAGAAACTCAAGAAACGGAAGAATCGGAAACCACGCCCCCGGAAACCGAATCGCCAGCGGCCGCACCCGAGATTGTCACCGACAAGGGTTAGCTGATAGTAGTGAGCCGTCCACTGCCCACTGTCCACTGCTTCTCCCCGTTGCAGTAGAATCACAGCAGGGTCGGCGGCAGCGTTGCCGGGTCATTCCAGGTACCGATGAGCGAACAGGAATCAGTCAATCCCATTCCACCGCCTTCGCCGGCGTGGATCAGAATCGAGCGGGCCCGCCATCCCCAGCGGCCATACCCCATGGACTTTATCGAGAGAATCTTTACTGATTTCAGCGAGATTCACGGGGATCGCGCCTATGGCGACGACGAGGCTATCGCTTGTGGCATGGCGCGTCTGGGCCAGGACGAAGTCCTCGTCATTGGCAACCGCAAAGGCGGTTCCACTAAGGATCGCGTCCGGCGCAACTTCGGCATGCCCCATCCCGAGGGCTATCGCAAAGCCCTTCGCTGCATGAGACTCGCCGAGAAATTCGGTCGCCCGGTAATCACCTTCATCGATCTCCCCGGCGCCTATCCCGGCCTTGGCGCGGAAGAGCGTGGCCAGGCGGAAGCCATAGCCCGCAATATCCTCGAAATGTCCCGACTCCGCGTGCCCACCATCTCCGTAATCACCGGCGAGGGTGGCTCCGGAGGCGCGCTTGCCCTGGCCGTAAGCGACCGCGTGCTGCTGCTCGAAAACGCCGTCTACTTCGTCATCACCCCTGAGGGTTGCGCCGCCATTCGCTGGAACGACCCCACCAAGAAGCAGATGGCCGCGGACGCCATGCGCATTTCCGCACCCGAAGTAGCTGCTCTCGGCTGCATCGACGACATTGTCACCGAGCCACCCGGCGGCACGCATACTGACCACGCCGCGGGCGCAGGCTTCCTCGGCGAAAAGCTCCAGAATCACTTGGCCGATCTCAAAGCCATCCCCATCGACCGGCTCGTAGCCGCCCGGCAGGAAAAATTTCGCAACATCGCTCAGTTCTATACAGAAGGCTAGTTCCTCCATGGCGCACTCCCCGGCGAATCCATTCCGCACCCACTCACGCGTCGCCTTCCGCATCGCGCCACTCTCCGTGCGCGCCGCAGCCGGGGCATGCACATGAACCAGCCGGGCGCGCGTGGTGGCCGTTTCTCCGCTTACTTGCAGTTCATTGCCGCGGTCCTCTACTTTTTTGTGGCGCGTTCGCTTGCCCGCCATGGTGCGCAGGGCCTCGCCGGCGAGCAGTGGGTTCCGCTGGTCGACCAGGCCATGCTCGTCTTCCTTCTCCTCTTCGGCTACGCGGGCATTGGGTTCTGGGTAAATCGCCAGGGCGATCCCATCAGCGCGCAGGGTTGGCCGCGCAGGAAGGGTTGGCCTCGCGAAGCCGGCCTCGGCCTCGCCACCGGCTGGGCCATCGCCCTGGTTTGCGTCCTGCCCCTCACCGTCATCGGAGGCATCGCTGTAGTCCTCATGCTTCAGCCCTCTGCCTGGCTATGGCTGCTGGCAGACGCCGCCTTTTTCGCCCTCGCCGCTCTGGCTGAGGAAATCGCCTTTCGCGGCTACGGATTCCAGCGCTTTGAGCGTGCGGTGGGCCCGGTGGGCGCAGCGGTTGGCTTTGCCGTTTATTACGCCATTGTGCAGACGCTTACCCACGGCTCCACTCATGCCAGCTTCGCCGTCTCCATCGGGTTCAGCCTTCTGCTCTCTACCGCTTACCTGCGCACCCGCGCTCTCTGGCTCAGTTGGGGCATCAACTTTGGCTGGAAGGCAAGCCGCGCCCTCCTCTTTGGGCTCGCCGTCAGCGGCATCGGCAGCCATTCTCCCGTCGTCCAGGGCGACCCCATGGGTCCCTTCTGGCTCACTGGCGGCGGCTACGGCCTCGACGCCAGTTGGTTTGCCTTCGTTGTTCTGCTCCTTGCGCTCCCGTTCGTCTTCAATGTCACACGCAATCTCGATTACATTCACAATGCCCCTGTCATCGTCGCCGGCGGCATTCCAGTCGACCTCGACGCCGCCGCACGCAAGCAGCATGAAGCCGCCATGGGTCCCGCCGAACCCGCCGCTCCGGGGTTGGTGCAAATCCTTCCCGTCGGTGGCTCTCAGCCTTCCCCCCAGCGCCTGCCCACCGAATCGGTCCCTCCCCAGCCTTCCGATTCCTGAGTCGGGCATCCCTTCCGGGTCGGGGATCCAGGAAAATTGAAACTTCTGTTGCCGCACAAATGCGCCGTGCCCCATTCATCGAACGTTTTTTGTTCGGTGAGTGGGAGAGCACAAAGCTCGACGTCCGCCATCGGGTTTTCCAGGTTCTAGTCTGTTTCTTCCCTGGCATCCCAGCCCGTCTTTCCCCTCATCCAACCGAATTGTTCCGGCGATTTGACCTTTCTCTCTCACCGGAATATCTTTTGCTCAATGCTGCAAGCGCATGGGAGGCTCCCATGATCCGGCTTTGCCTGTCCCTGGGGTCGCGGCTCACTCATCGGATGTCCGAAAACATCAAGCGTTCTAGCCGGTTCACTGTGGCAGTGGCTCTCCTCGCCTTCGCTGCAGCGCTGCTTGCTGTTCCGGCATCGGCCCAGGTCATCACCATCGATTCCCGCACCGGCAGGGTCAGTGATGGAAAGCCCGCAGCAGCCACCGTCGATCGCCGCTACCAGCAAATCACCCCGACCCAGGTTCTGCTCACCAAATCTGAACTAGACGCCAAAACCCGCATCGAGCTGATCCGCCTCCTGCAATCCGAGCAGGGCTTCGCCATGCGCCCATTTCCCCGCGGCCACAAGGGTCTCACGCTGGTCGCCAACGGCAAGCTCGAGCCCGCTGGCGAGCCCTACCTTGAAATGGTCACCAGCCAGGGCATGTCCGCCAAGCCCGGCGACCGCATTGTCCTCACCGACGTCAAAATCGAGCACGCCAAAATCATCTTCGACATCAACGGCGGGCCCGACCCCAGGCACCGCTTCCTCCGCCACGTCCAAATCGGCGCCGGCCCGGAGATGAACCCCGTTGTGCAGCAGGGAAACGATCAGGACCCAACCGGCGCCCGTCTGTCGCTCGCCTTTGAAAGCCACATCCCCGAGTTGACCGGCGCCGATGTCAAGAACCTTCTCGCGCCCCTCATCTCCTTCGACGTCAAGACCCCCATCCAGGCGTATACCGATACTCTTCCCGCCAAGCTCAAGGAAGCCATCCTCACCCATCACGTCCTCGTCGGAATGAGCACCGACATGCTGCTCTTCGCCAAGGGTGCGCCCGACAACAAGTCGCGCGAGATGGAAGGCCAAATGCCGTTCGAGGAATGGATCTACGGCAGGCCGCCCCGTGAAGTCGATTTCGTCCGCGTCAACGGCAACCGCGTCATCCGCGTTGAAGTCGCCAAAGTCGGGGAGAAGCCCATCATCTTCACCAAGGATGAGGTGGAGGGTCTCATGCGCACCGACGGCACGCCCCTCGAAGCAAGCGTACCCAACACCCGCACCATCAAGCTCGGCGATGTCGAGCGCGACCCCAACACCCAGGCACCCGCCGCTCCACCCAGCATTCGCAAGCCCGGCGACGCCATCCCCGACATCTCCACCGGCGAAATGAAGCCCGTGCAATTCCCCAAGCAAAGCCCCGACGATCAGCCCGTAGCCCACGCTCCCGCACCGACAAACACCGCGCCGGCTCCCCCCGCCGCCGTCCAGGCCCCGCCCGGAGACGCCTCGCAGCCCGGCCCACCCGCACCCCAGTCCCCGCCGTCCGCTGCCCCGCAATCCAACTTCGCAAAGGCAACCTAGTTCCTACCGGCTTTATCGATACACGATTGGATGAAACTGTGCCCCATTCATCGAGCGTTTTTGCTCGATGAGTGGGAGTCGATCGAAGCCAACCATAGAACTATTCTCATTCTGTTTGTTGTCATGTCTTGATGTAAACTGGAGTCAGCGAGTCAGGCTCCCTCCAGCAATTCCGTTGCCCCCTTCAAAAGGCATCTCTTTGCATCCCGAGGCTGGTCCATGGCCGCGCCGTTGAAGCCGTTCGCGCAAGCGGATGCGTGCAGAGACAACCCCAGAAGGAGAAACACCCGACCCATGGCTAAGATCGCAAAAACAGGTGACCGCAAGAAGGTAATGGACACGACGAAGTCAACCGACTGTCCCAAGTGCAGCAAGCCCACGCGCATCGTCAAGCGCGTAAAAGACCGCGAGCGCGGCATTCCAGGCGGCGTTTATATCTCGTGCTCCGCGTGCGAGTTCTACGAAAAACTTTAAGCAATAGCTGAAGATCCTCAAGCGACAGTTAAGAATCCAGAAATCAAAAGCCCGGCGCAATGCCGGGCTTTTTCCTGCTCAATGGCACGTTTTTGAAAGGGCACGACTTCAGTCGTGCCATAACCCAACCTAAATGAGAAAAGGGGCTTTAGCCCCAGGCTTTCACCCCTTCAGCGCCTCCGCCATCTCCCCAAGCACCGCCTCAGCCGCTTCCGCCGGGTCGGCCGCCTGCGTTATCGGCCTTCCCACCACCAGAAAGCTGGCCCCTTGCCGCAGCGCCTCGCCTGGAGTCGCGATCCGGCTCTGGTCGCCCTTTGCCGATCCCGCCGGCCGAATCCCCGGCGTCACCAGCACGCCCTCCGGTCCCGTCAGCGCCCGCAGCCTCGCCACTTCCTCCGCCGAGCAGACAAAACCCCGAATTCCCGCCTCCAGCGTCATCCGCGCCAGCAGTTCCACCTGTTCGGCAGGCGAGCGGTCAAATCCAATCGCGTAAGTCTGTGTCTGATCCATGCTCGTAAGCATCGTCACCGCCAGCAACTCAGGAGGATTGGCGCGCCCTTCAAGCGCCTCGCGCGCGGCCGCCAGCATGACGGGACCACCAGCGGCATGGACATTCACCATGCGCACACCCAAGCCGGCAGCCGACCGTACCGCCCCGGCAACCGTGTTGGGAATATCGTGAAACTTCAGATCCAGAAACACGGAGTGCCCGCGCTTCAGCAGCGGCTCCAGAACACCGGGGCCGGCCGCGGTGAACAGCTCCATCCCCACCTTGAACCAGCGGCAGGTCCCGTCCAGCCGCGCCACAAGGGCGGCTGCCGACGCTGCATCCGGCACATCGAGCGCCACAATCAGACGTCTCCGCGCCTCTTCATGCGGGTCAATCCGTCGTGGCGCAAGCTTCCGCGCTGCGGCGAAGGTAGGATGCAGCCGATCTGGGATGGGCATGATTCAATCCTAAGTCATCCCGCCATGCGGCGTTCAGTTGGCACGGACTTTTAAGAACTGAAAACTGACAACTGATCACTGACAACTGCCTTTTTTCAGGCCTGTGCCGCCATCTGCACCATGGCAGCCTGCTCCTGCATCATCACCTGCGACTGAGCGGGAAGAAACCGGCACAAATAGTCAATAGGATCGTCCGCGGCCGCCATCTGCCGCAGGTGATACTTCCACACATCCGGCTTGATCGTGCGCCGTGTAAACGGCTTCCGCGTCACCTGCACCACGTCTCCCTGCGGAGTGATCCTCGGGTAAGTGATCGAGGGCACCATGAAGCTTATCTGCGCCCCTGTCCGCCAGAAGCACCGCGCAAATTCGTGCGAAAACAGCAGCGTGTAATGACGGCCTTCGCTGGCAAGCAGCGACAGAGCCTGCTCCGCGCCCGGCCATACCGGCTGAACGTGGCACTGGAACCACCGGCGGAACTCGAATCCGTTAAACTGAGCCTGGTTCAGCAGGAGACGCAGCATCTCTTTCCGATTCATCGCACCAATCCTTCAAAACTTGGACCCGGTTATAGATCCGGGGTTATGAGAACAGTTTCTGTTCAAGTCGCGCGAGTCGAACGCCGAGTCGGAGTTTTAGCGCATCTTCTGTCCCTGAATAACGTCAAACAGGCGGAACTTTCCTTTTTGGGTTTCGCGACTTTTTTAATCACCCACCGGTTTTTCCTCCCTGCGGGGGGGAGAATCTTCGGGTGCCCCATCCATCGAGCGCCTCATGCTCGATGGGTGGGAGACGACAAAGGCCAACCGTCGGCCAACGGGACTTTCAATCGTCCGTTCGGTTCCATCGGCGGTAAGGAGACATCGATTTGAGGAGCGCGTCGCGTCGTCTGCGCATCTGCATCATGGGAATCGCCCTGCTGGCCTCTGCCGGCCTGGCCTGCGCCTCAGACGTGCACACCAATCCGCTCAACCTCGACCCCCAGGTCCGCGAGGCGTCCGATCACTTCTACAACCTCGACTACCCGGGCGCCGTCGAGCGATTCGAGCGCTTCCATGCCGCTCACCCAGGCGATCCGCAGGGAACCGCGCTCCTGCTAGACGCAGTGCTCTTTCAGGAGCTCTACCGCCTCGACCTGCTCGACACCACGTTCTATGCCAACGACGGCTTCCTCACAGGCCGACACGCCGTCGTCGAAGACCCCAGGACCCGCGACCGCATCCTCGCTCTCGCCGACGAGGCCATCCACGAAGCCGACTGGCGCATCAGCAAGAACCCGAACGACGTCGACGCCCTTTATGCGCGCGGTTGGGCCCGGTCCCTCAAATGCACTTACATCGCCATGGTCGAGCGCAGCTACGTCGCCGGATTCAAGCTGGCCCTGGGAGCCAAGGACGATCACGTCCGCGTGCTCCAGCTCGACCCCGACTACATTGACGCCAAGCTCGTCGTCGGCGTCTACGAGTACGTCGTCGGCGCTCTCCCGCTGCCCTTTAAGCTGCTCATCGGTTTTGCCGGCATGACCGGGTCAAAGACCCACGGCCTTGCGATGCTGACGGATGACGGCAATCGTGGCATCGCCACCAGCGTTGAGGCCCGCACCACAATCGCCCTGTTTCTCCGCCGCGAAGCCCGTTATGCTGAGGCCGTCAAGGTCGTTCAATCCCTGCGCAAGCAGTATCCCCGCGACTACCTCTTCAGCCTTGAAGAAGCCAACCTGC
>Ga0302278_10001846_pt1 | contig 25379 bp, 21 predicted proteins | sample III_Bog_N3_2_FD_194543 | JGI IMG/M metagenome (GOLD analysis project Ga0302278, IMG submission 194543) | Peat permafrost microbial communities from Stordalen Mire near Abisko, Sweden - III_Bog_N3_2 | ecosystem: Environmental > Terrestrial > Soil > Wetlands > Peat | place: Sweden: Abisko... | reverse complement strand
TGCGCTGCGCCTGCGACAGTGTAATCAAAGAAAGAGATACCAATATGATTCAGAGTGTTCTTGATGTCAATTCGGACCTGACCCCCTGCTTGCCAGCAGACCAGTCCGCCGCGGACCCAAGCTCGCCCGATCCGGCGAGCCCGTCTTCTCTAGCCCGTTTATCTGTGTCGGCCAGCTTCTCTGGCCTGTCCACAGAGGAACGGTTTGTCCTCTTTGCGATTCAGCAATCAAGCGATGGGTTGGATGAGTCCGATCTCTGGTTTCTCGCGAATCTTAAAGTGGCACCCACGAAAAAAGCCTTGGCGGCGCTGCAAAACCTCAAACTGGTGGAACGACGTTCCGATGAAGGAGTTGCCCGTTATTACACAGCAACGCTTTCGTCGGTCCCCCTCTTTCCTGGCTGGCGATCATGGTTTGCCGATTTCTGCACCGAGGAGCCGCCACAGTGCGAGGGAGACACGCTCGGCACCACTTTCGGAACTGTACAGGCCGTGATCCTGCTCGCGCTGCTGAGCGGCAGCCGAGATGCGAAATTGATTACCCGGTTTACGCTCCTACCTCGGCTCTTTGTCGATTACGTCCTGGAGATGATCAGGCTTGTGGAGAAATGGTGCTCGGTTGGGCTGCACGACCTCGAGCGAGTGCTGAATGATACTCGAGACAATCACGACGAAATCCGTGACTGCCTGCATTCCATCATGGAGCGGCTTTGGAGTATCTGGTGGTCGGCTGAGCGAGATGTGGAGATAAACCGTTTGCGCGCCGGCCACCAGATTGGCGGTCATGTCGATAACTGGGTCGACGATTGCGAATACATCAGAAACATCATGTGCTTCGACCCCGGATGCCCCCGGTAGACAACCACCACCCCCTCCATGTGGGCTTGGCAGAAACATGCACAGGCCCCGTGGAGGTGCCATGTGGAGATGATTCGTTTGATTACCGGGGCAGCGCCACTGGTAGCGAGATCACCTACGGCGGCCAGCCTGCCGGCTACACAGCCAGCCCAATCGAAGCCGTAAATTACTGCTCGGTTCATGACAACCAGCCACTCTTCGATGCGGTTCAGTTGAAGTCTGCGATTCCCGGCACCACCCCCACAAATGGCGACTCCATTGCTACCCGGACGCGACGCCAGGTATTAGCCATGAGCGTCATCGCCCTGGGCCAGGGCGTGCCCTTCTTCTTCGGCGGCGACGATCTGCTACGTTCCAAGGACATGGACGACAACAGCTACAACTCCGGCGATTGGTTCAGCAAGGTCAACTGGACTCTCGCCGAAGAAGAGCAGAATCCTAGTCTCCTCTCGCAGGAATCGGACAACTGGGGAATCGGACTTCCGGTGGAGAATGTGAATGGTGGCCAGTGGCCCATCATGCAGCCCCTATTGGCCGATCCCGCTCTCACGCCAACGCCCCAGAACATCTCTGTCGCCGCTGAAGCATTCCAGATGTTGCTGCGCATTCGCAGGAGCTCCTCGCTGTTCCACATGGCCACTCTTGCCGAGGTCCAAAATAATCTGCATTTCCTGAATACCGGTCCCACGCAGATTCCCGGCCTCATCGTGATGAAGCTGGATGACAACGGACACGATTCTCGAGGCTACGGGCACATGGTCGTAGTCTTCAACGCTACGCTCAATCCCATCAGCTTCCAGAACGATCAACTGCGTGGGCTTGGCCTCTATCTCCATCCCGAACAGGCAGGCTCCATCGACGCGGCAACCGCCTCATCTTCCGTGAACGATCGAACCGGAACTGTCCTCGTAAAAGGGTTAACGACGGCAGTATTCGTTTCCGGAGGCGGCTTGGGATCATGGCCTTTCGGCGATAGCAATCATCGGTAACGGGGCTCGCCCAGGAGCAATTGCGCAGGGAGCAACTCGCAAGGAGCAGTTCGCAATCGGCGGCAAGCCGACAGCGAGGTAAAGCTTTGCTTGCTGTCAATCAGCGCAAAATCGACGAGTCACTCACGGACGTCGGCTAGACACTGGCATGCCGCATTTCGATTTGGCCGCGGCGCCTGAATGCAGGTTTTTTACAACATGATATTGTCCGTTATGGTTGGCTATCCAGCTCTCCCCTGAGCCTCGACAACGGGCAGAGGGTTGGCCCCAATTTATAGTGTGAGGAGCCTAACCTACCGTTCTGGGTGTACCGCCGGCACTGTTGCTTCTATTGCACCGTCAGATCAACGATCGTTGAGTGCTGAATCGATCCGCTTGTTGCTGTAACGGTTATGGAATAGGTATGCGAAGCTACGCTGAAGAAGCCGCCGCTCACGCATCCACTGATGGCAATGGAAATGCCGAGAGACGCCACCGCAGTCAAGAGTACGAAGAAGCGTCTACGGAAACGTCGCACGCGCCAGATGCCAAGCAAAGGCAGGAGAAGGCAGAACAGCAGTGGCGCCTTCGTCATTCCGGGTGCGGGGCGAGAGGAGACGGCCGACTGTGCGGTTTGGATGGTAAGCACTACCGTCTGCGAAGTGGTCGAAGGCGTCAACGACGCGGGATCGAAACGGGCCGTGGATCCCGGCGGCAAGCCGCTCACTGAGAATGTGATGGTGTTGCCGAATGCTCCTTGCGGGGCGATGGTGAACTGGAATGTTGCGCTTTGGCCGGGGAAAACGGTCGCCGATTGAGTTGACTTCGGCGTGAAATCGAAGTCGAGGACCGATTGCACAAGCAAGGGCGCAGTGCTTCGTGAGAAACCACTATCGCCGCTATAGACCGCCAGGATGGAGCTTTGGCCATCCGGGAGCGAGCCCGTGGAGAAGAGCGCTTGTCCGTTCCCGTTCAGCGGAATGGGCGAGCCCGCCGCCGCGCCGTTTACGCTGAATTGGACCGTGCCCGCAGGGATTCCGACTGTGGGGGTAGCGGACGACACCGTTGCCGTGAAAGTCACCGTCTGACCGGCAACCGATGGATTGATCGAGGAAGTCAGCACGGTCTGAGTCGGGGTGATTGCCGGCATCAGCATCGTAATAAGCGCCGGCGTGTCCACCGTGTGAATCACGTCGAAAACATTCAGCGCGACGGATGACGCTGACACGGGCATGTCAGTGGTGTGGATGACGTCAGCGATATTCAGAGCGACCGAAGGCGACAGGAACGGCGCATCGACAGCGTGGATAACCTCGGCTGTGTTGAGCGCAACGGCTAACGCGACGGCAGGAGAATCGCTGGTATGAATGATCTCGGCAATCTGTAACTCGGTAGAGGGCATTTCTGTGGGCATATCGATGGTATGGATAACTTCGGCGATGTTCAGTGCCGCGGAAGGTGTCAGCAGCGGCGAATCAAGGGTGCGAATAACCTCGGCGATGTTGAGCGCGGCCGACAATGCGACTGCGGGAGCGTCGGTGGTGTGAATGATCTCGGCAATCTGTAACTCGGCGGACGGTGTTGGCGCGGGTATGTCAGTTGTGTGGATAACTTCGGCGATGTTCAGAGCTGCGGAAGGCGTCAGCGGCGGCGAATCAAGGGCGCGAATAACCTCGGCGATGCTGAGCGCGGCCGACAATGCGACCGCAGGTGCATCGCTGGTGTGAATGACTTCCGCAATCTGTAACTCGGCTGACGGCATTGTCGTGGGCATGTCAGTGGCATGGATGACCTCTGCAATGTTCAGAGCGGCGGAAGGGGTCAGCAGCGGCGCATCAAGGGTGCGAATGACCTCGGCGATGTTGAGCGCGGCCGACAATGCGACTGCAGGAGCATCGCTGGTGTGGATGATTTCGGCAATGTCCAGAGCAGTTGAAGGCGTTAGCCCCGGCCCATCGACTGAATGAATTACCTCTGCTATGTTGAGCGTAGCGGCTAACCCGACCGCGGGCGCATCGCTGGTGTGAATGACTTCGGCGATGTTCAGAGCCACGGACTCCGCCAGCGCCGGTACATCGGTCGTGTGGATATTCTCAATAACATTCATGACCGCCGACGCGGTCAACGCCGGTGCATCCCCAATATGAATTGCTTCAACCACATTCATGACCGCCGACGTGGCTAACGCCGGCGCATCCCCAATATGAATCGCCTCAACCACATTCATTACCGCGGAAGTGGCTAACGCCGGTGCATCCCAAATGTAAATCGCTTCAACCACTTTCATGACCGCCGACGCGGTCAGCGCCGGTGCATCCCCAATATGAATTGCTTCAACCACGTTCATCACCGCCGACGCGGACAGTGCCGGTGCATCTGCAATATGAATCGCCTCAACCACATTCATTACCGCCGACGTGGCCAGCGCCGGTGCATCCCCAATGTGAATCGCTTCAACCACGTTCATCACCGCCGAAGCGGCCAGCGCCGGCGCATCTGCAATTTGGATCGGTTCAACTACATTCATCACGGCAGCCAACTGCACGCCCGTCCCGGTCAACATCGCGGTCTGGGGCGATCCCGATGCGTTATCGGCTACTGAAACCGTTGCAAAATAGGTAGTAGCTGCTTGCGGGGTAAAGATTGCGTAGACGGCACAGTTCGAGCCGACTGCCAGCGAGGTACCGCAGGCGTTTGCTCCCGGGATGAGGTTAAAGTCGGTAGGGTTTGTGCCGCCAAGGCCGATAACAATGTCAGTCAGAGGCTGATCCCCGGTGTTGGTGAGCGTCAGCACGGCTGCCGCGCTGGTAGTGTTCACAGCCTGGTTGGCAAACGTAACGGAAGTGGGCGAAAGCGCGGCGGCGGGGCCAGGGACAAAGCCGGAGAGCGCGACGGTTTCAGTCGAGCTTCGATTGTTCAATGAGTTGGTGTAAAACGTCACCGTACCGGCCAGGTTGCCGGCCTGCGCAGGGGTCAGGGTAACCGCAATCTCACAGTAGCTCCCGGGGCCTATTTCAATGTCATTTGTGCAATCCCTTCCGCCGGACGGCTGGATAGAAAAACCAAGGCTGGCGCCTGCCAGCTCCACGTCAGTCAGGATCAGCGGCTCATTTCCGCCGTTGTAGATCTGCTCAGTTTGCGCTGCGGTGGCTGTGCCAATGCTCTGCTGTCCGAATGCGATCGCGCCTTGGGAGCGGTCGACCTTATCCAGGTTAAAAGTAAAGGAGGTTCCGTCAAAATATCCCACGTAGAGCGCGCCATCGGATCCGAGAGCGAATGTCTGGGGCGAAACCGAGGGATCGAGCGTTGCCTGCACGGTTTGATAGTCGGGGGCGGGCAACTCGGCGATGAAGTTCCCCACAAAATCGGGAATGGCGTACAGGGAACCGGCCGGGTCGACGGCCAGAGTCGTACTTCCTCCCCCGGCTCCCGCGATATCAAGACTGGATTGGCCGCCGCTGGCCAGCAACTCGTTCACCTGGTCCTGGGAACTGAAAAACACATCGTCGGCACTATCCAACGCTATCGAAGTGGTTGTCCCATTCATCTCCGGATTAAAGGCGTTGATGGTGTAGGTTCCATTGGCACCGAGCTCGATCACTTGCTGGCAGTCGTTTTCCAGGACGAAGAGATTTGCCAGGGAATCGGCAGTTACAGCGTTCAGGTAATCCGGGTTAGTGCAGGGGAAGGGTGAAGGCGGCGCGATGACAAGCGAGCCCTGAGTTTGGGTGACGGTATTCCACGTAGTCAATTGACTATTAAAGTTGCCGGCGTTGATGTAGAGTATCCCTGCGCCATCGATGGCAATCCCTGACGACGTATTGACGGCGACGGGCACAGTCGTCAGGGCTCCCGCCTGAGAAACGCTGTACACATTGCTGGTGCCCGCGCTGTTTTGAATGTCGAGGTAGACCGTGCCCTCTTCATCCACAGCGCGCGGGCGCAAGCTATAGGCCGAGCCGGAAACAAGCTGCGTCACAACGCCAGGCTGGATCATGGCCTGCGCCGAAAGGCCCACTCCCCCCAGGTAAACCGTAGCCAGAATCGTCGTGCCATCCATCAGGAAGAGTGAGTCTTCGCGAGCGCCCGGCAACGTCGGGATAAAGGTCAACTGCACGGTGCAGGTTTGCCCAATCGTTTCCAGGTTCGGGGTACAGGCCACGGGCCCGGCTGAAAAGTCGATTCCGTAATGTAGAGTCGCGGTGGTTGTATCCGGGCCGATCACGGCGAACGACGCCACCATTTGCGCTGCCGAGGCTGCGGGGACGCCCACCGGCGCTGGACTGAAGGACAAGTAGAACTGCGCTGAGGTTGCCGTATCCGGGGAGGCAAGCGCGGGTGTGCCTGCTGCTGCCACAGCAAGTGTCAGCGCCACCATACCCCTCCGTCCCGCGCGCAGACCCGAGGCGAGAATGGATGAGCGGATCGGCAAATTGCCTCTCAACCTGAATCTCATGGCAATTCCTTACGACTGCGCATGCGGCCGGACTGGCGCGGCGCGGCAACCGGCGAGGCCACTGCACAATGACGCGGCGCATCCGTCCGATCGCGCGTCTCCCGGTTGGAGATGCCGTCTTGCATTGCTTCGCTCCTTCGCCGTTTTCTTCGGGGAAGTGGGTGCATGCGACTTAGGAGAAGCTCAAGGTCACGCTGACGGTGATGATCTGCCCCGGCACCAGGTTGGTCAGTGGCGTCGGTGTACCGGTATTGTTGGCGATGGTAATAGCTGTGAGCGCGCCGTAAATGACCGCGATCGAGTTTGCGTCCGTGTTGCCTGCGCATGCTGTTGAGGCAATGCCCGATGACCGTCCCTGCAAGCTTCCGGTCAACACAGCCAATCCGTCCGGCAAAACAAATACGCCCGGCGTCGGTGGGTTTGTCGGTTGAGTTATACCGTTAATGACAAAGGGTTGGATAAGACATAAGGGAAGCAGGGTCTCCACGGCATTTATCGTGGTGTAGGAGCCCGAGGGCACGCTGTAGTTTCCTGAGAGCACCCAATTTACGTTGGGCGAGAAATTCACAGTGGTGACGAGGCCGGATACATTGGGTGTTGGCAGGCTGTCGTAGTACTGGCCATGAGGGGCCTGCGCTGTGGTCAACGGCGGCCAGCACGTCACGGTACTTCCCTGAACACAGCTCTGGCTGGCGTCAAATCCGGCTCCGTTGATTGAACCCTTGATAAATACAACCGCAGGGTCCCCCACAGTGGCGTTACCGGAGAGCAAGGCGGCCAGAATCTGGTCGCCTGACATAGCGGCGCCATTGGTCACAAGCGAATTTTCAAAATCCCTGTGCTGCACAACCTTGCCATCGGGGTTCCTGACGTCGATCACCCAGTGGCCATGAATCTTGATGCCGTCGTGTCCCGGCTTGTCCAGCTCACTCGGCTTCGCCGTCTCCCCCATTGGCCCATTCGATCCTGGCTCTGCCGTTGCCACGGTGTGCGAATCTGCGAGCAGCGGATTGATGATCGGCGGCCCCGGCGCGGCCCTCTGCGCTTGAGCGGACTGCGCGCCCCCCAGGATCAGCAACACGCTGCACGCTCCGGCCAGTGAGATCTGAAAATGCGATGTGTACCTTACTTCGAGTTTCATTCTGGTATGTCCTTCGTTAAATCTGGAGTTGGGATGGGGACTCTCATCGCGACTGCTTGCGCCGTTTCAATCGAGATCGCGGTTTGCCTCATCCCGTCTCGCTCTACAAGGCCTCCGACGCAGACGCCAATGCATGGAGACTTGGCACCTGTGCAATGGCTGCTGGCATGGGCTGAATTCGCGGAACGAAGCATGTCGCGCCCACCTCACCGCGTCGATCAGGAGAAGCTGATAGTCACGGTGACCTGGACGAGTTGGCCAGAGGCGATAGGCATGGGTGTCGGAACCGAAGTTTGAGTGAAGGAATTCTGATACTGCGATGCGTCGGGAGTGCCTCCAAGGCAGCCACCCGGGCTGACGGTCGCAGAGCTGGTCGGTGGGAAAACGGGTTGGTTTACAACGAGGTTCTCGCAGACGTTGTAAAACGTACTTACCGTATTCAAGGTCCCTGAATAACTCGCTGTGAAGGAGCCTGCCAGCACAAAGGAAGCAGGCCCGGACTTTGGAATGTTAACGGAATAAGTAAGCGTGGGATAGCAAACGCCTGAAGCCCCACTCCCCGTGCAAAACAGAGCCCCAGGGTTTGTCGAGGTTGAGCGAACGATGTAGGAATTGATGAGCACCTCGTTCGTGGTTGTGCCCGAATTGCCGATAACCTCTACGGCATAATCGCCGGGGACAAAGTATCCGGAGATCAATCCAATCAGGAGCGAATCTCCTGCCTGTCCGGTGACAAGCGAGTTCTCAAATGCCCGATGCTCGGCCAGAGTGCCATCCGGGTTCAAGACGTCGATGACCCAGTGGCCATGCACTCTGATTCCCTCGCCGCCCGGCTTGGCGGAAGCCGCAGCGTGGCTCTCCTCATGCTCTTGCGCTGTGGCGGGCTGCAAGGCGGCTCGGTTCGCAGCGATGGTTGTTTTGGCGGACGAGGCTACGGCAGCGGGCTGTGGGACGGCGTCTTGTTGAGCAAAGCCCGGTTGGCCGGCGCAGAGCGCCAGCGTTACGCCGCACAGGCCGGCAAGCAGACTCTGCAACGGCGAATTGCGCTTGATCTTCGACGATTTCATTGCGTTTCTCTCCTGGGGTGAATTTCGTGTTGGAAGCAGAAAGGGCCGCGGCACGCATGGCGTCGCGCAGCCCTCAAGAGAAGCTGAAGGTCACAGTGATAGACAGCGACTGGCCCGCGGTCAGGATTTGGGTTTGATTGGTTCCGGTGAACTGGTAAATGCCTGCAATTCCGTTGCCGTTTGCGGGAGTGGGATTTTGAAAATTCGTTGTGTCGCAAGTAGCCGGGCTGAAATTCAAAAATCCGCTTCCGCTGGTCGAGCAAACGCCGGCAATGGTCCCCACAGCATTGATTGTCACAACCTGGGATGTCGTGTTTACGTAACTGCCGCTAAGCACCAGCGTCACAGGGTTGGTGGGGCCATTGGGGAAAACGGGCGCCGCCGTGAGGCCCGCGACGCAACCTCCACCGCAGTTGTTAGTCCCGCTGAAAAAGGTTTCAATAAGGCCGTTCGGACTGGGGACCAGAACGGCAATGGGAACGTTATTACCCCCAGGACAATAGGTGGCGGCCGATCCAACGCCGGCAACCCAGCTGGTCCCTGCCGTGGGGCACAAGACCACCGCCCAGTCCACCACAACCGTCTGGCCGATCAAAGCTGTGCCTAGAACATAGTCTCCGGAGTTTGGCGTGAGCAGCGAGTTCTCGAATACCCTTGTACTCGCCAGCGTCCCGTCCGGGTTATGCACCACAAACTTCCAGTGGCCATGAATCTTGATTCCACCGCTGCCCTGGCTGGCCGATGCAGGCGCTTCATTTTCCTGCCGCTCCTGCGCGGCAGATGACTGGGTCGGCACAGCATTCACCGGCGCCGCGAGTGCTGCTCCCTCCGTCTGCCTGCCCGTACCCTGCTGGCCAAATCCGGGCTGGCCTGCGCACAGCATCAGCAGCACGCAGCAAATCTTGGTCAGCGAGTTCTGGAACTCCGAATTGCGCTTCATCATTCTGGGCTTCATTCTGGTTTTCTCCATCGTTGAATTTGGGCTGGGGTGCCCAGGGATGGCCCCGGGCTCTCCACTGCGCAGTTCTCGTAGATTTCGACCAAGGTTCATAGCTTGCCCTCGCTGAGTTCGTTCCGCGTCACCAGCAACGCTGCGTCCTGATCCTTGCCTGGCGGATCAGCCCCGCCTTCCAAGGCTGTTGGATCCGCCGCGGACGCAACTGCTGGTGCTGTTGCCGTCCGGCGCATAAGCACCGAAACCGTCTCCCGCTCCACCGTCACCGTCGTCCGGCGAAGCACCTGGTTTTGCGGTCCGGCTTCTATTTCCGCTGTGGTATCTTCTTTGTGCGCGGCCTGTTCTGTCGGCGCCCCGCGACGGGGTTTAATATGCATGCGTGCTCCTGACCAAATGGACCAACTGGTGTCGTGGTCAACTGCCTGATCGCAACTAGAGCGCAACCGGAAATTGAATGTCTTGAATCCGTCTGAAAACATTTCGGAAAAATTGCGAAAATATATGGAAGTCGGATATGTCATTGAAAGAAGAAGACATTTTTCGATTCGACGAGTTTGAGCTGGACCGTGCCGGCCGGACGTTTTCCCGCCATGGTGCGCAGATTCCGCTTACCCCAAGGCATTTGAGGTCCTTGTGTACCTGGTGGCCAACCCCGGGCGGGTTGTTACCAAGGAAGAGATCTTCAAAGCTGTGTGGCCCGAGTCCTTTGTGGAAGAGGGCAACCTTGCCCGGCAAGTGTCTTCGCTGCGCAAGGCGCTTGGAGACAGTGCAAGTTGCATCGTGACCGTTCCCGGTCGGGGCTATCAGTTTGTTGCCAAGGTCGAGCAGACAATCTAGGCCAATGGATCAATCCAAAGCCAATCTGAGGAGATTCTGGTCCAGCGCGTCCATGAGCGCACCCAGGTGGTCATTGAGGAGTCGTAGTCGTTCCCCGCACCCATTGCCGAGCCCGCTGCAGCGCGCATTCTTCTTCATGGTCCTGTGTACCGCCGCCGCGTCGCCTGGTTGGTGGTGGTGTCGGTCCTGGCTGCCGCGGCCACAACTTATATATGGTTCCGTTTCTCCAAGCCGCCGGAATTGCGCAAAGTGATGGTTGCGGACTTTACCAACACCACCGGAGACACAACCTTCGATCGGACTCTCAAGCGCGCATTGGAGATTGAACTGGAGCAATCTCCATATATGGACGTGATGGGCGATGGCGAGGTGCTGAGCACACTCCATCTGATGGGTCGTAACGACGATGCGCCCATTACTCCGGCAATAGCCAGGGAGCTATGCGAGCGAAGCAACCGGCAGGTGCTGCTGGCGGGAAGCATCGCCAAACTGGGCGGCGAGTATCTGTTGACGTTGGAGGCAACTGATTGCGCTTCAGGCAAGAGAGTGATCGGTGCGAAGGCCGAAGCTGCGTCAAGGGAGAAAGTGCTCGCTGCTCTGGATTCGGTAGTCAACCGCGTTCGATCGGGATTGGGCGAACCTGGCCGGTCGCTGTCGAACTACCAGGTGCCGATTCAGGAGGCGACAACAACCTCCCTCGATGCGTTGAAATCCTTTTCCATGGGAGTAGATATGCAATTGCACGGAAAGGACGAAACCGAGACGCTGCCGTTCTTTCAGCGGGCGGTCGAACTGGATCCGAAGTTTGCCATGGCCTATAGGGCGATTGGGAGTGACTATTACAACCTGAACGAAACGAGTCTTGCTGCTCAATACTTCAAGAAGGCAGTCGATCTGAGCGGCCTGATCAGTGCAAAAGAGAAGCTGACGCTCAAGGCGCATTACTATGCCGAGGCGCGGAACGACTTGCCGCATGGCATCGAGACCTATCGGCAATGGGCGCAGATCTATCCCAACGAATGGATTCCGTGGGCGGATATGGCCAACGAGTATGTCGAGCTGGGACAGTACCCCCCTGCCATCGCAGACGGCGAACGGGCTTTGCAGCTCGAGCCGAATCAGGCCACCAACTACGGCGTTCTCGTTCGAGCCTACCGGCGCGCCAATCGCTTTGCGGAAGCCAAATCGATCGGCCTCAAAGCGGCACAACGACAGATGGATTCCGCAAACGTCCATGGGACTCTCTATCAGATCGCGATAGTCGAACACGACACCGACGCTCACGCCCGCGAAGAAAAATGGGCAATCGATCATGCTCATGGCTGGTACGGAGTCTTCTTTGCGGATGCTCAGGCAGAAGAGTACGCAAGCATGGACAAGTATCGGGAGTCTGAGAAAGCCTTTCGCAATGCATGGGATACAGCTGAGCGCGAGAAAATGCCGGAAAGCGCGGACGATGTCCTGGCGGACCAGGCCTTCACCGAGTTCAGCTTTGGCCAGCCTGCCGCGGCTCGCGCCACGCTCGCCCGAGTGCGCAAGCTGGATCCCGATGCGCCGGACGCCCCCGTCCTGCATGCACAATTGGGAAACAGCTCTTTGGCGGAAGCCTTTGTGACAGCACACGGCGCGGAAACAGATCCCGGCACGCTCATGAATTTTGTCTATCTGCCTCGCGTGCGCGCGGCACTGGCCTTGCAGCGCGGAAAACCGCTCGAAGGAATCGATGCGCTGGAGCGCGCAGGCCCCTACGAACTGGCCGACTATAACGTTCCCTTTGAGAGAGCGACAGCCTGCTTGCTAGCCAAGCGGCCGGATCTGGCGGTTCCCGAATTCCAGAAGAACTGGGTATCCATTTGACTCAGGTAGACCCAACCTGTAGTGTACGGGATCATGGAAGAGGATTATCCGCGGACGCTTTTGGAGCTTGAGCGGCGCTTCAGCACGGAGCAGGCTTGCCGGGAGTACCTGTTCTCTCTCCGCTGGCCGGACGGATTCCGTTGTCCTCGATGTGAAGCAGGCAAGAGCTGGGCGCTGCAGTCTGGCCGCGTTCAGTGCGCTGGCTGCGGCTATCAGGTTTCGACGACCGCGGGCACGGTGTTTCAGGATACGCGAACGCCACTGACTATTTGGTTTCGCGCCATGTGGTTGTTGATCAGCCAGAAGAACGGTGTGAGCGCGGTAGCGTTGCAGCGCGTGCTCGGCTGGGGCAGTTATCAGACGGCATGGACGTGTTTGCATAAGCTACGCCGCGCTATGGTCCGGCCCGGCCGTGAGCGGCTGGCTGGAGTGGTCGAAGTCGACGAGAGTTATCTGGGTGGCGACGAGCAGGGCGTGAACGGTCGCCACATCGACGGCAAGGCGCTGGTTGTACTGGCGGCCGAGGAGGACGGCCGAGGCATCGGCCGCATTCGGCTACGACACATTCCGGACGCCTCTGCTAACAGCTTGATCCCGTTTATCGAGGACAGCATCGAGCCCGGCAGCACCGTGCATACGGACGCCTGGTCCGGCTACGCGCCGCTGCGCAAAGCAGCCTATCAACACCGCATCAGCAATCAAAAAGGACATCCGGAGCGGGCTGTCGAGTTGCTGCCACGCGTCCATCAGGTCTTTTCGCTACTGAAGCGCTGGTTGTTGGGAACGCACCAGGGATCTGTGGCCGGGGAACATCTCCAGGATTATCTGAACGAATTCGCGTTCCGCTTCAACCGCCGCAAATCGCGCAGCCGAGGAAAACTCTTCTACCGCCTGGTGCAGCAAGCCGTCGCAATCGAACCAACAACTTACAGACAGATTGTTGACTCGGCAATCAAAAGGAAACAACTCAAACCACAACCGGTTGGGGAAACCTGAGTCAAATGGATACCCAGTTCCAGAAGATACTCTCCAACCCCGGCATCGATCCCGTGTCTATTCTCTATCCGCTTGCCCACATCGGCGTGGCCCGCGCCTATGCATTGCAGGGCAACAAGGCAGCGAGCAAGCGCGAATACCAGACCTTTCTTGACCTATGGAAAGATGCGGACTCCGATGTCCCGGTGCTGCAACAGGCCCGCCGGGAATACGCCCTGATCCAATAACACGCAGAATCCGCGACTCCCTCAATTCACAGGAATTCAAGTTGTTTCGATTCGACGAAGTTCTTTATCCATCAAGCAGCAGCCGCTCAGGCTTCCGCCTCCTGAATAAGGTGGTTGAGCATTCCTGGATGATGGGACATTATAAGTATTTGCTGAACGGTCGAATTCTCATCCAGAATTGCACCGTTTGCTTCACAGGTCCCACGCCCTCACCCCGGCGGCCATTCAGCAGCCTTGTTGGGAGGGAGGTTGCGCGTCCATTCAAGACAGCGCGGAAGGGTGCATGTCATCCCATTCAGCACGCAAGGCGCAGCAACGCCCGAGGGAATGCCGCGTGCGGAAGGCGAGACGCCGACTTTCACGGACACGCATTCGACGTATTGTGGCGGGCCGGTGATCTCGAATCTGCAGGTTGTCCCGGTGTTCCGGAGGGAGTATGTCAACGCGTCGCTTACCGCGCCTGCGAATGGGGCGGCTCAATTTCTGAGCGCCGTAAGCAACAGCAGGTTCGTGGGCGAGGCGGGGAGTACTGGACGCTTGGGGTGAGCCCCCAGGGCGGTGGCTCGAGCACGGACCTGAAGATCGGGAGCGGAAGTGCAGCAAAGGCTTACTCGCTCGTTCCCTCCCTGCGCGGAACCACATCCAAATGCTCCGTCACCGACGCGGAGCTTCAAACCGAGCCGACTGAATAAATCAACCCCGGGCAACTTCACCGGCATGCAAGAGGTCAATCTCTGCATTCCTCGAAACGACTTCAAGCCGGCTAACGTGATTACCCACGATAACGTCCTTTATCATTCACTTTTTGTGGGGCAATGGCGTTGTTTGGGGGCATTCTTTCGGGCAAGTGGCATTACTTGTTGCGGGTGAGTTGCGTGCTGGTGCATTGTCTCCGGGATTGAGTCGTCTTACACGGGCACTTGGCAGGAGCCTGTTGATGCTCCGGATTGAGCGTTTGGATATGGCTACAAGTTCTCGACTTTTTTGTGTGCGGAGAACCGGATTACGATGCCGCCTCCTAACCGCAGGTTGTCTTCGCGGTTCGAAGAGCTGTTGGGCAGGCGGGTCTGAAGGTAATCGGCCTGAAAGGCGCACAGGGCCAAGTGAGGAGAAAGGTTCACGTTTCGAGAACTGTTCACCTCTGTTGTGACAGATTCTAAAACCGCAGTTTGCTCTTTGTTCAATGACAAGCGCATCGTGATGAGAGTAACGAACAGTTTCTCCGCTTGCAGTTCCAGAAATTAAATCGCAACTTAGTTAGAGATGGCATCATGCTGGAAGCAGTCGCCTGCATGAAGCGCGCGGGAGCCGACATGATCATCACCTGTTTTGCAATGCGAGCGGCGGAATTGCTGCAGCGCAAGGAGCAGTTTGCCCACACGCGCATTGAGGACTCCGCGCCCGCTGGGCGCTCGCGCTTAGTTGGCGGTACCATTCAGGTCCACGTTGGAGGCCGCCGCTCCTCCGCCTGGGGTCAAGGTAAGGATGTCGTTATGCACGCCCATCGACACGGGATCGAACTCCACCTGGACTGTGCAGCTTCGACCGGCAGCTACTCCAGTGGTAGCGCATTGGCTTCCGGGCAACACCTTGTAGCTGGGGCCGTTGACGCTGAACTTCACTTTCGGCGAACCCGGAACACCGACATTATACACGGTCAGCGGCAGAGTTTTGGCGGTGCCGAAGGGGATGGTCCCGAAGTTCAGCGGGGTTTCGATTTCGACGCCGATGCCACTGGCGATGCCAGTCAAATTGACGGTGGAAGGCTGCCCCACGCTAGGGGTTACGGTAAGCACGTCGTTATGCGTGCCGACCACAGCGGGGTCGAACTCGACCTTCGCGGTGCAGGTTCCGTTATAGGCAAGTCCATGGCTGAAGCAACTGCCCCCCGGAAGCACCTTGTAGCTGGGCCCATTGACGCTGAACGTCACCGTTGGGAAGCCGTGGACGAGAAAGTCGTAGACGGTAAGCTGCAATATCTTGTGGGTTCCGAGCGGGATGGTGCCGAAGTTCAGCGGCTCCTCGAGGATGGTGCCGACTCCGATCGCGGTCCCGTGCAGGTTGACGACGACATTTCCGCCGTTACTAAAGACCGGAAACGTGTCGTTATGCTGCCCGACGGTCACCGGATCGAATTCGATTTGCAGTTCGCAAGGGTTGCCAACCTCGATTGCGGCTGGGCAAGTACCCAGGACCTTATAGCTGGGACCGTTCGGCACCGGGGTGGAATTCAAAGTGAGGGTTCCTCCACCTATGTTGGCGATGGTGAGCGTAAGCTTCTCGCTTTGGCCGTAAGGGATGGCGATGAAGTTCATCGGTTTAGGTGTGACCTGCAAGAGGGGCGGCTTGGCGGTCGCGGTTCCGTTCAAAGTGACGACGACGTTCCCGCCATTGGTGGAGACGGTCATCTTGCCAATTTCCGGGATGGCGGCCAACGGATCGAACTCGACTGTCAGCAAGCAAGGAGAGCTCGGCGTGATCGCGGTTGGACAGCTGTTCAACACCTGGTAGCTGGAATTGCTCGGCACAGGAACGGAGGTCAAAAACAGGTCCCCTCCTCCGGCGTTGGCGATGGTGAGCGTAAGGTTCTCGCTCATGCCGTATTGGATGATGGGGAAGTTAAGCGGGTTGGGAGTGACCTGCGCCACTGGCGGCTTCGCGGTGGCCTGGCCCGTTCCGTTCAAGGCGACCGATGACGTGTTTCCGGCACTTTGACGGAGCGCGTCGGTATAGATAACCAGATTGGCCGACTGGAGACCTGTCGCTGCAGGAGCGAAGTCGACGTTCACTTCGCAGGTTGCAGCCGGAGCGAGCCCAGTAGTCATGATCGTGGTGCAATCCGGGGGTGTTCCGGGACCCGCAACGATAAAGAAGCTGGGATCGGCTGGCCCCTGGATCGAGACTGCGGAATACGGAGGCGGACTGAAAAACGAGAGTGGGGAGTTGCCCACATCTTGAACTAGGACGGTTACCGGGCTGTCGCTGCTGGTTGATCCCACGTTTGTTGTTGCAAGGCTGTAAAAGCTCGATTGGGAGGAGTAATACCCCACCCCGGGGGTTTGTGAGTATTGGCCCATTAAGAGCTGTCCGGGATAGGAGCCCGGTGCGGGTATGTAGGAAGTGAAGTAGAGATTGCCGGTTCCATCGACGGCGACTCCATAGGGGCTTATGGGACCTGCGTATGCAGAGAAGGGAATCGTGGTCTGGGTTCCAGTTCCCTCCTGGACCTCGACGACCCTTTGGTTGCCGGTGTCGGCGATGTATACGTCGTTGGCAGCATCGACCGCCACGGCAGCAGGACCAGAGAATCCGGTGCCTACTGTGGTCTGTGTGCCAGCGCTGACCTCAAGAACGCGATTATTGCCGCTGTCCGCGATATAGAGGTCGCCGGAGAAGTCTACTGCGACCCCGGTCGGATTGCTCAGCCCGGTGCCTACGGCGAAAGGCGCGGCGCCATTCTGGGGGAGTTCGAGTACCTGGTCGCCGGTACTGTCGGCGATGAAAAGATCACCTTGAGCATCGAATGCCAACCCGTAGGGAGTGTTCAGGCCAGACACCGGCACGGTCGCCGGAGAGCCGGAGGCCGGCACCTCGATCAGACCTGAGGGGTCGGCGATGAAGACGTCGCCGGCTCCGTCGACAGCCACACCGGTTGGCCCAGTGAGTGCGATTGCTCCGGTGTTCACAACGATGGTCGCAGCGCCGTTGACGGGGAATTCGACGACCTGTTGGCCGACGCTATCGGCAACGAAGACATTTCCGGCCTGATCGACGCTCGCGCCGAAGGCACTGGAAAGGTTGATGCCCTGAGACAAAGGCGCGAAGAGAGACGACTGCAGGGCGACCTCGGGGGCCACGCCGATGCCGTAAATCGGGGTGGATACGAGCAGGTTTCCAGTGTTGTCGAAAATTTGGACTACACCGGAGCGCGGCCCGCCGAAGACAGGAGCGAAGGTTACCTGGATGGAGCACTGGCCGGGTGCTGTGACTGCGCCAGTGCAGGTGCCGCTGCTGGCGAGGGAGAAGTCGAGGATTGTCTGGCCGCCGGTGACGACCTTGATCGTGCCCAGGGTGACATTTGCGTGCACGTCATAATTGAGAGTCTGAGTTTGGAAGCATGGGGTCGGGGTTGTCTGGCCGGGAGCACAGACGTTTACGCTCCCGAAGTCGTTGGCCGGTGGACCGGAGGGCACCTCGACGACACGGTTGTTCCCGGTGTCTGTGACGAAGAGATTGCCACTGGGATCGACGGCGACGCTGAGCGGACTGTTCAGGTCGTAGCCGGCCGTCGCAATCGGGCCGTAACCGCTCGATGTGTGGGGTACCTCCAGGACGCGATTATTGGTTGGATCGGCTGCGAAGACATTCCCCTGGCCGTCAACCGCCATCCCGGTTCCAATATTTCCGAATCCCGGTTGCAGGTAAAAGGGCGCGTAGTTGGCGATCGAGGCCGGTGCGCCAAAGCCACCGGGCGCTGCGGCGGCCTCTTCAATTTCACTGGAGCCGAGCGGAGTTGAGGCGTAAAACAGGTCGCCGGCGCTGTCAAAGGCCACCTGATTATAAGGCGCTTCTGCCCCAACCTGAACCAGCGTATGGTAGCCGCTAGCCTTCGTAAGCTCGAGGAGCTGGTATGTACCGGTTGCCATGGAAATATAAAGATTGCCGGCAGGATCGACCGCCAGGTAACTTGGAGCGGAGGGGAAACAGCAAGGAGAGAGAATGACAGCGGCCCCGCTGGGAGGCCTCTCCACGATACTCCCGTTTTCGGTGATCGCAAAGACGTCCCCCGCCGTATCCACCGCCATACCAAAGAAATAAGGCAGGCCAGGATCGACAAGGAAAGTAGTCGGGATGTAGCCCGCAGCTGTGTTCTGGAACTCGACGAAATTGATATTGAATTCTCCGATGACCGAATCCAAAACGTAGACGTTCCCCGCGCCGTCGGTGCCAATATAGCTGGGTTGGCTTAGCCCGGCAGGGGGGAGAACGACTTGGCTACCGGTGAAGACAAGCGATTGCGCGTCGATGGGGCTGGCGGCGAAGAACGCTACTCCAACCAGGAACAGAATCGAGAGGAAACTAAAGGGGCAGGCAATCAAGCTCTGGAACTTCGAAGTGCGCTTCATCATTCCGGGATTCATTTCGGTTCTCTCCTTGGTCGAATTTGGGGTTGAAGTCGGGGTTGGATTGGTGGTTGAACCTGAGACCGCCTGCGCCGTTTCGACCGGATTCATGGTTTGCCTCCGCTGAGTTGGTTCCGCTTCTCTGGCGACGCTGACGGCAAGTTCTTGTCTGGCGGCCGCGGTGCGCTCTCTTCTCCTGCCGGTTGGTCCACCTTCTCCACGGCGGCCTCCGCAACTGCCCGGCGCACGAGAAATAAAACTGTCTCCCGCTCCACCGTTACCGTCGTTCGCCGATGTGTGGCGCGTCCCGCCCCCTTCTCAATATTCTGTGTGGTATCTTGTTGATGCGAGGCCACCTGTTCCAGCGGTTCTCGACGGGGTTCAATTTTCACGCTTTCTCCTGGCCGTCCGGGCAAACCGGCATCTCAGCAAACTGCTTGATTGCAACTAAAGCGCTCCAGCCGACTGGATGTCTTGAATCCGTCCGAAAACACTCCAGAAAATTTGCGAAAATAGTTGAAAGCCTGCCATGCCCTTGATAGAAAAGACCATCTATCGATTCGACGAATTTGAGCTGGATCTCACAAGCCGTCGATTTTCGCGCAACGAAGCGCAGATTCCGCTCTACCCGAAGGCGTTTGAGGTTCTCACTTACCTGGTGACCAACCCCGGCAGGGTGGTGACCAAGGAGGAGATCTTCAAATCCGTCTGGCCGGAGTCGTTCGTCGAAGACGGTAACCTCGCCAGGCAGGTCTCATCCCTTAGAAGTGCGATGGGCGACCGTTCTTCGTGCATTGTTACTGTTCCCGGCCGAGGCTATCAGTTCACTGTCGATGTTGAAGCGACGAGGCCGAGCGAGGCACCGCCCGAATCTCGCACCGAGGAGGTCCTGGTGGAGCGGGTTCGGGAACGGACCCAGGTTGTTGTCATCGAAGAGTCATTTCCCCCGCCAGCAGATCCTGCTCCGGCGTACTTTTCTCTCCCAAGTCGGATATCTCGCCGTGCGGCGGCGTGGACTTTAGTGGGAGTGGTCGTGGCTGCCGGAGCCGCGGCCTATATGTACATGCGCTTGTCCAAGCCGCCGGAGCTGCGCAGGGTGCTGGTTGCGGACTTCCTGAATCTCACCGGCGACCCGACCTTCGACATCACCATGAAGAATGCGCTTGGAGGTCAGATCGGGCAGACGCCCTGGATCCAGCTGATGGGCGCCGGCGAGGTGAACAACGCATTGGCTGCCATGGAAAGGCCATCCGACACTCCGCTGTTGGGCGCTACGGCCCTCGATGTGTGCCGTCGAACCGGCTATCAGGCCATGCTGCGGCCCACGGTTGAATTTCCTCCAAGCCGAATCGGTTATCGAATGGCCATCGACGTGGTGAATTGCGCCACTGGCGCAACGTTGGCTACTTATATCGCAACTGCCAGAGACAAGGATGAACTTCTAGGCACTCTTGACACGCTCGCGTTGCGCGCCCGCTGGAAACTGGGCGAGCCCAGCAAATCGATGGACGAGTATGATATGCCGTTCTTCAACGCGACGACATACTCATTCGAGGCCCTCCTTGCCTATAACCAAGGCACGATCCTGGGCCGTCAGGCCAAATTCCAGGAGGCTATTCCCTATTTCCAAAAGGCGATCAACATCGATCCGAAGTTCGCCTGGGCGCAATCCGCCCTTGGCAATACTTACTACAATCTCGGCGATCGGCCCAGAGCCGCCGAATACACCAAGAATGCCTTCGACCTCAGTCCGAATCTTACCGAGTACGAAAAGATCTACATCCGCTACACCTATTACCTTGAAGCTCTCCACGACATGGATGCAACGGAAAAGGATCTCCTGGAATGGAAACGAGTGTATCCGGGCGACATGACCGCCTGGGAAGCGTTGACGGACCTGGAGATTGAACGTGGAAGCTTCCCGCAAGCCATCGAGGCCGGCGAAGAGGCGATGAAGAAGGACAAGCTGCGCGCGCCTTCGACCTATGCGGTTCTCGCACGCGCCTACATGCGTGCCAATCGTCTGGGCGACGCCAAGCGCATCATAGCCGAAGCGCAGGCGCAAGGCATCGATAGCCAACAGATGCATGAAATCTTGTTTGAGATTGCTGCTATCGACCACGATGTGCCGGGAATGCAGCACGAGGTCGAATGGAACAAGGGCAAGCCAGAATTTTATGACATGTACGGGAATCAGGGGATCGTTGCTGCGGACGAGGGCAGATACCGGCAGTTCGAGGAAATCTACGAGACCGCCATTCCTCTGGCCGCCAAGGAAGATGGCTGGGAAGCCGCGGACAGTTTGCTTTGGGAAGAAGCCAGGATTGAGGCTGCGCTTGGCCGCGACGCCAAAGCGAGAGAGTTATTAAAGCAAGTCAAGGACCGCAGCGCCATTTATGGCGCCGTCATTGAAGCAAGCGCCGGAGATTTCACCGCAGCGGAAGCCTACCTGAAGCAGCCGGAGCAATATCCGCACGGCACATTGGAGCACTTCGTTTATTTGCCGGAGGTTGAGGCGATACTGGCGCTGCACCGACACGATCCCGCAACCGCAATTGCCGCACTTGAATCCGCCAGGCCCTATGAATTGGCTGCGCCTGAAGTGATTTCAGTTCGCGGCGACGCCTACCTCGCCCAAAAGCAAGGAGAAAAGGCGGAGATCGAGTTCAGGAAGCTGATTGCCAACCCAGGCCTGGATGACCCTGTGCACCCTTGGACGGTTCTCGCCCACCTCGGCTTGGCGCGCGCTTATGCTCTGGAGGGAAATAAAACCGGAAGCAAATCCGAATACGAATCGTTCCTTGCCTCGTGGAAGGACGGGGACCCCGACCTTATCCTGCTGCAAGAAGCGCGTCGTGAATACGCCCAGCTTCAATAATGGGCGATCGAGCTTGTGAGCAGTCAATTACGACAATTCCGATTCAGATGTCGGAAGCGGAGCTGCGAAACCACTAACGACATGCTGCGATTGCAAACTGCCCCATTCATTGATTTCTCAGGCTTGCGATCTACCTCTTGCAATTCCAAACTCATATTGACTGTGCTTCCAGAAAAACCCTCCCTCTCGCCAATTCTGGACGTCCGCGCTCGCGTTCCGTGGCTACGGCCTTGCTGATTTGGACGCTCCGTCGCGGTATGGTTGGATCGTTGCGCGGGACTCGGAAAACGATGACACAGCAGTGCGAATTATTACAAAGAGAAGTTTTCCGTGAATAGATCCAAGGGGTACTGAAGCAGGCCGGGGTGGGGTGCCAGTGGCTGAGCGGCAACAGCGCAATCCTGTGCAACATCGGCGAGAACCGTCTCCTCGTCAGGAGTCCTTTGGTCAGCATAAGCAATTAGTACTGTGAACGTTCGATCTGCCACGCACGTCTCAAAACGGCACCATCCGTTCGCTGTAACTGATCACCGGAATCTCTCGCAAGAGGCCTTTCCTGTCAGCTGATTTAGTGAATGATAATGGACGCTATCGCCAATAACCCGAATCAGTCGCGTCCAAGCCCTTTCAGGCGCCGTCACTTGCGACCGAAATCCCAAGGCGATCGTTCACCGCTTCTTGAAGCTTCTGTTTGCTGCCGATATACCGTTCCGTTGTTTGCACAGAAGCGTGAAGTCGGATCGTGTCCGACTGTTCCTGACCTCAATCACGGTTCGCGAGGTCAAGAGACACATCAGGAAAAAGGTCAAAGAGGCGAGCAATACGATTGATAAGTTCCGAAAGGATCTGAGAATCCTTGCCAATTCGGCCAATATTGGAGTGTCATCGCGCGGACAGCGTTTGGAGGAGAAAGCAGTAGTTGAAGAATTGACAGCTCAGTTCGACGAGTTTATTAAACAAAGCCGGGCAGAGATACTCGAATGCGATGACATCAACCCTGAACTGGTGTTCAGCAAATACTTTGAGGTCAAACTTCCATTCGAGGAGAGAGAGGAGAAGAGACGCGAATTCCCAGACGCATTTGCAATTGAAGTTCTGAAAGCATACGCGAGCCAAAAGAGCTCGTCGATGACATGTATAAGTGGAGATAAAGGTTTCAGCGGTGCAGCTAAAGCAGCTGGTCTATCTATCTTTAATACTGTCGAAGAGTTCCTTGATTCAGAGAATCGGGAATGGGATGCGAAGGTGACGGAGCATGTTACCGAATTGTATCGGCAAAACGTCGAAGTCATCAAACGCGCGATAGAGAAGCAGTTCGCCGACGCATCTGTTAGTTTGAGCGATGTCGACGGCGAAGTTGAAGAATCAGAAATTCGAGACTTAGCCATCGACGATGATCCGTTGGTTTTGCGCATCGACAGAGACTCTGCAATCGTCGAAACGCAGGTCGAACTGACTTTCAGAGCGAGAATTTCATATGACGATCCGGGTGCAACCGTATATGACAAGGAGGATGGCCGTACGTACGTTTTCAATACGATAAACGAAAAGGTCGAACAGAGCACAGAATTCCCATTGGAGGTGACTGTACACTTTGATCCTTCTGATGAATCTTGGTGCGATTTCGATATTGGTCGTCTTAACGAAGGGCAAGATTTCGAGGTCTCGCCGAGGTATGAGATGTGATCTGCGTCGTCCTTCAGTCCAGCCAATTATATTTACTGATGACAGATTCCCTACTCAGCTGTTCGTCGTGCAGATCTGGCTGGCGGTGATCTGACTTCCGTTTGTCTAACGCAATCAGCACTTCACCACGGTTTTGATCATTGGGCGTGTTCAAGATCGCCCGGTATGAATGACTTTTCAATAGTCGGGACCACTTGGTCGTAGTCTGCTTTCTGGGCAGCGGGATAGATAAACAAAAGTCTTAGTGCTGTATCTGGAGCGCCCGCCACGCAATCGTGCGCAGCTGTATGGTTTCAGCGGGGCGCTTCTGATACGGCACTAAGACTTCCCGGAACTGATCTTTCCAGGCGAGACTGGCCAGTTCCGAGTTTTTGCCAAAGTAGTTACTTCCGGATTCCGTAGCAACAGGTGTTGGCTTTGTCAATGGTGAGCGATGTCTCGCCCAGACTGACCGTCGCGATGTCTGAGGTGCCCGCCTCAATAATTGTTAAGCTGTCGGCCGTGGTGCGATCTTAATTCACAGTCAATGCGATGGTTCCAACTGTCGCGGTCTGCGAGCCTGAAGTACCGGTTACGGTGATCGTGTAGGAGCCGGTCGTGGTACCGGAGTTGCCACCGCCGCCCCCTCCTCCGCCGCCACCACCGCTCCCGCCTCCTCCGCTGCAGCCCACCGCACCGATGGAGACAAACAGGACGAGCAGTCCCAACATCGCCATCCAGTTACGCTGTCGCCGTGGAACACAGAAGAGCAATATCAACGCTAGCGCCGTTCCACCCGTTGTGGGCCTGAAAAGCTTCTGCATCCGGTTCTCTGCGCTCGATGACGCCGTGGTGTTCACGGTCAGCGTCGAAGTCTGGGTCGTAGTGCCGCTCAGGGGCACCGAGGTCGGGCTTAGGCTGCAGGTCGGAGGATCGTTGGCGCCGGTGGGCGATGAAGTGATGGCGCAAGTCAGGCTCACCGTACCGCTGAATCCATTCGTTCCCACCACGCTGATGGTTGCGGCATTCCCAGTGGTTGCGCCGGGAGTGAGGGTGATGGAGTTGGTCCCACCACTACCAGCAGTAAAACTGGGCTCCGCTGTAATGGTTAACGCGATGCTTGTGTTTGCACTCAATGTGCCTGAGGTGCCGGTAATGGTGACCGTCACCGGGGCGGAGGTGACGGTGGACGAGGTGGCTGCAGTTAGAGTGAGCACCTGGGTTCCCGCGACGGAACCGGGCGCGAAGGAGGCGGTGACGCCGCTAGGCAGGCCACTGGCGGCGAGAGAAACTGTGCCGGAGAAGCCTGCAACGTCTGCCGGGGTGATCGTGATCGTTCCGCTGCCGCCTTGGGCAACCGATACGGTCATCGGCGTCGCAGAAAGAGTGAAGCCGGGTAGTGCGTTCACCTTGATGCTCTGCTGAACCTGCTGTGCTGGCTCATAGTTGCTGTTGCCGGCCTGGTTCGCGTCGATGGTACAGGGGCCGGCGGCGTTAAACGTGGCCGTCGTGCCGGAGACCGTGCAGATGCCGGTGGTTGTCGATGTGAACCTTACCGGCAAACCTGAACTAGCCGAAGCCGAAAGCGTCAGCAGCGTTCCAACCGTCTGCGCCGGGATCGTCGGGAAAGTGATGGTCTGCGATGCCTGATTGACCGCCAGAGTGACAGTTTTTGTCACCTTTGAATAATCTGTCGAATCCGCGGGGGTGAACTTGACCGAGAGGGTCTGTGGTCCCGCTCCCAGCACGGTTCCCAAGGCCGGCGTGTAACTGAAGTTGCCCGCTGCCGTGGAACTGGCATCCAGCTGTGTCGCGCTCAGAGCCGTTCCGTAGGTGATCGCCACGGGCGTTGCCCAGGTGATCGTGGGGGTGGCTTGGTTCACAGTGAGTGTAACGGTGGACGTCGCTGCGGTATAGTCGGTCGTGTCGCTTGGTGTGAAAGTCACTGAGAGCGTGTGCGATCCTGCCTTGAGCACTGTTCCAGCTGCCGGAGAATAGGCGAAGGTTCCTGCTACGGTCGAGCTGGCATCGAGCTGCGTCGCGCTTAGTGCCGTTCCGAACGTGATCGCTGCGGGCGTTGCCCAGGTGATCGTGGGGGTGGCTTGGTTAACAGTGAGTGTCGTCGAGCCATTGCTGGTCTGGAACTGGACAGTCGAAGGTTGTAACGTGGCAGTCACCTTGTAGCTTCCCGCATTTAAGTCGCTCGTCGTTGCGCTGGCCACTCCGTTCGACAGCGAGCCGGTTAGGGTCTCGGCCGGCGTCGATGAGGAACCGGTCGCGAAGGCGAATTGAACGGTTCCCATCGGGGTGTTGGTAGTAATCGCGGTGTCGGTCACCGTGGCCGTGCAATTT
>Ga0302278_10001843_pt1 | contig 25388 bp, 20 predicted proteins | sample III_Bog_N3_2_FD_194543 | JGI IMG/M metagenome (GOLD analysis project Ga0302278, IMG submission 194543) | Peat permafrost microbial communities from Stordalen Mire near Abisko, Sweden - III_Bog_N3_2 | ecosystem: Environmental > Terrestrial > Soil > Wetlands > Peat | place: Sweden: Abisko... | reverse complement strand
GCCGCTGCCGGAAGCGAACCGGCCCGCGAATTTCACCGGTGCCGTCGGCAGTTTCACCATGAACGCCACCGCCGGGCCGACCACCGTCACCGTGGGCGATCCCATCACCGTGCGCGTGCAAATTTCCGGGCGTGGCGCGCTCGACACGGTCACGCTGCCGGTGCAGGATGCCTGGCAAAATTTCAAGACCTATCCGCCCACGACCAAGCTGGAGACCGGCGACCCGTTCGGTTTTCAAGGCACCAAGACCTTCGAGCAGATCATCTCCCCGCAAAATCCCGACGTGCATGAACTGCCGGCGCTGACGTTTTCTTTCTTCAATCCGGACGACGGCCAGTATCACACGCTGACGCAGCCCGCCGTGCCGCTGGTCGTCAAAGCCGCCGGCGCGACGCCGATGCCGGCGCTGGCCGCGAATAAAAATTCGGCGGAAGAAAAGCCGGCGCAGGATATTTTGCCGATCAAGGAATACCTCGGCACACTCACGCAAAACAAAAACCCGCTCGTCGCGCAGCCGGCGTTTCTCGCCGCGCAAGCCGTGCCGGTGCTGGCGTTTCTCGCGGCGTTCATCTGGCGCCGGCGCACGGACAATCTGGCGAACAATCCGCGCCTCCGCCGCCAGCGCGCCGTGGCTGCGCTCGTCGCCAGCGGTCTGGACGACTTGAAACGGTATTCGCAGGCGAACAAGCCGGATGAATTTTTCGCCACGCTCTTCCGCCTGTTGCAGGAGCAGCTCGGCGAACGGCTCGACTGCCCGGCGTCAGCCATCACGGAAAACGTGATTGACGAGCATCCGGTATTGCGCAACGCACCCCAGGCAACCCTGGACGGCTTGCGCGAACTGTTTCAACTCTGCAATCAGGCGCGCTACGCACCGGTGCGCGGCACCAGCGAACTGAATTCCGTCGCCCAAAAATTTGAAGAGACCGTCGGCGAACTTCAGGAGGTGAAGGCATGAAAAATCTTTTTGCCTGCCTGCTCGTCCTGGCCTTCGCCGCAAAAGTCCTTGCCGCGGATATCGCCACGGATTTTTCGGCGGCCAACAAACTTTACGCCAAGGGAAATTTTTTTGACGCGGCGGACGCCTACGAGAAAATTCTCCAGGCCGGTGCGCAGTCGCCCGCGCTGCTCTTCAATGCCGCCAACGCGGAATTTAAGGCCGGCCACCTGGGCAAGGCAATCGCCGCGTATCGCCGGGCCGCGCAGCTCTCGCCGCGCGATGACGAGGTTCGCGCCAACCTCGCGTTCGTCCGCAACCAGGTGCAAGGCGCGACGTTCCGTGACAGCCGCTGGCAAAGCTGGTTCAGCACGCTGACGCTGAACGAAGGCGCGCTGCTGACGGCGGCTTTGTTCTGGGCGACCTTGGCGCTGCTCGTCGCGCGACAGCTTCGCCCCGCGCTGGTCCCAAAATTGAAAACCGCGACCCGGCTGTTTTCCGCCCTGACCATTTTTTCCGCAGCCGTGCTGAGCGTGCAGGCCGCGAATCATTTTTGGTCGGCCACTGCCGTGGTGGTTTCCGCCGGGGCGACCGCCCGCAGCGGACCGTTTGACGATGCGCAGAGCGCGTTCACCGTCCGCGACGGCGCGGAGCTTTCCGTTTTGGACCAGCGCGAAGGCTGGGTGCAGGTCGCGAACGGCACGGGGAAAATTGGCTGGCTGGCCATGAAACAGGCGATAGTTTTGCCCGGCATGTGAAGTTTTGAAGTCGCTCTGCAACCACGGATGCGGCTGGTTTGTTTGGATGTAAATTTTGCTTGAACACGGCAACAAACTTTTTGTCAGAATGTCGTCCACGGAAAAAAACGAATTAAAATATGAGCACTGGAATTAATGCCATCAACGAAGCGGTAAAAGAAGCGAGTGCGTTCACGCATCCGCTGTTTAACGAACTCGGCAAGGTCATCGTCGGCCAGCAATATCTGACCGAGCGACTGGTCATCGGCCTGCTGGCCAACGGCCACGTCCTGCTCGAAGGCGTGCCCGGATTGGCCAAGACGCTCGCCGTCAAATCCATGGCCGCGTGCATCAGCGTCAAGTTTTCGCGCCTGCAATTCACGCCGGACATGCTGCCCGCCGACGTCATCGGCACGCAGATTTACAATCCGCAATCCGGCGGCTTCTCCACGCGCAAAGGGCCGGTCTTCGCCAACCTCGTCTTGGCCGACGAAATCAACCGCGCGCCCGCCAAGGTGCAGAGCGCGCTGCTCGAAGCGATGCAGGAAAAGCAGGTCACCATCGGCGACCAGACATACAAGCTCGACGAACCGTTCCTCGTGCTCGCCACGCAGAATCCCATCGAGCAGGAAGGCACGTATCCGCTGCCCGAGGCGCAGGTGGACCGCTTCATGTTGAAATTGAAGATCGGCTACCCGTCGCGCGCGGATGAGCGGCAGATTTTGGAGACGATGGCGAAAACTTCCGGCCAGCCGACTTGCAGTCCAGTCGTCACGCCGGCGCAAATTTTGAAGGCGCGCGAAATCATCAACGACATTTACGTGGACGACAAGGTGAAGGATTACATCGTGGACCTCGTCTGCGCCACGCGCGACCCGGACCATTATAAGATCGCGGTGAAGGATTTCATCCAGCTCGGCGCGTCGCCGCGCGCGACCATCGCGCTGACGCTCGCGGCCAAGGCTTACGCGTTCCTGAAAGGCCGCGGCTACGTCACGCCGCAGGACGTGAAAAGTATCGGCATGGATGTGCTGCGCCACCGCGTGGCCATCACCTACGAAGCCGAGGCCGAGGAAAAAACCAGCGAAACCGTCATCCAGAAAATTTTCGACGAGCTTCCTGTGCCGTGATGAATATGCCTAACGAAAACATTTTGCCGAAAGAACTCGTTGAAATTGCTATTTCACTAGAAAGACAGTTTCAAGAGTTGGGTTTGCCAAACCGTAAAATACCTTTGACTGAATGGAATTCTGTGCCTGAAAAAGTCAAAAGCCTAATCCCGCAATGGCTAATCACTTTGTTATCAAATCATAGTCTGACAGGACCTATTCTGGAACGCCGCGATGAAATATATAAGTGGAATCGCTATTTTGCTTTTTGGCCACCTAATTATTATACGGAGCGCGTTTCATTTGAAGATTCTATAATGACCGAAAATTATGATGCTGGATTTATTCCAATATCCGACGCGAACAATGGCGACCTATGGTTAATCAAAATAAAAAACGACCCGTTATCGCCTGTTTATTTATTTGATCTTTCCGATTGGGAAAGAAAATTAGCCAGCGACAATTTCCTACATTTTTTAGCAAGTTGTAAGGTCAGCAAAGAACAATGAGTGCGATGAACCCCAAACTCATCCTCTGCCTCGCGCTCGTTTTGAGCGGCAAGATGAACAGGAAATAATAAGAACTATGGAAAAGCTCCACCTGCGCGATAGCGGACCGTTCTCTCCGGAGGAAGCGGCCAAACGTGTAAAGCTCGCAAGCCAGCAGCTTAAATGGTTTACCTTGTGCCATCCGCATTGGCCCACGGCACATTATCCTTTTGAACTGGCTACAACATTTCCGCTGCCTTCGCTTCCAATTCCCAAAGGAGTTAGAATTACAGCTTTGGATTGCATCAGAGGTGAATTCCAACTTTCGCCATCTGGCGAGGAACTTATCGCTGGTGCCGTGTCAGCGAACCTTAAATTGAGCGGTGATCTGCGGATTGTTTTTTCTGTGAGCGGGCACGGTTTGCCGGATAATCCTGGGCTTTATGCTTTGTCATTCATATTTAACGAACACAGTGAATGGGAAGTTTGGGCAACCGTTTATCATCGAAATGTTAAAGACAAAAATGCGCTGATTAAATCAGCCGTCGAAACCGGACACTTGGGGGCGGCCAAAAACTGGAAGTTTGTAGAATACGGTGAACAATACGAATCCAAGACAGGCAATGTTGAAACAAGATTGGAATTGGTGATTGCCCGCAACGAGATAAAAAATTGGTCGCCGGTTCTTGGTGAGATTCTTTCGGCGCAACCGAAGCCCTTGAAAGCGGGTAGCTGGCGCGTAGTGTTTGATTACTTTCAAAAAGACAAGCGGCGAATTGTTTGCAAGGTGGCTGGTTTGAAGGACGCTGATAAAATTATAGAACAGGTCAACGTCGTGAATTTTCCGGGTAACAAAGCGAAAGTGAAATTCTGGTGCACTGTTGATCACGTTGAAGATTATTTGGCGCTTTTCAAATTTGCCACGCTCTGCAAACCGAATAGCAGTTGGAATATCGGCATTTTTGAAACGGACAAAGGCAAACAGGGAATTATACGTTTCAATTTCAGCCCAAAAGGCATCGAGCTAAAGGTGCAATATGGGCCAAACGGATGGGAAGAAGTTCACGAAATATTGCAGAGGAACAATGGAAAGTTAGTTCTCTGAAATAACTTTTTGCATTTTAACTTTCCATGATTCCCCGCGAGATTCTCAAAAAAATCCGGCAGATCGAGCTGCGCACGAACCGCATCGTGACCGAAACGCTCGCGGGCCAATACCATTCTGTTTTCAAGGGCCAGGGCATGAACTTCGACGAGGTGCGCGAATACCAGCCCGGCGACGACGTGCGCGCGATTGACTGGAACGTCACCGCGCGGATGAACCATCCGTTCATCAAAAAGTTCGTCGAGGAACGCGAACTCACGCTGATGCTCGTCGTGGATGTGAGCGGGTCGGGCTTGTTCGGCTCGCGCGGCCAGTCCAAGCGCGAACTCGCCGCCGAGATTGCCTCCGTGCTCGCCTTCTCGGCCATCCGCAATAATGACAAGGTCGGACTGATTCTTTTCTCCGACGAGGTGGAGAAATTCATCCCGCCGCGCAAAGGTCGCAGCCATGTGCTGCGCGTCATCCGTGAAGTTTTATTTTTCGAGCCGAAGCGGCGCGGGACGGATTTAAACGCGGCGTTGGAATTTCTGCTGCGCGTGCAGTCGCACAAGGCGATTGCGGTGGTGGTTTCGGATTTTATCGGTTCGCCCGCCGCACCGCGCCAACAAGGTGGAAAACGGGTGCGACCGCAAATGCTGCTGCTGGAATCGCTGGCGCAGGCGTCGTTCACGATGCTGCGGCAGGCGAACCGCAAGCACGACCTGGTGGCAGTGCAGGTGACCGACCCGCGTGAATTGGAATTGCCCGAACTGGGCCGGTTGGTGTTTCAGGACGCAGAAACGGGCGAGATCGTCGAGGTCAACACCGGCGACGCGCGCAAACGGGAGGCATTCGCCGAGCGGCAGGCGAAGTCACAGGAGCAACTGGCACGGCTGTTCCGCAAGGCGGGCATTGACTCGATTCAATTGCGCACGGATCAAGCCTACGGCGTGGCGCTGGGAAGATTTTTTGAGACGCGGGAAAAACGGAGGCTGCGCGGATGATCACCAACGCCACACCTCAAAACGCGGCCACGGACATCCGCGACATCAAGCCGCCGATTGCTATTCCAAACGGTCTGGCGTGGCTGTGGTGGTTGCTGGCGATTCTGGTCATCATTATCGCTGCGGTTTTGATTTGGCGGTGGTGGCGGAAGCGCAAAGCTTTTGTTCCCATTGTGCCGCCGATTCCGGCGCACATTCGCGCAAAGCAAAAACTGGCAGAAGCGTTGGTGCTGATTTCGCAGCCAAAGCCATTTGTCACCGCAGTGTCGGACACGGCGCGGTTTTATCTGGAAGAGCGTTTTCAGTTTCGCGCGCCGGAGCGGACGACGGAAGAATTTTTACGCGAGCTGGGCGGAACAAAATTATTGCTGCCGGAGCAAAAGGAAAGCCTCGGCGATTTTTTGGCGAGCTGCGACCTCGTGAAGTTCGCCAAATATGAGCCGGGAGAAAATGAGCTGCGCGAATTGCACGGCTCGGCGGTGCGGCTGATTGAAGAAACGGAGCCGGCGGAAGCAAAAGCGGAAAGCGGAAACGAACTGCCAGAGGAAATCGCAACTCGTAAATCGTAAATCCAAAATGGCCTTCGCCCATCCATATTTTCTATTGCTGCTGTTGTTGCTGCCGCTGCTGGCGTGGCTGAAGGGCAAACGCGGCGCGCCGCCGGCGTTTGTCTATTCATCCGTGCAGCTCGTGCGCGGAATGCAGAACATCAGCCGCTCGCGTTCCGGCGGATTTTTGAATTCGCTGCGCTGGCTCACGCTTGCGGTTTTCATCATCGCGCTCGCGCAGCCGCGTTTGTCGAAAAGCACGACGGAAGTGAAGGCCAGCGGCATTGACATCGCGTGCGCACTGGATTTGTCCGGCAGCATGAAGACCGGCGATTACATCGTCAACGGCCAGCAGGTCAGCCGCATTGACATCGCCAAGCCGGTGATTCAGAAATTCATCGAAGGCCGGCCGAACGACCGCATCGGCCTGGTCGTGTTCGCGGCACAGGCGTTCATCGCCACGCCGCTGACGCTCGACCACGAGTATCTGCTCGACAACATTGACCGGCTCGGCATCGGCACGATCAATTCCGACGCGACCGCGATTGGCGACGGCATCACGACGGCGCTAAACCGGCTGCGCGACTTGAAATCCAAAAGCAAAATCATCGTGCTGATGACCGACGGCGGAAATAATTCCGGCAAGATTGATCCGATCACGGCGGCGCACGCGGCGCAGGCGCTGGGCGTGAAGATTTACACCATCGGCCTGGGCAACCGCGAAATCGTCCAGCAGATGGGCCTGCCGCCGGGCTATTTGCCGGACGAGGAGACGTTGCAAAAAATCGCGGAGCTGACCGGCGGAAAATATTATCGCGCGGACAACGCGGAGAAGTTCGAGAAAATTTATGCGGAAATTGACAAGCTGGAAAAAACCGAGGCCGTCATCAACAAATACACGGAATATAAAGAGTTATTCGCATGGGTGGTCGCGGCCGGGCTGGCGCTGCTGCTGATTGAAATTGTGCTGGGACAAACCGCGTTTCGGAGGCTGCCATGAAATTTACGATTTACGATTTACGATTTACGATTGGAAGATGAGATTCGAGCATTCCAATTTGTTGTGGCTGCTGCTGGTGGTCCCGCCGGTGCTGCTAGGATTTTTTTGGTGGTCGGCGCGGGTGCGGCAACGGCTTCTGACACAATTTGTCGAATCACGGTTGCTGGCGCAATTGATGGTGGGCATGTCACCGGCGCGGCGAAAATTCCGTTTTGCGCTGGTGATTTTGGCGGTGGTGTTTTTGCTTTTCACGGTCGCGCGACCGCAGCGCGGATTTGATCTGGAAGAAGTTCAGGTCAACGGCCTGGACATTGTGGTCGCAGTGGACACTTCAAAATCCATGCTCGCGACGGACATCGCTCCGAACCGGCTGACGCGCGCGAAGCTCGCCACGCTGGAGCTGATGCAGCGCGCGAGCGCCGACCGCATGGGTTTGGTGGCGTTTGCCGGTGACGCGTTTTTGGAGTGCCCGCTGACGATTGACAACACGGCGTTCCAGCAGAGCGTGCAGGCGCTGGATGTGAACTCAATTCCGCAGGGCGGCACGGCGATTGCCGAGGCGATCAACACGGCGCGGACGGCGTTCAAGGAAAAAACGCGGCATAAGGTCATCGTGCTGCTCACCGATGGCGAGGACAACGACAGCGAGCCGGGCGCGCTCGAAGCGGCGCAAACTGCGGCGAAGGCCGGCGTGAAAATTTTCACCATCGGCATCGGGTCGGCGGAAGGAACGCTGGTGACGGTGGCCGGCGCGGACGGCAACACTGATTACATCCGCGATGAAAAAGGTCAGGTTGTGAAATCGAAATTGAACGAGGCATTGCTCCAACAAATCGCCACGGCGACCGGTGGATTTTATCTGCCGCTGCGCGGCGCGAACACGATGGATACGCTTTACGAGCGCGGGCTCGCACCGCTGCCGAAATCGGAGAGCAGCGAAAAAATGGTGCGGCGTTATCACGAGCAGTATCACTGGCCGCTGGCGCTGGCGATTTTGCTGCTGCTGGCCGAAATGTTTTTCCCGGAACGGTCTTGGCAAACAGCCACCAAGGCCAAAGGCAAGGTGGCGGCAATCACCGCGCTGCTCGCGATTTTATTTTTGCCGGTTGCCACCAACGCTTCACCGGCGGATGCGTTGCGCGAATACAACGTCGGAAAATTTCCAAACTTCACAAATGCGTTGCAGGAGTATGAGCGGTTGGCGGAAGTGCAGACGAACGATCTGCGATTGGTATTCAACGCGGGCGACGCGGCGTATCGCGCGACGAATTTTGACCTCGCGCAAAATCTTTTCCAGCAGGTCACGCTGGCGCCGGATTTGAAATTGCAGCAGTCGGCGTATTACAACCTGGGCAATGTGCAGTTTCAAAAGGCTAAACAGGCAAAGGATTTGGACGGGCTGGAACAGGGCTTTGACGCGGCGGCGAAAATCTACGAGCGCGCAATCATGCTGAACACGAACGACGCGGACGCCATTTTTAATTTTCGGTTCGCCCAGGGCGCGGCGGAGCAGGTGCGCGCGATCAAGGCGGCGCTGCTCCGGGCGAAGAGCACCGCCGACACGGCGGTGCAACGCGCGGAGTTTCACACGGCGTATGGCATCATGCAGGAGCTGACCCAGAAATATAAAATCGCCGAGAAGCAGTTTGAAGAATTCACCAAGAAATTGAAGGACATTGATGACATCGCGACTCCTCATCAGCCTTAGCGTGCTGCTCATCGCCGCGCAGAAACTGTGCGCGCAGCTCGCGCCCGCCGATGATTTTTTCAACAGCGGCGCGCAGCTCTACATTTCCAACAACGTGCCGGCGGCGCTGGAGCGCGTGGAAATGGGATTGAAAACTTATCCCGATGACGAGAAGTTGAAAAAACTGGAGGAACTGCTGAAACAAAAAAAACAACAGCAACAGAATCAGCAGCAACAGCAACAACAGAATCAGTCGCAGCAGCAAAAATCGGACAGCCAGAAAGACCAGCAGCAAAAGCAAAATGCCCAGAACCAGCAGAAGCAGGACGAGCAGCAAAAACAGCAGGAGCAGCAAAAATCCGATGGCGAAAAGCCGGACAAGCCGGAGGCCCAAGCCCAGCCGGTCAAACCCGGCGAGTTGACGAAGGATGAGGCCAAGCGGCTGCTGGACGCGCAGAAAGACAACGAGCAGATTTTGCAGATGAAACCGCAGGCCAAGCCGCGCAATCCCGACCAGCCGGTTCGGGATTGGTGACCGGATTTGAAAATTTCAGCGGCAAGTTTTGTCCGCCCGACTTCATCCGCTCAAATGTCCCACTCACCGGTCTGGAGATACGGCTTCAATTTTTCCTTGAGCGTTTCGCGGCCGCGGTGGATAACTGATTTGGTCGCGGACAGCGAGCAGCCCAGAATTTCCGCAATTTCTTCGTAGCTGACTTCGTCCTGCCGGCATAGGAGAATCGCGGTGCGCTGGTTTTCCGGCAGTTCGTCCAGCGCCTCCTCGATTTTTTTGGCGAGTTCGCCGTGCAGGACATTCTCCGTGGGCAGGAAAACTTTTTTGTCCTCGTATTGTCGCGACGGCTGGTCGTCGTGTTCGGCGTGGGTTTCTTCGAGCGACTCGGCGGGATGGCGCGAGCGGCGGCGGATTTCATTGAGGCACAAATTCCGTGCGATGGTGAAGAGCCAGGTGGAAAATTTGGCGGTGCGCTCGTAGCGGGCGCGGGATTTCCAGACTTGGAGAAACGTGTTTTGCGCGACATCCTCGGTTTCGGTCTCATCGCGGAGCGTGCGAAAAACAAAATTGAAGAGCGGCTGCCGGTATTTTTCGACCAGCTCCGCAAAGGCCGCGCGGTCGCCACGCTTCACGCGCAGCATCAGGACCGCATCGGGATCGGCTTGGTCGGGCATCGTCGCCCCAAGTTTAATGCAAGCGCGGGCGGCGACAAGGTTTCGGTTTTAGAACAGCGCCTTGATCAGGCAATAGCCGCCCAGCAGAAATCCCAGGCAGGGCAGGATTTGGAGCGAATAAATTGTCCAGGCGGCCGGCCGGCGGTTGGAAATGGCCAGAAAGGTGCCGAGGCATTCGATGACCAGAAACAGGCCGAGGCTCAGCAGGATGATTTTACAACTGCACCAGGCGGCGGTCAGGTTCAACAGCCTGCCCCACGGTGCCGTCGCGGCCAGCTTGAAAAAGGAACCGGGCTGCTGGCCGCCGGCGTCGGGCGCAAAAAGGGCGAGGTTGATCAGGAGGATGCCGGCCAGCAGGAATTTGCGGCATCGGCTGATAACGCGTTCTCGGTTCATGTGGCTAGCCAGCTGGTTGGCGATGGTCATGCGGAGTTTTCATCAACCTGGCGGCGTCACGCGGTTGACCAGCCAGAGGATGGCGACCACCAGCAGCACCAGCAGCGTTCCCAAAAAGAAGGTCAAAAACCGGATCTGCTTCTGGTGTGGCGACGGATTTCGTTTCATGCCCATGGGGTGTTTGGCGGACACACGGTGGTGTATTGGGAACGGCAGTCGTGTTCCATTTTGAACAGATCCAGGCAGGCCATACGCGGCAGGCTGTTGACCAGCGTCGTCAACGAGGCATGGGAAAGGGTTCCCATGATGTGAAAAGGACAGGCCAGATGGGCGGCGCTGGCGGGACAGGCCTGGGAAAATTGGATGATCAGCCGGCGGAGTTCATCCAGCGGTTCCTGGCCGGTGATCAGCGACACACATTGTCCCGCCGCGTCGCGGGCTGCCAGCCGCGCCGGCACCATGTCCCCGATTTGTCCATTCGTTTGCAAATTCATAAAAAAAGAGAATCAGCCCCGCCCCCCGCCCACCTCGTTTCCCACCCCCAAATCCAGCCCTAGGAAGGCGGAGCTGACATGAGCGGAGGCCTTGATTCCTTTGACGGTCATGCCGCCGCCCGGCTCGCCGCTCACTTGCTAATACGTTTCAAATTTCCAAATCTTACAAAATATTTTAAAAATCTTTGCCGGGCGTGGGCGGTTGAAGGCCGTTTTATGCGCGGCGAAACCGGGCAGGAGGATGGAAAACGCCTTTGTTTACAAGGAAATAAGCCTGTTTTTCTGCGGGCGAAACCGCCGGCCAGGCGGTTGTTGTCGGCGGTGGAAAAAATCCAAAAAAAAGTCCGGCGAAGTCAGATGACTTCCTTTTTCAGCCGTTCGGCTTCCTCCTTGATCAGGTCGGTGACGCGATGCTTGGCCACATAAACGTGATTGGCTGTGATGCCAAACGCCTTGGCAATCCGTTCCGTCGTCCAGCCCTTGTTCACCTGGCAGTCAAAAATCTGATATTGCCTCGGATCCACGCGCCGCCGGGCCCGGGCGGTGGCGGCGGCGAGCAGGTTCTTTTCCCATTCCTCGTCCCACAGCTTTTCCAGGTCGGCGGCGACGTGATGGGCGTTGGTGAATTTGCGCGCCGGTTCGTCCTCACCGTCGCCGTCAGGTGCGGGAAAATGCTGGCGCACGATCTGCGGCTGCCGCTGGCGCAACTGGTCGGCGATGCGCCAGCGGGTCATGTTCAGCAGCCACGTCTTGAAGGAGCCCAGCGCCGGGTCGTATTTGAAGCCGGGCATGTGGCTGGCGACGGCAATCATCGTCTGCTGCACCACGTCCTCGGCCTCGGCGTTAGTCAGCCCGCCCTTGCGCGCCACGCCATAAATGAGCTTCCAGTAGATGTCAAAAAAATCCTGCCAGCTCACCTGGTCCTGCCAGTCTTTCAGCCGGTGAATCAGCGTCGCCCGCGTCGGGATTAATTCGTCTGCCCTTTCGTCCATGCCGAAAGTAATGGCGGGTTGCACGACCGTTGGCAAATGAAATAAATCGCGCCAGAATAAATTGCAGAAAAATATTTTATCGTCATATTTAGCGCCAACAATCAGTTTGACTTAATACTGGGCTGACGGCTTGAGGCTGAATTGTAAAAATAGAAGTGGGTCGGTGCAGGCTGCGATGGCTTTTTTATGCGCAGCCTGTTTTTTGATTGGTTTTGACCAGCCAGCCACCGCCGCGCCCGCCACCAACGTCATTCAGATTGTCGAGCTTCAAGGCGCGGTGGAAATTTTGCCCGCCGGTGCCGCCGGCTGGACGCCCGCGCAAAACCACCAGTCGCTCCAACCGTTCGACCGCATCCGCACCGCCGCCAACAGCCGCATGGCGCTGCGCTGGTCTGACCAGAGCATCGTGCCCTTCGGCGCCTCGACCGAGCTGGAAATTTTGCCGGCGGACGCGCCCGGTTCGCAATCCGGCCTGCATCTCATCCGCGGCGTGCTTTCATTTTTTCACCGCGACCAACCGGGCCGCATCCGCATCATCACGCGCGGCGCGGTGGCCGGGGTTGAGGGAACGGAATTTGTCCTCGCCGTCAACGACGCCGACGCCACCACGCTGTCCGTCGTGGACGGCCGGGTGAAATTCGGTAACGACCAGGCCGCGCTCACGCTCACCAACGGCGAACAGGCCGTCGCCGAACTGGGCCAAGCCCCGGTGCGCACCGCCGGCTTCATCGCCAACAATCTGTTGCAGTGGTGCTTTTATTATCCGGCCGTGATTGACGCGGACGATCTGCAACTCACGGCGGACGAACAAAGACACCTCGCCGATTCGCTCGCCGCCTACCGCGCCGGCGATCTGCTCGCGGCGCTGAAAAATTTTCCGGCCGAAAATTCCGGCTCCGGCGCGGTGAAGCTTTATCACGCCGCGCTGCTGCTCGCCGTCGGCGAAGTGGACAAAACCGAGGCCGCGCTTGCCGCGTTGCCGAAAAATTCCGAGCGCGCCGGCCGCCTCGCCGGTTCCCTGCGCCAGCTCATTGCCGCTGTGAAGCGGCAGCCATCGGCCACGACGACGGTGCCGCAGCTCACATCCGAACTGCTCGCGGCATCTTATTTTGAGCAGTCGCGCGCCATTCGCGAAACCTCTTTGGAAAACGCGCTGCGTCTCGCAAAACAGGCCGCGACGAATTCGCCCAACTGCGGCTTCGTGTGGGCGCGCGTGGCGGAGCTGGAATTTAGTTTTGGCCGCCCGAAGACTGCGCTCGCCGCGCTCGACCAGAGCCTCGCGCTCGCGCCACGCAATGCCCAGGCGCTGGCGCTCAAAGGTTTTGCGCTCGCCGCGCGCAATGATCCGCGCGCGGCCATCGCCAGCTTTGACGCCGCGCTGGCGGCCGACGCCGCGCTGGCCAATGCCTGGCTCGGGCGCGGCATCAGCCGCATCCGCACCGGCGATTTGAAGGGCGGCCGCGAGGATTTGCTCATCGCCGCCGCGCTGGAACCGCAGCGCGCGGAGCTGCGCAGCTATCTCGGCAAGGCGTATCTCGCCAGCGGCGACGGCGCGCACGCGGCCAAGGAACTGGCGCTGGCGAAAAAACTCGATCCGAACGACCCGACGGCGTGGCTGTATTCCGCGTTGCAGAACCAGCAGGAAAGCCGGATCAACGACGCCATCCGCGATTTGGAAAAATCCGAGGCGCTGAATGACAACCGCAGCGTGTATCGCTCGCAGCTTTTGCTGGATCAAGACCAGGCGGTGCGCAGCGCGAATCTCGCGGGGATTTATGCGGACGCCGGCATGACGGACGTAAGCACGCGCGAGGCCGGCAAGGCCGTGAGCGACGACTACGCGAATTACTCCGCGCATTTATTTCTGGCCAGCAGTTACGATCAATTGCGCGACCCGAACTGGAGCAACCTCCGTTACGATACCCCGAGCCAAGCCGAGTTTCTGATGGCCAACCTGCTCGCGCCGACGAGCGCTGGCACGCTCTCGCCGCTGGTGGCGCAGCAGCCTTACACCAAGCTGTTTGATCAAAACCGCGTGGGCGTGGTTTCCGATACGACGTATTTGAGTCGGGGTTCGTGGTTGGAAGAAGGCGCGCAGTTCGGCACCTACGACAATGTGAGCTATGATTTTGAGGCGAAGTATATTTCCGACAACGGCCAGCGCTCGGACAACGACAACACGCAACGCGACCTGCAACTGACCGTCAAGGATCAGTTCACGTCGCAAGACAGCGCGTTTTTCACGGTCGAGCAGGGCAAGATCAGCACTGGCGATGTAAACCAGTATTACAACCAGGCCAATGCGGCCACGGGTTCCAATTTCCGCTTTAACGAGACGCAGCAGCCGGATTTGTATTTCGGCTATCATCACGAATGGGGACCGGGCTCGCACACGCTGTTCCTCGCCTCGCGGCAGGTGACCTATGAAACGGCGCTGGCCAGCAATGCGCTCCAGTATGTTGGCAACTATGGCACTGAATATACCGGGCCGGGGGTGGCTTATCACGGCATCGTATACATGCTCGTCAACGAAGCGCCGAAGATAAATCCGGAAATAAATTCCGCCGAGCTTCAGCAGATTTTGGAAACGGCCGAGCATACGACCATCGTTGGCACCCGCATCGAGTGGGGGGATGTCCACTATCAAAATATAGAATCCAGTTCCGACCCTACTGCGGAGTCTTTATTTCCGGGTTACCCCGACACTATTTTAACACAAGATTTCACCGCCAATTTTTACCATTACACTGCCTATGGCTATCACACGTGGCAGATTGCCGATCCATTTGCGCTGACCGCCGGACTGGCCTACGACTGGCTACAGCAGCCGACCGATGTGGCCACCGCCCCGTTTGCCACGGAACTTAATAATCCCAATGTGGCCCCGGAGAAATCCACGGTTCAGCTCTCGCCCAAAGCCGGGTTTGTCTGGCTGCCCGCCGACCAAACGACGGTTCGCGGTGCTTACACCCATTCCTTGTCGGGATTTGCCGGCGGCCAGAACACCCGGCTGGAACCGACGGAAGTCGCCGGTTTCAACCAGGCCTATCGCAGTCTCGTTCCCGAAGCGGTGGTCGGTGACAGCAGCGGTTCCAAGTTTGACACGTTTGACCTGTCGCTCGAACAGCGATTCGACACCGGAACTTACTTGTCCCTGTCGGGCCAGCTCCTCTATTCCAAGCTGGATGAATTGCAGGGCGCGTTTGTCTTCCTATCCGACTCGACGCAGAACTATTCAACCTATCCACTGGGGTTCAAGCAGTCCCAGAGTTACCGGGAAGAAACCTTGCGCTTCACGGCGGATCAACTGCTGGGCAGGCAATGGTCGGCTGGAGCCATCTATACCCTGTCCGACGCCCGGCTGGATTTGAATTATGTGGACATTCATGCCGCTGATTTGTCGGTGAACACCCCGGCACTTCAACCCAATCAAAATTTGAACAGCGTCCTGAACACCGTGACCCTGCACGCCAACTGGAACCATCCCTCCGGCCTGTTTTCGATGCTCGATGCTGACTGGTATCACCAGAACAATTCCGGCTTTTCCCCCGCCGAGCCAGGCGATGACTTCTGGCAGTTCAACGCCTACGCCGGCTACCGGATGCTGCAGCGGCGGGTGGAGTTCACCGTCGGCCTGCTGAACCTCTTCGACCAAAACTACTCGCTGGAACCGTTGAACCTCTACAACGAGATGGCGCGCAGCCGCACGTTCCTCGCCCGGCTTAAAATCAGCTTCTAGAAACGGTCAGTGCCAGGTAATCTGCAGGCTCAAGGCCTGGCCGTTGGTCGGCGGCGGCGGCGTGTTTTTCACATAGGCCGCCAACGAGTAGCTGGTGGAATTCGTCGCCGGGAAAGTCACGCTGTTGGTTTCGCACCAGGTTGCCAAATCGCTCTTACGCGTCACATTCACGACCGAAACATAGGGCGCGCCAAAGCCGGAGGCATCCGTGAACGTGCCGCTGGTCGTGTTCGTGGGCGGCGTAATCCAGAGACTGCCGGTGCTGTTCGTCATCTTGGCGTAGCCGGTGGAGGCACCCGGACAGCCCGACCCGCTGACGATCTTGGCGGTGAACGGAATGTTTTGCGTTAAGTCCGCCATGGCGGTGAAAGTTAGGAGACCGGCGACGGCGGCCACGGTGAATTGGGCGAGGATTTTTTTCATGGTTTCTAAGTATTTTCAATGGCTTACCCGAGTATGTCCCCAAACATCTGGACGCCCAATTCTGACGCGACCGCGCCAGCTGTAAAGTGAAAATAAAAAGTGTAAATTGTCCTTTGCCGCGCGGCCCGCTACGCTGCTGCCGACACTTGTGACCGGGTCATTCGCCAGAAAGAAATCGCTGCTCGTTTCCGCGCTGGGCGCGGCACTGGCGGTGGCGTGCGGTCTGGTTTTGTGGCTGACGCCGCTTGGCGATTTTTGGACGAACACCAGCTACGATTATCTGTTCCGCTTCGGCAACCGCCCCGTCACCAACGCGGTCACGCTCATCCTCATGGACAACGCGGCGTTCGACCAGTTCCACCAGACGCGCGGCCAGCCGTGGGATCGCGCGCTCCACACGCAGTTGCTGAACAAGCTGGCCGACGATGGTTGTGCGCTCGTCGCGATGGACTCTTTTTTCCGCAGCGCAAATAATCCGGCCGCCGACACCGCGCTCGCCGCCGCGATGCGCCGCCAGCGGAATTTGGTTTTGATGGCCGAACAGTCACAGGTGACGCATCCCGGCCTGGCCGGCGCGCAGCCGGTGATGCCGGCGGAAATTTTTTTAGCGGCGGCGAAAACAAACTGGGGCGTTGCGTGGTTGAATCCCGACCTCGATGGCAGCGTGCGCCGGCACTGGCCGTTCCCGTCACCCGGCCCATACCCCAGCCTGCCGCAGACGGCGGCAAGGCTGGCCGGCGCAAAATTAAGTGAAGAGCCGCAGGAACACTGGCTGCGCTATTACGGCCAGAACGGCGCGTGGACGACCATGAGCTACCAGTATGCGCTGGCGCAGCCGGCAAATTATTTCCGCAACCAGATTGTCTTCATCGGCACCGAGCCGAAAACAGTTTTGCCCGACGGCGAGCCGGATGAATTCTCCACGCCTTACACGCGCTGGACGGGCGAGGCTTCCGGCGGCGTGGAAATCCTGCTGGCCGAATTTTTGAACCTGCTCAACGGCGATTCGCTGCAACGGCCACCGGCGTGGCTGGAAATTTTTTTGCTAGTCGTCACGGGAATTTTTCTTGGCGGCGGCCTGTGGCGACTGCGCCTGCGGTTTGCGTTGGCCGGCGCGGCGGGAATTTTTCTGGCCGTGGCGGTGGCGGGAATTTTTCTGGGCTACTATTCCAACTGCTGGTTCCCGTGGTTCATCATCGCCGCCGGCCAGTTGCCGTGCGCCTTGGTTTGGACGCTCGCCATCCAGTTGCGCCGTATGCCAGCTACGGTTCAGCTGCCGGCGGAAAAATTGCCGGCCACGCCCGGCTACGAACTGTTTCATCCGCCGTTTGCCGAAGGCGCTTATGGCAAAGTCTGGCTGGCAAAAAATAAATCCGGTCAGTGGCGCGCCTTGAAGGTCGTCTATCTCGCCAAGTTTGAAAACAATCCCGACCCGTATGAACGCGAATACGCCGGCGTCCAAAAATATCAGCCCATTTCCGACCGGCATCCCGGCCTGCTGCGCGTGGAGTTCGTCAGCGAAAAAATGGCGGATTATTTTTATTACGTCATGGAGCTGGCCGATTCGGCCGTGCCGGACTGGAAAAATAATCCCGCCGTTTACAAACCGCGCGACCTCGTCAGCGAGCGCGCCCAGTTGCACGGCCGGCGGCTGCCGGTGAAGGACTGCGTGCGCCTTGGCATTACGTTGTGCGAGGCGCTGGAGTTTTTGCACCAGCAGGGATTGACCCACCGCGACATCAAGCCGCAAAACATTATTTTTGTGAACGGCCAGCCGAAGCTTGCGGATTTGGGGCTGATCACCGGCATCCGCCCGCTCGGCCACGCGGGCACGCTCGTCGGCACGCCGGGTTTCATGCCGCCGTCGCCGGAGCGTCCCGGCACGGTGGCGGCGGACATTTACGCGCTCGGCATGGTGCTGTATGTGCTCGCCACCGGCCGCGCGGCCGCGCTGTTTCCCGAAGTGGCCACGACACTCGTCAGCGCCGAGGAGCCGCCGGAATTTTTGCCGCTGAACATGGTCATCCTGAAAGCCTGCGCGCCGCTGCCGGGCGAACGCCACGCCTCCGCCGCCGAACTGCGCGCGGCGCTGGTGGCACTGTGAAAGGATTGAGGCCGCGCTTGCCTTGCCCGCAGTTTGCCTCCAATTTATGCGCCCGTGCAGGATCTGTTAAAAAAAATCGAGGCTGCCGCCGAGGCGCGGCTGGCCTTCTCGCCCGACGCCACCCCGGCGGAAAAACTGGCGCGCTACAAACATTTTCTCAAGGTCGAGTCACACCGGCTCAAACTGATGCACCGCGCGGGCGCGGATGGCCGGGAAATCTGCCAGGCGCGGGCGGCCATCCTTGATGCGCTGCTGCGGCATCTCTGGGCCACGGCGAAAAAAAACCTGTCCGCGCAGGCGCAGAAGGAATTTCCGCCCATCGCGCTGGTGGCCCTCGGCGGTTTTGGTCGCGCGGAGTTGAACCCGCACAGCGACATTGATTTCATGTTTCTGCATGACGGCCAGGTGGTGGGGACCAAGCCGCTGCCGTATCTCGCCAAGCTGATTGACGGCATTTTGTATCCGCTCTGGGACATCGGTTTGAAAATCGGCTACTCGGTGCGCGACCTCGCCGACTGCGTGAAGGTGGCGAACGCCGACATGCAGTCCAAGACCTCGCTCATCGAGTCGCGGCTGATTGCGGGCAACGAAAACTTGTTCGCCAAATTTCAAAAAGCCGTCGTCCAGAAATGCGTCCTCGGCTACGAGGAAAAATACATCGCCGCGCGACTCGAAGACCAGGCCACGCGCCGGGCGAAGTTCGGCAACTCCGCCTGCATGCAGGAGCCGAACGTGAAGAACGGCTGCGGCGGCCTGCGCGATTTCCAGAACTTGCTGTGGATGGCCTTCTTCAAATACCGCACGCGGTCGCTGCGCGATTTGCAGACGCAGGAATTCGTCAGCGAGGCGGAACGCAAGCAGCTCGAGGCCGCCTACGAATTTCTCCTGCGCGTGCGGACGGAACTACACTACAACACCAGCCGCCCGCAGGATGTCCTCGGGAAAAACCTGCAGCCGGCCGTCGCCACCAACCTCGGCTACACCGACCGCTCGCCCAGCCTGCGCATCGAAAAATTCATGCGCGACCTCTACGTCCACATGCGGAACGTCTATCTCATCACGCGGACGCTGGAGCAACGGATGGCGCTGCTCTCACCGCTGCAGACGGGCCGGATCACCCGCTTACGGCGGATGCTGCCGGGCGCCGCGCCGCGCAAGATGCCGGAGCCGGTGGACGGTTTTCTGTTTGTGAACGGGGAGATCCGGGCGGTGAACAACCGCGTCTTCCGCGACTCACCGCGCCGGCTGATGCGCGTTTTTCTGCACGCGCAGCAGCGGCATCTGACGCTGCATCCCGACCTAGCGCAGCTCATCCGCAACCAGCTTTCCCTGGTGGACCGCGAGTTCCTCAACGACGAACATGTCCGCGAAACTTTTTTGACCATTCTCGACCGGCGCGGCGAGGTGGCGCAAATATTGCGCGCGATGCACGAGGTGAATTTCCTCGGCAAATACCTTCCCGAATTCGGCAAGCTGACGTGCCTCGTGCAGCACGAATTTTACCATCAATATTCGGCGGACGAGCACACGCTGGTCTGCCTCGAGCAACTCGACAAGATCTGGGAGGCGCAGGAGCCGCCCTACAAATTTTACGAGCCGGTTTTTCAGGCGCTCGAGCATCCCGGCCTGCTTTACCTCGCCCTGCTGCTGCACGATGTCGGCAAGGCCGCGCCCCACGAAAAAGGCCGGCACGCGTCGGCCGGCGCCACGCTCGCGATGCGCGCCGCCAAACGCCTGCAGCTCGACCCGGCGGCGGCAGAGACGGTGGAATTCCTGGTGGAAAACCATCTGCTCATGGCCACGGTCTCGCAGCGCCGCGACCTGGACGACCCGGCAGTCATCCGCAATGTGGCGCGGCAGGTCGGCACGCCGGAAAAGTTAAATCTGCTGCTGCTGCTCACCTTTGCCGATTCGCAGGGCACCAGCGACAAGCTGTGGAGCGGCTTCAAGGATTCGCTGCTGTGGCAGATCCATTCCCGCGCGCTGGCGCTGCTGTCCGGCGGCACGGAATTCCGCCGCGCCTCCGAGCAGGCGCGCGCGGAGGTGCGCGACCTGGTGCGCGAACTTGCGCCGCGCCGCATCACCGACGAGGAGTTGGACGCGCATTTCAGCCAGTTGCCGCAACGGTATTTCGAGATCTACACACCCGCGCAGATACAGGACGATTTGGAGCTGACCCACCGTTTCATGCACCGGCTGATTTTGGAAGGTTCGCGGGCGCTGGCACCGGTCGCCGCCTGGATTGACGAGCGTGACCGTGGCTACAGCCTCGTGAAAGTCTGCACCTGGGATCGTGCGGGACTGTTCGGCAAAATCGCCGGCTCCCTGAGCGCCGCCGGCCTAAACATTTTGGGTGCGCAGATTTTCACGCGCGCCGACGGCATCGCGCTCGACACATTTTTTGTGAACGACGCCGGCACCGGCAACCTCGCCGAACGTGAACAGCGCGAAACATTTTCCGATCTGCTGGAAAAAGTCCTGACCGGCGAGGCGGTGGACTTCCCCGGGCTCATCGCCCGGCAGACGGCGTCGCGTTCCAGCTACTCGGCCTATTTCGGAGAGCGGATGGAGACGCAGATCCATTTCGACAACGAGGCATCGGATGAACGCACGCTGATCGAAGTCGAGACCGAAGACCGGTTGGGACTGCTTTACACGATTTCGCAGACGTTCACGGAACTGCATCTGGACATCGCCGCCGCGCGCATCGTGACGGAGCGCGGCGCGGCGATTGACAGTTTTTATGTGAGCGACGTGGACACGGGAAAAATCACCGCGCCGAAACGCCTGGAACGCATCGCGGCCAGCCTGCGGGAGGCAATTGGCAAGCTGGAGACGGCGGTTTAAGCCGGGCAAAGCAGTTGCGGGCGGTGCGGGAGTCTGCTAGAACTTGTCGGAGTTGGCGCGGGTTGGCTGCGCCGGAGCGAAAGCGGGTGTGGTTCAATGGTAGAATGTGGCCTTCCCAAGGCTGAGACGAGGGTTCGATTCCCTTCACCCGCTCCATTGATTATCAATTGCTTACGCAATTGTGCAGGAAAAGTGCAGGAGAATCAAGTTTGCAATTTGACGGATTTCTGACTTTTCGTTCACGTCTTCCTGAATTCGTAAAACACCCAGAATCTGGGAATCGAACCAGATAAAAGCATTTTGCATTTTTAATTTGCGACTACTTCCGCGCCGGTATTTCAAAGCCAACCGGCTGTGCCGCGCAGGCGTGCCGCAGTTCAATTTGCGGCTTGATGCACTTTTCAGCCTCGCAAATAGCGAATTGCCTTATTATCGTTTTTTAGCTTTTGTGAAAATAGCGGTGTGTGGTATTTTCATCATCGAAAGTAACCAATGGCCAGCAAATCAAACATTCCAGGCAAGAAAGTGCCACAGGGCAGCTACGCCGCCTTTGTGCCTGCACCTCTGCCGCCGAAACTCGATTGGACGCCCCGGCTGATCCGCGTGCTGTCGGATGCCGACCGTTTAATCGGCAAGTTGGCCGGCGAAGGCGGACGCCTGCCCAATCCGCATATTTTGATGCGTCCGTTTCTGCAACGCGAGGCCGTGCTGTCCAGCAAGATCGAGGGCACACAAGCGACGCTGGGCGAATTGCTGGCGGCGGAGGCCGGTGTTGCCGTGGATCGTAGTCCCGACGACCTGCGGGAGGTTGGCAATTATGTCGTGGCGCTCGAACATGGCATTGTCCGGCTAAAAGAACTTCCGCTATGTGTCCGCATCATCCGCGAATTGCACGAGAAGCTCATGACCGGTGTGCGTGGGCAACAAGCTTCGCCGGGACGGTTTCGCAAGATTCAGAACTGGATCGGCAAGCCCGGTAGCACGCTGGCAACCGCCTCGTTTATCCCGCCGCCGCCGGATGACGTGGAAACGTGTTTGGCTGCATGGGAAAAGTTTCTGCACGAATCAGACCTGCCGCCGCTGGTCACGATTGCGCTGGCACACTATCAGTTCGAGGCAATCCACCCGTTTTTGGACGGCAACGGGCGCGTAGGCCGTTTGCTGATTACCTTATTCTTGATTGAGCGAGAGATTTTGCCGACACCGCTGCTATATCTGTCAGCGTTTTTTGAAGCCGCGCGCCGGGATTATTACGACGGACTGCGTGGCGTCAGCGAGCGTGGTGAGTGGAATGAATGGCTTGAATATTTTTTGCAAGGCGTGGCCCGGATGTCGGAAGATGCCTTGAGCCGCGCGGCGCGTATCAACAGCAAGCTGATCGAATGGCAAAAGATAGTCGCTGGTGATTCGACGAATGCACCGCTGCGCGTGGTAGAACTCCTGGCCGCGAATCCTTTCATCACTGCCAAAGGCGCGGCTGAAAAACTCGGCGTCGCTTTTACCACGGCGCAACGCGCCATTGAGCGGCTGGAGCGACTTGGAATTGTGAAGCAATCGGGTGATGCGAAACGTGACCGGGTTTATTGTGCCAAGGCATTGCTCGACATTCTGGAAGAACCGGCGCGCTTGAAGTCAGCCGAATAAATTCGACCGACTTTCCAGTTCGGCAATTACTGGGGCAGCCTTGCGCCATTCATTTCTCAAAACCAGACATGCAGACTCCGAGCGTGATTCCTAAGTGCCATCCGATGGCGTAGCGAACGCGGTCAAGGTGGAGGCGACGGGCGGCAGGGCGCACTACCTTGACGGCGTGAGCGAGCCGTATAATAAAGGCACGAGGCACGCTCGGTGTGCGGATGCAAAATCCAACCGTTGTTCTGGTTCCGAATTCTTCCGCGACGGATGGTCGAGGAACTCCGAGCCTCAAAAAGAATAACCGGATTATATTTCGACCCGCCTTTATAGAGAATCGCCCGCTATCTCCCGGAAATACCGCTCACAGTAATGGTAGGGGTGTTTGTTTTCGAAGCGGCCTAGATTATCCATGACGGTTACAATTCGGCATTGCGTCGTTCCCCCATTTTTTTCACCACGAAGGCCGCGACCAACTATTTGCATATAGCGAACAGGGCTGAATACCTGGCGCGCGATAAGCACCATATCTGTCTTTGGTGCATCAAAGCCGGTGGTCAGGACACTATGATTACATAGCACGCGAATGTCACCGCGTTGGAACCTTTCGAGGAAGTAACGCCGCGCCACGGTTGGGGTCTCGCCACTAATAGCGGCGGAAGGAATACCATTCAGGTTTAGCCGTGCCGACATTTCTCCGGCGTGAAGGACTGAATTCGCAAAAAAAAGTATGGAGCGTTCTCCGGCCTGCTGGATGCGTTCCACGAGGCGCAGGTTTCGTTGCTTATTACCGGCGAGCCGTTGATTGATGGCCTCAAGAATGTTCTCAAAATCGATGCCTTGCCATGGTTCGGGTATTTGGGCCAGCCGATCCAGTTCCTCTTGAATCAAACCGATGCCTGACTTCATCCCCTCGTAGATTGCCTTGGCCAAGACGCCTTGCGAGAGCAAGCGGGCGTGCAGTTGTGCTTGATCTACCGGAAACCACCGTTTGTCAAAGCGCTTGGCGAGACGGCGGCTTTCGTCATCGTCGGTTCTAAAAGGGGTCGCGCTTAATCCCAAGATGGGAGGTTCGTCCAGTTCGGGCGCTCCCGGCCTCGGTGCTTCCGCATCCAGCCAGCGAAGCAAGTTGGTATAGCTGGGGGTGATGGCGTGGTGACACTCATCTACCACGACCAGTCCCGGCTTCTGCAACCAATCCAGTCCGTTGGTGCCCATGCGACTATTCAGAGTTTGAATGGAGGCAACCACCACTTGGGGTTTATCTGGGTCTTGCACCGCCGGGTTGGGATTGCCGCCCCACAAGCGAGAGATGCGCAGATCCGTCTTTTGAGCGCCGAGATTGAGCCACACTTGTCGGAACGATTGCACCGCTTGTTCACAGAGCTCATCGGTCTGCGCCACCCAGAGAACGGTGCGGCTGTCACTTATCGGCTTAAGAACAAGCAAAACGGCACCTTCCACGGTTACGCGCGTCTTGCCGCCACCGGTGGGCAGACTGACTACGGCTCGCCGCCGTTTGGTGCTATTGGAGATCAACTGGCGAATACCAGCCAAGACTTCATCCTGAAAATCATGGAGCGCCGGCAATTCGATTGGACCGCTAATATATTCCTCCGCTTCACGCCGTGTGACCGGTGAAGCCGCAAACTCTTCTGGAAAGCCAATGCTGGCGACGAAAGCTCGTGCCTCGACGGTATTCCATCGCGCTGGCGGATTTAACCCTTCCGCTGAAAGGGTTTCTTTAAGGGAAGTAAGAGTGGCCGGACCCAATTGCGCGAGGGTCAATTCTGCAAGTTTTGGCAAAGGGCAGTTCTGTATGAACTCCATCCCCGCAAGGTCGCCTAGCGCATTTCGTAAAGGTTCACCTTTATTACCAACCGCAAGAAGCAGTCGTTCTGCGAGCGAACTACCGCAGGCGACGGCGGCACGCCGCTCATCCACGCCAGCATCCCCTAAAATTTGCAATGCCTGTGCCGGGTCACAACACAACCATCCCGCCGCCGCCACCTCGTTAACCAGAAACTTGAGCCGGTCTGCTCGCGAGTGTTGGGCTAGTTGATTCAAGTCCAACAACAATGTGTTTTCCCACATTAGACAAGGAACCAATTCCGAAGACTCGGCAATCGTCAGTTTTAAATCAATCACTGGCTGGCAACGCGCCGTGCTGGCAGCTTCGGGCAGAAGCACCTCCGCCAATTCAGGAACAGCAGATCCCAATAAAACGGCGGGACTAGCAATCGAGGCCCATACAGGTTTGATGAGTTCGGCGAGTTTTCGTGAGCCTTTCGCCAGCCATAACGCCAACGCAACCTCGTCAAGAATGATAATCGTGCGCCCCGGTTTTCTTGCCCGGTGAGCCAGATCGGGAGAACTGGTGACAAATATTTCCGTTATCGGAACCTCTCCCAACTCGGAACGTAAAGTTTCGGGAACGATTTTATCTTTTGCCGCTCCCGCCCATAGTTCCTGCAATGAATCATTGGCTAGAGCAGATGGGGTGACCAGAGTTTTAAATAGTGCCAGCCACAATGCACGGATGTCCGCTTCGGTAAAGGGATTGGGCGTTTCTTCCCGGTCCAACATTCCAAGCACCGGCTTAAGCTCATTAAGATTTTCAACCAGCGCAAGCGCCAGCTCGCGTTGTCTTGCTACGACAGCACCTAATGAGACGGTCTCTTGACCAATTTGCACCGTGCCGTATTCGAGAATGAATCTTGGGAAAGGATGCTCAACTTCAATCGTCGGATAGCTGGCAACCGTGCTATGCCCAAATTTTAAACGGCCTGAAAACTCACCAAGATTTAAATATCCAAGAAACTGTTTGGTAAGTTTTGCCTTTGGAAGGCCAACCATCGGTCTAAGAAAATGGCCTCTTCCGGAATGTTCTGGGTATTTTTCATTGGGCTGGATAAAGGTCTAATCCCCCGAAGTGGAAAAAGATATCGGACTTGAAACGCTCCTTGTTCCGATAGCCGA
>Ga0302278_10001841_pt1 | contig 25415 bp, 24 predicted proteins | sample III_Bog_N3_2_FD_194543 | JGI IMG/M metagenome (GOLD analysis project Ga0302278, IMG submission 194543) | Peat permafrost microbial communities from Stordalen Mire near Abisko, Sweden - III_Bog_N3_2 | ecosystem: Environmental > Terrestrial > Soil > Wetlands > Peat | place: Sweden: Abisko... | reverse complement strand
GCGCGCATCCGTAAGACATAAACTCGACTACGATCGGTCCTTCACCTTTCAATACCAGCCGGTCAAATGTGCTGGCAGTGACAGTTCGAATCCTGTCGATCGATTTGTATCCTTGCATGAACTCCTCATTGTTTGGGTCTGGGACCATGGGCCAACCGATATGCTCTTGCCCAGGCCTGCACCAAGATGACACTGGGCCGCGTGCGCCATGCTCCTACACATGCTCTTTGCGAAGACCGCCCCAATCAGTCCGCAACGGCGCGGCTTGCGGGACGCCGAGGTGCTTCTTCGCAATCGCCTCGATCTCCGGTTCCGTCAGCGCGGAAAGGTCAGCTGTCTCAGTTGCGATGATTCGCTTGAATGTCTCCGGATGATGGCTCTTCAGGTATTCGCTCAGGAACTCCATTGCGCTGCTCTTCCCCGTCGCATGGCCGATGAGGATGATCGCTTCAGCGTGGACAAGATCCGTGGCAATCTCCTCGTAGTAGGAATCCTCCTCGGGGATATGATCGCCCTTGTAATGGGCTTCCTTGCGGTGGATCAAATGATGCTCGAATCCAAAAGGATCGTAGGGCTTGACGGTGAGTTCATCTTCAGGCCGGCTGCCGCCGAGATCGTGATAGATGTGGGCGATGTGATGGTCGATGACCACAACCATTCGTCCGATGTGGTGTGCCTTTGCGGGTTTCCCAAGAACCTCAGCTTCCTTTAGAAACTTGCGCAGCCTGGAAATCTCTTCGACTTCTAGATTGTGCGTGCTGGGGCGCTTGAAGAAGCCCCTTTGTGAGCCAACAACAAATGCAAACTCGTCGTTTCCGTGCGGCTGGACCTCGCCAATCTGTCCAATGAGGTCAACTACAGCACTCCAACTTAGATTGCGCGGCAGTTTGCCGCCAACCAGACTCTCAAGAAGATCTTCATGGTCGGTGCGAATATGATCATTCATCCTCTGAGCATTTCACCCACCGAGGAGAAATGTTGGTCCAGTTTGCTCATCGCATTCCAACATTGTTCAAGAAATGCTGCGGTCGAGGTCAATTGGTGGGTTTCGAGAGAGTTTCGGCATTGTGCGCTGGGAGCCTGCCATCATTTCCGGCATTCGCATTCACGGCAGCGCATTCATTCCTTGCTGGGGGCTGTGCGAACAATAACCACGGAGCATCCGGCTCGACGAGCTACTGACTCTGCCACGCTGCCCAGCAGGAAGTCGTGAATGCTCCTTTGCCCATGCGAACCGACTGCAATCAGATCCGCTCGCCATTCGGCTCCTTGATCGAGAATTGTGTTTGCTATGTCACCAATCCGTACATCAGTCTGTGTCGCGAATCCAGCCTGGCGCAGTTCCGCCGCAATCCGCTCAACCAATGCTCGAGCAGGCTGCTTCTCATCTTCCAACTCAGGAGCATAACCCTGGGCCATTTCAGGCGGGGGCACAGTATCAACCGGTTGCAGCACGTGCAAGACCAGGACCTCCGTATTCTCATGCCGGATTCCGGCCACCACAGCGCGCAGCAGATCCTCTGCAAAACCCGAATCGTCAACAGCGACCAGCACTCTCATCACTCCTCTTTCTCCGGCCGCAGTGGGCTCGGCGATCCCGCGCCAGCAAGCCACCTTATCAGTATCTCTGGCACCATCGGCTGTCGATGGGACGCACATTCAGACCAGAGCAAATGTTCCCCCGCTGCGTCGCAAGTATCGAACGGGCCAGCTCAGGAATACAGGTCACAATTGCTCACGTGAGGGGTCCGTCCTCTAGGTTCCAGCATTGAGGATGCCGGTGGTGAAAAGCATCAGAGCCATCCGCACGGAACTGTGCAAGAAAGCACAGCCTTCGCTCCCGCTAGAGAGAACAATGAGTATTTAACGTGACAAGCCAAGTGTTCCGCCGCACACGATTGGCCAACTTGATGTTTTCCTTCCGATGGGACATTTAATCGTCGACCCTTCGGAAGATTCTCCCAACTCCATTTTTCTCATCGAACGGCGGGTTCCTACCTGTTTTTGTTGTTTTGAATTGAGGCTACCGTGGCAGTCGGCTTTCAGAATCAGACGGACTCTCAGAATCTTGGATCGGTCGTCTCCGTGCGCGGCGGCGTTGTTGATGTGAGATTTGATCGCCGCCTGCCTCCGATCTTCTCCGTCTTACATGCTGGCGCAGAAGGCGAGATCATCGTCGAAGTCATGGCACAACTCGACGCTAACCGGGTTCGGGGCATTGCACTCACGTCGACCGAGGGCCTCTCCAGAGGAATGCAGGTTCAAGATTCAGGCAAACCGCTCGAGGTGCCGGTAGGCCATGAAATCATGTCGCGGATGTTCGATGTATTCGGTTCCGTGATCGACCGCAAGCCGGCGCCGCAGAATGTTCAGTGGCGGACGATCCATCGGGCTCCGCCGCCCTTGTCGGAGCGTTCGACAAAGTCCGAAATCTTCGAGACGGGCATCAAGGCGATCGACGTGCTGGTGCCGTTGGAACGTGGAGGCAAAGCCGGATTGTTCGGTGGCGCAGGTGTCGGCAAGACAGTGCTTCTCACCGAGATGATTCACAACATGATCGGCCATCAGCAGGGTATGAGCATTTTCTGCGGAATCGGCGAGCGTTGCCGTGAAGGCGAAGAACTCTATCGCGGCATGAAGGACGCCGGCGTTTTGAACAACATGGTGATGGTCTATGGCCAGATGAACGAGCCCCCTGGCAGCCGGTTTCGCGTCGGCGCCGCGGCCCTTACCATGGCCGAGTATTTTCGAGACGATGAGCATCGCGACGTTCTTCTGTTGATCGACAACATCTTCCGCTTCATTCAAGCGGGAATGGAGGTCTCTGGCCTTCTGGGCGAGATGCCTTCACGGCTCGGCTACCAGTCGACCATGGGCACCGAGCTATCGGGCCTCGAGGAGCGCATTGCCAATACACATGCCGGAGCCATCACTTCCATCCAGGCTGTCTACGTGCCGGCAGACGATCTGACCGACCCCGCCGCGGTTCATGTCTTCTCCCACCTTTCCGCATCCATTGTGCTTTCGCGCAAACGGGCGAGCGAAGGGCTGTATCCCGCGATCGATCTACTCCAGTCCAGTTCGAAGATGGCCACTCCCGGCATCGTTGGCGACCGGCATTACAACCTCGCACAGGAGATTCGCCGGACTCTGGCGCAGTACGAATCCCTCAAGGACATTGTGGCCATGCTGGGCATGGAACAGCTTTCCCTGGAAGACCGGAACGCCGTTGCACGGGCACGCCGGTTGGAACGCTTTCTGACGCAGCCCTTCTTCACTACGGAGCAATTCAGCGGAATGAAAGGCAAGCTCGTAAGCCTGAAAGACTCGCTGGATGGCTGCGAACGCATTCTCCGCGACGAGTTCAAGGACTATCCGGAGAGCGCGCTCTATATGATTGGCGCGATCGGGGAGGCAAAGAAGGCGGAAGCAAATCAGCCAGAGGCGAAGAAGCCGAACGACGAGACGCCGGAAGGCCAGAAGACCCGTCCACAGCCAAAGGCTGCGCCTTCGAGTACACATGAATCTTAGAATCCTGCTCCCCTTCGGTGTCTTCGCCGAAAAAGCCGATGTCCTGCGGGTCGTCGCCGACACGACCGACGGATCTTGCTGTTTGCTGCCAAATCGGCTTGACTGCGTTGCCGCCCTTGTTCCCGGGATTCTCGCTTACGAAGCAAGTGTTGGCGGAACGGTCTATGCCGGGATCGATCAAGGTGTCCTGGTAAAGGCGGGGTCCCTGGTGACCGTATCGGTGCGCCGCGCCATTGGCGGATCGGATCTGCGACAGATCAAAGACGCGGTCGAGCGCGACTTTCTCAAGCTGGACGAACAGGAGCGCAACGTCCGCAACGCGGTCGCGAAAATGGAGAGTGGTTTGATGGGACGTCTGGCGGAGTTTGAAAATGACCGATGAGAAAACGGATCACCCCTTTCCTGCAAGCAGCGAGTTTGTCCGCCAGGTCAGCGCAAAGGCCGACCGCAAACTCCGCGCGCAGAAGAACGGCGAACAGACTGTCTGGTTCGGTCTTGGCATGTCGGGACTGATCGGTTGGTCGGTCGCTGTGCCAACCGTCCTCGGCGCCATGATGGGCCTGTGGTGGGACAACCATCATCCTGGAGCCCATTCATGGACACTGATTTTGTTGACCATTGGGCTCTGCGTGGGTTGCGCAAATGCGTGGCATTGGGTGGATCAGGAGAACAAAGCAATGCAAGACAAGCAGGAGGACACACATGGATGAACCTCTGATTCTGGCTGGCGATCTTCTCGCCGGAGCGCTGCTTGGGACATTCTTCTTCGGCGGACTCTGGTGGACAATTCGAACTGGCTCTGCATCGCAATGGTCCGGTCTCATCTTCGCCGGCAGTCTTCTATTCCGCATGACCGTCGCGGTGGCCGGATTCTATCTCGTCTCTCATGGCGACTGGCGGAAGCTGGTCGCTTGCCTGACTGGCTTCCTGCTTGCGCGCATTGCTGTAACGCGGTTCATAGGTCTCCCGTCCGCCAGATGCAACCGCATCCCGCAAGAAGGTGCGCAATGATCATCCCCACGGTGCACCTCACGTCTGACCAGCAGATGTTTTGGCAACATGGCTTCATCAAGCTCAACGGAACCATCGTGACAACCTGGGCCATGATGATTGCGATGACATTGGGCGCATTCCTGACAACCAGAAAGCTCGTCACGGAGCGAACCATCTCACGCTGGCAGAGCGCGCTTGAAATGATCGTCACCGGCATCGAGGGGCAGATCAAAGAGGTTGGTCTCAACGAGCCAAGAAAGTATCTTGCATTCCTGGGCACTCTCTTCCTGTTCATTGGAACCTGCAGCGTGTGCATCGTCATTCCCGGTTTCACGCCGCCCACAGGTTCACTCTCAACCACGGCGGCCCTGGCGCTGTGCGTGTTCATCGCTGTCCCCCTGTTCGGCATCCGTGAACAAGGGATTGCCGGCTATCTCAAGACCTACCTCAAGCCGACCGTGATCATGTTGCCTTTCAATATCATCAGTGAGCTCTCGCGTACGCTTGCATTGGCAATCCGTCTATTCGGCAACATGATGAGCGGAGTCATGATCGTCGGGATTCTTCTGACCATCACGCCCTTTATCTTCCCCATCGTCATGACGCTGCTCGGTCTGCTGACCGGTTCTGTGCAGGCCTATATCTTCAGCATTCTCGCCGCGGTCTACATTGCCGCCGCCACACGTGCATCCAAACCCAAGGCCGCAGTTCGGGCCCAGCCAGAGCCGAGTCATGCTTAGTGCTCAGATGATAAAAAGGACTCCAAATGGATAGCGCCACCCTCGTTGCAGTTGTATCCATCGCTACCGCCGGCATCACCACAGGCTTCGGCTGCATGGGGCCGGCGCTTGGAGAGGGCCGTTCGGTGGCCTCTGCCATGACCTCACTGGCCCAACAACCAGATGCCGCGCCCACCATCACCCGCACACTGTTTGTAGGGCTCGCCATGATCGAGTCCACGGCGATTTACACCTTCGTCGTCTCCATGATTCTCATCTTTGCCAATCCCTTCTGGAATCACTTTTTGTCGCAAGCCGCGGGGAAGTGAGCGATGCTCATCGACTGGTTCACCGTCGCGGCTCAGATTGTCAACTTCCTCATCCTGGTGTGGTTGTTGAAGCGCTTTCTCTATAAACCCATCCTCGATGCCATCGATGCGCGAGAGAAGCGAATCGCTGCTGAACTTGCAAACGCCGATACGAAGAAGGCCGAGGCTGAAAAGGAGCGTACCGATTTTGAAGATAAGAACAAGGCATTCGATGAGCAGCGGAGCGCCCTGCTCGGCAAGGCAGCGGATGAAGCGAAGACCGAGCGCGAGCGCCTCATCGATCAAGCCAAAAAGGATGCGGACGGCTTGCGGGCTAACCAGGCGGACGCGCTGCGCGGAGATCAGATTCGCTTGGCAAGTGAAATCACCCTTCTGGCCGAGAAAGAGGTCTTTGCAATCGCGAGAAAGGCGCTCACGGATCTCGCCACCGTCAGCCTTGAAGAGCGCGTCGGGGAGGTATTCACCCGCCGTCTGCGGGAATTGGATCCGAAAGCGAAAGAGATACTAGGGCGCGCTCTCAAGAACTCATCACAACCGGCCCTGGTTCGCAGCGCGTTCGATCTGCCATCCGACCAGAGGGCCGCAATTCAAAATGCACTCAACGAGGCATTCTCCGCAGCGGTCCGGATCACGTTTGAAGATTCGCAGGACGCAATCTGCGGCATCGAATTGAATGCCAATGGCCAGAAGGTTGGGTGGAGCATTGGGAGCTATCTGACTGAGTTGAGCAAGAAGGTGAATGACCTCGTCGACACTCAATCCGTACCCACCATCAAAGCCACACCCAAGCCGGACACTGCGAAGGCGCCCCAGCCCGAACCTGTTGCTCTCGCAGGGACAAAATGACTGCATCAGCCGGAATCCTGCAACCCGCAATCGAGCGCGCCTTCATGCGGCTGCATCAGGGCCGCGAGGGTTTCGTGCCAAGGCTGACTCCGCATGAAGTGGGGCTAGTCACACAAGTCTCCACCGGAATCGCGGCGTTTACGGGCCTCCCAAGCGTGGGTTACGAGGAAATCGTGACGTTTCCTGGCGGGCTGCTCGGCATTGCATTCAACCTGGATGAAGAAGAGGTTGGCGTCATACTGCTTGGGGACTATCAGCAGCTGCATGCAGGCGATGAAGTGCAGCGGACCGGCCGCGTGATGGACGTGCCCGTGGGCGACGGCCTGCTGGGCCGCGTGATCGACCCCTTGGGCAATCCGCTGGACGGCAAGGGATCGATCGATGCGCAGAAGCGTCTCCCCGTTGAGCGCCCCGCGCCACCCATCATGGACCGCGCGGCAGTAAGCGAGCCCCTGCAAACCGGCTTGAAGGTGGTTGACGCACTCGTCCCCATCGGTCGCGGCCAGCGCGAATTGATTCTCGGCGATCGCCAGACCGGCAAGACCGCCATTGCCATCGACACCATCCTCAATCAGCGCGGAAAGAATGTGGTGTGCGTCTATTGTGCGATTGGCCAACGCGCGGCTGCCGTGGCTAAAGTCGTGGCCAACCTCGACAAGCAGGGTGCGATGGATTACACAGTCGTGGTTGTCGTAGAGGACAACAACGCGCCCGGCCTGGTCTACATCACGCCGTATGCGGCAACCAGCATTGCCGAATACTTCATGGAAAAAGGGCGCGACGTCCTGATTGTCTACGACGATCTTACGCATCATGCCCGCGCCTATCGCGAGCTTTCTCTGCTGCTTCGCCGTCCCCCGGGACGTGAAGCCTTCCCCGGCGACATCTTCTACATTCATTCGCGCATGCTGGAGCGCTCCACCCACCTCAGCAAGGAGCGCGGAGGCGGATCTCTGACGGCGCTGCCCATCATCGAAACCGAAGCGCAAGACATATCGGCCTACATCCCCACGAACCTGATCTCCATCACCGACGGACAGGTCTACCTTTCGCCCACGTTGTTTCAACTTGGAATCCTTCCAGCTGTCGATGTTGGAAAGTCAGTTTCGCGCGTCGGCGGAGCTGCGCAGAGGGCCGCATACCGCGCCGTCGCAGGCAGTCTCAAACTCGCTTACTCGCAGTTCGAGGAATTGGAAGCCTTCGCGAAATTCGGAACCCGCCTCGACGATGCGACCCAAAAGACGATTGACCACGGACAGCGCATCCGCGCCTGCCTCAAGCAAGCCGAGTCTCACCCCGTTTCCATGATCGAACAGATCATTGTGCTCTTGGCTTTGACCGCGGGGCTCCTCGATCTCCTGCCCCTCGACAAAATGAATGACGCCCAGCAGGCGCTGCAGAAAGCCGCGACTGATATTCCCGCGGATGTGGCGGAGCGGCTAAGCTCGGCTGATAAGTTCAGCGATGACGATCGCCGCGCGATCCTCGAAATCGCCAAGCGCGCATTGGCTCCGCTCCAGCCGGTTCCAGCGGCCAAGCCCGCTACGAAGGGGGCGCCATGAGCGGAACCATCGAGAGCCTGACCCGCAAGATTTCCGGAGCGGCCGATCTGGAGTCTGTCGTTCGCTCCATGAAGGCGCTTGCCGCATCGAGCATTGGACAATATCAAAAGGCTGTCCACTCGCTCGATGATTACGCGGCCACGGTGGAACTCGCCTTGACCGCGTGCTTTCGTCAGGCAGGACCGGGCTACGACACAGCAGAAACAGGGTCACAGAAGGCGCACGGCATCGGAGCAATTGTCTTTGGTTCCGACCAGGGTCTCGTTGGAAGGTTCAATGAGGTCGTCGTGGAATGTGCCGTCAATACGCTCAAAGCTCTGCCCGGCACTGTCACGAAGATATGGCCCCTCGGAGAGCGCATCCACGCCCTTCTGGCCGATACTGGGATGCCAACCGCCAGGATCTTGCCCGTGCCGGCGTCTGTCAATGCCATTGCCGGGCTCGTCGGGCAGATTCTGATCGATGTCGAATCAGCGCGGGAGCGCGGAGAAGTGGCGCAGGTGTATCTGTTCCACAATCACCCCAAATCGGAATCGGTCTACGAACCAGTCGGCAAGCAGTTGCTGCCTCTGGATCTCGCGTGGCAGAAACAGCTTGCCGCCGCTCCGTGGCCAACCAAACTGCCGCCGGAAGTCATCCAGGGACCTGTGTCGCCGTTGCGCGCATTCATACGCGAATACCTGTTTGTCCTGCTGTTTCAAGCGTGCGCGGAGTCGCTCGCCAGTGAAAACGCCAGCCGCCTTGCCGCGATGCAGCGCGCGGAGAAGAACATTGACGGGATTCTGGAAATCTTGAACCTCAAGCTGCATCGCATTCGCCAGGAATCGATTGATGAGGAGCTCTTTGATGTCATATCGGGTTACGAGGCCCTGACCGCTGCGCCCCGGTCACGCTGATGCAAGGGGCACGACGATCGAATGCGGTCGATCCGCGTTTTCCGGTTGGCCACCTGAGCATGATTTGTCGAAATGAGATGATCGGTACCGCTCCATTGTGGACTTCGAGAGGAACCTTGATCGAAACAGCACCCGCGTCGTCAAGATGACCTCTTGCACCATCAAGGGATCGCGATTTCCAGCAGGGTTATCTCTCCGCGGGGCTGCAATGCGCACTCTCCAGCCTCGGCCGGCAAAAGCCAGACATCTCCCTTGCCAAGCGCGTAGGGAATTCCCTCATGCACAATCTGGCCCGATCCCTGAATGCCAACCAAAACGCGCGGCTCCGCCTTCACCCCAACGGTGAATGGCTCTTGCCCGAGGACCCGCCACAACAAGAAGGCATGACAATCAAAGAGCCTCTCGCGCTGAACAGGTGTCGTAGCTTCTACGAGGGGCACAACCAGGCCACACTCGCTCGCCCCGAACTCGATGCAGGCAAAAGCCTGATCAGTTTGCAGCGGCCGCGGCTCCTTGGTCGCTGGGTCGATATGGCCCCAATCATAGAGCCGAAAAGTCGTATCGCTATTCTGCTGAACCTCGAAAACCACGACATCGTCGCCCAGAGTGTGAACCGTTCCCCCCGGGATGAACACCGCATCGCCCGGTTGAGGAGTGATGCAGACGAGCTGGTCCGCAACGGTCCCGTCAACAAGAGACTTCCTCAGACTGCCCGCAGTTGTGCCTGACCTCAAGCCAGCGTAGATTTGGCTCCCCTTCTCTGCTTCAATCACTACCCACGCTTCGGTCTTCGCCGTATCGCCTGCTGGAATCAGCTCAGAACGGTCATCGCTGGGATGCACCTGTACCGAGAGCATCTCGTGTGCGTCGAGAAACTTGAGCAGCAGCGGAAAGCGGCGGAAGCGCGAAGACAGCTTTCCCATCAACTGCTCGCGGAATTGTTCCATCACTCCACCAAGTGTCTGCCCTTTGAGCAGCCCATTCGCAACCAGGCTTTGGTGGTCGGCGCGATCGCTCAGCACCCACGCTTCGCCGATAGGCCCATCCCCGGGAAGCGGCGCTGAGAGCACTCTGGCCAGGCGGCGTCCGCCCCACAAGCGATACTGATAGATCGGGTCGAACCGCAGGGGATACAACTGTGTCTTATCCATCGAGCCCATCTTCCACCATCGCAAACTTCATTTGCGAGATTGTGCTCTGGCGAGCGCAGCCTCTCTGCCCACCTCTGTATCGCCGCATTGTTACGGCAGGCAAGACAAGACTCAATTCGCGGCACTGGCCGGCATCGCAGGTTGCCGATGGCCATTTGGAACCCAAGCCAGATCGCCGCTCAAAACGTAGATGGCTAGCGCGGCGGCCATGAAGGCGGCGCCAATCCAGAAGCGCCAGTCACGATGCATCCGTCTCCAGTAAGGGCCGGGGTCGGGTTCGCCGGCGCTGTTGCTGTTTCCCTCCAGGTTGTGCTTGTTCCCTGTCAATTCGTCTCCATTGCCGGGGAGTATTCGCCCCGGCGCGCGGCCTGGTTGCAGCGGGCGCGATGATACAAAGCTTGCTGCGCCGCCATGACGTTGGCTTGGTGGCCCTGCCAAATCTCCAAGGCAGGCTGCTGGATGGCGCGGGCAAACGAAAATGCCAACGCCCAGGGGAGCCGCGTGTTAAATCTGACGTTCATCTCATTCAAGCGGGCGGTGGCCAATTGTGCGGGTTGGCCGCCCGACAGGAACGCAATCGCTGGTACAGCAGCAGGCACGGATCCCAGGAAGCAATTCACGGTGGCGTCGGCTACCTCTTCCACTGTCGGCTGAACCGTACAGGTCATTCCAGAAAGCACCATATTCGGCTTTAGGACCATGCCTTCCAGAACCACTCTTTGCGCGAACAGCTCGCTGAACACCGTGCGCAGCACTTCGCCAGTGACTTCGGAACACTCTTCCAATGCGTGCTCGCCATCCATGATGACCTCAGGTTCGACAACGGGGACAAGGCCCGCTTCCTGGCACAGCGCCGCATAGCGAGCCAGCCCATGTGCATTTGCTTCAATACAACCCCAGCTCGGAAGCCCTTTACCGATCGCAATCACCGCCCGCCATTTCGCAAAGCGCGCGCCCATTTGAAAATACTCCTGAAGGCGATCGCGCAACCCATCAAGGCCTTCTGTGACCTTTTCACCGGGATGACCGGCCATATCCTTGGCGCCCGTGTCCACTTTGATACCAGGAATGATTCCCGCCTCAATAAGGATTCTGACAAAGGGTGTTCCGTCGCTCTTCTGCTGGCGAATGGTTTCGTCAAACAGGATTGCACCGCCAATCGACTCTGCCAATCCTGGGGTAGTCACAATCAATTCTCGATAAGCCCTGCGCGCTTCAACGGTCGGCGGAATTCCAAGCTCTTCGAAACGCTTGTTACAGGTCCCGGTGCTCTCATCCATCGCGAGCAGACCCTTGTGATCGAGGAAGAGCAACGTAACAGTATCTTTCAGCAGTTGCACATTCATATAGGCCTGCTCGCTTCCTGTCCAATTCTGGATTTCTGAGTCTGCCCGCTCAAGGGCATTTCAGCTCAGAGCGGCTGTTGCAATCGCAGTTTCACTCTTGGCGCGCCCCGTTTCGACCGGTTATCGCGGGGCCCACATGACTACTATCAAAGAGAACGTGACCAGGAGTCCGGTCAATTGTGAGCAGAAAGTAGGCTGTTCTCTATTTTGAAAGAAGAAGTGGCTTGGGTCCAGAGCCGTTCGAGTGTGCGTTCCGCAGTCGTTGGCGCACGGACCATCAAGCAGCTCAACTCCAGCACGGCCGCACTGGACCTGTCGCTGTGCGATGCGACTCTGGCGAAAACGAAGGTAGAGGTGTGTGACCAGCATGGATTCAATTGTCCATTCAGGCTACCGCATCGGAGACGAGAATTGCCAAGGCTGGCAAATGCAGGAGTGGTGCCGCCCAGCAGAATCACTAGGCCCAGGGAAGCGTCTGAAGCGGATTCGCACCCAACGGTGACCATCACGCGCCTGCCTTGCTGTCAGCGGGCTTCTCCTTATGTCCGCCGAATTGAAAGCGCAGAGCCGATAACACCTTTTCGGCAAAGTCGTCTTCGCCGCGCGAACTGAATCGTTCGTAGAGCGCAGCACTGAGGACGGGGGCCGGAACCGACTCGTCGATGGCAGCTTTGATTGTCCAGCGCCCTTCCCCGGAGTCCGACACGCGGCCAGCAAATTTTGCAAGGTCCGGGCTATCCAGCAGAGAAGTGGCTGCCAGGTCCAGCAGCCACGATGCAATCACGCTCCCGCGACGCCAGACCTCGGCAATGTCGGTAATGTTCAGGTCGTAAGGATAGTACTCGGGATTGCGCAGCGGCGTGGTCTCGGCATCCTCGGTCTGCTTCTGCTTGCCCACGTTCGCGTGGCGGAGAATGTTTAACCCTTCCGCATACGAGGCCATGATTCCATATTCGATGCCGTTGTGGACCATCTTGACAAAGTGACCGGCGCCGCTCGGACCGCAATGCAGATAGCCGTGTTCGGCAGTCCCGCCCACTTTCTCACGGCCCGGTGTGCGTGGTGCCGAATCGATGCTTGGGGCCAGTGCGGAAAAAATGGGATCGATGCGCTTGACCACGGCATCATCGCCGCCGATCATCAGGCAGTAACCTCGCTCCGACCCCCAGACGCCACCACTGGTTCCTGCGTCCACATAGTGAATGCCCTTCGGCTTCAACTCCGCAGCGCGCCGGATGTCATCGTGGTAGTAGGAGTTGCCGCCATCGATGACCACATCGTCCTTTTCGAGGAACGGTATGAGTGTCTTCAGCGTCTCATCCACGGCGGCGGCCGGCACCATCATCCAGATGGCGCGGGGCGCATTCACCTTCCTGGCGAAGTCTTCAATCGATGTTGCGGCGACTGCACCGCTCTTGACGAGCGCCTGCGCAGCTTCCGGGTGGACGTCGTAAGCAACGCACAGGTGGCCGGCCCGCAGAAGGCGCTCCACCATGTTGGACCCCATCCTGCCTAATCCGATCATGCCGAGCTCCATGTGTCTTCCTCTCTTGAAATGAATGTCGAAACAATTGAAACTCCGGTTCGCGAATATGCCGCACTCATAACGCCTATGCTGGCGCGTACATGATAAAGCCGCGCGCTGGCGCGTGTGGCTCACTACTATGCGACGCACTACTGACCAGCGGGCAGGACTCAACTCATCCTGCTGGAGTCCGTCCTTCTCGCCTCAACTGACAGCGATGATCCAGGCATGGGCATGCGGCAGTTCCGAGGATCGATTCCGCAACTTGCACCTGCCGGCCGCTCCTGATCCGCACTGGAATGGGGGTCAGTTGGACGAAAGCATTCAAAGTGCGACCTCATGCACTTCAAGTGCCTTCACTTTGTCGACTCTCCGTTGGTGGCGTACGGCGCCGCTGAATCGAGCTCTCAGAAACGTCTCGATCAATTCCCAAGCGAGCGCGGACCCGATCACTTTGCCACCCAGACAAAAGACATTCATGTCGTCGTCTTCAACGCCCTGGTGGGCAGAGAACACGTCATGGATGAGGCCTGCCCGCACGCCGGCAATCTTGTTGGCGCAGATGGATGCCCCTACGCCACTGCCGCAGAGCGCCACAGCGCGATCGACCGTGCCCGCGGCTATGGCCCTCGCCAGAGGGATAACGTAATCTGGGTAATCGTCTCCAGGGCTCGGTTCATCCGCGCCGAAGTCAACGACCGTGTGGCCGGCGTCGCGCAGCAAATCCGCTACCTGCTTTTTCAGAACGAACCCTCCATGGTCTGAGGCGATTCCGACGCGCATGGCGCTTTCTCCTTTGGCTTGTCGAGTACACGATGAGCCTGTTTGCAGACGTTCTCCACTGTGAAGCCGTAGTGCTCCAACACGACCGGTCCCGGCGCGGATGAGCCGAAGGTATCAACCCCGATCACCGCGATCCGGGGGCCGACGAAAGACTGCCATCCAACGGGAGAACCAGCTTCAATAACCAGCAGCGGCACATTCGTGGGAAGAACCTTTTCCCGGTAAGCCTCCGATTGCAACGCGAACAGGTTTGTGCTCGGCATGCTCACCACGCGCGCATGCACATCCTCAGTCAGCAAGCGGGCACGCGCATCAAGCGCCAGATGTACTTCGGATCCTGTCGCGATGAGGATGATGCCTGGACAATCAGTTGCCGGAGAATCCGCGAGGATATAGCCGCCCAACTGAACTCCAGCGGGAATTGCCGGATAAGACTTCAAGTCAAGCACGGGAAGACCCTGTCGGGTGAGCACCAATGCAACGGGCCCTTGCTTCCTTCCAATCGCAACTCGCCATGCGGCTACTGTCTCGTTGGCATCGGCCGGGCGAAGGACGATCATGCCCGGGATCGATCGCAATCCGATGAGTTGTTCGACGGGCTGATGCGTGGGGCCGTCTTCACCCATACCAATGCTGTCGTGGGTAAAGACATAGATCACCGGCAGCGCGTTCATGGCTGCAAGGCGCATGGGCGGCCGCATGTAATCGCTGAAGACCAGGAACGTGCCCCCATAAGGAATGAGGCCGCGATGCAAGGCCATTCCGTTCAGGATGGCGCCCATGGCATGCTCTCGAATGCCGAAGTGCATGTTGTGTCCCGCCCAGTTATCCGGCTCGAATTCTCCTGCGCCTTCTCGGTTGGTATGAGTGCTTGGGTTAAGATCGGCCGAGCCTCCCATCATCTCCGGCAAGCGAGCGCCCAGCATCTCGATCACTTTTCCTGAAGCGATGCGGGTCGCCATCGGACCCTCCGCCCCATTGAACTCCGGCAGATCGGCATCCCAATCTTTGGGTAGGCGCCTGTCGATGACTCGATGAAACTCCGCCGCCAGTTCAGGGAACTCCACTGCGAAAGCCTTGAAGCGCGACTCCCATTCAGATTGGGCGGACTCTCCGCGCGCTACCGCCTCCCGGAAGTGTTCCAGCGCCTCCACAGGAACATGAAATGAAGGCTCAACCGGCCACCCCATGCCCTCCTTGGCCAGGCGCACCTCTTCTACGCCGAGCGCTTCACCGTGCGCGGCAGCGGTGTCCTGTTTGTGTGGGCTGCCAAAGCCGATGTGAGTCCGAACGGCAATAAGGGATGGCCTTCCGGTTTCTTCACGGGCTTTCTCAAGTGCGAGTGCAACGGCCTCGACATCGTTGCTCCGCTCCACTCTCTGCACGTGCCACCCAAGAGCGGCGAACCGCGCCATTCGGTCTTCAGTGAATGTGAGCTCCGTGCTGCCTTCAATGGTGATGTGGTTGTCGGCATAAAGAACGATGAGCTTGCCCAGATGCTGGTGACCCGCATCAGAACCAGCTTCGGAAGAAATCCCTTCCTCCAGATCTCCATCGCTCACGAGGACGTACGTAGAGTGGTCCACGACTCTGTGGCCCGGCCGGTTGAATCGCGCCGCGAGCGCAACCTCCGCAATCGCCATGCCGACTCCGTTGGTGAGCCCTTGGCCTAATGGTCCCGTGGTCGCCTCCACGCCCGGAGTCTTGCCGTATTCCGGATGCCCAGGCGTAGTGCTGCCCCATTGGCGAAACCGTTGGAGTTCCTCCATGGGCAAGTCGAACCCCGTCACGTGAAGCAGCGCGTACAGCAGCGCGCACCCATGTCCCGCTGATAACACAAATCGATCCCGATCCGGCCAATCCGGATCGCGCGGGTTGAACTTGAGCGATCGATCCCAGAGTGCGTACGCCATCGACGCCGAACCCATGGGCAAGCCAGGATGGCCTGAGTTGGCCTTCTGTACCATGTCAACGGCCAGGAAGCGAAGAGTGTTGATGCACAGCTCATCCAATGCAGGCGAAGCGACTGTTGTTGCGAGTGTTGCAGAGGACGCCATGGCGCGGTTTGCCTTTCACTTTTTTCACTGGGGTTGAACATCGCGCAGAACTTCGAGACTCACGGTTGCGTCAAGGGTCACACCACGCTACATCTTGAGGCCTGTATCACTGCACTCCGGGTGCTTGCATTGGCAGGTCAATTCGGCTTTTTTCTTCGTATCCGCACATGTATCGCTGCAGTGATTCTTGCCGGGCGCAGCCGCGCAGTGACAAGCCGTGTGATCGCATTTCTTCGCAGTGGTCATGAAAGCTCCTTTTGCTTGAACATGCCTTCGCTCGCCTGAAGGCACAGTTGCGTGAGGAAGAAGATCCTCGATCTCAACTGCGTGGGCTCACCGTCCCTGCAACGTGTCTGCCTGCGGAGACATACTTAGAATTCCATGAGCAGCCGCGCCTGGCCTCGCCAGTATTGAACAGGCCAACTCAAAAATGCAGGTCACAATTGCTCACCGGAGACGTCCGCTAACCCGGCGCCGGGATTCCCGGGCCGGCCTGACAACACACCAGGCTCATGGGACTGGAACTGTGCAAGAGTGCACAGTCCTTGATCTCCCCGGAGACGACAATGGTCACTTGGCGCGACTATGATCCAGCCAGGAGACCGTCATGCCTGAGCGTCACACTTTGAACTCCATCCCCGCAAAGATCCTGTTCCCTATTGACTCCAGCACATCGTGCCAGGCAGCTTGAGAGACGGCGACCGGCCTCGCTTTACGCTTCCATGCCGAGCTTTTCCTTGTGAATGTCCTTCCCTTCGTCTCAACCTTCACCTCTGAATATGCCGTTCCCCAGGTGCAGTTTCCACACGAGGAGAACCCGAAGCTAAAGACAAGCCGCAGCCTGACGTGTCGCCACTGCTTGTCTAACACGTTCACCAACTCTATGAGCAGCTAGGTCGCGAGTACGTTCTGGCCGCCCAAAACTTTGAGAATGCAAAACCGGAGCTTGAGAACAGTGAATCCAAACAATAGACGGACTGGAACAACGAGGATGCCATGACTGACAAATCGAAGATAGAAATCAACTCAAAGGGTTTCCGCGTGCCGCCCGATAAGAAGGTCGACCTGAGCAAGTGGCCAACGATTGTCGAGCCATATGCGAAGTCGAAGAAGCAGTATAAGGAACTCCTGCAAGAACACATGGATAAGCTCAGTTCCCTGCAGCGGCTTCACTACGCGTCTCACCGCTATGCACTGCTGCTGATCTTTCAAGGCATGGACGGCGCCGGCAAGGATGGCGCTATCCGGCACGTCATGTCCGGCGTCAATCCGGAGGGCTGCGAGGTCTTCAGTTTCAAGCAGCCGAGTGCCGAGGAGCTTGATCATGATTTCCTTTGGCGTACGACGTGCCGCCTTCCCGAACGAGGCCGGATCGGCATCTTCAACCGCTCTTATTACGAGGAGGTGCTGGTCGTCCGCGTGCATCCGGAGATTCTCCGCGCCCAGGGGCTTCCTGTGGAGCTGAGCGACGAGAAGAACATCTGGGACCAAAGGTATGACTCCATCCGGGACCAGGAGAAGCACCTTCATCGCAACGGCACGCAAACCATCAAGATCTTCCTGCACCTTTCCAACGACGAGCAACGAAAGCGATTCCTTGCGCGCATCGATGAGCCGGACAAGAACTGGAAGTTCAGCGCCTCCGACATTCACGAGCGGAAGTACTGGAAACACTACATGAAGGCCTATGAGGATTGTTTTCATGCCACAAGCACGCGTCAAGCGCCATGGTTCGTTGTCCCCGCTGACGACAAGGACAACGCGCGGTTGATCGTCTCGCAAATCGTGCTGGATGCAATGACAGAACTCAAGATGGCGTATCCTAAAACCACCGCAATGCGTCACCGCGAGTTGCAAGTGATCAAAAAGCAGTTGGCGAAGTAACCCCGGAGACTCATCTCAGGCAAACAGGGAAAGTCAGCGTTCGAACATTTGGATTCAGCATGAACTGCGTCCGGCGTAACTTTCAGCATCTTCTCTGCTCACGCTGCGCATGTCGAAATCGCATCCAATCCCCGTCGGCCGGCGGCTTATACCTTTGCCTCAGGCGCATCGGCGGCTGCCTCTGCCGATATCTCTTCCGGCAAGTCAAGGCGCGCCACGCCAATCCGGTTGTCGGCCATCCCGTAATAGACGTCGAGCCGATCTGGAGTTCCAAGATCGTCGCGCCGGTCGATGCCGGTGGGAAAAACGACATTGGCGACTGTACCATCGCGTTCCTCCGGAAGTACCGGCGTCAACACCGGCTGAACCGAGCGATAGCGGATCAATCGCGGATGCTCCTTCGAGAGCACCATGACTCCCGCCGAATAGCACAGAGGATGGCCACCACCAGCACCCGGCACTTGGCTCACTCCGTGGTAAACAATCAGCCAGCCGTGTTTGGTCAGGATCGGCGGTGTTCCTGCGCCAATCTTGAGCCGTTCCCACGGTGACACTGGAGTCGCCAGCCGGTGATGAGATGTAAACCGACCCAGGCGATCCGGCGTCTCGCTCATCAGCACCGGGGGACAGTAGGAAATCCAAATGCTCTCGTGGTTCAAGTCCACCTGTCTGGGTCCAGGCTGGCACGCAGTCTCCTCCGGTCGAGTGCCGGGAAAGAGCGGACGATGGAGCATTCCCAATTCCAGTTTGCCGGCGGAGTTTGGGATCGCGACAGGAAACAGACTCGCATCCTTATCGTCCACATCAGCCAAATCGATGCCGTGCCAGTGAGCATAGGTTGCGAGCCCCAGCCGCTTCCAGTGGAAGAGATCCTCAGATTCCGCCATCGCAATTCTCGGTCCCACGGGAGAAAATGCCGCGTAAGTCATGATGTAGCGCTTAAGCGGTTCCACATAGGAGACGCGAGGATCCTCGCAGCCTCCGCCGTCGGGCCGCAATGCATAATCGGCCTCAGGCTCCAGCGCAATGCCAAGCCTGTCCACGCCCGTCGGATTGCCGGCTTCATTGAACCGCACTCGCGCGATCCCTATCCGCGAGTAATTTCCCTTCGCAACCAGTCGCGGGAAGAGATAGACTTCGCCATCGGGACCGCGCGCGACTCCCGGATTCAGAACCCCTTCCGCTTCATGTGGGTTACCCGGCTCGGGCTCCATAATCATGCTTAGGCGTTGCAACCTGAATTCGCTCATCTGATCTCATCACCCACTTCCTGGAATTGCCAGGCTCACTTCTCGCCAAGACAAGCGAGGATCGTCGTGATGACCACGTTGGTGTCGTCAGGCCCTTTTACAGGGATCGACACAACACCGGCTTGTTCCGTAGGCTTTGTCAATGCCCGGCTTGGTCACATCGATTGACGTTGCACCACCCATGCGGATGGAGAACTCCGGGATAAGCTTGTCCAGAATCGCTGTGATCTTTTTCCGCTTGGCAAAATCGGGATCCCATTTTTCCTTTTCCGCCAAAGGCGCCTGCTGACCCAACGCGGAAAATGTCACCTGGCTTCCCCGGTCCTCAATCGCCTTTCCCCAAACCTTCTTGGCGTGATAGCCTGCCTCTTTCGCCGCCTTGTCCAGCGAGTCGATGATCTTCTTTCTTTCGTCCGCCGTAAGGTCCTCTGAATAAAGCTCCGTCCACTTCCCTGCGTACTGAAAGAATTTTGTTCCACACGTTGGAAGCAGGGACAGGTTCGCGAGGACACTGCCATGGGGAAGATCGCTGAGAAGCTGCTTTTCAAATTGCATCCACGCGCCTCCAGAAATGACTGCTACTTTGATGATGCCCAAAAGGTCATGCAGCAGCGCAGCCGTTTTGGGAGCCAGGGACGACTTACTGGGTGCCAGCGTTCCGTCCAGATCGAACACAATGAGTTTCTTCATTCATCTCCATCTCTCTAAGAGTTCGCGAAATCTGTGCCAGGGTCGTTTCCTCTCCATCGCTGCGGTGTATTCGCCGCGGCGCGCGGCCTGGTTGCAGCCTGATCGGTGAACCAATGCCTTCTGTGCCGCAGGTACGTTGGCCTCCTGGCCCTTCCAAAGATCCAATGCCGGCTGCTGGATGGCGCCGGCAAGCGAGAATGCCACCGCCCATGGTAGTCGAGATTTGAATCTCACATTCATCGCATTCAAGCGCGCCGAAGCCAGTTCCCGGGATTGGCCGCTGGACAAAAGCGCGACCGCCGGCACGGCAGCGGGGACTGCGCGCAGAAAGCAGTTCACTGTGGCGTCAGCCACCTCATCCACTGTTTGCTCACTTTTGCAGAGCGCATTACGACGCTCGGCGCTTCGTCGAGGAATGGTTCGATGAAAGGCGCGCTAGGGCAGGTGCCTAACAGGTTCGCAGCAACCCGACACCGAGTGAGATGAATCTACGACTGGCAGAGTCATTTTGCTGTCCACAATTGACCAGGTTTCAGATTGAATCCGCGGGCGGTCTCCACAACGGACTGCGCCTCTGCTATCCTCTCGCGGGTTCTCAATCGCCCTCCGCCTGTCTGGCAACAGCTTCTCTTGTCCCGTCGTGTGTCTGCGCCGTCCCTTTGGAGGCCGTGGCAACTTGAAGGGGATGTATACGATTGCTCAGCGTCTTCAAATGCAAAGTGACAAACTGCAAATGCAAGCGACGCAAGTTTCCTTGAAGATGGTGAGCACAATGCCCCAGAGCAACTATGACAACGCCGCGGACCTGCATATCTACGCCGCACACGCTCACACGGCCGCCGCTGCCGCGCACCACCGTGGCGATCACGAAGCTGCGGAAGAACTGAGTGCAAAGGCTCAGGACTACTCGATGGCAGCCTCTGAGAAAACGTTTGAGGTTGCAAAGCAAATCCACGCCCCTGTGAGGGCTTAGAGCATTTTCAATTTCCACCCAACGATCATGGGAGACATGTCGAATGGCCGCTACAAATACCACTTTCGATTCGCAATCAAACCGTCTCATTTATCGCGAAGCGCGGCAGAGACTTTTCGGCGTTGATTCAGCTTCCTCTCTTCAACTGGCGCCTCGCACACAGCGCCCGGTCAGGATAGCGGTGGTCGGGAATCATCTTCCGAGGCAGTGCGGAATTGCCACCTTCACGACAGATTTGTGTAACGCGATCGCTGCCGAATACGGGGCCGCCCAGCTATCGGTGGTAGCAGTCAACGACGGGCATGCAACCTATTCCTACCCTGAGAGAGTGCGATTCGAAATCTGCGAAGGGGACATTGCGTCCTACAAAGCGGCCGCCGACTATTTGAATGCGAGCAACGTCGATCTGGTGTGCTTGCAGCATGAATATGGAATCTTCGGCGGCAAATCCGGAAACCACATCATGGAGTTGCTGAAGCATCTTAAGATGCCGGTAGTGACAACGCTCCATACGGTCCTTCGTGAGCCGAATCTCGACCAGCGGGTTGTGATGCACAAAATCGCCGCGCGCTCAGAGCGCCTGATCGTGATGAGCCAATTCTCCTCGCGTATCTTGCAGGAGGTATTCAGGGTCCCAGTAGAAAAGATCGGCCTGATTCCTCATGGAATTCCCGACCTTCCGTTTGAGCAGCCGGACATCTATAAAAAGCGTTTCTCTTGCCAGACCAAGCGTGTCCTTCTCACGTTTGGTCTGCTCTCTCCCAACAAAGGGTTTGAAAGCGTGATTCAAGCCATGCCGCGCATTCTGGCCAGTCACAGCAACACTGTTTACATGATTGCAGGCGCCACTCATCCGCAGATCCGCGCCAGAGAAGGAGATCGCTACCGGCTTGAATTGCAGGCATTGGCCAGCAAGCTTGGGGTGGAACAGCAGGTCCTGTTCGTCAACCGGTTCGTCAGTCCTGAAGAGATGGCTTCGCTGGTCGGCTCGGCCGACATCTACATCACGTCCTACTGTCACGAAGCGCAGGCTGTATCGGGAACCCTGGCGTACGCCATGGGCGCCGGAAAGGCCATCATCTCCACTCCATACTGGTACGCCGCGGAAGTGCTGGACAAGGGGCGCGGAGTGCTGGTGCCGTTTGAGAACCCAGCAGCCGTCGCAACAGCGGCAATTCAACTCCTGGCCAACGATGAAGCGCGCGAGGCGATGCGCGAACGCGCCTACCTGTATGCACGGCCTATGGTCTGGAAGCGGGTAGCGCAGTCTTACATGGCCATGTTCCTGAGGGCTCGCGCTTATTGCGCGGAACCGGTTCACGGAAAGTTCGCCGTCCAGGCTATTGCAAGAGATGCCGAACCGCTTAGTGCGAATGCGTGAACTGTTCCAAAACCCAAATCCTCGCGCAAGACTCGGTTTGTGAGCAATTCGGAACAGTATCCCACTTGCGAATTCACCAAAGTTGGCTTTGATGCACTGCGGAACGCCTGAGTAACGGAAGAAGATCGCTGCCTGAGCCCCGATCGTTACAGCGAAATATCGAATGAACCTCCGCGGGTTTCAGTTTGCTACGAAAACGTCCTGACGTTTGAGATCGGAGCGAGCGGCGATATCCAAGAGCGCTGTCGCCATGTCTGCCGCAGTGATGCTTCAGTAATGCGGTGGCACGATCACATTACTGAACCGATAGTGGCCCGTCAGGGGATTGCTACTGATGTACGGAAACCGAACCTGCGTCCAGTCAACAGTAGGCATCAAGCGGACCAGGTCCAGGATCAGCGTGCAGCGAATCGAGGCCGTAACCGGCCACAGCTTCGATTCCGTAGATGCTTGGTTAGTCCTTATGCTCCATTCCCGTATCCCGCGAAGGTTCCTCCGGCGACTCGGGCCGGTCTGATCGAACGGGAATTCCGCTGATAAGGCCCTCGTAGTTTGCCAGGCGTTTGCCGAGAATCACCACGCCCTTGGACGTGATTTCATACTCGCGAATATCCTTGGCATGATTTCCACCCCGCATCTTGATCACCACCATGATCTTGCGAAGCTGACCATCGATGGATACATACCGCAGCCGGATGATGTCATCGGTGAGGAAAGAAATGGAGTAGGTGCTGAACGGGAATTCGGTGAAGGACTCATCCACTTCAACGGTGCTTAGAATCGTCACCCCGATTCCTGTCAACGCGAAGATCATCCGGTAGAGCGATTCGCGAAAGTCGGCGCGAAATCCGGGCGACAGGGCCATTTCAAAACCGGCCAGGGAATCGATTACCAGGCGTTTCGCGCCGATCTTCTGCACTGCGTCAAGAATCGAGTGCATGGTTTCATCCACCGACAGATCGAGGGGACGGAGATACAGGATTGTGAGTTTGCCGTCTTTCTGCGGCGTTTCCAGATCCAGACCCAAGCTGGTGGCTCGCTCCGCATACGCTTGCGGACGCTCCTCAAACACGGCCACAATTCCTGGCTCTCCGTGGCGAATGCCCTCCGCAATGAATTGGGTTGCCAGGACTGATTTCCCGGTTCCCGAAGACCCAGCTATCAGGACACTGTCGCCTTCGCGAACGCCACCACCCAGCATCTTGTCCAACTCCGCAACGCCGAAGGAAAGGCGCCGATGAGTGGGCGGATTCTTCGCGTGTCCCGATAGCCCAAAGGTGCGCGAGAAAGCTTGTACTCCGGCATCGGTGATACGGAATGTGTGCAGACCTGGCACTGAATCCTGACCGCGCAGCTTGATGATCTGCAACTTTCGCACAATTGAATTCCGCTCCGCCGTTTGGCGCAACCAGAACAATCCATCCGCAACGGTGAAGATGGGATTGTCGCGTAACTCCTCCTCCGCATATTCGCCAATCAGGAAAGTTGTAGCTTGCCAACTGGCCAGAAACAGAGCCAGCCGCTGAATGAAGGATTGCAGGTCCATGTCGCTTTCCGGCTTCCGAACCATGGTTCGGAACGAATCGACAACCACAACCGCAGGGTTGGCCTTTTCAACTTCTTTGGTGATCTGCTCCAAAACCGCGCCCAGATCCTTCTCCAACACCACCTGGCTCAGGTTGATAAATCGAATCGAACCGGGCAACATCGACGGATCGAAAAACGTGTATTGCTGCTGGTAGCGCAGCATTTTTATGGCGGATTCGCCCAACACGGTGAAATAGAGCGCAGGACGCTCGGGTGTGGCATTGGCAAAAACAAATTGGTGTGCCAGTGTCGTCTTCCCGCTTCCCGGCGCGCCCGCGATGATGTTGAATGAGAACTCCGGGAGACCACCACCTACAATCTCGTCAAGGCCCGGAACTCCGGTGGGTAGTTTGTTGATCTTCACTTTGTCTTGAGTGCTCACGCGTTTCTCCCGTGTGCCGAATTGCTGTCTTCAACGACTTCACCTGGCCACGCATTGCGCAGCAGGCTCAGTGTTAAGGCTTCGCCCAGGAAGAGGCGAAGCAGTCCGAGTAAGCGGGCAATGAGAATGATTTCTCCATCGGTGGCCGAATCCATACCCATGTCGAATTGAGTTTCACTTGCACCAAGGCCCTCTAAAGACCCATCCGCGGCAACCCGCGCCGCGCTCAGGCTCGGAACTTCCGCCCGGGAGAGCGTCAACGCACGAGAGGCAAGTGATTGAAAACCGGCGACTCCAACGAATTCACCAAGACTCTGCCGCAGCCTTTCATAGACGCGAATGGCTGGGGGCTCCGATGGCTCGGAGGCCTTGCCCGCACCAGCTTCATACACTAGAAGCCGATAAGCCAAATCGCGCATTCCTGGTGCAGCCGTCATATTCAAACCAGCATCGTTCCTAGTAGAACAATTCAATTGTCGTTTTGCTCTTTGCAAGAGTGGCAGAGCCGCAATCCCATATTTCCTTGAAGCGCTCTCGCGGCAGGGTGTTCGACATCCAGAGCAGGGTTGGATGTCGCGCTCGCAGAACTCAATTCATGTAGCGATTCGCTCCCAGGTCAGATGCCTCATCCTGCGGACCGCCAACCTTGCTTCGAATCAGTGTGAAAACGTCCAGAACCGTGGCAATGCTGCGAATGTTCCCTGCAACACTCAACAGGCCATCTCCCATGCCGGGATGCCTGTCTGCCAGAGCTTCAATGTGCTCGCCAACATTTCTCAGCCGATCAATTTCCAGCAGAAGTTCCTCGAAGGTCGCTGCGATTAGCAATCCATCGGCCGTCGAGTTTATCGTGTCCCTTTGGGCTGTGTCTGACTCCGTGCAGGCATCACCCTGCAAGCGCAAATCTTCAATCAAGCGCAGGGTCGTTGCCTCGCCAAGAAAGCTAAGAAACAGCCCGAGCAACTGCGCAATCAGAATGATTCCGGCCTCGCCACCCTCGTCCGGGTCTGCCTGGGATTCAACTTCGTCCAGACCGCGCAAGCATCCATTCGCTGTAACCTGAACCGCGCTGAGCCGGGGTGATTGCGACTTGGCCAGAACCAAAGCACGGGATGCGAGCGCTTGAAAACCATCCACTCCCACGGGTGCGCTGAGCTGCCGGCGCAGCCTCTCGTAGACGCGCACAGATGCGGGCTGGGTTTGCAGCGAGGGCGCACTTGCATCGGCCACGCCAGCAACGAGGCTAAGGGCTAAATCACGCGGCTTGTTCGAAGGCAGCATCGGTTCCGTTCCTTGCTCTTACGATACGCTTCGCTTTTAGCGTGAAGCGCTTACCGCAATGATACTCTCAAGCCGGTAGCTGCGGCAGCGAGATCTCCGGCGTACTTCACCGGGCTCTATCGGTATCATCATGCAGGCGACAAGATGCAACAATATATCCCCAAAGATGAGCAAAATTACACAGAATCCCCCCGCCTTTAATGGAACCCTATGCTGAAGTTTGTGCGGGAGTGCGCAGCTGAACAGACT
>Ga0302278_10001840_pt1 | contig 25433 bp, 19 predicted proteins | sample III_Bog_N3_2_FD_194543 | JGI IMG/M metagenome (GOLD analysis project Ga0302278, IMG submission 194543) | Peat permafrost microbial communities from Stordalen Mire near Abisko, Sweden - III_Bog_N3_2 | ecosystem: Environmental > Terrestrial > Soil > Wetlands > Peat | place: Sweden: Abisko... | reverse complement strand
GAATTCTGGCGCAGCCCGCATCCAGAGCCAGTCACGGAGGGATCTTGCTTTTAGGCATCCTGCATGAATCCGCCCCCGGCGAAGCCCGCGTCGCGCTGCTGCCGGAAAGTCTAAAATCGTTGCTGGCTCAGGGAATCTCGGTCACCGTCGAATCCGGAGCAGGCAGGTCCGCGGGCGCATCCGATCAGAATTATGTGGAAGCCGGAGCAACTGTCACCGCCGATCGGGCTTCGATTCTTGCCACCGCCGATTTGCTCCCTTTGGTCAATGCTCCCGATCCAGCCGATCAGGGTCTGTTCAGGCCGGGTGCTGTCGTCATCGCCTTCCTCAAGCCGCTCGAAGCTCCACAGGCGCTCGCCACCGCCATTGCCCGGCCGGCAACACTCTTCAGCATGGAACTGGTGCCCCGCATCAGTCGCGCGCAATCCATGGACGCGCTCTCTTCCATGGCGACCATCGCCGGTTACAAGGCTGTCATCGCCGCCGCCGATCGCCTGCCCCGTCTTTTTCCCATGCTCATGACCGCCGCGGGAACCATTCCGCCGGCTCGCGTGTTCGTCATCGGCGCAGGCGTCGCGGGTCTGCAAGCCATCGCCACCGCGCGCCGCCTCGGGGCTGTCGTCGAAGCCTACGATGTCCGCGCCGCCGCTGGGGAACAGGTTCGCTCGCTGGGTGCAAAATTCCTCGACGTCGATCTTGGCGGCATCAGCACGGAAGGCGGCGGGGGCTATGCTGCCGAATTGTCTGAAGAAGCTCTCGACCGCGGCCGCGATCTCATTACCCGGACCGCCGCTCACTCGGACGTAATCATCACAACGGCGCAGGTGCCGGGCCGGCCGGCTCCCCGACTCATTCGCCGCGCCGCTATCGAGGCCATGCGGCCCGGCTCCGTACTTGTCGATCTTGCCGCGCCCGCCGGCGGTAACTGCGAGCTCACCAAGCCGGGAGTCGAGCAGACTCTCAACGGCGTCACCCTGCTCGCGCCGCTCAATCTGCCCGCGGAAGTTCCGGTGCACGCGAGCCAACTCTATGCGCGCAACATTCTCAACTTCCTCGCCCTCATTTTGAAGAAGGGTGAACTCACCATCGACCTGTCAGACGAGGTACTTGCCGGCGCTTGCGTAGCCCACAATGGAAATCCGGTAAATCCACGCGTAGCCAAGTTACTGGAAACAGCTACAGCCAACTAACTCACTAACTCGCTTTTTCACTCATTCACTGTTCCCTGTTCCCTGTTCACTGTTCACTGTTCACTGTCTTCACCGAGAGCCCATGAATCCCGCCGTCCTCATCGCTTCCGTTTACGTCTTCGCGCTGGCCGCGTTCCTCGGCTACCAGGTCATCAGCCGCGTGCCGCCGCTGCTGCACACGCCGCTCATGTCCGCGACCAACGCCATCTCCGGCATCTCGCTCATCGGCTCGCTGGTGCTGGCGGGTGCGGTGCATTATCCGCTGGGGGCGCACATCCTTGGCTTCGTCGCCGTCACCACGGCAACCATCAACGTGGTCGGCGGCTTCGGCATTACCGACCGCATGTTGAAGATGTTCGGCAAGCGCAAATCCGAATCAAAGGAGGCGGCCAAGTGAGTCTGACCTCCTACTTCATGGAAGCCACCTACCTGGTCGCTTCCATCCTCTTCATCCTCTCGCTCAGGATGATGTCGCACCCGGAAACCGCGCGCCGCGGCATGTTCCTGGCCGAGGGAGGCATGTTCGCCGCCATCGTGGGCACGCTGGTCGGCACGCATATCGTCACCTGGGTTTGGATCATTGCGGGCCTCACCCTCGGTTCCATCATCGGCGCATGGATGGCCATCAGCGTTCCCATGACCGCCATGCCCCAGCGAACCGCGCTCTCCCACGCATTCGGCGCGCTGGCCGCGGCCCTGGTCGGCATCGGCGAGTTCATCGTCCACGCAAATGAGATGGGCGCAGTCACCCGCGGCGCACTCGGCTTTGAGGTCATGCTCGGCGCGCTCACCACCACCGGCTCGCTGATTGCTGCCGGCAAACTGCAAGGCGTCATCGCCGGCAAACCGGTTCAGTTCCGAGGCCAGAACGCGATCAATCTCCTCATCGCCCTGGCTATGATCTCCAGCTTCATTCTCTTCTGGATTCACCCCGAGACCGTCGTCGCCTTTTACACCATGCTTGGCCTGGCCTTCGTCTTCGGCGTCATGCTGGTCATTCCCATCGGCTCCGCCGACATGCCCGTCGTCATGTCCCTGCTCAACTCCTATGCCGGCCTCGCCGCCGCTGCCACCGGCTTCGTTCTCGGCAACAATGTCCTCATCATCGCCGGCACGCTCGACGGCTTCTCCGGCTTCATTCTGTCTGTGCTCATGTGCAAGGCCATGAACCGCTCCATCACCAACGTACTGTTCGGCGGATTTGGTGCGGTCATCGCGGAGGCATCCCATACCAACGCCGGCGGAGTCATGCGTGAAATCTCTCTCGACGATGCAGCCATGCAACTGGCCTTCGCCAATCGCGTCGTGTTCGTGCCCGGCTACGGCTTGGCCACCGCGCAGGCCCAGCACGCCTGCCGCGAACTCGGGGAACTCCTTGAAGGCCGCGGCGTCACCGTCAAATATGCCATTCATCCCGTCGCCGGCCGCATGCCCGGCCACATGAACGTCCTGCTCGCCGAAGCCAACGTCCCCTATTCCTCGCTCTACGAGATGGAGCAGATCAATCCGGAATTCCCATCGACCGATGTAGCCGTCGTCATCGGCGCCAACGACGTGGTCAACCCCGACGCCCGCGACAATCCCAAGTCGCTGATCGCCGGTATGCCGATACTGGAAGTCGATCGCGCAAAGAGCGTGATCGTACTGAAGAGAGGACAGGGCCGTGGCTTCTCCGGCCTCGAGAATCCCCTGTTCTTCAAGCCCTGCACCACCATGCTCTATGGCGACGCCAAGTCCAGCCTGAGCCATCTGGCGCAGGCTGTGCAACACGTTTGAACGCGTTCTCGAAGACTGGAGTTCAACGAATGGAGACACGCCATCAAAACCGCATTGTCTGAAGTACAGGATCTGCTCGCATCGATCACTTCTGAGAACAATTGCCTGACGCCGACGCTGCTGTACAACGAAGGCTGGCTTGTGAAACTCGTGATCCGCGCCGCAGCCGGGGGCATTGACTGCCTCCCTTTCAGCTTTGAACCGCAGTCCCGGTGGTTTTCCGAGGCTCTATTGCACTCCGCCTTCCCCGGTAGCGAGGGGACTACACATGCGGACTGCGTGATTGGTCATTTCTCCTTTGGCCATCAAACCAAGGCTGGTACGCTTCTGGAACCGACATGTTCGCAACTCGTCGTATGCGAAGCCAAGATGTCGAGTGGACTTTCGAGTGGCACTTCCCGAGCCCGCGACTTCGACCAGGCGGCTCGATCCGTTGCTTCCATGGCAAAGGCTCTGAGCCGGTGCAAGCTGCCGGTGGATAGTTATCGGTCTCTAGGATTTTATGTGCTGGCGCCCGCATCGCAGATTCATCGGGGCGTCTTTTCAGAACACATGACGAAGGTGGGAATAAAGCGCAAGCTAACAGACAGGGCAGCGATGCATCGCGATGAGGCACATTACGAAGAGCTCGCTCAATGGCTGCAGGATTGGGCACTTCCATTAGTCGATAAAATGGATTTGGCGTGCTTCTCCTGGGAGGATGCGATCAAGAGAATCTCTGCCGCGGATGCGAGTTATGGAGCTTCCCTCGCAGAGTTTTATGCACTGTGCCTTCGTTATAACTAAATCCAATCCAGGTGAACGGCGCGGCGACCTCAAACCACAAAAAATGGGCGGCAAAGGTTTCCCCTTCGCCGCCGCCCGTCCCTGGGTTGTCTTGAAGTCGTTGCAGTTCTGCTAAAAACTTGATCCCGCCCACTCACCCGTTCCCGCCCCCAACTCACTGTCCACTGCCCACTGCTCACTGTTCACTGCTTACTGCAACAGCTTCGTCACTTCCTGCTGCACGCTGTTGGCCTGCGCTAAAGCTGCAATGCCGGTCTGGCTCAGAATCTCGTACTTCGACATATTCGAGGTCGCCGAGGCATAATCCGTGGCCTGCACCGCGTTTTGCGCCGAGACCACATTCTCCTGCTGCGTGCTCATCACCTGGCTGATCGAGTTCAGCGTGTTGATCTGCGCCCCGATATAACCATCCTGCGCCGCAATATCCGTAACCGCGGTGTTCAGATCGGTCAGCGCGGTCTCCGCATCTGCCTGGACCAGCAGGTCGGTGCCATTCAACGCCTGCCCTGCGCCATCTGAGTAGCTGGTCGTCGCTATCCCGCTGCCGGCCTTTTGATTCGAGACAAAAGTGGCCGCCCCACTCGCGGAGTTGCTCTGACCGGAAGTCGAATCGTAAACCCGGTTCGTTGTACCGTCGCTCAGCCCTGTGTTGTAGGCACTGGACGATGCATAGTTGAGCGTCGCGGTCGTCGCCGTGTCGAGGATCGTCGACGATGCGCCGCTGATCTGGCCCGCCGTGCCCGTATTGTTCGACGTCAACTGAATGTTTCCATAGCCATTGCCGCCGGTAACGGGAACCCAGAGCGCCGTAACTCCATAGGTCGCGGAATTCAGGTTGATTTGGGCAACCAGCGCATTCACCGTCTCACCCTGGGTCATCGGGATGGCCTGCGGGCTCCCGCTCCCCACGGTAAAGTTCAATGAACCGGACAAGGTATCGCTTGCGCTCGCGAACTCACCCAGCGTAACAATCGAATCCGTGCCCTGGGTCATGTCCTTCAGTGTGTTGGCGCCGCTTAGCCCGATGGCCGCGCCGGTATTCGTTGTTGTCGTCAACTGGATGCCAGTGGTGCTGGCCAGCGCCGTCACACCGAGCGTGGCGCTGTCGGCATTGATGGCACGCGCAAGGTCGGTGATTGTGTCGCCGTTGACGGCCAGCGTTGTGCTGCCGATTCCCGTGGCTGCTGGATTCGCGGAGTTATACGCACTTGTACCCATGGTGAACGTGGCGTTCCCAATCTTGATGCTGCCGGTGAGCACGTCGGATGTATTGACCGTACCAGTGGATGGGCCCAGCATGGCGGCTGTCGGTGTGCCAATTACCACTGCGTGACCGGCGGGATTCGCTGCCACATTGTTCTCTTGGAATGCATCCGACAGGGTCGAGGTAACGGTCAGCGCGTGGCCCGATGTCTCCGACTGCAGGTACATGCCGCCCGACGAGGAATCCGAACTGGCGGCGATCATGAACGCTGCGCCGCCGACTGCCGTGGTGACGCCGTTGATGGCGCTGATCAGACTGGCCATCGAATTGCCCTGTACAGTGGTCGTAGTTCCAATCGTCTGCGTTGCGCCGCCACCGCCCATGACAAACGTCTCCGCGGCGCCCGCGCCGTCCTGGATGACGATGCTGCCTTCCAGAATGTCTCCGCCGCCGATGGTCCCCGTGATAGCGGTTCCAGCAGTGTTGGTCAGGGCAACAAGTGCGGTGTTGTAGTCGGTGTCGTCGTCGGGATTGTAGACGCCCACCGTGGACGAAGTATTCATCAGGGTGTCGGCTCCCGGCGTGATGCTGTTCCCCAGCGTCCCGGAAGTAATCACCAGGCCCGAGGCGCCGTAGGTTGCCGTTGCGCCCGTGTCGCCATTGGCTACCAGCACCGTTTGAATCGCCGTCGCCAAAGTGGAAAGGTTGTTGCCGTGCACGGTGGTTGTGGTACCGACTGTCTGCGTTGCGCCGGCGCCGCCCATGATGAAAGTCTGCGCCGCGCCAGCGCCGTCCGTAATGACGATGCCACCGGTGGCTGTGTCGGCGCCTCCGTCCACCATGCCGATGGTATTGGTGGCCACGCCCACGGTTTCAGATCCATACGAACCTGCATTGGCCGCGATCCCAGGCGTATTGCCCGTCACGCTATTCAAGAGCACCGTCGAGTCCGAGGTCGTGGGAGCACTGAGCGTCGGAACCGCGGCTGCAACGCTACCAGAAGCTGTCACCGCCAGGGCGCCCCCGCCCGCAGTATCGGTCAGCGACAGGCTTTGCGTGCCATCGCCGTTCGTGATAACCGTTGCCGTCACAGGGCTGTTGTTGCTGTTCCAACCGTTGATCGCGCTTGCCACCTCTGCCAATGTGTTCAAGAGTGGACTGATCGCCACCGATCCAACGCTGGTGCCGCCCACGCTCACGTTGATCGTCTGGCCCTGGGTCAACAGCTCGCTGGCCGGAATCCCGCTGGGGTCCAATATGCCGCTGGTGCTCGACGATGAAGGATCGACGCCCGCCGAAACCAATCCGCCAGAGATCTCAATCCCGGTCTGGGATCCGCCGCCCGTTATCCCGGCCCCTGCCTGCGTTGCGAAGCTTGCCGTCAGCCCCAACCCCGAATTATTGATGGCGCCGATCAATCCAGTCACCGTATTCGGGAAATTTGTACCGGTTCCCACGGAAATTGAGGTACTGGCCGTGGACGATGAGCCTTCCGAACCCTTCACCAGATACTTCACAGCGATTGTCGTTGTTCCAGTCACCGAATTCAGCGTGTCGTTAACCGTCGCATTCACGGTGCTGCTGGAAAGGTTGAGGAACACATTGTTCTCGCCGCTGCTGTAAGACATGGCGCCCCCAGTGTCCCCCACACTCTGCTCCGACAAAGTGCGAATATTCAAATCGTCGATCGAGGAACCCGTCGTCGAGGAGTCTCCCGTATAAATCGCCGTGGTGTTGCCGGAGAATACGGCCTGCTGGTTATAGGTCGTCGTCGACCCAACATTGTTGACCTCAGCCAGGATCGACTGGTACTCCTGGTTCGCCGCCCCCTCCTGGGTGCTGTTCAGGGTGCCGTTCGACGCTTCCGTCGCCAGCGTAATCGCACGGTCCAGCAGGCTGGTTACCTGCGACAGCGCACCATCCGCCACATCCAGCAGCCCTACCCCTTCCGTGGCATTGGTCCCCGATTGCGTCAGGGCCGCTGAGTTGGCCGCCAGCCCGTTCACCAGTGAGAGACCGGCCGCGTCGTCCGCGCCGGAGTTGATCTTCGACCCCGATGAAAGCTGCTGCAACACCGTCTGCAAGCTGTTATTCGTGTTGTTCAGATTATTCTCTGCGTAGATCGCCGACAGATTGTTCAAGACACCGAGGGCCATGGGATTCGACTCCTTCTCCGATGCAGTCCTTCTCGCCCTTGCCCGCCGGAAACATCTCTGTCCGACAGACCCCGCAACTACCGGATGGGCTTTGTTGCATCCACTCACTTCATCGGACCCAGGCAAAATAACTTTAGTCACAATCTTCTGCAGCGTTCCAACGCAGACTGTCGCACTCCGCTTCAGAGCTGTCCTGTCCTGTGCACGGGCTGTACCGATCCGCGGCAAACGCTGTACAAATGCGCTGCAATCGGTGTTTGAATCCACTCCACGCGCCTGTCTCATTTCTCGACAGACACCAGGCCTGCCTGCCCGCCCATCTCCATTCCTGGGCACAAAAAAATCGGCGGCAAGAGGGTTGCCCCTTGCCGCCACCGGTCCGGACTGCGACCGCATTGCTCTCTGCATGAAACATCGGTCGTGCTATAGCATTTTAGGAATTGCTGTAGACCGAAAGCATGCACTCAAGTGGCTTTTTCCTCAAGAAAAAGTCACCTTGCGTTGCACTCGAAAGGGCCATACTAATTCCTAAAATGCTCGAAAACTCGGTTTACTGCGGAAGTCCGCCCGTGAACCCATCCGGACCGTCCACAAGGTTCTGCGGCCCATCCGGTGCTCCGGCGCCTGCCGGTGGAGGCCCTGGCCGCTGGAACTGCCCACCCGGCCCGGGACCTGTTCCGCGTCCCTGCCCGTGCGACCAGTTGTGGTGCTCCATCGCGTGACTGGCCCGGTCCGCCTGCATCTGCTTCCACTGGTCCGGAGTGAGCTTGCTGCGGATCGCCAGCAGGAAGCGGGCATTTGCCTTCTCCAGCTCGGCGCGCGCCTGCGCCACGGTGTCAATCTGCGCCAGAATCTGCGACTCGTTCGGCTGCTCCTCGCTCATCAGGGGTTCCAGGTTGAGCTCCGCCTTCTCCAGGCCTGCGCGCAGGTCGATCAGCGTCGTACGATGCTGAAGCAAGGTTGCGTCCATCCCCTTGCGCTGGTCGTCGGTCAGCTTCAGCTTGTCGATCATCTTCTGGTTATTCCACCAGTGCGGATGGTCGCCATTCACTCCCATCGCCCGCTCGAATGGCGGCTGGTGATCCCCAAATCCAGGTCTGGCCCCTCCGGTAACCGCCGGATCCTGCGCCATCGCTACCCCGGCCATCATGACGCCGGCGATTGCTGCACCCACCAGCCCCTTGAAAATCAGTCTTCCAGAATGCACTCTCATGGAAGTCTCCATCCCTCTACCCTCCGTTAATTCAACATATTGCTTGTGACGCATGTTTCGTCACTTCTGAACTTCATCCTCGGCCATCAGCTGAGCCAGGGGCTCCATGGCGCTTGGCGTTTCCCTCGACACATCGCTGTCCACTTTGGCAAGCAAATCCTCTTCGTCCTGGCGAGCCTTCTCGGCAGCCACCAGCCGTTGCTGCTCGGCGGCGCGCGCTTCAGCAGCAACCTTTGCCGCCTCCCGCCGCTGCTCACCCTCGTAAACCCCTCCACTGACACCAGCCGCCACCAGCGTGCACCCCAATGCCACACTCGCCGCCAGCCGCCAGCTCCTGTGCCGCACTCCAAGCACCACCGTGCGCGGCCGGCTGAACTCCGCCTCGCTCCAGGCATGGACGCTCAGCTTGAAGTTGGCCAGCGCCTGGCTCAGCGCCTCGTCCCCTGTCTCGCGGGAAGACCCACTGCCTAAAGCTTCTTGTTCAACTTGCCCAACTTGCCCAACCATTCCATTTCTCTTTCCCGTCCATTTATCCATCAAACTCATCGCTTGCCTCCCAGTTCCGCGCGCACCCTGGTAACTGCCCGCGAAAGGTGCGCCTTGACCGTTCCCTCGCTCAATCCGGTGGCCAGCGCAATCTCACTTAGCTCCTGCTCTTCCACGTAACGCAGCAGGAAAACCGTTCGCTGCCGCTCGCTCAACCCTTTCACCGACGCCCAAACCCGTTTCACCTGTTCCTTCGCCAGCAACTTCTGCTCCGCCGACCGTTCTCCGCTCGGCAGCCACTCGCTGGCCTCGTCCAGGTCCACTGAATTTGTCCGCGTCAGCCGCCAGAACTGCATCCGCCGGTTACGCCAGTGGTCCTTTTGCAGGTTGATTGCAATCCGCATCAACCATGTCATCGCGCTTGACTCGCCGCGAAAGCTGCCCCAGTTCCGGTGCGCCTTCAGGAAACACTCCTGGGTCAGCGTCTCCGCCAGGTCCACGTCGCGCGTGGATGCCAGCAGAAATCGGAAGATCTGCGGCCGGTGCCGCTCCACGACGCAGGTGAACTCCTGCGCGGCGATTTCAGTTGCCGTGCTCATGGTCATCGCTTCGAATGCGGTGCCTGATGCCATCACTCAAGTAGACGCCTCCCGTGGGCGCCAGTTTACATCCCCGAGTTAAATCGTTCTCCCAGGGACTACTTCCTGGCGGCAGGTGGTTCCGGCTCAATCGGCATTACCTTGCCATTCTCCGGGTCGAACTGGTGCTTCACCATCCACTCCTTGAACTTGGCGGCCGGCTCCTGCATCACATCGTCGTCATTCCAGAAAAACACCATCCCCGGCTGCATCGTCGCATGCAAAACGCAGGAGACATTGTTCCAGGGCCTGCCCGGCTCCGGCACCAGGATCTCCAGCGCCTTGTCCCGCTTCTTCCAGCGCGCGGGAAAGGTCTCGTATCCGCCCGACGGCCGCACTCCAGGCATGCAGCTATAGCTGAACTCGAAGGCCACGGGCATGCTGTTCTCAAACAAGTCCGCCTGCCCAATCCCATCCAGATAGTCCGGTGTTTCGCTAAAGCTCTTGGCCTCCCGGGCATGCCGCCCGTGCTCGGTATTGCGAAAAATCACCACGCGCAGCGGAAAGTCGTCGACATCCTTTGCAAACGCCTTCATCGCCGGAAGCAGACAAAACCCGAATAGCCCGAGAGCAACGAGGAAAGCGCGCCGCATCAACATCACCTGTCCAAACTTTGGGTTCATGGAATTACTTTCCATCCTACTGCCCGCCCATCCCCACCGCAAAGCAGGAAGGCCCCTTTCACTCCGTCAACGAATGTGCTGTGTCGCGGCTCCGTTGCGATTGCGACCGTCCGGCGTTGGGATACTTGCGGATTTGGTCTTGGACCTTTGTGGGGGTGTATCCATGCGTCCTGCTTTCTTTTACGTTCTGATCGCGTTGGCCGCGTGTCTTTTGCTGTCGACTTCGGCGATGGCCGGAACTCTGAATTCGGCTGATTACCCTTTGCGCGTGCATATCTTTCAGCACAACGGGCATTCGCATTACTACCATCACACAGAGTCTCTGGACGAAGTGGATGGGGAAGGGCGGGCCAATCTCTATGAGAATAGCCTCCCGCATGGATTCGACTTCGGCTACCGCTGCGGAGAGAGGCTGATGAATTCGGTGGGCTACGAGACGTATTTTGCTCGCTGGAAGAAGCCGGGCAAGACGCTGGAAATCCTGCTGCCGGTGATGGGTAAGCCAGGCGCGGCGGATGCCTGCGAGCTGAAGGTGGAGATGAAGAACATCGCCTATTACCGGCATGACGGAGCTGTGGAAGAGGAGCCTGAAGCGGCCTTTAAAGACTGGATGGATAAGCACAAGTACGACCCGGAAAAGGGCTTGATTGAACCGGTGCGGACAGCTGGCTCACCCGCTGGTGACGGAGCTGCCGGAGCAGGGTCGGCAGGAATCGGGCAAAGCACACCACAATAGAGGGATCGCGATCTCCAGGACCGCTCAAGCCAGGCTGGGGATGTTACACCCGCCATAGCCCAACCCGCTGCTATACTGATGCCGGCAAACGTTTTCTACCCTGCCACCACCTCGGGAGTTGTTGCACCATGCTGCTTGCCTCTCTCCGCGAACAGGTTCTCCAGGCCAACAAGGAAATCGCCCGGCGCGGCCTTGCGCCGCACACCTTTGGCAACGCCAGCGCCATCGATCGCGCGGGAATTGACGGTTCCGGCCGCCGGCCGTTGGTGGTCATCAAGCCAAGCGGCGTCGATTACGGCGCGCTGACTGCGGCGGACCTTGTGGTGACGGACCTCGACGGCAAGATTGTGGAAGGCAACTTGCGTCCCTCGAGCGACCTCGATACCCACACCCTCCTCTACCGCGAGTTCCCGGTCCTCGGCGGCATCGTTCATACCCACTCCGAATTCGCCACTTCCTGGGCGCAGGCCGGCCGGCCCATCCCCTGCCTCGGCACCACCCACGCCGACTATTTTCACGGTTCGGTGCCAATCACTGAAGCCTTAACCGCCGAGGAAGTCGCCGAAGCCTATGTCCGCAACACCGGCGTGGTCATCGTGCGCCGGTTCCGGCTGGAGAACCTCGACCCTGTCGCCGTACCGGGGGTTCTGGTTGCCGGCCATGCGCCCTTTGCCTGGGGAAAATCCGTCGCCGAGGCCGTCGAGCACGCCGACGTGCTGGAATACATCGCCCGCCTCGCCTTCCGCACAGTTCTGATCCGCCTTGGAAATGACCCGCTGGGAGCGTCCGATTCCGCACTCCCGGTGTACGTTTCCGAACACCACTACCTCCGCAAACACGGCCCCAAGGCAACCTACGGCCAGCTCTAAAGTGCGAAAAACGCACCCTTTAGTAACCAAGGTGTTGCCTCTTTGAGCAATAAATCTCATTGCCTCAAAGAGCTACCGAATTTCATAGACTCATCCCTTTCTCTGTATACCCCCTACTGTTTCCTGCATTAATTTAAACAATCCGTTCATTCCCGGTTGACATTTGACGGAACTTTGAGTCTCTATCTCGCGTATTCTCAGTTGGTTGCCGATGAGGGGTGCAACAACCCCCTGAATGCGCGCGCATGGCAATCAACGTGCAACAGCCTTGAATGAATCGCAATTGATTCGGAAGACGTAAGAGTGTCCCCCATGGAATCGAGCCTCTTCAACCGGTTGCAGGCGACCTTGCTGGCCGTAGCCACGGTCGGCCTGTTTCTGTTGGCGGTGTTGAATTTACAACAGGAGCGGCATTTCCAGCAGCCGGATGACGGCGTCTGGTGGCGCGAAGTCCCCGGCGGACTCGAAGCTGAAAAAGTTCTGCCTGGCATGCCCGGACAGTATGCCGGCATCCAGGTTCATGACCTGCTCACAGGGGCTGCGGTCCTTCCCGACACTCCTGCGCAGCGTGCCGAAGCAGGCGACCGCTCCGACCTCGAATCCACGGACACTCTCACCGGCGTCAACCCACTCTCCACCGCTCCCGCCAAGCGCGCCGGCATCCATCCCAAAGCCTATGTGCCCAAGGCCAACTACACACCCATTCAAAGCGTTCCAGAGTTGGAACGGATCAAGTACGAAACTGGCCCGTACGGCACGACAGGCTACGCAATTACCCGCGGCGGCATTGCCCTGGACACGGCGGTTCCCGTCATCCTCGTGCCGGCGGACAGAAGCCTGCAGCTTGGCCTGCGGGTGATCGGTGTCATTTACCTGGCCATTGGTATCTATGTTCTTTTCCGCCGCTGGACAGCGCCCCGAGCCACGCACTTCTACCTCTTCTGCCTGGCATCGTTCGCCCTGTACTCGCTGAAGTACACTGGGAAACTCAATACGCTGGACTGGGGAGTTTTTTGGTGCAATGTGCTGGCCGAGTCGCTGCAGCCTGCGCTGTTTCTGCATTTTGCCCTTAGCTTTCCTGAGGAGCGGCTCAAGAACATCCGCCGCCGCTGGCTGTTGCCGCTGGTCTACGCGCCGGGAGCAGGTCTCCTTGGCCTTTGGATCTGGGCCATTGATACGCGCCAGGCTACCGGCCTGCTGATGCACGCGCTGAACCGGACCGCGACCGGCTATGACGCATTCTTCTATGTGCTGGCAGCCGGCCTCTTCGTCCGCAGCTACAGCCTTGCGAATACGCCCTTGCAGCGCCAGCAGCTAAAGTGGCTCACGCGTGGCGCGCTCCTGGCCATCGTCCCGTACACGCTGTTTTATGCAATTCCGTTCCTCTTCGACGTGACCATCCCCGGGCTAATCCCCGGCAAGTTGTTCGACGCGGCCGCCCTTTGCCTGGTTTTTCTTCCCCTGACCTTCAGTTGGGCCATTGTGCGCTACCGGCTGATGGATACCGACCTGATTTTCAAGCGTGGCGTGGCATACACGTTGGCCACCGGTTTGATGCTGGGTGCCTCCTACGGCGCCATCGCGGTAATCGCCGTCCTGGCCCATAACGGCATGCCGGCAGCGGTGCGCGAATGGGGGTTGGGCATCACCATTGTGCTGCTGGCAGCCATTTTTGAGCCGCTGAAGAAGCGCATTCAGGGTTGGGTCGACCGGGCCTTTGACCGCCATCGCTACGACTACCGTAAGGCGCTGGTGGACTTCGGACGCGGTCTCAGCTCGGAAACCAATCTTGAAGCGCTGCTCGATTCCATCGTGGAGCGGCTGCCCCGCGCACTGCTGGTGGCCCGCGTGGCTGTCTTCCTGGCTCCGGAGTCCGCGCAGGATTCCGCAAGTTCCTCAGGCCTGCGCCTCGCCGCCTCGCACGGCCTGCCCGCCGAAGCTCGTACCACGCACAACCGTCTTGACCTGGAATTTCTCGATTTCGACCACGCCGCCGATCACTCCCACATTTTCCTTGAAAACGCACAGGCCGTCCTGCATCTACCCGCCGAGCAGCAGCGCACCGCCTCCCTGCTCGACCTGAACTACTATCTCCCCTGCCGTGTGCAGGATGGCGCAACCACGCGCACCATCGCCGTCATCGGCCTGGGCCGCACCATCGGCGGCGACTTCCTCTCCAGCGAAGACGTTGAGCTGCTTGAGTCGCTGGCCAGCTACATCGGCATCGCACTGCAGAATGCCAGCCTTTATGCCCGCCTGCAAAGCAAGATCAGCGAATTCGAGCGGCTCAAGGAGTTCAACGAGAACATCGTCGAATCCATCAATGTGGGCATCCTGGCGCTGGATCTCGACGGCCGCATCGAGAGCTGGAATGCGCAGATGGAAGCCATGTACGCGCTCAGCCGGGCAGAAGCCCTGGGTCAGGATCTTGGCTCCGTCTTTCCCGCCGCATTCATTGACGCGCTGGCTGGATTCGGGAATGAGCCCGGCGTGCATCACCTGTATAAATTCCGCCTGACCACACGCGCCGGCGAACAGCGCACCGCCAACATCGCCATCGCTCCCCTGCTCTCGCGCGATTTTGTTTCCGTGGGCCGCATCATCCTGGTCGACGACATTACCGAGCGGGTCTCGCTGGAGACTCAGCTTGCCCAGGCCGACAAGCTCAGTTCCATTGGGTTGCTTGCCGCCGGCGTGGCCCACGAGATCAACACGCCGCTGGCCGTTATCTCTTCCTATGCCCAGATGCTCTCCAAACAGATGAAGGGCGACCCGCGACTGGGGCCAGTGCTCGAAAAAATCACGCAGCAGAGCTTCCGCGCCGCTGAAATCGCCAATGGCCTGCTGAATTTCTCGCGCACCTCCACCACCGAATTCCGCGATACCAACCTCAACCAGGTCATTCTGGATACGCTTTCCCTGCTGGAGCATCAGTTCAAGACGGCGCAGATCCTGGTGGACCTGGACCTGGCCGACGAACTGCCCGCCATTCATGGCAACCCCGGAAAGCTGCAACAGGTCTTCCTGAACCTGCTGTTGAATGCCAAGGAAGCCATGCCCGGTGGCGGCCGCCTGCGCGTGACCACGCTCGTCAACGGCCATGTGGAAGCCGTAGTGAACGACTCCGGCTCCGGCATCGCTCCGGAGCATCTCAAACGCATTTACGATCCTTTCTTCACTACCAAAACCATGCCCAAACCCGGCGACCGCCGCGGCACCGGTCTTGGCCTCTCAGTCTCCTACGGAATCATTCAGGAGCATGCGGGCAAGATCCATGTCGAAAGCTCGGTCGGCGAGGGAACAACTTTTCATCTTGAGTTCCCTCTCTTAAGGAAATCAGTACATGCCTGAGGTCGAATTGCCTTTGAATCTGCCCGTTCAAGCATCTGGCGCCCCCACTGCCTTTACCAGCGCAGGCGGAGGCCCAAGCATTCTTGTCATCGACGACGAATCCGCGATCCGCGAGTCGCTCGAAGTGCTGCTCATGCTCGAGGGATACCAGGTGCGCATGGCCGTCGACGGCGAAGAGGGATTGCGCACTTTGGGGCAGGAAAACTTTGACCTGGTGCTGCTTGACCTGGCCCTTCCCGGCCAGAGTGGCCTGGAGCTGCTTCCGCAGATCAAAGACCGCCATCCCGAGCTGCCGGTCATCATGATCACCGCCTATGGCACCGTGGAAAATGTCGTCGACGCCATCCGCGCCGGCGCGGAAAACTTTGTTCAGAAGCCGTGGGATAACGAAAAACTGCTGGCGGATATCCGTTCCGCGGTAGCCCGCCACAAGGCTGAAGAAGAGAACCTGCAGCTCAAGCGCACCCTCAAGCAGCGCTACAACTTCGTCAATATCGTGGGCAAAAGCGAAATCATGCTGCGGGTGTTCGATCTCGTCGCGCAAGTCGCGCCCAGCCGGTCCACCGTGCTGATTCAGGGCGAAAGCGGAACGGGCAAGGAACTGATCGCCAAGGCCATTCACGCCAACTCGCCACGCCGCGACAAGCCCTTTGTCCCCATCAACACCGGCGCCATGCCCAGCGAACTGCTGGAGTCCACGCTCTTTGGCCACGTAAAAGGCGCGTTTACTTCAGCCGTGTCCGCGAAGAAGGGCCTGTTTGAGGTCGCCAACGGCGGCACGCTATTCCTGGATGAAATCGGCACCATGGGCATGGATACCCAGGCCAAGATTCTGCGCGTGCTGCAGGACCGCCGCTTCATGCACCTGGGCGGCATTTCGGAGATCCAGGTGGACGTGCGCATTATTGCCGCCACCAACATCGACCTGCGCCAGGCGGTTCGCGACGGCCAGTTCCGCGAGGACCTCTTCTACCGCCTCAACGTCATTTCGGTCGATTTGCCTCCGCTGCGCTCACGCCGTGAAGACATTCCGCTGCTGGTGAACCACTTCCTGGAGTTTTACGCCAAGGAAAACGACTTGCCACCGCGCAAGCTCTCCGCGGACGCGCTGCGCGCCCTGGTGGATTACGATTGGCCGGGCAACGTGCGCGAGCTTGAGAACTCCATCGAACGCGGCGTAGTGCTTTCGAACGGTCCCGTGATCGGCTCCGACCTTCTCCCCGGCCACATTACCGGCCGCAGCTTTCAGGACGCGCTCCTCGAGCACAATCCCAATGCATCGCTCTTCGACATTCTCGAAGACATTGAGCGTCGCATCATCGTTGAAAAGCTGGATCGCTGCAACGGCAACCAGACCGACGCCGCCGAGCAGTTCCACATCCCGCTTTCCACGCTCAACCAGAAGATCAAGCGCCTGAATATCGAAATCCGCAAAAAGGGCCGCGAGTAACGAGCTGCGGGGAAACTCGTCCGGGCGGTAGGCCGGGGATTTATCCCCGGCATAAAGTCAATCAAATCAATGTGGGCTTCAGCTCCTGCGGTATGCTCTTCAAGCTCATCGCCAGAAACACTGCCTTTTTTCGCAGCCTCTTTAGCCCCTGCCACGCTTGATCAAGCGAATCTGATCCGGCATCAGAGGTTTTTCCGCAGCCTTCGAGATTAGCCGCCCAATGCGTCCGATTACGAACACTCGATCCCAGTAGCGAACAGACTCCTAATTGTTGGCCATCGTAACCCTTTTATTTTGATGGTTTTCAAGTCACCGACATTGGTTCCCGGCATGCAACACTCTCCTATGACGACTTTGAATCGATGTGGAGGCTAAATGCTGGCCGACTTCAAATACGCATTGCGGCAACTATGGAAGTCGCCGGGATTCTCACTAACCGCCATCCTGACGCTGGCATTGGGGATTGGCGCCAATACGGCCATTTTTACGCTGGTCGACTCCATCATGCTGCGGCCGCTGCCGTTTCCCCAACAGGAGCGGCTGATGCGAATCGGCTATGGGGATGAAGATCCCAACGCAGCCTATTTCCCGAAGGGTTGGCTTCGTGCCATCAATGACAAATCCACCTCCTTTGCCGCCATCAGTGGCTTCGGGCCAGACTCCGAATCGAATGTAGGCGACGGAGGTTCTTCGAGTCGCGTCTTTGGCGCAGAGGTGATGACGAACGCCTTCGGCGCGTTGGATTTGACTCCTGCGGCGGGACGCTTTTTTTCGCCTGAGAATGCAGCGGCAGCGAATGAGCCGGTTGTAGTTCTGAGTTATGGCTACTGGCGCGAGCATTTCGCGGCCAACCCCGATGCCATTGGGCAGACGCTGCGCATCGACGGCGTATCGCGCCGCGTGATCGGCGTTATGCCGGCAGGCGTGCGGTTTCCGTATGAAGATACGCAGTTTTTGACGCCCGTGACATTCAAGGGTGGCGACGCGCTGGCCCCCTGGCAGCAGTTCGATCTGCGCGCCTTTGGCAGGCTGAAAGCGGACGCGACCCCTGCGAAATCCCAGGCCGAACTGCGCCAGATGCAGAAGCTCCTTTTGCCCTTGTTTCCATGGCAGATGCCTGAGACCTGGCCGCAGAACCAATCCGTCGTGCCGCTGCTGGAGTCAGAGGTGGGCGCGATGGGACCGCGGCTCATGCTGCTTTTCGGGGCCGTAGGGTTGATTCTGTTGATTGCCTGCGCGAACGTCGCGAATCTGATGCTGGCGCGCGCCTCTGGACGGGAACGGGAGATTGCCATTCGCGGTGCCTTGGGCGCTTCGGCGAAGCGTCTGATTCGGCAACTGCTATCGGAAAGCATTGTCCTGGGTGCGCTGGCCGGTGCCTTGGGTTTGATCGTCGCAGCGGTCAGTCTGCAGACGCTGGTAACGCTGTTACCCGCTGACACACCCAGAATGAACGACATATCGCTGCACTGGCCGGTGTTCTTATTCGCTGCCGCCGCATCCGTGGTGACCGGCCTTTTGTTCGGGCTGATTCCGGCACTCAAAATGGCGTCGCCCAATTTGCGCGACGCGCTGCACTCCGGCAGCCGCAGCGTGGCGGGCAAAGCCGGCCAGTTTCGCGTATCCATAATCCTGGTCATCGGTCAGATCGCGCTATCCGTGGTGGTGATCACAGTCGCCGGACTAATGCTGCACAGCCTGTGGAGTCTTAACCAGGTCAACCCGGGCTTTCAGACCGATCGGATTGTGACGGCGGAGGTTTCACTGGACGCCAACGCATGCAGCATGCAGGGGCGATGCCAGGCATTCTTTCAGACACTCATTGAACATGCGCGAGGGATCGCCGGCGCGGAAGATGTTGCGCTGACGGATTCGCTCCCCCTCAAGGCTCCAATGGGCGACTACGTCTACGACGCGCAGGATCATCCCCGCAATGCGCGGCAGGAAGCTTTGCGAGCCACGGCGAGGATCGTGTCGCCAGGGTACATTTCCGCACTGGGAATCCAGACGGTGCGCGGGCGTCTGCTGGAACAGCAGGATACTTCGGGAGCGAGCCCCGCAGCGGTCATCAGCCAGAGTATGGCGAGCCGGCTTTGGCCAAATCAGGATCCGTTGGGCAAGCACATTTTGAACGTGAGCGACGAGGCGCAGCCAGCCGTATGGAACCACGAAAAGGCCGCCACCATTGTCGGTGTTGTCGGCAATACACACGAGGGCAGCTTGGCAGCTGACTTCGGGGACGAAGTCTACCTGCCCACGACGCCGGCGCACGAACGGCCGACCATGTATGTGCTACTTAGGACGCGGACAAGTACCGCTGCCGCGGTGGATGGATTGCGCCAGGCGGTGGCAGAGATTGACTCCCAGGCGCCGGTAACGCGGGTCCGGACTCTGAACCAAGTCGTCGCCACGTCGGAGTCGGCGTCGCGTTCCCTTTCGTTCATGCTTCTGGCGTTCGGTGGGCTGGCCGTCGTCATCGGCGGCATCGGCGTCTACAGTCTCATTGCCTACATCGTGAGCTGGCGTACGCGGGAGTTCGGGATCAGGATGGCCCTGGGCGCGCAACGGTGGCAGATCGTGCAGGGAGTAGTCCGCCAGAGCCTGCTGCTGGCTCTGGCGGGATCTCTCGCCGGGTTGATTGCGGCGTTTTTTGTGGGCCAGATCATGCACAGCTTCCTCTTTGGCGTGAAGCCGCTTGATCCTGTGACGTTTGGCGCGGTGGCACTGCTGATGACCTTGCTGGCTTTGGCAGCAGCCTGGGTTCCGGCGCTGCGAGCTGCCAGCGTGGATCCGATGAAGACATTGCGGATGGAGTAGACCTTGCGGTTGTCCTGTCCGTGAACCTCAAAACAAAACAGAGACAGTCATTCTTGTATCTGAATAAAAACGCTGTCATCCTGAGCAAACGGGGCCCCGAACGCTTTTCAGTTCGGGGGCCCCGCAGACAGGTCTTCGTCTGCGGGGTGGAGTTCGGGGGTGGTGAGTCGAAGAATCTGCTTCTGTTCTTTCGGGCTCTACAAACATTTTTGAAGATATGACAACCCGACTGGAAACAAACTAACTCCCTCCGCTTCTGATGCTTCGGTTCCACAACATTCTCGGTTACTTTGTTCGAGCTTTAGCTATTCCTCATAAAAATCCACGCGAATTCAAAAATTAATGCAGTTGGCGCCATCCGAAGCAACTTCTCAATTCCTTTTGCATCTGTTGGAGAGTACGTCAATGTCCAACCGAATCAACTCACGGAATCGACCTTGACACAGCAGGAAAACGGGCGCACGATCTTACTAATTTGGGCCTCCCGGCTAGCGAATTTCCCAATGACGCATTCCGCATTGCGAATCCAACCGCCAGTAACGGAATCCTTTCCCTGACTCCCTGGATCAAAGTCGTCCGGCGTTGAAGAGCAGGTAGCCTATGGTTGTAAAGACCCACTCCAAAAGTCGCGGAGTTACCGGGCTTCACGTTGGTGAGACCAACGTGCGGCGCTACTTCCAGAAACATGTTCCTACCATCGAACTGCAACTCGATCACCTCAATATTCAATGCGGACTGAATCCAGACTTCTGGCAGGGGCAGCCGGAAATTTTCGATCCCAGGCTGTGCGCCTGGCTTGAGTCCAAACACTTGCATTCCAAACCTAACCGCGCGCCGGTGCCACTCGCAATGATCCCCGCCGGCCGTAACTCCTTCCGTCTCCAGCCTGTCGCTCTCCATGAGCGCAGCAAGACCCTCGACAAAGCCAACTGATCTCGATGCTCCCGGACCTCGTATTCCCTCCGTCCGGGAGTGTCCCGCTGCCCTCCACTCTCCCGCTTTTAATTCCCCTCGCTTAGTGCGGTTTCGATTCACATCCTGCCATTTGAAGGTCATGCGAGGTGGCATTTTCTTGGGAAAAATGCCACTTGGCCTCAAACGCTCCGTTAAGAGCAGAATCGAAACCGCTGTAGCCCGCTCCGTTTTCCTCTTCAGCGCACAAGCTCTCCCCATTCCACTTCGATCCAACCCCTCCGGCATTCGCTACCTTCGAGCGGTGACGTTATGCTTTCGGTTCAAAAACCTGAAAACTGTGCCATTTTGAGCAGTTTGCCCGGGCGTTTCCGGGTGAAAATACTGCCACTCGGAGATCCCTCCCCCAATCCCCAATGACTTGGCGGTCTCCGGCACGGTAACCCTCAACTCGGGCAAGACTCTCTTTCAGTTCAGCGGGAAACGTAACAACCAGGCGCGCATTCATCCCGAATCGGGCATTTCCCAACACGGGTATCGGCGTGGAAAATCAGATCGAGAAATCGGCTGCCCGTCCACGATCCTAGCGCGTGTTGTCACTAAACTCGCCTCATCCCCATTGGCTAGAAAGGATGTAAATGGTTGTCAAGACGCAAAGAAAGGCCAGGGGCGTAACCGGGCTTCATGTGGGCGCGGGCAACGTGCAGCGCCATTTTCCCCGGCATGCCTCCGAGATCGAATTGCATCTTGACCATCTGCAGATCCAGTGCGCGCTGCCTCCCGAATTTTGGAACGGCCACCCGGAAATCCACGATCCCCGTCTTTGCGCGTGGCTCGAATCCAAACACCTGCACGCTCGGCTCGACGACAGGTCAATCCCCTTGGCCATGATCCCCGCCGGAGAGAACGCCTTCCGCCTCCAGCCAGTCTCCCTCAATTCCCGCCCCAGGGTCCCCACGCACAATGGGGTCCCCCGCGACAGGTCTTCGTCGCTGGGGTGAAGGGACAGGTCTTCCTCTATGGGGTGGAAATCGATCCATGCGCAGCGCCGACTTCCACCAACCGCTCCCCGCCCTTCGCCAAATATTGACAGATCGATCCTCAATGTCCCATCTATGATCAAGGACTCAGAGGACACCGTTGCCCATGACAAACGACATCTCCCTTCCGCACCCCCCGCGGAAACAGCACAGGAGCGACCTGGTGCGCCCCATGTATGCCCGCCAGTCGCTGCTCGGCCCCACCCCCCGCCACTCCATTCCCGAGGAAGGCATGGCGCCCTCCACCGCCTACCACCTCATCCACGACGAACTCATCCTCGACGGCAGCTCCCGCTTCAACCTCGCCACCTTCTGCAGCACGTGGATGGAACCGGAAGCAACCAGGCTCATGACGGAAACGTTCGACAAGAACATGATCGACAAGGACGAGTATCCGCAGACCGCCGAACTGGAGATGCGCTGCATCCACATGCTGGCCGAGCTTTGGCACGCCCCCTCCCCTGAAACCACTATCGGAACATCGACCATCGGCTCCAGCGAAGCCTGCATGCTCGGCGGCCTGGCCCTCAAATGGCGCTGGCGTCAAAAGATGAAAGCCAAGGGCAAACCCGATGATCTGACCAGCGTCGTCCGTCCCAACCTCGTCATGGGCACCAACACCCAGGTCTGCTGGCACAAGTTCACGCGCTATTGGGACGTGGAACAGCGCGATGTGCCCCTCGAAGGAACCGAATGCGTCACAAACCCGGAACGCGCCGCGGCCGCCTGCGATGAAAACACCATCGGCGTCGTCTGCGTCCTCGGCAGCACTTTCACCGGCGATTACGAAAACGTGCTTGCTCTCTCTGCAGCCCTCGACCGTCTGCAGGAAGCCACCGGCCTCGACATTCCCATCCATGTCGATGGCGCCAGCGGCGGCTTCGTCGCGCCCTTTATCCAGCCCGATCTGCTGTGGGATTTTCAGCTTCCCCGTGTCAAATCCATCAACACCTCCGGCCACAAATATGGCCTCGTCTATCCCGGCGTCGGCTGGATCGTCTGGCGCGAGGCCGCCGACCTACCCTCAGAGCTCGTCTTTAACGTGGATTATCTCGGCGGCTCCATGCCCACCCTGGCTATCAACTTCTCCCGCCCCGCCAGCCAGATCGTCGCGCAGTATTACAACCTCATCCGTCTCGGCAAATCCGGTTACCGCGCCATTCACGAGGCCTGTCAGGAGGTCGCCGTCGAACTTGCCCACGAAATCGGGGCGCTCGGACCATTCAAAATGCTCTCCACCGGCCTCGATCTCCCCGTCATCGCCTGGACGCTCAAGGACCCCGCCACCACCTGGTCGCTCTACGATCTGTCTGACCGCCTCCGCGACCGCGGCTGGCAAGTGCCCACCTACCGCATGCCCGCCAACCGCGAGGAGATGGCCATCCAGCGCGTCGTCGTCCGCAACGGATTCACCCACGACCTCGCCGGCATGTTAGTTCGTGACATCCGCCGCCATCTGGCCTGGTTCGAAACCCAACCCGGCATGAAGGCCACCGGCGACGCCCCCGGCTTCCACCACTAAACAGTGGGCAGTGAACAGTGGACAGTCCGAACCTCGCGGATCGGCTGTCAACGAAAACACAAAGGCTGTGCCCTATTCATCGCGCTTCTTGCGATGAGTGGGATCGGGTCTGTTCACTGTTCACTGTCCACTGTAATCTTGAATCCATGTCCCTGATCGACCTCCAACACACCATCGAGCGCCACTTCGCCGCCGGCCCTGCCGCCATAGGCGACACAGACGCCATGACCGCCTTCCTCTGCCTCCGCACCGCCCTCGAGTCCGGCGAAATCCGTTCCGCCTCGCCCGACCCGACCGCCCCCACCGGCTGGCGCGTCAATCCCTGGGTCAAGCAAGGCATCCTCCTCGGCTTCCGTCTCGGCGTCCTCCGCGACTATCCCGCCGGCGAACTCTCCTTCGTCGACAAGGACACCTACCCCGTCCGCCACTTCGCCGCCACTGACGCGGTCCGCATCGTCCCCGGCGGCTCCTCCATCCGAGCCGGCGCATACGTCGCCCGCACCGTCGTCTGCATGCCGCCCATGTACATCAACGCCGGCGCCTGGGTCGACGAAGGCACCATGGTTGACTCCCACGCCCTCGTCGGTTCCTGCGCTCAGATCGGCAAGCGCGTCCACCTCAGCGCAGCGGCTCAAATCGGGGGTGTCCTCGAGCCGATCAACGCCAGCCCCGTCGTCATTGAAGACGACGTCCTCGTCGGCGGCAACACCGGCGTCTTTGAAGGAACCATCGTCCGCAAGCGCGCCGTCCTCGCCCCCGGAACCATCCTCACCCGCGGCACGCCCGTCTTCGATCTCGTCCACGGCACTATCCTCCGCGCCACAGACGAGCAGCCCCTCATCATCCCGGAAGATGCGGTCGTAGTCCCCGGCTCCCGCGCCGTGACCAAAGGCAAAGCCCATCCCAACGCCGACGCCTGGGGCCTCTCGCTCTACGCCCCCATCATCGTCAAATACCGCGACGAAAAAACCAATCTCAGCACCACCCTGGAAGATTTGCTACGCTGACGACTGTAATTCTTTGCCGCCTCACAGGAGATACCGCGAATGCCGTTGATGACCTGGACCGACGAGATGAGTCTTGGTATCAAAACACTCGACGACGATCACAAAAGATTGGTCGAACTGCTGAACGAACTCCATCGCAGAGTGCTGTCCGGCAAATCCGGGGCAGCGATTGAAGACGCGATCGAGCAAATGATCCACTACACCAGGTACCATTTCAAACGGGAAGAGCAACTCTTTAGCGGGACCGGATTTCCTGACGCTGACGAACACAAGCGCGAACACGAGATGCTGATCAGGCGTGCGCTGAGTCTTCAGGCGCGATTCAAGAGTGGGCAGTCTGGTGAGCTCTCGCTTGAAACCATGGGCTTTCTGCAACGCTGGTTAAGCGATCACATTATGGGCTCGGACCGGGATTACATCCCGTATCTCAAAGGCAAAGGAATAAACTGAGGCCATCCGCACATTGGCCGGAAGACGCCTTTTCGGCGATGACTTGTTACTCTATTCCCATGACCTTTCGCACCCTGAAAGTCATCCCCATTCTGCGCATCTTCTCCGTCGAGAAAGCCCGCGAGTTCTACCTCGACTACGCCGGCTTTCATCTCGACTGGGAGCACCGCTTCGCCCCCACCGCCCCGCTCTATATGCAGGTCTCCCGCGACGGCCTCGTCCTACACCTCTCTGAGCACTACGGCGATGGCAGCCCCGGCACCCGTTTTCAGGTCGACTTCGAAGGCGTCCGCGAACTTCACGCCGAGCTCAGCGCCAAGAACTACCCCTACTGGCGCCCCGGCGTCACCCAAACCTTCTGGGGAACCGATCAGCTCAACCTCCTCGACCCCTTCGGCAACAGAATCAACCTCTGCGCACCAAGACCGGAAACCTCGGCCGGTTGACGCCTAAAAGCCTTTCCAGGAAGGTCGGCTCCGTTGCAGAGAATTATGTACCACCGGCGCATAATGAGATTGGTGTCGAGCATCGATAGACTTGTTAGCGAGGTTGGAAAACTGCCACAGAAGGCGCAAGAACGAAGCTGCCGTCGAAAAATACGGCATAACTCGTTTAAAATCTATATTCTGCAAGTAACTCCTTTGAAATCAAATGCTTGTAGCGCAGACCGCGCCATAAGTCGATGATAACAAGTAAGTTATTTACAGAATATGGGGGGTGGGGTTGAAAGCAGAAGAGTCGCAATCGGTCCGCTTCGGCATCCTCGGACCCGGTCGCGCCGCAGCCCGCTTCGCCCAGGGCCTCGCCGCCGTCCCCAACGCCTCGCTTCAATCCGTCTGGGGCCGCAATCCCGACAAGACCCAATCCTTCGCCCAGAAATTCAACGTCCCCCACACCTCCGCCACATTACCCGAGTTCCTCGCCACAAACATCGACGCCATCTACGTCGCCACCCACCCTGACACCCACGCCGATCTCTGCATCCAGGCATTAGCCGCCGGCAAGCACGTTCTCTGCGAGAAGCCTTCCGCACTCAACGCCGCCCAGCTCGAACAGGTCCTTGCCGCCGCTCGCGGTCACAACCGCCTCTTCATGGAAGCCATGAAGCCGCCGTTCTTTCCCCTCTACGAGCGCCTCCGCCAACATCTCGAAGCAGACCCTATTGGCCCCGTCGGCTTCGTGCGCGCCGGCCATTGCGACTCTACCT
>Ga0302278_10001839_pt1 | contig 25439 bp, 15 predicted proteins | sample III_Bog_N3_2_FD_194543 | JGI IMG/M metagenome (GOLD analysis project Ga0302278, IMG submission 194543) | Peat permafrost microbial communities from Stordalen Mire near Abisko, Sweden - III_Bog_N3_2 | ecosystem: Environmental > Terrestrial > Soil > Wetlands > Peat | place: Sweden: Abisko... | reverse complement strand
GCCATTCGGCGTCAATCATGTCGAAAACTGGGGTGAAGTTCGATCTGTCAGTAATACGCCGGCACCGACGGCAGTTGAAAATGTGCCGCTCGCAAAAGCTTATGCGATGCTCGCGCAGATGACGCCGCTCATTTTGGACGCCCAAACCAAAGGGACAATTGGTGCAGCCTGGCTCAACACCCAACAATCGACGAACGACATTTCAGTGGGAAATTATGTTGTGCATGTTGATCTTCTGCGCAATCGGCGTAGCGGTGCGCTGGCGGCGTCTCTTGGTTTTGCCATCGTCATTTCCACCGGCTCGGACGAATATTTTATCTCCGGTCGCAATGTTCAAGTCTCCTTCTCGCCGAACACGCCGGGGCCGGAGATTGCCGGCATTGCGGACGCGGAAACTGGCAGGTTTGTGAAAGGCGAATGGATTCCTGGACGCAAGATGAATGGCGACGACATCCTGCTGGACTACAATCAGGCGGAAGCGGCGGCAAACAACCAGTCGGGCAGCGGCTTGATGTTCGGTGCTGACGGCCCCACCGTTCAACGGGTCAAACTCTATCGGTATCAGTAAGCAAACCTTTGGTGCTGCCGAACATGTTGTAAAAAATAATTTCGACAATGTAAAAAGATCCGTTTCCAACAATAAATAAACCAGTTATATGAAACAGACCAAAATGAAAGTAAAAAAACAACTCGCTCTCGCCGCCATCTGGCTTCAGATTTGCGCGTCCGCCGTGGCTGCAACTTACACGCCGCCGGCCTCGCCGCGCGCGGATTACAACTTCAATCCCGGCTGGAAGTTTATTTATGGCGACCAGACCAACGCCGCGCAGCCGGACTTCGACGATTCGGCATGGACCAGCGTCAGCCTGCCACACACCTGGAACGACACGGACAGCTACCGCGCGTATATCAGGCATGGCGGCGGCGACCAGACTGAAAAGCGGGGCATCGGCTGGTATCGCAAACATTTCAAGCTGCCCGCGAGCGCCGACGGCCAGAAAGTTTTCCTCGAATTCGACGGTATGAGGCAGGCGGGACATTTCTTCCTGAACGGCCAGCCTATCGGCATTTATGAGAACGGCGTCACGGCGGTCGGGCTGGACATCACGAAGTTCGCCAAGTTCGGCGGTCAGGACAACGTCCTCGCCGTGCAGGTGGACAACCGGTCGAACTACAAAGAGGAAGCCACGGGCACGACTTTCGAGTGGAATGTGAATGACTTCAACCCCAATTTCGGCGGGTTGAACCGCGACGCCAAGCTCATCGTGACCGGCACGGTTTATCAGACACTGCCGCTTTACGAAAATCTTCATACTTCGGGCGTCTACATCTACCCGGACAATTTTGACATCAAAAATAAAACCGCCGACATCCATGTCGAGGCCGAGGTGAAAAATGAGACAAGCGATTATGCCTCCATCACCCTTTCCGCAGTCGTGGTGGACGCCGATGGCAACGTGTGCGCGAAATTGGACGGCAACACCTCCGACCTTGTCAGCGGCCAGAGCGAAGTGTTCACCGCCGAAGGCTCGCTCGCGAACGCACGCCTTTGGGACGTGAACAGCCCGAATCTTTACGACGTATATTCCATTTTGACCGTGGACGGCAAGGTGGTTGACGTTTGCAAAACGCAGACGGGTTTTCGCAAGGCGGAGTTCAAAGGCGGTGCGGGCACCGGCGGTGTGTGGCTCAACGATCATTTCGTTTGGCTGACCGGATATTCTCAGCGCTCGGCGGATGACTGGCCGGGTCTGGGCGGCGCGTATCCTGACTGGATGCACGACTTCACCATCGGGCTCGTGCGCGCCAGCAACGGCAATTACATACGCTGGATGCACGTCTCGCCCCAGCGTGCCGACGTGGAGGCATGCGACAAATACGGCGTTGGCATCGTCTGCCCGGCGGGCGACAAGGAACGGGACGCCACCGGACGGCAATGGGATCAGCGCGCCGAAGTCATGCGCGACTCAATGATTTATTTCCGCAACAACCCGAGCATCCTGTTTTGGGAGGTCGGCAACACCGGAGTGACGCCCGATCAAATGCTGCAAATTGTCGCCTTGCGCAAGCAATGGGATCCAAATGGCGGACGCGTTGTGGGCACGCGGGATGGCGGCGGCTTTGACGCCCAACTCACGGCCGTGTCCGAGTTTTACGGTGTGATGATCGGACAGGACAGACAGACAGACCAGACTACCCAGCCGGGACAAATGTTTCGCGGCTACAGCGTGGATCGCCGCGACAAAGCGCCGTTGATCGAGACGGAGGATTTCCGCGACGAGGCCGCGCGCGGCATCTGGGACGATTTTTCGCCGCCACACTTCGGCTTCAAACCTAAGGGTGGACCCGTCTCGCGCGATCCCGGGCCGGGCCAAGACTCTTATCATTGGAACTCCGAGACTTTTGCCCTGGCTGGCCTGACGCGTTATACCAGCTATGTGCGCAACGAAATTAGCAACCCCGATCCCGCGCATTCGAAGTGGGCCGCGTATGCTTCAATTTATTTTACGGATTCCGATGCCGATGGCCGTCAGGACGGCAGCGAAGTCCTCCGTGTGAGCGGCAAGATGGACGGCGTGCGCCTGCCCAAGGAATTATATTTTGTCTCGCGCGTCATGCAGAGCGTCAAGCCGGACATCCACATCATCGGCCACTGGACTTATCCGGCGAACACGGTGAAGACCGTCTATGTCGCCGCGAGTCATTGCGACCAGGTTGAATTGTTCCTGAACGGAAAATCCCTAGGCGTAGCGAAACAGCCGTGTGATTTTGTGGACACATTCAACGGCGGAAACCGAAACATGGGCGACACCGGCTACGCCTACGCGTTTCCGAAAGTTGCCTTCGCGCCCGGCACATTGAAAGCTGTCGCGACCAAGGGCGGCAAAGTCGTCGCGCAAGAAGAACTCAGGACCGCCGGCGCGCCGAAGGCGCTCAAACTGACCGTCCACACCGGTCCGGATGGTTTGCAGGCGGACGGCTCCGACGTGGTGCTGGTGGACTTTGAAGTCGTGGACGCCGACGGCAACCGCTGCCCGACCGACGAGGCGCGCGTGGATTTCCAAGTCACCGGCCCGGCCAACTGGCGCGGCGGCTTTTGCAGCGACAAGCTAAACACGACCAACAACAAATTCCTCGACACCGAATGCGGCATCAACCGCGTCGCCATCCGCTCCACGCTCACGCCCGGCACCATCACATTGACCGCGACGCGCGACGGACTCACGCCAGCGACGGTTCAAATTGAATCCAAGCCGGTTGACATCAAAGACGGCCTGGCGGTGGCGCGTTGAGCGACGAGTTTGTCAAAGCGATTGCGCCGTCAGGGAAAAAAACCTTGACGGCGTCCGTTCTGAATTGGCCGGATATTTTGCATTCCATCAAAATCTCCGGCCCACTTGATTATTAAATGAAAATGAAAATTATCTCCATCATCATCGCCATGGTCTGGCTGCAAATCTCTGCGTCCGCTGCCGATGCAAAATTCACGCCGCCCGACTCGCCGCGCGCGACCTACAATTTCAATCCCGGCTGGAAATTCATCCGCGAGGATGTGACGAATGCGGAACAAGTTTCGTTTGACGACTCGAAGTGGTCGGACGTGAGCCTGCCGCACACATGGAACGACGTGGACAGCTACCGCGCGCTCATCAGCCACCCGGGCGGCGACCAGACCATCTATCTGGGCATCGGCTGGTATCGGAAGCATTTCAAACTGCCCGCGAACGCCGAGGGCCGGAAAATTTTCATCGAGTTCGAGGGTCTCCGGCAGGCCGCGCATTTTTTTCTGAACGGCAAGCCCGTCGGCATTTACGAAAATGGCATCACCGCCTGTGGCCTCGACCTCACCGCGCTGGTGAAGTTCGGCGGGCAGGACAATGTGCTCGCGGTGAAAGTGGACAACCGCCCGGACTACAAGGAAGAAGCCACCGGCACCGAGTTCGAATGGAAGTTCAGCAACAGCAATCCGAATTTCGGCGGCCTTACCCGCAATGCGTGGCTGCACGTCATGGGCAAGGTCTATCAAACATTGCCGCTCTACGAAAATTTGAAAACCACCGGCGTTTATGTGTTCGGAAAAAATTACGACATTCCCGGCAAATCCACCGAGGTCAACGTCGAGTCGCAGGTGCGCAATGAATCGGCCGGCGACGCGACCGCGAGTCTTTCCGAAATCGTCGTGGACGCCGACGGAATCGTGCGCGCGAAATTCCTTGGCGCCATGCAGAACCTTGCCAGCGGCCAGACCGCGACACTCACAGCGAATGGCCCGCTTACCGACGCGCATTTTTGGGACGTGAACGATCCCTACCTTTACGACGTTTATTCCATCCTCACGGTGAACGGCAAGGTCGCCGACGTTTGCAAAATTCACACCGGCTTCCGCAAGGCCGAGTTCAAGGGCGGCACGGGAACTGGCGGCGTTTATCTCAACGATAAATTCGTCTGGCTCACCGGCTACTCGCAACGCGCCGCCGACGACTGGCCCGGCCTCGGTTCGGCGTATCCCGACTGGATGCACGATTTCACCGCAGCGCTGCTGCGCGAGAGCAACGGCAATTACGTCCGCTGGATGCACATCTCGCCCACGCGCGCGGATGTGACCGCCTGCGACAAATTCGGCATCGCCAATGTCTGCCCGGCGGGCGACGGCGAGCACGAGACCACTGGCCGCCAATGGGATCAGCGCGTCGAAGTCATGCGCGACTCGATGATTTATTTCCGAAACAATCCGAGCATTCTTTTCTGGGAGGCGGGCAACGCCGCGATCAACGCGGATCACATGAAGCAGATGGTGGCTACGCGCAAGGAATTTGACCCGGACGGCGGGCGCGTCGTCGGCTGCCGTTCGCTCCGCGACCCGGGCGCGATAGCCGTCGCCGAGTATTTCGGCATGATGCTAGGCCGGCCCGATGGCGACGACATGCGCGACAAGGCGCCGTTGATCGAGACCGAGGATTTCCGCGACGAAGGCGCGCGCGGCATCTGGGACGATTTTTCCCCGCCGCATTTCGGTTTCAAAAAAGGCGAGATGGACAGCTACGGCTGGAATTCGGAAACTTTCGCGCTCGCGGGCGTCCGCCGTTATTTTAATTTCGTTTCCAACCGCATTGACAATTCCGATCCCGCGCATTCCAGGTATGCGGCCTACGCTTCGATCTACTGGTCGGATTCCGATGCCGATGGCCGTCAGCAAAGCAGCGAAGTCCTGCGCGTCAGCGGCAAGGTGGACGGCGTGCGCCTGCCCAAGGAAATTTTTTACGCTTCGCGCGTGATGCAAAGTTCCACGCCCGACCTCCACATCATCGGCCACTGGACGTATCCGACGAATACCGTGAAGACAATCTCCGTGATCGCCAGCCATTGCGACTCGGTTGAATTATTCCTCAACGGCCAGTCACTCGGAATGAACAAGACTCCGCAAAGCGGTTTTATTTACGCGTTCCCGAAGGTTGCCTTCGCGCCCGGCACGCTGAAAGCCATCGCGACCAAGGACGGAAAAATTGTCGCGCAACAAGAATTGAAAACCGCCGGCGCACCGAAAGCGCTCAAGCTCACCGTCCACACCGGCCCGAACGGTTTGCAGGCGGATGGCTCCGATGTGGTTCTTGTTGATTTTGAAGTCGTGGACGCCGACGGCAACCGCTGCCCGACCGACGAGGCACGCGTTGATTTCCAAGTCACCGGCCCGGCCAACTGGCGCGGCGGTTTTTGCAGCGACAAGCTGAACACGACCAATAACAAATTCCTCGACACCGAATGCGGCATCAATCGCGTCGCCATCCGCTCCACGCTCACGCCTGGAACGATCACCGTGACTGCGAAACGCGACGGACTTAAATCCGCGACGGTGACAATTGAATCGCAGCCCGTTAAGATCACGGAGGGCTTGGCCCAAGCCGATAATTGATGAAACCAGTTGCGGCGGGAATTCGTCTTTACAACTGTGCGCTCCGTAAAATCCATTTGCCTGGAGCGGGGCGTTGTTGTTGTCTATCCAAATCAAAATTATCAATAGTCCAAGCTGCGCCGTTCTGTCCTGACCATGAAATTTCTCCGCGAGCCGCTGGTGCATTTTCTCCTGATCGGGGCCGCGCTGTTCGGTCTCTTCGCGTGGCGCGGCTCGGCGGTCGCGCCCGTCGCGCGGAACGATCAGATCATCATCACGCTTGGACTGATTGACAATTTGCGGACGAGCTTCGAGCGGTCGGACGGCCACGTGCCCGACGCGAAGGAACTGGAGCAGGCCGTCGAAATTTATGTCCACGAAGAAATCCTCAACCGTGAGGCGCGCTCGCTCGGCTTTGATCGCGACGACACCATCGTGCGGCGTCGGCTCGCACAGCGGATGGATTTCATCGCCACCGACGAAATGAAAATTGTCAGCCCGACCGACGACGAGTTGCGCGCGTTTTTCCAAAAAAACCCCAACCTCTTCAAAAATGCCGACGGCACGATGCCGGATTTTGCCGCTGCGAAGGAAGGCGTGCAACGCGCGTGGCTTGCCGAACAGCAGCAAAAGGCGGCGGACACGGCGTATGAAATATTGCGCGCACACTATACGGTCATCCGGCAGGATCAATCGGCGCAGATAAAATGAAGTTGTTGCGAAAAATAATTTTCCTGCTTGCACTGTTCGTGACTGCGCGGCTGGCGGCGCACGAAATGCAACCGGCGTATCTCGAATTGCGGCAGACGGGCGCGGAACAATGGCAGGTGCTTTGGAAAACTCCCGCGCGCGCCGATTTGCAGGACGGCATGAAACCGGTGCTGCCGAAAGAAGCGCGCGTCACGTCGGAGCCGGTGCGGATGAAAGTTGGCGACGCGGCGACGGAACAGTTCACGATGGTCTGCGCGGGCGGATTGGACGGAAAAGAAATTTCCGTGGACGGCGCGGCGGCGGCCATCGCCGACGTGCTGGTGCGCGTGGAGCATTTGAACGGCGCGTCGCAAGTTTTCCGGCTGACACCTGACCTGCGGTCGCACGTCATCGAGCCGGCGCCGGGACGCTGGCAGGAGGTGAGAACTTATCTCAACATGGGTGTCGGGCATATTTTGATGGGTGTGGATCATTTGCTGTTCGTGCTTGGTCTGCTGCTGATTGTGCGCGACCGCTGGATGCTGTTGAAGACGATCACGGCGTTCACGGTGGCACACAGCATCACGCTCGGCATCGCCACGATGGGCCGGGCGAGCGAGCCCATGCTGCCACTGAACGCGGCCATCGCGCTTTCGATTCTGTTTCTCGGCCCGGAAATCGTCCGCGCGCAACGCGGCGGAACGAGCCTGACCATCCGGCATCCGTGGGTGGTGGCGGGCGCGTTCGGGCTGCTGCACGGGTTTGGTTTTGCGAGCGGGCTGACGGCGCTGGGCTTGCCGCGCGGGGAAATTCCGATGGCGCTGCTGCTGTTCAACTGCGGCGTGGAGATCGGGCAATTGTTTTTTGTCGCGCTGATTTTGTCGCTCGAAATTTCTTTTCGCACGCTGGAAATCCGCTGGGCGCGCTGGGCGGAAAAATTGCCGGCTTACACGGTCGGCGGGCTGGGCGCGTTTTGGGCGATTCAACGGACGGCGATTTTGCTCGCGGGACTAAAATAAAAACATTGAAACAAAAATATGAAAACAAATTCGTTTCAAACTTCCCGCCAGTTTGCGTGGCTTGCGGTGATTGCGATTTTGCTGGCGCTGGCACCGAACGCGCAGGCGCATATTTTGCCCGACGAGGGCGGCGGCTTCAAAGCGGGCTTTCATCATCCGTGGTCGGGGCTTGACCATATATGCGCGATGGTTGCGGTCGGTTTGTGGGGCGCGCAACTCGGCGGGCGCGCGATGTGGCTGCTGCCGGTGGTGTTCCCGCTGGTGATGTCGGTCGGCGGATTTTTCGGATTGATCGGCGTGCCACTGCCGGGACAGGAAATCGGCATCGCGCTTTCGGCGCTGCTGCTCGGCACGATGGTGTGCCTGGAGGTGAAGCCGAAAAACCTGGTCTGGCCGGCGATCCTCGTGGGCGTATTCGGCTTTTACCACGGCCACGCCCACGGCGTGGAACTGCCGCCGGGCGAAAGCGGCCTGCTTTACAGCATCGGCTTCGTGCTCGCGACGGGAACGCTGCACGCGTGCGGCATCACCATCGGGCTGGTGCATCGCTGGGCGGCGGGCAAGATCGTGCTGCGCGTGGCGGGCGCGGCAATCGCGGCGTGCGGCATTTATTTTTTGTGGGTCGCCTTACACCCGGAAACAAACGAATCTGCGCCGGTGAAAGCAAAAGTTTCAGCAATCGCACCGGCGAACTTGTGGCAAAATGCTTGAACGAATTTACAAGCGGGCAATTTTGGCGGCGGCGTGCGCGATAATTTTTTTGTGTCCGGCGCGGGCGGACGCGCATCTGGTGACGACGGGGCTCGGCCCGGTTTATGACGGCATCGGACATTTTTTCCTGTCGCCGGGCGATGCGTTGTCCGCGCTCGCGCTGGCGCTGCTGGCGGGATTGCGCGGGACGGCGGCGGGACGGCGGGCGTTGTTTATTTTGCCGGTGGCGTGGTTCGCGGGCGGATTGTTCGGATTGGCGGCAACAGGCTGGGCATCGCCGCCAGAGGAAATTGTCGGAGCACTTTCGTTACTTCTGCTGGGCATTTTTATCGCAACGGACATCGCGCTGCCAGAAGTAGTCGTGGCCGTTTTGGCGGCGCTGATCGGCGGGACGTTCGGGTTTTTCAACGGGCTTGGAATGCGCGAAGCCGGTGCGGGAATTGGCGTGTTACAATTGCTCGGTGTCGCGGTCACATTGTTCGCGCTTGTCGCGCTGGCGTCAGCGCTGGCAGTGACGGCGAAACCAATGTGGGCGCGGACAGTCGTGCGGGTGGTGGGAAGCTGGATTGGCTCAAGCGGATTGTTGTGGACAGGCTGGGTGCTGCACAGTCTCAAATGAAATTTTTCCGAACTAAATTGGTTTTTTCCTGGCTCGCAGCATTCTGGCTGCTCGGCGAGGCAATGGCTTGGGCGCATGATCCTTACCAAGCTTATACGGACGTGACGTTGCGTTCAAATCAGATGGAGTTGAATTTCAGCATCGGACGTTTTACGACGGCGCGATTGCTGCTCGACAATCCTGCTGCGTCGTTGCCACCACCGCCGATGCTGGACGAAGAAAGTTTCAACCGCTTTTTGCCGAAATTGAAACAGGTCGGCAAAAAGATTTTCGAGATTACGGCGTGCGGAACCAATCTAGCGCCCCGGGCGGTGGATGTGCAACTCAACGAAGAAGGTGACGCAGTGGTGTTTACCATCATTTATCCGCGTCCGGCGACAGGTCCGCTAAGGTTCGCGGCGGCCTACATCAAGCTACTTCCCGACGACGGCTACGCAACGACTCTCTCAGTTTTCGACAAGGCGCATCAACTGCTTGCTTTCGCCGACACATTGAACATGGAAAACATGACTTTCGATTTTAAATCCTTGCCGATTACAAAACCAAGTGCTCAAATCGTGCCATCTTCAATGCCACATACCAAGGCTTCCAAAGCCATATATCCCATCCAAGTCTGGATTAGATGGCAATCATTTGTTACATGCCTTTACCAAGGATCAAGGCTTGTAAACCGCTGTGAATTTGTTTGTCAGAACCAAGAATGGCGACCCTATCGGGAATCGAACCCGAGCTACCGCCGTGAAAGGGCAGTGTCCTAACCGCTAGACCATAGGGTCGTCAAAGAGCGCGCTAATATAATCATCTTTTAATTACTGTCACGCAAATTTCCTCAAGTTTCAATGCTGAGATTGCAGTTCAATTGACGCATTGCATCGACCACTCATTAAATTCACGTTTGCCTCGACCCGCATTTTGAAATACTCTGGTAGCCGGTTTCGCATGAAAATTTTCATTGATGGCAAATATCTCGACGAGCGCGACGCAAAAATCTCCGTGTTCGACCACGGGCTGCTTTACGGCGACGGCATTTTTGAAGGCATCCGTGCCTACAATGGCCGCGTGTTCAAATTGAAGCAGCACATTGACCGGCTGTTTTATTCCGCCAAGGCCATCCTGCTGGAAATTCCGATGAGCCATGCGGAATTGATGAAGGCCACCGTCGCCACCATCCGCGCGAACAAATTGCGCGACTGTTACGTCCGCCTCATCGTCACGCGTGGCATCGGCACGCTCGGCTTGAATCCGCGCAGTTGCAAAAAACCGTCCGTCATCATTATCGCCGGAAAAATTCAGGTTTATCCGCCGGAGCTTTACGCTCGCGGCATGGACATCGTGACCGTGCCGACCGTGCGCAACCTGCACAGCGCGCTCAACCCGGCCATCAAGTCGCTGAATTATCTCAACAACATTCTCGCGAAGATTGAGGCGAACAACGCGGGCGTCGAGGAAGCGGTGATGTTGAATGGCGAAGGTTTTGTGGCCGAATGCACGGCGGACAATCTGTTCATCGTGAAGAACGGCGAACTGTTCACGCCACCGCTTTCGGCGGGCGCGCTTTACGGCATCACGCGGCAAACGGTGATCGAACTGGCGCAGGAAGCCGGACTGAAAGTTTCCGAGCCGAATTTGACGCGCTACGATTTGTTCAACGCGGACGAATGTTTTCTGACCGGCACTGGCGCGGAAATCATGCCGGTGATAAAAATTGACGGTCGCGTCATCGGCAGCGGCAAGCCGGGCGTGCTCACGCGCAAGCTTGTGGAGGATTATCACGCCTTGACTAAATCGTCCGGCGAGCCGATATAAAACTATGCAGTGTTCCATTTGCAAAGAGAAACCGGCCACCGTGCATCTGACCCAGATTGTGGGCGAGAAGATGCAGAAGCTGGATTTGTGCGAGGATTGCGCCAAGACCAAGGGTGTCAATGACCCGTCGGGCTTCGCACTGGCGGACATCATGCTCGGCCTCGGCGCGGCGCAGGAAGTCGAGCAGGCCGTCGGCACAGATTTGAAATGCCCGCGCTGCGGTTTTTCGCAGGCGGATTTCAAGAAGTCCGGCCGGCTCGGCTGCCCGGAATGTTACAAGACGTTCGCGGAAGGTTTGGGCGGCCTGCTCAAGACGATGCACAAAGGCACGCGGCACACCGGCAAGTCGCCGGAAGCGTTGCGCGTCTCGCGGGAAAATTCCGACCGGCTCAAGACGTTGCAGAAAAAATTGAACAAGGCGATTGAATCGGAAAATTTCGAGGAAGCGGCGTTGTTGCGCGATGAATTGAAAAAAATCAACGAACGTCCGGCAACGCCGGCAAATTTGCCGCAATGAAAGACCTGCACGAATTTCTGATTTCTCCCGCCGAGACGGCGCGGCGACACGGGCCGCAGGATCGCATCGTCATGTCGAGTCGCGTGCGGCTGGCGCGCAATCTGAAGGACGCGGCGTTTCCAGGTTGGTCGAAAAAACCGGAGCGTGTGAAAATTTTGGAATCCATCCGTCCCGCCGTCGAAAGTTTGCCGGAGATGAAGGATGCTTTTTCCGAGGCGATGGACAATCTCGGCGCGCTGGACAAACAGATTCTAGTCGAGCGCCATCTCATCAGCCGCGAACACGCCGCAAAAAGTTCCGGCAGCGGTTTGGTTTTGAACCGCGAGGAAACCTTTTGCGTGATGATCAACGAGGAAGATCATTTGCGGATGCAGGCGTTGCGTCCGGGTTTGCAATTGAAACAGGCGTGGAACGCGATTGACCATCTGGATTCCGAGCTGGAGAAGAAACTGGATTACGCCTTTGATGGCGACCTCGGTTATCTGACCGCGTGCCCGACGAATCTCGGCACTGGCATCCGCGTCAGCGCGATGTTGCATCTGCCCGGGCTCGTTCTCGGCGAGCAGATCAATCCAATCATCCAATCCGTCAACAAGCTCGGCCTCGCGGTGCGCGGACTTTACGGCGAAGGCACGGAGGCGCTTGGAAATGTTTTTCAGGTCTCAAACCAGATGACGCTCGGCGAAAACGAACCGGCCATCGTCGAACGGCTGGAAAAAGTTTTGTCGCAGATCATCGAGCACGAGGAGAACGCGCGGCAGACGTTGCTGGAAAAAAAGACGAAGGTGGTCTTCAACCACATCGGACGCGCCTACGGAATTTTGGCGAACGCACACAGCATTTCGTCGAAGGAGACGATGAACCTGCTCTCGCTGATGCGGCTGGGCGTGGACATGGGATTGTTTCCGGGCGCAGAACGGTCGCTGGTGGACGAATTATTTTTGGTGACGCAGCCGGCGCATTTGCAGAAAAAGCTTTCTGACAAGCTGTCCGCCGAAGAACGCGATTTGATCCGTGCCGACATGGTGCGCGAACGGTTGAAGAACGTTAGCCGGCCAGTCGTAAAACCGCAACCGAACACGACCAATTAAAATTTCGCAGTAGCAGTAACCCTCCCACTGCGCAAAATTTTATTTCTTTTGCTCTTTCTGAAATTTTTCAAACTGCATTGGACAAATCGCCCGGGTCGTAGCATTATAGTTGACAGGTATGAGTGACGAATCAATGAGTAATTTCACACCACGTGCGCAGCAGGTGCTGGCGCTCGCGCGCAAGGAAGCCGACCGCTTCAACCATAATTATCTCGGCACGGAGCATATTTTGCTCGGCCTCATCAAACTTGGCCAGGGCGTCGCAGTCAACGTCCTTCAGAAAATGGGACTTGATCTCGAAACTGTCCGTATGGAAGTCGAGAAGCAGACTGGCACCGGCCCGGATCAGAAGATGATCGGCAACATTCCATACACGCCACGTGTGAAAAAAGTTCTCGCGCTCGCGTCGAAGGAAGCTAAAAATTTAAATCACACTTACGTCGGCACGGAACATATTTTACTCGGGCTTTTACGCGAAGGTGACGGCATCGCCGCAAAGGTTTTGCGGAATCTCGATGTGGACATTGAGCAGACACGACAGGAGATTTTGAAGGAGCTGGATCCGAATTTTGCCGCCGAGGAACCTTCGGTTCCCCCTTCCGGAGAAAAAACGCCGGAGAAGAAAGGTGAGGTAAAAACACCTGCGCTCAAGGCGTTTGGTCGCGACCTGACGGAAATTGCACGAAAGGGTGAAATGGATCCCGTCATCGGGCGAAAAAATGAAATTGAGCGCGTTATTCAAATTCTCTGCCGCCGGACGAAAAATAATCCGGTTTTGCTCGGTGAAGCAGGTGTTGGCAAAACGGCCATCGTTGAAGGTCTGGCGCAGGAAATTGCGAAGGGTAATGTGCCAGAAATTTTGTTGAGCAAGCGCGTCATCACGCTCGACCTGGCCCTGATGGTTGCCGGGACAAAATATCGCGGACAATTCGAAGAGCGCATCAAGGCGGTGATGGACGAAATCCGCCGCGCAAAAAACGTCATTCTGTTCATTGATGAATTGCATACGATCGTCGGCGCTGGTTCGGCGGAAGGAACGATGGACGCGAGCAACATCATCAAGCCCGCACTCTCACGCGGCGAAATGCAGTGCGTCGGCGCGACGACTTTGAACGAGTATCGCAAATATATAGAAAAAGACGCCGCACTCGAACGCCGTTTTCAATCCGTCAAGGTAGAAGCCCCGTCGGTTGAGGACGCGATTGAAATTTTGAAAGGACTTCGCCACAAATATGAGGAACATCACAAGGCCGAGTTCACGGACGAAGCGGTAGTTGCTTCCGTGAAGCTTTCCGACCGTTACATCACCGACCGCTTTTTGCCTGACAAGGCGATTGACGTTCTGGACGAGGCTGGTTCACGCGCGCGCATCAGCACCATGACGCGTCCGCCCGAATCGAAAACCGTCGAGGCTGAAATTGAGGAGATCAAAGGCAAAAAGGAGCGCGCAATAAAAAATCAGGATTTTGAGGGTGCGGCGCAAATGCGCGACAAGGAAAAGCAGGCGAAGGAAAAACTTGAAAATCTTTTAAAAGAATGGCGCACTCATCGCGAGGAAAAACGCATCGTCGTCGGCGAGGAGGATATCTTGCACGTCGTTGCAAAATGGACTGGCGTGCCGCTCAAGCGCATGGGCCAGGATGAAATGGCACGGTTGCTCACTGTCGAAAATGAAATGGAAAAAATCGTCGTCGGCCAACGTGAAGCCGTTTCCGCGATTTGCAAGGCACTGCGCCGTTCGCGCGCTGACTTGAAGGATCCAAAGCGGCCGATAGGAACTTTTCTTTTGCTTGGTCCCACCGGTGTTGGAAAAACTTTGCTCGCAAAAACCATGGCCGAGCAGATGTTCGGAGATGCAAAATCGCTCATTCATCTGGACATGAGCGAATACATGGAGAAGTTCAACGTTTCACGCCTTATCGGCTCGCCGCCGGGCTATGTCGGCTATGAAGAAGGCGGACAACTCACTGAAAAAGTACGGCGCAATCCATATTCCGTCGTGTTGTTTGACGAAATTGAAAAGGCTCATCCGGACACTTGGAACATTTTGCTGCAGATCCTTGAAGAAGGAAAGCTGACTGACAATGTCGGTCGCGTCGTGAATTTCCGCAACACGATCATTTTGATGACCTCGAACGTCGGCTCGGACGTGATCAAACGCCAGTCCACGCTAGGCTTCTCGCCCATCACCGACCAGGGCACCTATGAAAAGATGCGTGAACGGACTTTGGAAGAGGCCAAAAAGACGTTCCGTCCGGAATTTCTGAACCGGCTGGATGATGTAATTGTCTTCCGTCCGTTCACAAAGCCGGACTTGATACACATTCTCGATTTGGAAGTTGAAAAAGTTCTGGCGCGGCTTCGGCACAAGAGCCTGCATCTTGCACTGGACGAAAAGGCAAAGGAGTTTCTGGTTGAGAAGGGCTACGATCCCGAATTGGGTGCGCGCCCGATGCGTCGCGCAGTCGAGCGTTTTCTCGAAGACCCGCTTGCCGAGGAAATTCTCAAAGGCAGCCTGCACGAAGTCGAACCCATTCAGGTCACGCGTGACGGCGACAAACTGGTTTTCAACCAGAAAGCCGCTGCGACGGGCGCGGTGGCGAGTTAAAATAATTCTCCGCAAGCCTGGCGCAATAACTTGTCGCCCGGTTATTTTCCATTAAGCTGGAAGAAATGCGAAGATTTATTTTCTGTTTTTGCGTGGCTGCTGCCGTCTCCTTATTCGGCGCGGAAATTAAATTCAATTTCGACGATTTCACGCCGGGCTTGTCGCCGACGAATTTTCACAATGCACTGGCAGGCGGCGGAAAACCCGGCGAATGGCAGGTCGTCATGGACGACGTGCCATCAGCGTTCACCCCGTGGTCGGGACAGACGCCAATCTTCAACCGCCACGCCGTCCTCGCGCAGACAAGCGACGACCCGACGGACGAGCGCTTTCCGATGTTGATTTACGACGGAGAAATCTTCAAAGATTTCAAAGTGACGACGCAGTTCAAAATCATCAGCGGAGTCGCGGAGCAAATGGCTGGAATAGTTTTTCGCTTTCAAAACGAATCAAATTTTTACGTCGTCCGCGCGAGCGCACTGGGTCACAATTTACGTTTTTACAAAGTCGTAAACGGCGTCCGCTCCGACCCGCTTGGGCCGCCGGTGGATATTTCCACAAACATCTGGCACACGCTGGCTGTGCAATGCCAGGGCACGCAAATCATCGTGTGGCTCGACGACCACCCCGGCATGCCGCCGTTGAATGACAATACATTCGCCGACGGCAAGTTCGGCTTCTGGACAAAGTCCGATGCCGTAAGCCATTTCGGGGACACCGTGATTGATTACGCGCCGCGCATTCCGGCGGCACAAATGTTGGTGGATAACACCATGAAGGAACTTCCGCACATTTTGGGATTGCGGATTTGCGCGCTCGACGACAAAGGACAGCCGCGCATACTTGCAAGCAAGGATGAAAATGAAATCGGCCAGCCCGGCAACGACCCGGAAAAAGACGCGGCGGCGACCGGCGCGGTTTATTTTGGCCGTGAAACGGGTGGTGTTGTGGTCACCATGCCGTTATGCGACCGCAATGGTGAACCACTCGCTTCTGTGCGGGTGCGATTAAAATCAACTTTTTTGGGCGAAACGCAGGACGCTGCATTGACACGCGTGCGAGTTATTGTGCAGGAAATGCAGTCACAGGTGACATCGAGGCAGGATTTGTTGCAATAACAAGTCTACGACTCGGATCGTCTTGAGTCAGCAATGATGACGGGTTTCTACCAGTCAAATTTGATGTAACCCATCAAGTTGGATTGCGTCCTCTCTTAAGAACACCCGCAAGTAATATGAATTGGGTGTTGTAGCCATTTTCATCCAAACAATAACGAGTAAAAAATCAGCTTATGAAAATATTTGTATCTGCTGGATTGCCTAACTTCCTTTTGCCTGTCTGCATAGCGTTAGTTCTCGCCGCGCCGATGCTGCGCACTGTAGATGCCGCGCCAATTATAGCCAAACCCGCCGCGAACGCCCCTGTCACCATCACCGACAACGGCGCGACTTGGACGATGGACAATGGCATCGTCAAGCTCACCATTGTGAAGGCCACCAGCGGCATTCAGTCGCTGGTCTATCACGGCGTGACCGTCGCGGCAGGCCACGAGAATTGGGAGCAGTTGCCTGCCAGGCCGGCTGCACCGTCAATCACCATTGACCCGGCGAGCAACGGCGGCCAGAGAGGTGAGGTGGCCATCAAGGGTGCCAACAACGGACGCATCGGCATTGAAGTCCGCTACACCATGGAACGCGGGGTCAGCGGCTTTTACACCTACGCGCAATATACGCATCCGGCCGCAAATGCCACCGCAGGCTTCGGCGAAAACCGCTTCATCCTTGAGTCCATGAACCCCACCTTTGACTGGCTTTCGGTGGATAAAGATCGCAACCAGCTGATGATCACCGATCAGGACCTGCGCGCTGGCACCGTCATTCACGCCAAAGAGCAGAGGATCATTCCCACCGGAAATTACAAGAACTCCGTCGAGCACAAATACACCTACTGCGGCATCATGTATCGGCTTCCCGCCTACGGTTTTTCCAGCACCAAGGATAAAATCGGCGTCTATTTCATCAATCCCACTACTGAATACATCGGCGGCGGCGCGGAAAAGATGGACCTCGTCTGCCACATGAGCGGGACATTGCTGGACTACTGGACTTCCGGCCATTATGCCGGTGGCGCTGGCAACAGCATCCCCCAGGGCCAGGACTGGACAAAAGTCGTCGGGCCGATTTTCGTTTATTTGAACGCGCTGGAAACCCCCAAGGATCCCTCCCAAGCCGAACTGGACACGCTTGCCGCCACGCAGGGCAACCCCACCGTGCCCGCAACGTGGCATGACAATTCTCTATCCCTGTGGAACGATGCCCTGGCCAAGGCCAAAGAGGTCGAGGCCGCGTGGCCGTTTGACTGGGTCAACGGTGTGGACTACCCACACAAAGACCAGCGTGGCAACGTCACCGGCCAGGTCGTCCTCGACGACCCGCAGGCGGCCACGACTAAGTTGCCCAATCTCACCATCGGTCTGGCCCACCCCGACTACACCGGCACCGGTGGCGCCTTTGCCAACCGCTCCGGCAACGGCAAACTCGTGACCTGGCAGCACGACGGCAACTATTACGAGTTCTGGAACCAGGGCAACGAAGATGGCACGTTCAAAATCACCAACGTCCGCGCTGGCAAATATACCCTCCACGCGTTTGCCGACGGAGTTTTGGGCGAATACGCCAAGACCGACATCACCGTCGAGGCCGGCGAGGATATTGATCTTGGCAAGCTCAATTGGAAACCCGTCCGCGATGGAAAACAGATTTGGGAAATCGGCTACCCCAGCCGCAATGGCGGCGAATTTTTCAAGGGCGACGAATATTGGCGCTGGGGCTGGGACATGCGCTATGCCCTGTTGTTCCCCAACGACATTACTTACACCGTCGGCCAGAGCGATTGGCACAAGGACTGGTTCTTCGAGCAAGTTCCGCACGCGACGAATCTTGGTTTCGTCAATCCCGCCGCCAAGGATCCGGCCAACCAGTCTTTCGGCTGGGTCAATCTTCCCACCGCACCGGGCCAGGACATGTGGCGTGAATGGGGCCGAGGCCGGGCGACCACCTGGACCATTAAATTCAATTTGGATCACGCCCCCAAAGGCACGGCCACCCTGCGCGTCTCGTTGGGCGGCTCCGACAGCACCACCCTTTCCATTGGCGTCAATGGCCAGAACGCCGGCGCCATCCGTCCCATCTCGACCAACGCGTTGCGCTATAACACCGACCGCGGCGTCTGGCGCGAATATTCCCAACCCTTCAACGGCGCGCTCTTGAAGGCGGGCGAAAATCAGATGACGCTCACCGTCCCCGCCGGAGACCTCACCAGCGGCGTTTGTTACGACTATCTGCGCCTCGAACTTGACGAGGATTTAAAACCTGCCGTAGCTCTAGCGTCGCAACCGACCGCGCCGTGAGAAATTCTTTTAATTGTTTATCAAATTCAAATCCTAATTCGTATTTTAACTTATCCCATGAAACATCTCGTCTCGTGCATCTTCGTCGTTTTGTTGCTGTCAGTTGTGCCGGTGCTACGCGCCGCCGATGCCGCCGTGACCCTCACTGACAACGAAAATTCATGGACGCTCGACAACGGCATCGTCAAGGCCACGATCAACAAGGGCAACGGCAGGATGGCATCGCTGATTTTTCACGGCATCAACACCATGAACGGCGGCGGTTACTGGGAACAAACACCTTCCGGCCAGGTGACCCGGTCCGTCACCATAAACCCCGCGCAGAACGGCGGCGAACGCGGAGAGGTGTCCGTGAAGGGCGTGAACGGGCGGATGGACATCGAAGTGCGCTACGCCATGGAACGCGGCTCAAGCGGCATTTATGCTTATGCCATCTTTTCGCACGGAGCCGGCTATCCTGCCGCAGGCGAGGGTGAAAGCCGCTACATCACCAAGCTCAACCACGACTTCAACTGGATTTCGGTGGATCAGGATCGCAACATGCTTGAATGCACCCCACAAGACTGGGGCGCGGGAGTGGTCATCCATGCGAAGGAGCAGCGCATCTTGAGCACCGGCAATTATAAAAATTCCGTCGAGCACAAATACAGTTATAACGCCATCCAATACAAGATTCCCGCCTATGGCTGGTCCAGTACAAAGGATCATGTCGGCGTTTGGTTCATCAACCCGACCACCGAATACCTTTCCGGTGGCGCTTCCAAGCTGGAACTGGTCTGCCATTACGACGCCAACGATAACCCCGACCCGATCATCCTCGATTACTGGTGTGCCGGCCACTACGGTGGCGGTGCAGGCTGCAATATCCCGGCTGGCGAAAACTGGAACAAGGTCATTGGTCCGATTTTTGTTTATTGTAACACACTGACCGATCCAAAGTCCGCCTCGCAGACCGACCTCGACACCCTGGCCGCCACCGCCGGCAACCCCACCGTGCCGCCCGCCTGGCATGACAATGCCACCTCACTCTTTCAAGACGCGCTCTCGCAGGCGAAATCGGAAAAAGCCAACTGGCCTTACAACTGGGTGAACGGCGTGGATTATCCGCACAAGGAGCAGCGCGGCTCTGTCACCGGCCAGCTGGTCCTCAACGATCCACAGGCAGCCACCACCAGGCTGCCGCATCTCACCATCGGTCTGGCACATCCTGATTATACCGGCAGCGGCCGTGGATTTGTTCTGCGATCGGGCAATGGCAATCTGGTCACTTGGGCGCACGACGGGAATTATTACCAGTTCTGGACCGACGGCACCGACGACGGCAAGTTCACCATTTCCAATGTCCGTCCCGGCACTTACACCTTGCACGCCTTTGCCGACGGCGTGCTCGGCGAATTCGCACAGGCCAATGTCACCGTCACGGCGGGACAATCTTTGGACTTGGGCCAAATTGAATGGAAACCTGTCCGCTACGGCAGGCAATTGTGGGACATTGGGTATCCCGACCGCACCGGCGGAAAGTTCTTCAAGGGCGATCCTGACAACTACTGGCTATGGGGCTGGCCGGTGCGTTACCCGCTGCTCTTCCCGAACGACATCACCTACACCATCGGCCAGAGCGATTACCATAAGGACTGGTTTTTTGAACAGGTGCCTCACGGCGAATCCACCGCGTGGTTGAATCCCGACGCAAAGGATCCCGCCAATCAGCGCTTTGGCTGGATACGTACCAGCAGTCCCGGACAGGACATGTGGCGCACCATCGGCCATGGTCGCGCGACGACATGGACCATCAAGTTCAACATGGACAAAGCAGAGCACGGGCAGGCAACCCTGCGTGTGGCATTGGCGGGCGCGGACGGCAACGGCGGATTGGCCGTGGCTGTCAACAGCCAGAGCGTCGGCACCATCCGCACCATCGCCACCAACGCCCTGCGCTACAACACCGACAAGGGCGTCTGGCGCGAATACACACTGGCGTTTGATGCCGCGCTACTCAAGCAGGGCGAAAACGAAATGAAGCTGACAGTTCCCGCTGGCGATCTCACCTCCGGCGTCGTCTATGACTATCTGCGACTTGAGCTTAACGAGGATTACAAACCCGCCAGCACCGCCACCTTGGCGAGCGCGTCCACATTGTAAAAAATCTAAACTGTTCTCATGAAAATGCTTTTTCCGTCCGGCTTGGGCGCGCTCCTTGCATCTGTCTTCATTGCCATGCCATTGGCCGCGCCGATGTTGTGCGTCGCCGATGACTCGCCTGTGGTCGCCAAACCGGCTGTCAACGATCCCGTGACCGTCAACGACAACGGACGCACCTGGACACTCGACAACGGACTCGTCAAGGCCATCGTCAACAAACGCAGCGGCTCCTTGGAATCGCTCTTCTACCAGGGCTTTGACACGATGGGCCATGATCAGGGTGAGGCGGGTGTTTGGGAGGAAGACCCCTCCGGAGCGCCGAACTTGAAACAATCCGTCACCATTGATCCCACGCAAAACGGCGGCGAACGCGCCGAGGTTTCCGTCGCCGGCAAGACCGGAGGCACCGTGATGCTAACGCCCAACGCCCCCGGCGGCGGCACTTATTGCGACATCGAAATCCGTTACGCCCTCGGTCGCGGCGACAGCGGCGTCTACACCTATGCGATTTTTTCCCATCCGACCAATTACGGTGCGATGGGCGTGAGCGAGAGCCGTTACATCGTGCATGTCAATCGTGAAGCCTTTGACTGGATCTCGGTGGATGCCGACCGAAACATGCTTGAATGCGCGCCGACGGATTGGGGTACCGGTGTCGTCGTCCATGCCAAAGAGCAGCGCATCATGAGCACGGGCGTTTACAAAAATTCGGTCGAACACAAATACAGCTACACTGCGGTGCAATACAAAGTCCCCGCCTACGGCTGGTCCAGCACCAAGGATCATATCGGAGTCTGGTTCATCAACCCGACCATTGAATACCTGAGCGGCGGTGCTTCCAAACAGGAACTGGACTGTCATTTTGGCGACAACGGCGATCCCGACCCCATCATCCTCGACTACTGGCGCGGCACACATTACGGCGGCGGCGCTTCATGCAACATTGCCGCAGGTGAAAACTGGAGCAAAGTAGTCGGCCCGATCTTTGTCTACGTCAACCAGCTTTCCGCCTTCAAAACCCCCGCCGCCGCCGACCTGGCCACCTTGGCCGCCACCGCTGGCAACCCCACCATCCCATCGGCTTGGACGGACAATCAAACCGCCTTGTGGCAGGACGCGCTGGCTCAGGCAAAAATTGAAAAATCCAATTGGCCTTACGATTGGGTCAACGGCGTGGACTACCCGCACAAGGACGAACGCGGCACCGTCACCGGCGAGCTTGTGCTCAACGACCCGCAAGCCTCCTCCACCGCCCTGCCCCATCTTACCGTTGGACTATCGCACATGGATTACATGAACATACCCGTTCGTGGTGGAGGTCGGGGCGGTCGCGGTGGCACCAATGCATTCGCGGGCGGAACTGGCGGCACCAACAGATTTGCGGTCGCACGCGGTGGTTTTGGAAACGGCGGCACCAATGGCTTCGCCGGTGGACGCGGTGGCTTTGGACGTGGTGGCGGCTTCGGCGGCGGCAACGGATTGGTGGACTGGACGCATGACGCGAAATTCTACCAGTTCTGGGCAGATGGCACCGAGGACGGCAAATTCACAATCGCCAATGTCCGTCCCGGCACCTACACGCTGCACGCCTTTGCCGACGGGGTGCTCGGCGAATTCGCCCGGGCCAACATCACCGTCAAGGCGGGACAATCCTTGGACTTGGGCCAAATTGAATGGAAGCCTGTCCGCTACGGCAGGCAGGTTTGGGAAATCGGCTACCCTGACCGCACAGGTGGAAAATTCTTCAAAGGCGACGGCGACAATTACTGGCTGTGGGGCTGGTGCCTCAGATACGGCGATCTGTTTCCAAACGACATCACCTATACCATCGGCCAGAGCGATTACCACAAGGACTGGTTCTTCGAGCAGGTGCCACACGCGCTGTCCGACGCGTGGAAAAATCCCGACGCGATGGATCCGCTCAACCAGCGCTTCGGCTGGGTAAAATCCGAGTCCCTGACAAATTATCCACAAACCGACACCACCGGGCCTTGGCACATTTATGGCCGGGGCCGCGCGACAACCTGGACAATCAAGTTCAACATGGACGAAGCCGAACATGGGCAGGCCACCTTGCGCGTGGCGTTGGCCGGAGCTGATGGCAATGGCGGACTCGGCGTGGCCGTCAACGGCCAGAACGTCGGCACCATCCGCACCATCGCCACCAACGCACTCCGCTACAACACCGACAAGAGCGTCTGGCACGAATACACCCTGCCCTTCGACGCCGCGCTGTTGAAGGGCGGCGAAAACGAAATGTCGCTCACCGTCCCCGCCGGCGAACTAACCTCCGGCGTGGTCTACGATTACCTGCGCCTCGAACTCAACGAGGATTACAAGCCCGCTGCAGCACCCGTCGCCTCTGCCAATTAGCAGGCAGTCCGTGTCACAGAATTATGCGTTGCAGGCTTTACCGTCGGCGGCAGGCATCTTATTTTTGCCAGCATGACTCTGTCTTTCAACTGTCTGCGACGCGGAATTCGTTTTTTCATGGCCTGCGGTTTGGTTTGTTCCGCACAATCTGAACCTTCACTTCACTGGGTTTGCAGCACGGCATCGGACTCGTGGAAAGAATGGACCGTCAGCGTTTCGCGCGGGACGGGCGACGGACCAAACCTCGTGAAGCTCGAACCGCAGACCTTCTACCAGTCCGTGGACGGCTTCGGCGGATGCTTCAACGAACTCGGCTGGCAGGCGTTGCAATCTTTGGACGACGACAAGCGCGCAGTAGCCTTGAAGGCGTTGTTCGATGCGGACGGCTGCAACTTCAACCTCTGCCGCGTTGGCATGGGCGCGAACGACTTTGCCCTGAACTGGTATTCGTTTGATGAAACGCCCGGCGATTATGCCATGACCAATTTCAGCATCGCGCGCGACGAGACGAACCTCATCCCGTTCATCAAGGCCGCCATGACCTACCAACCCCGCCTCGCCGTCTGGGGCGTGCCATGGTGTCCGCCGTCTTGGATGAAGACCAACAACGCCTACAAAGGCGGGCGCATGAACCAGGACCAGCAGACACTCGCCGCCTATGCGCTTTATTTTTCAAAATACGTCCGGGCCTACCGCGCGGACGGTGTCAACCTTTACGCAGTTCATCCGCAGAACGAACCCAGATACAACGACAACAACTATCCCCAATGCGCCTGGAACGGGCGGGAAATTAACACCTTCCTGCGCGATTACCTCGTGCCGCAATTGACCAAGGATCACGTAGACGTCCAGGTGTGGCTGGGCACCATCGTCAACGCCAACCTCGCCGACTACGCCGACCCGGTGCTGGGCGATGCCGCCACCCGTCCCGCCATTTCCGGCGTCGGCTATCAATACGACGGCCAGCGCGCGATGGCCGCCACCCACAACAAATATCCCGGCCTGAAAATGCTGCAGACCGAGACCGAATGCTACAACGGCGAGAACTCCTGGGACGAGGCCATGACCACCTTCCGCAAAATGATCGAGGACATGAACCATTTCGCCAACGGCTACGTTTACTGGAACCTCGTCCTCAACCAAAAATCCACCAGCTCCTGGGGCTGGAAACAAAACAGCCTCCTGAAGATCGGCACCAACGAAATCACCTACAATCCTGAATTTTATTCCCTGAAGCACTTCGGCCATTTCCTGAAGCCCGGCGCCGTCCGCATCGGCGTGTCAGCCATGACACAGATCGGCGGCGAGGATGAAAGCACATTCTCCACCTCCAACGTCGTCGCCTTCCGCAATCCCTCCGGCGAACTGGTATTGATCCTCGGCAACGCCGGCGACAAGAGACTGCCCCTGACATTGCAAACAGGCAACAGCACCGCCAGCCTGGAAATCCCAGCCAAATCCATGAACAGCCTAGTGCTTTCAGGATGGTGAATCTGCGGAAGCTTTATTGAATCAGCTAGACACACAACCGCTTTAACGGCTCATTTTCACGGAGAAACGGCCCGGTAGAAAATCTGATTGTTTCCAGAGGCGGTGTTTGTCCACTGCGCTATGGCATTCGCATTGTTAAACGAGGCAACGTCGACCCAATTTGAGATGACAAGATTTGTGCAGGACTGGATTCGAAAATTGCTGCCCGGCGTTGCAAATGCAGTAAGCCAGTTCGCTCCAGGGTGGATTTGCAAATCAAACAATGGAGCAATGGGGTCCGACTCGACGACCGTTATTGACCATGCATCTAACGACGTCGCTCCAGTACAAATAGCCCGTGATGCCTCCCACATACTGGATGCGTAAATCATAAATCTTGCCCGGAGTGAGGTCAGGAATCGGGATGTTGGGCATCTACGTGCAAACCGGGCCGTTCAGCCATGTCGTCGTGCCCGTCTCACGATATTGCGTCAGGACGGACATTTTTCCGGCTGGAAAACGGGTTTCAGCCTTCGTGAACCAGCTTTTTGGCCTCCTGACCAACCTTTTTCACCCGGTGAGTAGGTATTCTCCCTCACCGACAAACCCTTCTCACCCGGCGGGAAGGGTTTTGCCATGGCCGGTCAAGGTTTCGGGTAAGGTGGGAAGGCTTTCTCCAGTGGGGAGACTGGTTTTGGACATTCCGAACGGCCTTTTTGGACTGTTCCAACTGCTTTTTCACCGCCTGACAAACCTTTGTCGGTCTCTGACAAAGGTTTCCCGGTGTCCGACAAAGGTTTGTCAGGCGTTTACAAAGGTTTGTCACATGCCAGAAAGGTTTGTCGATCTTCGACAAAGGTTTCCCGATGACCGAAAAGGGTTTGTCAGTGACCGACAAAGGTTTGTCGATGGCCCGAAAGGTTTGTCAGACGTCGACAAGGGTTTGTCGAGGAGGGAGAAAGGTTTGTCAGAGCCTGACAAAGGTTTCCCGACGAGGGAGAAAGGTTTCCCAAACGGCCAGAAAGATCAAAAACCCAGCAAAAAGGCATTTTCCATGTCCAACCTTCCCCTGTCGCTTTGCGGGAAACCTGTAA
>Ga0302278_10001825_pt1 | contig 25561 bp, 24 predicted proteins | sample III_Bog_N3_2_FD_194543 | JGI IMG/M metagenome (GOLD analysis project Ga0302278, IMG submission 194543) | Peat permafrost microbial communities from Stordalen Mire near Abisko, Sweden - III_Bog_N3_2 | ecosystem: Environmental > Terrestrial > Soil > Wetlands > Peat | place: Sweden: Abisko... | reverse complement strand
AATTGCCGTGCTTCACCTATTGTCAATTCATCGATTTTCATTTTGATAACCTTTCTACTGATGATGTTGTCCGTTCGCTTGTTTCAATCCGCGCCGGGAATTCCTGTAATTCCACGAGATTCAGTCTTGCCAGCGTTCGGCGTTCAAATCCTGGCACTGGTCAGCGGTTAAGACGGCAGGGTAAGCAATCACTGACCACTCAGCAACGGGATCATGTGGCTCTGTGATGCATCCACGGAAGAGCAAGCGGAGAATGAAGCGGAGGATGGTCATAGCTCCCTCGCGTTCCAATAGCTCTTATTCAAGCCGCAGTGCTTACAGCGATGCGATCCAACAATCTTCTTTCCGTCCAGCTCTAGCAAGGGTTCGTGCGCGCACGATGACGTACTGCAATCAGCGGCCTGTAAGCCTTGAGATGCCACCAATGTCTCACGCGGTAGGAACTTGCCAACATAGTCAAGAATCGAAGCTATCATTGTGTAACCTCCCCTTGCTGATGTACCTACAGTAGTCGAACTCTGTCTTAAGTGTCAATACTGTTTCATACTATATTTTAACGACAATACTATCTATTACTTGCAGACTATCCTGACAGGAAATCAACAGGCCGTGTAATATCGCACGATCCGAGCCGCTGATTTTAGCCTTTCGCCGATAGAGTCGCAGGCAATCGTGTCTATGGACTCTAGATGCTCTTCTTGAGGTAAAATGACCACATGGAACCTAAGGTCACAGACAAGCAAAGCGTCAAGGCACGGGTCAGTAGTGCTAATACAGGGGCAGCGAGAAGCATTCGTAAAATGAAATTGGATTACCCAGAGCTGAGTGAAGGACAGATTGCCAAAGCTGTAGGCTGTGATCCGGCTAATGTACATAGGGTACTAAAGCGGTTCTTAGGCAAGAGGCAATCGCAGGACGATCTGCGCCAATTTCAAGAGGATAAAGCCAATATATTCGACGCTTTACAGCATAGAGCGCTTATGTCGGTGACAGATGCAAAGCTGGCAAAAACGGCGATTCGGGACTTGGCTGTAGCTGCCGGTATCTGGGAAGACAAGGCTCGGACGATACGCGGCCAGGCCACGCAAGTCAATGTATCTGTTCTACTTGACCTCGTTCAGGCGGCGCGAGATATGCGGGATGCAGGGCCAAAACAGCTATAGGATAGGCTCACCGAGGTGCTAAGCGATGCGTCTACGGGGCTTGTAGCGCGTCCATCTTCGCCTATCATTCGATTTATCAGGTACTTGAGGGCAAGCGTCCACGATATCGGCATATATATATGGATAGCCACCAGGTCCAGGTGTTGCCACCTATATGGATAGCCAAGCAGCCGGCGATCATCTGGGCAGCGGCATCGTGGGGTGGTACATTTGGGGGTACTTTGGCCTCTTCATCTGGTAAGATATTGATTCCTTATAGGATTGCAAGCCGGTTCGAATCCTCGGATAGAATTCGTATCGCTTTTTATTATCAATGCGACAGGAGAAAAGAGAGCCTCAGATACCCCCTATGACCCCAAATGCGGCCGGGGTGGGCAACGCGTTACATAAGACGCCCATGAAATTTTCCGCAAAAAGGTGTTGCACATTGTCTGACGTTGTGGCACAATATTTATATGAGCATGGTCCGAATCGCAGTTCGTGTCCCACAATCCCTAGCAGACGAGTTGCGGGTCGAGGGCGAGGCGCATGGGTGTGATCTTAGCTGGGCTGTGCGGAGGAGATTGAATGCTGACATACGAGGATCAGGAACTGAACCGGCTGGACCGACTCAGCGAAGTGGGAACCGAGCCTCCGTGTCCGTTTTGCGGAAGGGCCATGGTTCTAAGGAGCGATTACATCCGTTGCCTGCCGTGCGGAGTGAATTGGCTTGCCGAGGAGATGCACCTGCTGGATTACCTCAACCTCGACCCACGGGTAGCCCGTTCGAGAAGTGCCCACACGGGAAGCTCAACGCCGCCTACTGCCGAGCAACAGGCGGCGGGTGTTGAATAGGGGGCCTGGGGCAGCGGGCATCGGTGCCAAGAGTGCAAGGTGAATTTCTGACGAGGGGGTGTAAGGGATGAGCGACAAGAAGTATTAGGGGTGTATTGTGAATCAGGAGGAAGTCGATGAGCCATTGTCCGCGTTGCGGTAATTTGGAATATGCAGTGGAGCGGGAGATCGACCGCCGCCTGAAAAGCATTGAAGAGTCACAGGAGCGCATCTTGCACGAACTGCATGAATTGCGCCATCCCAACCGTTCATTCCCAACCAGTATATGTTTCAAGGAGATCACAATGAATCCTACCATCGGTGGAAACACTCAAGTCTTTACCGGCGTTCTCGCACCGTCCGGCGCAACTTATCCCGCTGACACTGTGTTCGCAGTCACCAGCAATTACCCGGCAGTGGTGCCCACCGTGGACGCTACTGGCCTGATCGTGACCGGCGCTTTGCCTGCTGGCTGGGTGGAGAACACTACCACGCCTCTGGCCTACGCTTACACCGCTACCAGCGCGTCTGGTTCCTTGAGCGCGACCATCACGCCCTCGGCTCCTCCGGTCACGTTCCCTACCGGAATCGCGTTCGCGCAAACTCAGTGACCCTTCCCCCATCCTCCGGGGAATAACCGGCGGGGCGAGTCTGAATCCTAGACACCCCCGCCGCAAGTGTTAAGATTGCCAGTGAGGTGATGAAATGGCATTGTTGACTGTGACATTAGGGGCGGGAGCTACGAGATTTACTGCTCTACCCATACGTGCAATGCAGTTAAAAGCCTGGCAGGGGGCGTCGGCATCGTACATTGGAGACTCTTCGGCAGTTGCCACAACTACAGGAATCCCTGTCAAGGTGGCATCTCCTACAGCTGACCCGACAATCATCGGCCCGTTCACCAGCGGTGCGATCAACCTGAACCAGTGGTATGGAATCGGGACTGCTGCCGATGTTATTAACATCCAGTACACGCCGGAGGAGTAATGGGAAAGCGCGAACAGCCGGACGTGCTGGCTCGGCTTGTCGGCGCTGATGGGAAGATCGAGCCTTCCAAGATAGTCTCAACCGCGAACCAGTTGATGCGCCTTGGGATGCTGCGGATGAACCGGGTGCAAGACCCGTTCATCAGAATCAAGAATAAGTACGGGCGCACACCTCGACGGCGCATCCTCAAGCCTGGAGAGAAGGTCGGGAAAACCAGGATAAGTGTTTGCGAATCAATAGCTCACGCCATGGGATTCAGGCCGTGGCTTAGGCCGGACGATCCAGACTACAAGATTTCGATTCGTGTTCCCAACCAGGGGTTCATGGGATGTCAGACGATGGCTCAGTCGGTGTCGGCAAAGATCGAGCCTGAGCTTGCCATGCTCATCCCGGCACACTGCGCACCGGATTGGAAGCGGGACACGACTGGAGCATTGAAGTCGGTCACATTGAAGTACGACTACACGGGACAGGCCTGCGGTTCAACCCTCCACGTCCGTTCGTATAACCAGTTGGCAGACTCATTTCTTGGAATCGACTATGACCACTACGGATGGGACGAGCCTCCCCCGCAAGATGTACTAATTGCGGCAGAGCGCGGCAAGGTCACGACCAACGCTCCCTCCTGGTTCGCCATGACCCCGCTCTACGGCGAACCCTACTTCTACGATATGTTCTCCGTGAAGGCGTTCAACGGAGGCGGGGACGATCAAGAGATTGCGATCTTTACCGGAACGACCTGGGACAATTGCCAGGACTATTGCCGGCAGTGCGACGAGTATATTCCGGAAAACGACCCTGTGAACATGGCTGATCCCCACGGGGAGCGCCCGGTAAACAATTGCCCTAAGTGCGGCCTCATCATGGGTTTCATTCCACGGGCGGGCATAGAAGAGTACGCCAAACTGTTTACCGATCCAGAGGAGTATGACGCACATATTGGCGGTAAGGAAGGCCACCTCAGCGGGCTGGTATACAAGACGCTCGACCGTGCGGTGCATCTCTACAAGGATTTCAAAATACCCTCCGATTGGATGCGGATTGAGGCAGTTGATCCACACGACGCCCGCCCGACACGCTGGCTGTTTGCGGCAGTAAGCCCAGAGGACATTACAATAAATGGGAAACCGGCAAATCGAATCTACGTTTATGCGTATCTTTTGGCAAACGGGAATGTGGAAGAGATCGCACGACAGGTCAAAGTGAAACGGGCAGAACACAACTATTATGAACCGGCGTTTGTAGTTCTCGATGCAAAGTACGGTGCGCGGACGCAGCTCAACGATACCTCGTGGGAAGATGAACTCGAAAAGGCGGGAATCGGACGCATCCGGCTTTCGCACTCCGAGGCAGGAGACATTGCGCTGGGGCACAAGCGGGTGAAAGAATACTTGCAAAATCACTACTCCGCCGTTAAGAGCAAAGATGTTCCGGCGCTGCTGTTCGCAGAGGAAGGTTGCCGGGGTGAACGGGGCCCGACTCAGGATTTGTTTAATTATCAGTGGAAGGCGGGAACCGATAAACCGGAAGAGGGATATAAGGATTTTGCGGACACAGTTCGCTACCTCTGCCTGGAGCAGCCGGTTTACTCACCGCCGAACGAGAAGAATGATTTGATCGCTCAATTCCTAGCGGCACGAAGCGAAACGGATTACAATCCCCTAAGCTATGGGTTACGGAGCGCCAATGCTTGAGATAAAGCCAGTCAGTTATGCAGACATTCTCGATGCTCCCAACTCGGCAGAACTGTTGGACGCCTACTCGAAAGACTGCGTGATGCCCGACTACAACCCACAGCGCCAGATATACGCCGCGATGGAGAATTCAGGGGCGCTTCACTGCTTTGGCGCATACTCGGATGATGTTCTTGTAGGATTTGTCTCTGTGGTTGCAGGCGTTATGCCGCACAATGGAAAGAGAATAGCCACGATAGAAAGTCTGTTTGCTCTGCCGTCTCACAGGAAACTTGGCACCGCAGATGCCCTGCTGTCTACCGTCGAGAGCTTCTCGATCAGGAATGGATGTGTGGCCCTGCTGTACACCGCCAGGGTAGGAAGTCCTTTGGATGTGGTGTTGTCCCATCGCCCCGGTTGCAAGGCCAGCCATACCATGTTTACGAGGTGGCTATGAGCACATTGACGGCACCTTTACCGATTGCCATGTTCCCGGCTTCGCCAGCCGTTCTCGAGCAACTGAACGAAATCAACAAAATCATCCTCTCTTACCCCCAGATCGAACTCGCCACAGAACATCTATTCCACGGCGGAATGTATGCAAGAACCATTCGTCTCCAACCGGGGACAAAGATGATGGGTTCGCTTATCAAGTTGGCAACTGTTCTTATCGTTCATGGAGACTGTTCAGTGTTGATCGGCGATCAAAGGGTTGAGCTGACTGGATACAATGTCATTCCCGGATGCGCGGGGCGGAAGCAGTTCTTTTGGACTCATGGGCCGGTTGAGATGACGATGATTTACCCGACCGCTCTTGGAACTGTTGAAGAGGCTGAGGATGAAGTCTTTGCAGAGTCCGATCAGTTGATGTCTCGCCGCGATGGAAGCGGTGATACGATAGTGGTTACGGGAGAATAGGATGGCAGGAAGCATTTCAGCGGCATTGATTATCGGCGCAGCGGCTGTTGGTGAGGGCATCTATGCGGATGTCAGCAAGCCTTCCACACCCGTGGCTCCCACTCAGGCACAAACCAATGAACAGACGGCTCAGGCGGCTCAGGCGTCGGCTTTGGCTCAGGCTCAGGCATTGACACAGCGCCGGGGTATGGCAAGCACGATGTTGCAAAGCCCGATGACCAGCGGTAATGCTACAGTAGGGAAAGCGACATTGGGGGAATAATGGCTTCTGTCGGTCTAGCCTCGCCTTATATGTACTCCGGGGGATATGCACCCTCCCGGCTCAACGACCGCTCCGCCGACGAACGAGCCAAGGATGCTCAGAAATATCTACAAGTGCTTGCACAAGAAAGACTTCCGTGGGAATGGATGGTGGACAACATCATCATGTACGTCAACCACGGCAGGCGGGGCGTGCAAGACAAGGATTTGTGGCCCGGCCAGCCCACCGGATTAGAGATTTTCGCCGACTCCGCCATGCTTGCCCACAACACTCTGGTCAAGGGTATGGTGGGGTATCTCTGTTCTCGCAATCAACCTTGGTTTGGACTGGAACTTCCCGGCAAACTAAACTTCCCGTGCACAAGCCGGATGAGAGCATGGACCGGAAAGCGAGTCGATTCCTACCCAGAAGTCCAGCGGTGGATTCAAGACTGCCAAGACGTGATGTATTCAGCGTTCAACCGAAGCAATTTCTATGATGTAGTGCCGGAATTCATCGGTGATGGGTCTGCTCCAGGTACGGCCCACTTGCTGATAGAAGAAGATGTTTCGACGGCAACCATCATTTTCACCGTTCCCCATTTCCGGGAATGCTTCATCGCGGAAAACCGATTTGGCCAGGTCGACACAAACTATCGCGTCTACAAAATGACGCTTCGGCAGTTCGTTCAGCAGTTCGGCTTGGACGAAATGAAGAAGGCCGATACGAACTTCGAGCATGACTACGAAAGCAATATGCACGAGCAGCGCGAAGTTCTCCATGCGGTCTATCCCCGCAAGGATTACAACCCTGGGCGCATAGATGCCAAGGGAAAGAAATGGGCATCCGATTGGGTGTATCGAAAGGGAGGCAAGATTCTCGGCGCTGACGGGAATCAGGGATTGAAGATGCTGTCCGAGGGCGGCTACGACTCTATGCCGATACTGAGTTGGAGATGGAGGAAGAATTCAGACGAATCCTACGGTCGCTCTCCGGCGCACGATGCTTGGGTCGCCATCGCGTTGGACAATCAGATGGGGAGAACCAATCTGATTACTGCCCAGAAAGCGGCTGAACCTCCGATGGTGGCGTATGAGGACCAGCGGGGAAAGATTCAGCGTGGCCCGAACGGCTTTACATTCATCCCAACCAACCGTGGCGACATTCGCCAGATCATGCCGCAACCTCTAACGACCGGCGTCCAAAACCTTCCGTTCAATACGGAGTATCAGGGCAAAGTTGCGCAGATCATCAACCAGCACTTCCACACAGATGTGTTCACCCTGCTTACGCAATTGGCGCAGGGCGGTGCCACTGAGCGTATGGTGACGGCGCAAATCAATGAGTTGATGACCGAGAAGGCGGCGCTGCTCGGAACCATTGTCGGTAACCTGCAATCGGAAGGGTTCAACCCCATGATTGCCAGGGTGTTCGACATTGAGGCAAGGGCAGGACGCATTCCTGAAGTTCCGCAAATTCTTCAAGATTCCGAGCATGAGCCAATCAAGGTGCAATATCTGGGCCTCTTGTCTCAGGCACAGACCAGGGTAACGAAGGTCCGGGCGATTCAATCCGGAGTGGCTCTGATTACGTCAATCACACAGTTCGATCCTCTCGCCATGCACGCTCTCGACACGGATGAGATGGTGCGCGAGGCATGGGACGCGGTAGGCGGTCCAGCAACGTGCCTACGTGACCCAAAGGCCATTGCTCAGATACGGGAGATGGCTCAGAAGCAGCAGGAGAAGCAGCAGCAGATTGAGAACGCACCTAAGATTGCCAAGGCGGCGGCACTGGCCGGCAAGGCGGCAGAGCCGGACAGCCCTCTCAAAACCATGATGGGCGGCGGTAAGGAGCCAGGCGAATGATTGACTACACGCCGGAAGAAGACGCCAGACAGATTGCCGATAAGAAAATGAAGCAGTATTACCGGAGCGTGTTTAGCTCGACTGAGGGTCGGAAAGTGCTTGGTGATATACTCGTTTCAAATCACTTCGGGGTTCCATTGAACAACGAAGTGGAGCGGATTGAGTACAATGTGGCTATTGCAATTGCCAGGATGAGCGGTACAATGAGCGAAGTGGATGCTCTAATAGGAATCGTGGAGGGTTGAAGTGGCGAATCCAAGTCCAACGTATGGCGGTGTGAACTGGCCGGGAGCGGATGCACTCCGCATTCCCACGGAGCGCGGCGGGTTTGTCGCCAAATCTACTCAGACGCAGGCGAGTCTTGAGACATATGGCGAGCTTGACCTTGGAACCGTAGCAGCCAGCACCATCACTCTCAATGCGCAGCAGGCCGGAGCCTCCCTCATCACCATCACCCCGACCGGGGCTGTGACGATTGTTCTCCCCACCTGCCAGCCGGGGCATCACTTCTTTCTCTGGAATCTGGCGACGGCGACCTATAGCGTCACCGTACAGATCGCAGGAAACCCAACCAATACCGCAGTCGTTCCATTCCTGGCCGCAACCGGCAGTATGTCTGAAATCGTGCATACCGGGAACAACGGCGGTGTGATGCTCAGGAACGGATAGAGTTTGGTTTTTCACAATTTGGGTCCGCTCAGAGTCCGGCCAGACTGAGAGCGGCGAAAGTAAGACAGACGCGGCAATCGAGTGCTCGATCACTCGGTTCCGCGTCTTTTCTTGGCCCAAAGATTTTTGAAGGAGCAGTAAATGGCAGATGAAGTTGTTGTCGATCAACCCGTAGCGGGAAGTGAAACGACCGGGAACACGGGCAACCAGCAGACGCAGACGCCGGGATGGTTAGCGGGTTTGCCTAGCGACCTCAGAGACAATGAGGCTTTCAAGCCGTATCGCACGGTGGGAGACTTTGCAAAGGCCCATCTCGAAACGGCGAACAAAGCCAAAGAGTACGAGGGGAAGTTGGCGAACTCGATCCCCAAACTGGGCGAGAATGCTACGCCGGAAGAGCGCGATAAGTTCTACACCTCACTCGGACGGCCCGATAAGCCGGAAGGTTATGAGCTAGACCCTGAGAAGAAGAATGCACCTGAGTGGAACAAGTATTGGGAAGACACCTTGTTTTCTGAGGGTATCCCCAAGAAAACCGCTCAAGCTCTTCAAGGGAAGTTGAATGCTCAGTTGACCTCAATGGTGGAAGCGCACAACGCCAAGATTCTCGCAGAGAATACCAAGGCGGCTGAAACGCTGAAAACCGAGTTGGGCGACAAATACGATGCGAGCGTAGTGCTCGTGTCGCGGCTATGGAAGCAATGGGGAAAAACAGAAGTCGAATTCGACAAGGCGTTTGCAGCTGAAAGCAGCGCCAACCGAACTACGATGATGCGCTTCCTGTTGAACGTGGCCGCAAAAACCGGAGAGGATTCATCTTTGCGCGGGTCAGGGCAGAGGGCGGAAACGCCTAAGGCCGGATACGATTTGAGTAAATTCAATCTTCCGCCAGCAAGGATTTAGGCCTCTCTAAGGGGAGATTATCGCCATGGCAGATGCCTCGCAACTCGGTTACACCACGATGACGGATGTAATCAACAGCTACTCGTCCTCGGATGCCCGTGCGCAGTTTGTCCAGCCCGCAAAGGTGCTTGCCCGCGCTTGCCCTTTGCTTGAGTTCTTGCCTTTCGTCCCGGCAAACAACATGCTTTTCAACGTCGCTCGGCGTACCGATTACCTGGACGTTCCTGCAACGCGCCGGTTCAATGAAGCAGCCGTGATTACGAACTCCAAGAACACCAACATCACCGACGATATTGCCATGTGGGAAAATTGGGATGTTCAAGATGCGGCGTTTGCCGACCTTCAACCCGATCCCTCGGCGTATATGTCGGACCAGATCAGCAACAAGATCGAGGGCTTCAAGCAGAAAATCGAATCCGTATTGTTTTACGGAAACCCGGCTACCGATCTTGGTGGAATCAGAGGCCTGGCAACACGAATCAACAATCTTGAATCGGTTCCCAACGGAGACGGAAGCTGGCCTGCGAATGCTTACAACGGCGGGCTGACCTCCGGCAACGCCACAAGCATCTGGGCGGTCGAATTCGGAAAAGACAAGGTTCAAGCAATCTACCCCGCCAGTAGTCCGGCAGGCCTGGAAATCAACACCATCGGCAAAGTTCCGTGGACAATGGCCACCGCCCTGAGTGGAGTTCTCGGTCAATCGAGGGCACTGATGGCGTATGTCACTCAGTGCAAATGGAGCTTGGGACTTCAGATCGTTGACGAACGCTGCGCTCAACGCGTTGCCAACGTGAACCCGATTCCGTTGCAGCCGGGTGGCTTCGATGAGAACATGCTCATTCTGGCCCTGGGCAATCTTCCTGGTGCGGGTAATGCTCCCGGCACGGTGATTCTGTGCAGTCGCGCCATTCTGAATCAGATGAACATCCGAGCGGTCTCACAGAAAACCAATGGCTACTACACGCAAAACGCGGAGACCGGCGACATCTGGGGATCGCGGCGTATTACGCGCTTCCAGGGAATCCAGGTCGTTATGGCCGAAAAGATTTCCAACTCGGAAACCATCATCAGCTAGCCGATGTCGCTAGAAGGAGAGTCATCATGCTTTTAGACGCAATGCAGTTTTTTCACGGCTCTGGAACATCGGCCTTCGGTCCGATCACTTCCACCGCCAAATCGTTCACCGGTTCGATTGCGACGACTGGGGTATTGACCATCACGGCCGGTACTGCTGGGTCTGAACTTTTGGTCGGGGATTCGCTTACGGGAGCCAACATCTCTACCGTGGGTGGCCCTACCATCGTGACAGGCATTACCGCCATTACCGCCGCAAACGGAGTTGGCACCTACACTGTCAGCAACCCGCAACTGTCAGCTAGCGCAACCATTCTCGCAACCCCTGCGCTCTTGGGAGACTTGCTGGTTGTCGGAGCAACCTCACAGCAGAGCAACCTGGAGCTTGACTTTGGAGCGCCGAACCCTGGCACATCCAACCCCTTCATCTCCGCATTCCCGTCTTTGACCGAGAAGGGATACTCCTATCCGCCCGAAGTTGTGGGCGATGGTGGAATCCCGTTCGGCGTTCACATCGTCGTTTCCGGTCCGGTTTACGGGAACTCGCTCAACAGCATTGCTTTCAACGTGGAAACCGGGGCGGCGACAGGTGCCACAACGATCATCGCCACCCGGTCTTTGACCATCGCGCAGCTTCAGGTCCAGGGGGCGCACTACTGGATTCCGGTTGCAGGCAACTCTGTTCTTGAGTTCCTGCGCTGGAATGCGGTCAACACGCCGGCCAACAACGGCTATGTCGGTTCCATCTATTCGTGGTGGGGACCGAAGCTTGGAGGAGAGCAATAATGCTTGTTCATGCAAAGTGCCTTGCGTTTGCCTGGGATAGTCAGGCCAGCAAAGCGTACAATCCCGATGCCGGGCCGTTGCCTGACGGCCTCTATGAGATCGACACGGATAGCCAACTGGCTACCTTGAAGACACTTAGAGGCGACTGGCTTTTCCAGTATCCCGGCCATGAGGGACGTGCTCCAAAGCCGGGAGATGAGCCTGTTGTGGCAACGGCAACAGTCAAGGAAGTTGTCGAGCCCAAGATTGACAAGCGGAAACTCAAGAAGGGGCCGATGAGCAAGGAACGCAAGGCTCAACTAGTCGCAGCACTCACAAAGGGACGCGCTGCGAAAAAGGCCAGGCTGGAAGCGGCAGCGGCTTAGAACGGTTCACCATTCACCGGCGAGGGCGGGGCATTGCCCTGTCCTCGCTTTTCTTTAGGGAGTCTCGATGAACTATTCGCCCGTGTCCATATCCAATATGAGTTTGCAGTTGTTAGGGGCGCGTGGGACTATTGGCTCTCTGACTGAGCAAACTCCCAACGCCATAAAAGCGAATGTGGCATGGAATATGATCTGGCCCAGCGTGCTATCCGAGCGTGAATGGAAGTGCGCCAAGACGCGGGTTGCTTTGCAACAGAACGCGCAATCTCCAGCGGGAGGATACAAGTTTGCCTACGCACTGCCAGCGGATTATTTGAGGCTAGTTAAGCCACGCGAGATACCGGAAGAGCGCCGCATTGCCGATGGAGCCGTGTGGGGTTGGGGCGGTGATGGATATGGATGGTTCCGTCATCGTGACATTCCAGTACACCCGCACGAGGCAGCGCCGTACGTCATAGAGGCGGTTCTGAGCGCAGATGGAGTTTCGTATACCAACAATCTCCTGAGCAACTATCCGCACTGCGATACTTACACTACCGTCTGCCCCATCGTCATCAACTACATCCGGCTCATTACAGATTTTACGCAGATAACTCCTGGACTTGCTGATGTTGCGACGTACCGGATGGCTGCTGCATTGGCCGTTCCCGTCACAGAGGATGCGAAGAAGGCTCAGAGCATGATGCAGATGTACTTCACGACACTCAACTCCGCTGCGGCTCAACAGGAATGCGACTGGTTGGCCGATGAGAGCGGGAATTACAACTGGATTCATGCAGGGCGCTATTCCGGGGGGCGCTACTGATGCCGAACGTGTTGATTAATAGCATGAACACGGGCGAGATCAGCGGTCTCTGCGAAAGCAGAAGCGACCTCGCCAAATTTTCCTCCGCATGTAAGACGCTGGAGAATTTTGTACCGCTTGTTGAGGGCGGCGCGAAGAAGATGCCGGGGACATACTTCGCCGGAACGACGGCCAACGGCGGGGCAATGTTCACCGCGTCGATCGCTGGCACGACCATGACCGTCACAGCGGTCAATTACGGCGTTCTACAGGTCGGGCAGACGATTGTGGGGGGTGGGGTAGCCTCTGGTACCACCGTGAGCTCCTACGGCACAGGGACGGGCGGCGTGGGCGCTTATACGATCACGCCAACGCAGACGGTTGGCAGCGAGATAATGCAGACGGCCAGCAATGGTCAGAGCCGTCTTGTGCCGTTTCAGTACTCGACAGAGCAGGGTGCAGTACTTGAGTTTTCTGCTGGGATGTGCCGCGTGTGGGAAGGCGCGACACAAGGTTCGTGGGCTTTGGGGTTGGCTGAGCAGAGCGTTATCCCCGCTGGGGGAATAAACTACAATCCCGCCACTGCATACGTTTCAACCAACAAGGTTCTTGTCGGTTCCAGTTATCTTGCGTATATGTTTGATCGAATCTCCGGCACTGAGGATACAACAAAGGGAGTGCTTTATATCTCAATCCCTTATGGGGAGCCAGTCAGTTCCTTGACGGGAATTGGCAGCATCTCGATAAACACATCCGACTCTTTGAGTGTATTCAAGTCTGGGGTTTCTCCTAACCAGATTATAAATATAGCACTGGCAAATACAACCGCATCAAATAACTCCGCCAGCGCAATTCAGGCAGCGATCCGCGCATTAGGTAGCTTGAATTCTCCATCATACGGATATGTGGATTTATCGGCATGGTGCGTTACTCCAGACGCTATCTATTATGCAACCCCGTGGACATCTTTGCCAGTCTTATACGATTTTCAGTTTCCCGCATATCCTTTCAATTGGATAGGTGAGTGTGTCGCCTCCAATCAATACAATCAGTTTCCAGTTATCTTAACAAATATTCTCGGATTGGGTCTTTCTATAGCGTGGAATGCTACTTATTGGGGGCCTGTTGCCGCTGTGCAAGAACCGATTGATTTGGTCACTCCCTATTTGGAGACCGATCTATTCGCTCTCGATTGCAGCACACAGAGCGCGGACGTGCTCTGGATTTTCCATCCCAACTATCCGCCGGGAATAATTGAGCGGTTGAGCGCAAATTCATGGCAGTACAGCCTATCTCTCCCCGGCCAGCAACCGGGCGAACCTGCGTATCGCGGAACTCTGGATGTGGTGAAGACGGGATACTCCGCGCTCGGCCAGAACATCACTTTGATTTCGCAGGCGAATCCTTGCGTAATTGTGCTGGCTTCAAGTCCATCTTCGCAACCCTTTCAAGATGGAAGCAGAATTTATATCAACGAATGTTCCGGGCTGGTAAGTCTGAATGAGGGAGAATTTTTTGTCTCAGGAATGACTTATGGGTCAGTGACCGTTTCCGTAACAGACTCTTCAGGAACTACTACAACCGTGACCGGGGTTGGATGGAGTTTTACCCCTCAAGACCCCAACACCGGGGCGAGCATTGATTCTTCAAGCTATCAGCAGTACACAGGCGGCGGGTTCGCTGTGCAGGTGGTTGCGATGTTCGCGGCGACTGGAGATTACCCAGCTTGCGGAGCGTTGTATCAGGAACGTCTCTGCGTTGGCGGAAGCAATAACAATCCAACGCAAATGAACGGTTCTACGCAAGACGACTACCCTGATTTCATTTGTGATCCGAACGCGGACGATTACGCCGTCCAGTATACCCTCGTGTCGAATAAGGTGAACCAGCTTCTCAACATGGTGGGAACACCTAATGCTCTGGTTATCGGCACATCGGGCGGCGTGTGGATTGTGGCCGGGTCTAACAATTCTTCGCTAAGTCAAACCAACGTGAACGCGTTACAGCAAAGCTCTGAAGGCGTAAGCGCGTTGCAGCCGCAAGTGGTGAACGGCTCGGCCATCTTTGTTAGCCGGTCGTCTCGGATTGTCACGTTTCTAGCCTACAACTTCGTAACGAACCAGTGGGACAATACCGATCTGACTCGGCTCAATCGCAACATCACCATCGGAACCTCGGCGGCAATGTCAGGAATTGCGCAGACGGCGTTTAGTATGGAACCTTACCCGATTTACTGGGGTGTGCGGAACGATGGTCAGTTGATTGGTCTGGTTTTCAACACGCAGGATCAGGTGTATGCATGGTTCCGAGTAAATATGGGAGCCGGATTGATTGAGTCCGTAGCCGTTATCTCTGGGCAGAATCAGGAAGATCAGATCGTGGTGGTGGTCAACCGCACCATCAACGGCGTAACGCAGCGGTTCGTGGAATACTTCATGCCGCAGGAATTGTTCGGCCAGTTATCGAACGCTTTCTTTGTGAATTGCGGCCTCCAGTGGCAGGGAGTGGGGCCGTTCAATATCACCGGGATCACGAACGCCAACCCCGCCGTCGTGACAGCGCCAGGTCATACGCTCGTGAATGGGCAGACGGTAGCCATTGCGGGCGTGCTGGGCATGACTCAGGTGAACACGAACCCCTTGCAGGCATGGACCGTGGCCAACGTGAGTGGCAATACCTTCCAGCTTCAAGGCAGCGACTCAACCGCATGGGGAGATTACACGGGAGGAGGAACGGTTGAGCAGGTGACGAACCAGGTCACCGGGATGAGCTATCTGATGGGCCAGAACGTCACGGCGGTTGGGGATGAGGCGGTAATCTACACCGGAATTGTGACGGCGGACACAGTTGTTTTTGGCTCCTACGCCAACCAGGTCACCATCGGGCTTCCCTACTCATCCACGATTGAACCCATGAATCCAGTGCTCGGCGATCAAAAGAATACCTCGAAAAGCAAGAGGCAGAAGTTCACTCGCGTCAACCTTTCGATGTACGAATCTGTTGGCGGCATGGTGGGCACGGACTCAACTCACCTCTACAACATCGACTACACGCAGGGCACTCCGAACCCACTCCCGCCCGGAAGTCCGGCAACTCTGTTTACCGGAAACGTAATCAACGATTTGGATGCTGAATGGACAGATGGTGCGACAATCACAATTGTGCATAGCGACCCGTTCCCGTGCACGCTGCGAAGTGTCACCCCACGGCTTTCCGTGGCCGAGGAGGGCTGATGGACCCGCAATCTCTGATGATGCTCTTCGCTGGCGAGAGTGCCTTTAGCGGCCTTGCCTCTGGATTCGGCCAGTACGAGCAAGGCCAGGAGCAGAAAGGCGCTTACGACTACAATGCACAGGTCACGCTTGACCAAATGCAGCAGAAAATGCAGACCTCTGAGGCGAAGTATTCCAACCTCATCGGGAAGCAGGCAACGGCTTATGCGCGGGCTGGAGTGGACATTGCTTCCGGCTCTCCCTTGCTAATGATGGCGCATACCGCCGCGCAGAGTGGAGTAGAGCAGGAAAGCGAGTCTCAGGCCGGCACGGAAGAAGCGGCGCTGCAAAAGTATTATGGCGAGGTGGCGGCTTGGTCGGGAACGATAGGCGGAATCAGCACAGCTATTTCGGGGTTGTCGCAGGCTGGAATGATGGCCGCTGGCGCAATGAACTCGTCGTCTTACGGAACGGTGCCATCTGCACCTAACTCGATGTATGATTCAATGTAGGTGATTGATGCCTGAAATCCCTCAAGCCGTAGCCCCAACACTGACTCCTCCACCGGAGATGAACCCCCGTATCGCTGGTGAACCAGGCAGGACAATGGCGAACGCTGCGGAGCAAATGGGCAGCGTGGCGGATATGGGGTTTCAGGTTGCCCAGAAAATCAAGAAGGCGCAAGACGAAGGGATTCTGCTTGGCGCGGAGAATCAAATCGGTGCGGATATTGAGAAAGCGCAATCAGGTCTTGCCAACTGGACTGACTACACTCACGCTGACCAATTAAAGCAAGACACCGCTACCGCATTGCAGGAAAAGTATGCCGAGCAATACGGGAACCGGCCTGACTTGTGGCGTCACATCGAACCGTATCTTGTCAGGCAGACGAACAAGTTTAACGGTCTGATTGATAAAAAATCGGCTCAGTTGACCGCAGATTACAACGAGGCTCAACTGTTTGATTCCCAACTCCACACAGAGAATGAAGCGGCTACCGAACCGACGATTGACGGCAAGGAGCGCATCTGGGCTATTCAGGATGCAAAGACAGATGTGATGGTGAAGAACGGATCGATTAGCGCTGAAAAGGGTGAAAAGGCTAAGAAACTCCTCAGATCGCGCACAATCGCTACCGAGGTAGACCACGCCGCTAACCCAATGAACGCTCCTGAAATCATGGAAGCGGAGATGGCTCAGCTGAAAGAATACGAGGACAAGGGATACGTCGATCCCGATGCTCTCGAAAGGATGCAAGATCAACTTGCTACTTCCTACGAACGGGCTCTGAGTCGTTCCGACCGGATTGACGTATCGAAAATAGGAGATGCTGTAATTTCCAGCGACGCAAAAGATCCGACTCTCAAAGACCAGTCAACCGGAGAAATTGATTATCTGCAAGCAGCCAAGAGGGTTGATGAGAATCCTGATCTTTCCACCAATGTAAAAAAGTACGTCCGTGAGGAGTACGAGCAGAGGGATGTGCTTCAAAAAAGAATTGTCGCGGAGAGAAACCAGAAGATATTCAATTCACTTGACGACAGGATCGGGAACACAGATGCCAAGGGTGGAGCTTTGACTCCTTCCGAAGTTAAGCAAAGGAGAGAATTACATCCGAGCGATCCAAAATGGATACCTCAAGAAGTTGCAGATCATTCTCTCAAAGTAATGAAGCAAGACGCAAAAGAAGCACGCGCAACAAATATGCAAGAGCGGGCATTGGCAAGGCAGCAGGCGGCGGAGGACAGTTACGAACTTGTGGCGCGTCTCGGATCACAGCCTGGATACCTGACTAGGAACGACATTCCAGATTTGATGAAGAGCAATCCTAAAATGAAGTATTCCGACGCTCTACATGTTGTCGAGATGCGTTCCGCGCAATCAGATCCTAATTTCCAATCTGCAATGAAGATTTTCGAGGACGCGGCGAATCAAGGTGCTATGACTCTCTCGGATGTGGGCGAGGCCAATATCGCCATGCTCAAACGGGCAAAAGAGGGGGTTACGGGCACAGACCTGTTGAAGTTTGCCAGTGAAACCGTTCGTCCTCATGTCGAGAAGGACATCAAGAACCGCCTTGACCAGATCGTGTACCCGCAACTCGCCACGCCAACCGCTGCCTCTGGCACAGCACAACCGGGATTCTTCAGCAGAATTGGTACATGGGCAGAGAATCAAGTCATAACGAACGCCTTCCCGACAACGATGAAGTCTTATGCGAAGCAGGAATCTGCCGCACGGCAAGCTCCCGAAGTAGGAGCCATAGTTGATGGATACAAATTCAAAGGCGGTGATCCTGGCCAGATGTCGAATTGGGAGCAGGTAAAAAAATAATGCCTGGACCTTGGGAACAATACGCGAATCCTGTTGCTTCCCCTACTTCATCTGCGCCCAGCAATGGCCCCTGGACGCAGTATCAACCTGCTCCTTCCCTCTCTCTAGACCACGATCAAGCGCAGCGGGCTACAGATGCGCTGGTGTACTCCCATATGACCGGAGCGCCGCCCAGTTACACCTATGAAAATCGGGATGCGTTCAACGAAGATTTCTCCACTCGGCTTGAAGGCTACGCTTCGGCGGGTTGGAAGGGGCTTACGCAAGACTCCATTATTGGAGAGTATCTGAGAGGGCGAACTTCCGGCCCGTTCGAAACTGACGATGAAGTGAGCAAGTTCATCGAAGGATTCGGAACAATGATTGGTGACTTGCCTGAATACCTTGTTGGCGGCGGTCTAGGTATGATTGCTGGCGGTGCGGCGGGTACGGCAGAGCTTCCGGTCGTTGGAACCATATCAGGCGGCGTGGTAGGCGCTGGGGCGGGTGGGTTTGGTCTTACCGCTGGATTGCGCCAGTGGCTTGTGGACAAGTACGCTGGCAAGCAAATCTCTGCGTTCGATGAAGTAATGGACGTTATCAAGGCGACCGGCAAAGGCGCATTGACCGGAACGGCATTTAGTTTCGCTGGGGAAGCGGCACCGCTGGCTGAGGGCACGATAGCAAAGGTTTTTGGCGCACGAGCCTACAAGACGGCGGCGGAGCTTGCCACGATGACCACGGTCGGAAGTTTGCTTGAGGGGAAGGTTCCCACCGCGCGAGATTTTGCAAGCAACGCCGCATTGCTGGCCCTGATGCACGTTACGGTTGGGAATCTTCCTTTTGCAAAGAAAGCATCTTCCGATTTGCAAGAAAAATCGATGGACCTGTACGCCAGGGACGGAGTACACCCGGCGGACTTGGCATCGGAAGCAGCCCGCCGCGCTGTTGGGGAGCAACCTTCAGACAACCCGATGGAGGTAATGAACAAGATCGACAATGAGCTTCGCGGTATTCCCGGCAAGACACCGGAAGCCGAAGCGCCTGCCGACGCTCCCAAAGGCGAGACAAGCATCAAAAACGAGGTCACAGAAGCGGAACGTGCCGAGCGTGGATTACCGGAAGTTGAAGTTGAAGCGAGACAGACTCCGGCTTTTGAGGCTGGGAAAAAGGCAGTCGATGAGGGAACGATTGACCCGCGATCTTTGGCTAAAGAGTTGGCCGACAATCCCCGCCCGCACACAGACGAGGAAGCCGCGGCCTTGATTTACGACCGCATGAAGCTCCAGAACCAACACGCAACCGCCATGAACACCATCGAAGCGGCCCGCGCATCCGGGGACGAAGCAATGGAGGCGCGGGGCAAAGCGCAACTCGCTAAAGTCGAGGATGCGATGAACACGAACGATGAGGCGGCGCGGAGGTCTGGTACGGAGACGGGCCGCGCTCTCGCTGCACGTCGCATGATGATTAAGCAAGACTACTCGCTTGCCAATGTCCTACAGAGGGCGCGTGTTGCCAGCCCTAATGGTGAGGTATCGCCTGAGCTTCGCAATACGCTGGAAACGCTCACCAAGCAACTCGACGAAGCCAACAAGCGCATCGACGATTACGAGGAGACGAAGAAACAGCAGACAGCGGAGCGTGCGGTAGAGAAGATACGCAAGGGGCTATCCGAGCGCACGGAGAAGCGCACGGCAACCAAGGAGAGCCGAAAGGCGGAGAGGGATATTCTCTACAAGAAGCTGAATGAGGAGTTGACGGGGCAGTTGAGCGCGAACCCCATGCTCAACCCCAAACTCTACGAGCTATTCGGCAAGTTGGCAGTCAGCCACATCGAAGACGGTTTGACGACAATCGAGCAGATCGTAGACGAAATCCACTCGAATCTCCAAGAGCGGGGAATCAGCAAGCGGGAGATTCGGGATTACATCTCTCAGTACGGACGGCAAGCGACTGAGCGGACGAAGGATGAAGTACAGGTCCAGCTACGCGAGGCGATGAAGCAGGGCAAACTCATTTCTGCTATCGAGGATGCGGAATCTGGAGAGCAACCGGCGAAGGGCAAAGCCCCCGGCAAGCCGTCTGAGCGCGTCAAGGAACTTCGGAAGCAACTTGATGAGGCAATGAAGAAAGAAGAGCCTGTCGAAGAAAAGACAGATGAGGGTGGGAAGAGAGAAGCGGCGCGGCAAAAGGCTGTAGAGAAGTCGATTTCCGAACTAGACAGGCGAATCAAGGATAAGGATTTATCTCCTACTCAGCGAATGCAAGGTCCGGACACGGAAACACTTGATTCCCTGAAAGAGCAACGCGATTCTCTGCGCGAAGCGTTTGATGAAATGAAATCGGCAAGCATCGACAAGGGAGGCACCAAGGAGGCGGCGCGGGCTAAAGCTCTTCAAAAGAGCATCGCCGAACTAGAGAGACGGATTAAGGAACGGGACACTTCCGCTCCGGCGAAGATGCAAGGTCCAGACACGGAGGAGGCCGCCTCACTGAAAGCACGGCGAGATGCCCTTAGGGAAACTCTGGACAGCATGAAAGTCAGAGAGAAAGCTGACCCTGCAACGAGGGCGCTCCGAGCGTACAAGACGCGTATCACGAAGAGGATTGCGGACCTCCAGAAGCAACTCGATACCGGAGACTTTGCCAAGCCTACTCGCGGGCAGACTGTCCTCGACCAGCAGGCTCAGGACTTGAAAGCGCAGTCGGAGAAGCTCAAGGGGCAGGTGGACGACGCGATTCACAAGCAGAAACTCGCTGCGAGAACTCCGCTCGAAAAGGGCGCGGCGATCTTTCAGAAGTGGCGGCGGGCCGTGTTGCTGTCGAGCGTCAACACGCTAGGCAAACTGACTACCGCTGCGATGATGAGATTCGGCACAACTCCAATCGAAGAGCTTATCGGAGGAGTGCTGTCCAAGATGCCTGGTCTGTCTGACATCGCAGAGAAAGCCCCGCGCGAGGGCGGCGGATTGAACATTTCGGCAGAGGCTAAGGCATTCGGGCAATTCTTCGAGAAAGCCACGTATCAGGACATCAAGGAAGCGGTCAAGACGGGAAAAACGTCTCTCGACTACCTCTACGGGAAAAAGGGAACACTGCCGCCAGAGGCACTGGACTTCTTCGGCCATCTGCACGGCGCTCTCAAAGTATTGCCGAAACGGGCCGAGTTCTTCCGCTCTCTGGAGAAGCGGGCGCAATGGGCACTTGATAACCATCTCGACATCAACGATCCCAAGGTCCAGGCAACGATGGCTGCGGATGCGTATACCGACGCAAACCGAGCCATCTTCATGCAGGAGAACTTCATCAATACCGGATTCAGGATGCTGATGGGTGAATTCCATTCGCAGGGATTGAGCGGAAAATCGACCGAGTTCATGATTAAAACTGTTCTGCCGATTGTCAAGGTTCCAACCAACATCGTTGCCGAGACGGGAACTTTTGCGGCAGGCACAGTTACGGGTAGCATTAATGCCTTGCGCGTGTTGGTATCCAAAGACGGCCTCAAGAATCTGACCGGGCATGAAGCCGACAATATCATGCGCTCTCTGAAAAAAGGCAGCATCGGTCTGGCAGTGCTGGCAATGGGGTACTACGCCGGGGCTTCAACTGGATTCATCCAATCGACAGGATTCTATCAGCCGGGAGATGAAAAGAAGGAAAAGAAGGCTGAAACACTCACTATCGGCGGTGTAGATGTTCCCCCCTGGATTCAACACACCCCCGTTGGTCTGGTATTCGAGATGGGTGCGACGATGCGGCGGGTCAACGATGCCTATACGATGAAGGGAAAAAGCGGCGGGTTTGTTGCGGGTGCATCGGCGGCGGCGCTGGGCACGGCCAAGAAAGTACCGTTCCTCGAAGAAGCAACACGGTTGGGAGAGGCTACGCGCACGGCTGATTCCGCCGGTCTATTCCTCGACGATCTGATTGAGAGTCTGATTGTCCCGCCAGATGTGCGCCGGGTTGCTCAGATGCAAGATCCGCAGAATAAGCAGCGCAAACCAACCAACCTGGAGCAGACCATCGAAAAGAGCGTTCCTGGGATGCAGGAGAACGTGCCTACCAAGAATAAGGGGCGGAAGTTCTCCATCCGCGGAGGCTATCGTTGAAATTCATTTTCTACACCGAATTCGGAGAGATCGCAGACCTCGCCATACACCTGCAAGATGTGGAGGGCCACGAGGTTGTGTTCCACGTTGCCAATAAAGACTATGACAAGATCGCAGACGGGATTCTGATACACGTTGATGACTGGTATCGCTACATGGGAAAGGGGTACGTGTGGGTATTCGATTCATGCTCCTTTGGCGACTTGCAAGAATGGTTGCGCGAGAAAGGCGAATCCGTTTTCGGCGGATGCACGGAAGGCGATAGGCTGGAGAACGACCGCCAAGCGGGACAGGATTGGTTCGCCGAGGCTGGATTCGATCAGGTTGAGTCGAAGAACTTCAAAGACTTTGAATCAGCCAGTCAGTTTGTGAAGGCGAACTCAGGCCGGCGCTGGATTCTCAAACAGAACGGGAACGCCCCAAAGTCTCTCTCCCACATGGGCAAGTTCGATGATGGCTCAGATATGCTCTACCACTTGGATGAGCTAAAGAAGAAGTGGAACGAGTCGCATTTTGGCCCTATCGACTTTGACATTATGGAGGTAGTGGAGGGGCTGGAAGTTGCGGCCTCGGCTTTCTTCAACGGCTCAGATTGGATGCGCGACGCGCAGGGTAAGGTGACCGGCTTCCTCAACTTCGAGGAGAAGAAAGAAGCGGACGGCAACACGGGCGAAACGACCGGAGAGATGGGCACGACGTTCTGGGGATGCACAGAAGAAAACGAACTGTTCCGCGAGATGATCTGCCGCCCTGCTATCAAAGCCAGGTTGAAGAAGATCGGATTCCGGGGCGTGTTCGACATCAACTGCATCGTGACTGACGAGGGAAAGATCGTCGCCCTTGAACCAACGTGCAGGTTCGGCGTTCCAAGCACAGCCTATGAGTTCTGTGAGGCGATGGAGAGCGGTGCAGGAAAGCTCATAGAGGCCGTCGCCAAAGGCCAGAATCGCCCCGTGCCGCTCTTCCAGGGATGGGGCATGGTAATCGTAGTCGCGGCCAAGCCGTTCCCTGTAGAGGCCGACGTAGACGACGAAGCAACCAGTATCGGTGAGCGGCTTTGGATTCTCAAGGATGGGAAACCTGTTGACGAGTTCGATTCAGACCAAAAGAAACATGTCCACCTCTATAACTTCAAGAAGGACGAGGAGGGCTACAAGGTCGCAACCAAGAGCGGCTACCTTCTGACCGTGACCGCAACTGGTGAGGAGATTGCCAAGGTGCGCGAGGGGTTGATCGAGTATATCAAAGACAATCTTTTAATCGCGGGGCAGAAGTACAGGTCTGACATCGGGAAGCGAGTGGAGGAGTATGAAGATTCAACTGAGAACGATACCGCACTCTGAGCAACGCTACGAGACGTGCGGGGATTGGGAAAACCTTCCCGAAGGATCGCTGCGCATTTCGGTTAGCGACATGGGCAATGATGACTATGCGTTCCTTGTTGCCATCCATGAGCTTGTCGAGGTGTGGCTCTGCAACAAGCGCGGAATCACAGACGAAGCGGTGAGCGCCTTCGACATCGAATACGAGAAGAACCGGCCAGAGGGTGACGAGTCCGAGCCTGGGAACCATCCCGATGCACCTTACCGGAAAGAGCATTTCTTCGCAACCAACATCGAGCGTATGATTGCATTAGAGTTAGGCTTGGATTGGGAAAAATACTCCAAGGCAGTGATGAGCTTATGAGGGTTATGGGACACAATTCGTGGCAGCACCTTTGGGACTGCATCTGCATGGATTTGGGTATCGAGGAGCTTTGACTATGAAAAACAGAATCGTTCTGATGTGCGCTTTGCTACTGTCTCCGGTCGTGGCCCATGCGACTGTAACCGGCACCGCTACTAGCGCTTCTTTCGTCTGCACAGGAAGCACAGGCCCCTTCCCGTTCACCTTCCCGATTGACACGGCGGCGGCTATGACGGTGACGCAGAACGGTACTGTTCTGGCTTCTTCTGCCTACACGATTTCTCCAGTCAATAACTCCTACGCCAATGGCGGCTCTGTCACACTGAACACAGCCTGCCCCGCTGCGCAGATTCTTGTTCTGCAAAGGGTTACACCAATTACGCAGTTGACGCAATTCACGCCATATATGCCTGTGATGTATGCGAATATTGAGAGCGGTTTAGATAAGGTGACAGAGATTGAGCAGGAGTTAGTCTTAGGAGTTAGCGGAGGAATAACGCAGTTGACGGGAGATGTTCTTGCCGGACCGGGAACAGGATCGGCAAACGCAACACTGAAGGTAGTCAACTCATCACCGGGAAACTGCGGAGATTCCTCACACACCTGCGCAATCACAACGGATTCTAACGGAAGGGTTACTTCTCAATCCCCTATCGCCATAAACACATCCAGTGGAATCTCTGGCATGACAGCAGGACAGATTCCAATTGCGGCCACGGCCAGCACAATCACAAGCAGCAAGGTATTGTCAGGGACTGGCGCGGGAATTACAACGGGTCCAACAACAACCACGCTGAATGACTGCGTAAAGTTTGGAGATACAGCGGGCACACTAGCAGATGCTGGAGCGGCTTGTGGGTCTGGAGGTGGGAGCTATCTACCTCTCTCTGGAGGCACACTGACCGGCGCACTCACCGGCACCAGCGCATCATTCTCAGGCAATGTCGTGGCTGGCACGACAACACCTACAACTATCGGTTCAAGCGGTGTTTTGTTAAATGGGGTTCCCGCTCTCCAATCGCAGACATCGCTATATAACTACTACTCTGGGGGAGCGGGCAATCTGACTGGCACCGGCATCTACAACACCGCGAATGGGTTTAGTGCCCTCTCCTCCAACACCACGGGCATCTACAACACCGCGAATGGGGTTAGTGCCCTCTCCTCCAACACCACCGGCATCTACAACACCGCGAATGGGTTTAGTGCCCTCTCCTCCAACACCACCGGCATCTACAACACCGCGAATGGGGTTAGTGCCCTCTCCTCCAACACCACGGGCAGCAGCAACACCGCGAATGGGGTTAGTGCCCTCTTCTCCAACACCACGGGCAGCAGCAACACCGCGAATGGGTTTAGTGCCGGACGCTATATCACAGGCGGCGCGGTCGGCCTGACGAACCCAACGACCAGCATCTTTATTGGTAACGGAACCCAAGCCAAAGCCGACAACGGAACCAATGAAATCGTCATCGGTGCTGGAGCAGTTGGGAACGGCAGCAACACAACAACGCTGGGCAACACCGCAACAGTGGGCACATACATCAACGGCATACTCTATCTGACCGGCGCACTCACCGGCACCAGCGCATCATTCTCAGGCACCCTCGCGGCTGGCAGTGAGACGCTTGGATCGCCATTGCTTCCGGCGTCGGGCGGCACGGGCGCGTCGAGCACCTCGCAGAACTATATTTTTGCGGGTCCGACAGGCGGCAGCGGAGCGCCGAGCTTCCGCGTATTGGTTTCAGGCGATATTCCTAGTAATGCGGCGAATACGACGGGCACAGCGGCAAATGTTACAGGGACGGTAGCTGTTGCCAACGGTGGCACGGGCGCAACCACGGCGGCGGGTGCACTTGCCAACCTGGGCGCGGTAGGTACATCAACGACCGTCAATGGCTATGCTTTGAGCAGCAACGTGACGGTGTCTGCATCGGATTTGACGACGGGGACTTTGCCGCACGCGCAGTTACCGGTGCTGGTTTCAG
>Ga0302278_10001819_pt1 | contig 25584 bp, 24 predicted proteins | sample III_Bog_N3_2_FD_194543 | JGI IMG/M metagenome (GOLD analysis project Ga0302278, IMG submission 194543) | Peat permafrost microbial communities from Stordalen Mire near Abisko, Sweden - III_Bog_N3_2 | ecosystem: Environmental > Terrestrial > Soil > Wetlands > Peat | place: Sweden: Abisko... | reverse complement strand
TCGATCGAACTTTGCGCCACCGAGTAGCGGAAAGCCGTCTGGAACATGGAAGGTCACCGCTGTGAGGACCATGACGAGCAGCTCGAATACTCCGGCCAGGAGGAGCGACGTGTGCCAACTCGTCGCGTCTTGCACGTACACCCACACATACAGCGCGAAGCCAGCGCCCGCGCTGAATGCGGCTCCTCCGGTAATGCCCAGGGCAAGTGTGAGGTCCTTCTCGTCAAACCACACGAACATCGCGGCCGTGCCCATGGCAACGAACACCGAGCCTCCGACGCCACTGACGACTCGGAAAAGTGCAAGCTCGGTGTAGCTGTAGGACAGCCCGGACATGACGCCTGCGAGTCCCTGGATCAACAAGCCGAGCACGAGCACTCGCTTCATGCCGATTCTGGTTGCCAGCATGCCACCTGGAATGTGTGAAAGTCCGTAGCCCACGATGTAGAGGGAGATCAGAAAGCTCAGCGACCCCAGTCCTACGTGAAACTCTTTGCCAACGAGCGGGAATGCCGTGGCGACGTCAAACCAGTTAAGGGTGAGCGCCACGATTCCCAAACTGACGACGGCGAGCATGCCCCACCGACGAAGCCCTTCGTCGGGACCACCTATGGAGCCGTTCATCGTCCCCCTGCCCGACGCGCTCTGGGAGTTACGCAGTCAGAACAGATGGACTCCATGCTGACCGCTCGTCCTCAGGACGGTGCTGCGATAAAGGGACAAAGTAGCATGACGTCGTGTGGCGACCACCGAAAAATCAGTAGGTTTCTACTGAAAACGTGACCTATTCGGACCCCTTCGTGATGAGTATCGAATTCGTGAAGCGGGGATTGATCGCGGCTGGTGATCAACTGCTTAGCGGTTTGCACTGTGACTAATCTCGATGGCTTTGTTGGACGTCAAGAAGAGTTGCGGATCCTTGACGAGCGGCTGAGCGATGCTGAGTCGGGCCGCCCGCAGGTCGTCTTTGTTGATGCGGAGGCAGGCGCGGGTAAGTCAACGCTCCTTTCTTGGTTTCTCGCGTTGCATCCCAATGTGGTTGCCGTAAGTACGAGCGGCGACGAAGCTGAGACCTTGCTTTCCTATGGCGTGATGGATCAGTTGCTCCCTGGCGCATTAACCGAGCCAGGCGCGGATCCAATGGCGATCGGAGCACAATTGGTTGACTTTCTCGACCGGTTGCAAAACGGCGACAAGGTGGTTGTACTCACCATCGATGACGTTCAGTGGGCCGATCGACTGTCGATGCGTGCGATTCTGTTCGCGCTGCGTCGACTCCGTGCCGACCGCGTACTGACGATCGTGTGCGCGCGACTGGGGGAGATGAGCGATCCGGGCTGGGTGCGATTTGTTGGCGGCGACGCACGTGTCACGCGTATGCGGCTTGGGGGTCTTGGGCCGGACGACATCTCGCTGTTGGCCAGCGCGATGGGCCTCGGACCGCTGCCACGCAGGGGGGCGAATCGGCTAGCCGCGCACACGGGCGGCAACGCTCTCTATTGCCGAGCGCTGCTCGATGAGATAGGCGTTGCTGGTCTGAGCGGCGAGCGCGGTGGGCTGCCGGCACCTCGCCAATTGTCGGGCGTCGTCCTCTCTCGCGTTGCTTCGCTCCCAACGTCAACTCAAAATTTTCTCGCCGCAGCCGCGGTGCTCGGGCAACACTCACCCGCGGCCACCATTGGCTTGGTGGCCCAATTGCCCGACCCGCGCCAACAGATAGAGGAATCCGTCGAGTCAGGACTGTTGACCGACGATGTGACGGCTTCCGAACTCTCCTTCGCTCATCCGCTCTATCGCGCGGCAATCTACGGAGACCTGAGCCCCGCTACTCGAAGGACGCTCCACGAACTCGCCGCCGCCGTTACGGCCGGCCGGATACGACTATCGCATCGCATTTTGGCGTCGCTCGGTCCAGATGAATCGCTGGCGCACGAGCTCGACGAGCTGGCGTTGGCAAGTGTCGAGTCTGGTGAGCTCAGCGTTGCCGCGTGGGCGTTTGAACAGGCCGCTGCCTTGTCACCGGTTGGTGAGGTGCGCGAACGACGTCTCCTCGACGCGGGCGTTGCTCTGTTGAACGCTGCTGACACCACAGCGGCTGCTCAGGTCCTTGAATCGTGTCAAACATCCGGTGCGCGTCGTGACGCTTTGATGGGACTTCTTGCCGTGTTCACTGGATCGCCAAACGCCGAGAACCGCTTGCTCGCGGCGTGGACAACTCATGATCGTGATACTGAACGCCTCATTGGGGCACGAGCGGCGACGTCGATGGCCAACTGGATGGTCATCACTGGTCGTCCCGATCAAGCGTTGCTGTGGGCGGAACGCGCGATAGACGCAACATCTACAGATTCGGCACTGCGTTCAATGGCGCGCACGGCGCAGGCGTACGCGCTGGCGTCGGCCGGACGTAGCCTCGAGGGATTGAGTGTGCTCGATTTTCTGCCGATGGCGGGAAGTGAGGTTGGCGAGACTGACGCGCTCATCATGCGCGGCATGTTGAAGGTGTACGTCGATGATTTGCCGGGAGCGATTGCTGACCTCGGGCTGGCGGCCGCACGTCTTCGTTCCGGTCTTCCCGCGACCTATCCCGGACCGTGCATGTCGAATTTGAGCGATGCGTACTTTCGCCGCGGTGACTGGGATGCCGCGGTCACCTACGCGCAATTGGCAACTGCGATGGCGCAAGACGCGGACCGACCACTTGATCTCGCCCGCGCGCACGCTCGCGGTGCCCAGGTTTTTTCTTCGCGTGGCGAATGGTCGTCCGCTCTCTTCCACGTCAACGCGGCTCGTGATGCTGCTGAACGATTTCCCTCGGTGATGCCGGTGGCAAATGCGGCTATCGCGGCTATTTCGTATAGTTCTGCGCGCGCCGATCACTCTGGCGTTCTCACCGCTATCGAAAGGCTACGGGCCACCGAACTTCTGGGTGTCGGCGGATTACCGGGCATGTTCAACTGGAGGGGGATAGAGGTTGACGCGTTGTTGGCCCTACAACGATTCGCCGAAGCAGAGACCGCGATTAATGAATTCGAGGGCGCTATCCCTAGGTCGGGTTTGGCCTCAGCAACAATGGCGATTGCTCGTTGTCGCGGTAATCTCGCTGCTGCAACTGGTGATGTTTCGAGGGCTGAAAGGGAGTTTGTCAAGGCTCACTCCCTGGAGGCGCAGGTGCTTATGCCATTTGAAATCGCGATGGTTTGTTTCAACGACGGACAACGCCTGCGAGGAGTCGAGAGTCTCTCTGACGCTGTCACGCAACTTGAACAAGCGCATCAACTGTTCTCCGACCTTGGCGCAGATCCGTTCGTTACTATGTGCGCTTCAGAGTTGGCAGGCTTGCACATCGTGGCGGCGCAAAGTAGTCCCGGCGTCAGTTTGGGTCTAAGTCGAGCGGAACTAGCCGTTGCACGGCTCGTCGCGACTGGACTGACAAACCGGGAGGTTGCCGACGAACTCTACGTGTCGGTCAAGACAGTGGAATACCACCTTCGCAATAGCTACATGAAGCTGAACATCACGTCGCGTCGCTCGCTCGCCGGACTGCTCAACTAACGCGGCCCCTCGGATCTGGCATCATCTCGTTGCGCTGAACCCCTCAAAACCTAGGGTCAAAACTGGGGTCCTTCACTGGGGACAAAAGCACCCCATCACAGTTGACTTGGTGTCATGCATAACTCACCAGATCCACGATCACCAGTGCGTCTCGCTCTCGACGTCAACCGTACCCAGGATGGTCGCTTAGAAGGACGAGTCGTCCTTGATGGGACCAACACCAGGCGGCCATTTTCTGGTGTCTTGGAGCTACTGAAAGTGATCGAGGAATTGGTCAATCAAATTGAGTCCGCGGGTTCGGGCTCCCTATCTCCTGTGGAGGAATCGGAATGACAAGTCACACTCAAAATAGCGTCGGCGTTAGCGCGAAGCGCCCACTGCATCGTCGCGACGACACGCGGATGTTGGGCGGCGTCGCTGGCGGTACAGCCCAATTCTTCGACGTTGATGTTCTTTACGTGCGTATTGGCTTGGTCGCGCTTGCGGTTTTCGGGGGAGGCGGCGTAGTGCTCTATGTCGCCGCATGGGCGCTCATTCCTGAAGAGGGCTCCGACGTTTCACTCGCTCAGAAGATCCTTCGGCGCGCTCGCGGGCACGCCTGGCGTTCATGAATGCTCTATCGATTTGTCGCTCCGAAGTCCCGTTCTGTTGTTCAAGTGATGTGAGAAAGGTATGCCATGAATAAGAAGATCTCAAACGTAAATGATCCGTCCCCGCAAAGTCGCCGGCGAGCCCGTCACTTTCTTTGGGTCGCCGGCGTAGTCGCACTGTTGGGGCTCGTGGGTGGAGGAATCGGGTCTGCCCATCTCACTTCATCGTTGAGCGATTACGACGCACCGGGTTCGGCCGTGGTACTCGCGCAGCACGCCATCCAACGCGTCACGGGCGCCAATCCAGAAGAGGGCTACGAAGTAGTTATTCGCACGGGTTCAACGATTGGAGCAGCCTCGCCCTTACCGTCACGGGTCAAGGACATTGTGGCCATACTTCAAGCGCGACCGGAGGTGAAGCAGGTTTTTGATTACGCCAATAGTGGCGACGCCTCCATGATTTCGAAGGACGGAAATATGACGGTCGTGGTGGCGACAGTCGGCGCCGTGCAAGAGAAGCAAGCGGTGAGTGCTCTTCAACTGGCGATCGCCGCCCAGCCGTCATTGAAGAGCAATGTTTGGCTCGGAGGGCCGACGGTGGCCGATGTGCAGATTGCGGCGGTGTCTTCCCAAGACCTTGGTCGTGCGGAGCTGTACGCGTTGCCATTTCTGGTGTTATTGCTCTTTTTGATCTTCCGCCGATTCAGGGCCGCGATGTTGCCACTTCTTGGCGCGCTCTTCGCCATTGCCGTCACCTTGGGCGCCATGGGACTAATCATCGTGTTTTTGCCTCTCTCGGTCTTTGCCCTCAATCTGGTGATCGCTCTGGGGCTTGGTCTGTCCGTGGACTTCAGCCTTCTTATGTTCTCTCGTTTCCGCGAGGAATACGCTCGGCAAGGCTCGATAGAAGCGGCGATTGCCACAGCGCGAAGGACTGCCGGTCACACGGTGCTCTTTAGCGCGCTCACGGTTGCCTCGGCAATGGCCACGCTCGCCATCTTTCCGGAGCGCTTCGTCTATTCGATGGGGATTGCGGGCGCGATTGTGGTCTTGTCCGCCGGCGCCTTCGCTCTATTCGTGCTGCCCTCACTACTGATGGCGTTTGGCGATCGACTTGTGCCACTACCGCACTCTCGTCGTCGAAGCTCTGCCGCTAATGGCACTGGTCAATCGACTGGGCGTTGGTACCGCATTGCGACCACGGTGATGCGCCGGCGTATCATTATGGCTCTGTCAGCGGTCCTCGTGCTGGTTGTCTTTGCGGCGCCCTTTCTGCATGTCTCTTTCACGGGAGCCGATGCCAGCGCTCTCCCCGCGAGCAGCTCTGCCGGCACCGCGTATGCATTAGTGCAGAACAAGTTTCCCTCATTCTCGGAAGCACCCGCCACGCTGGTTGTCGATGCGGCTCACGCGGCTCCAGGTGCACTTGCATCTTTGGAGGCCAACGCTGGCGCAGTGCCGGGCGTAAAGGCCGTGTCGAAGTTCGAGCACATTGGCGGTTCGCTGTGGGAGTCCGACGTCGCACTTGCCTCGTCGCCCCTCTCGCCGGCGGCCCAGCAGACAGTGAAGAGTTTGCAGGCGCTCGCCAGTCCGGGACACCTCACGGTGATTGGACAGACGGCCTCATTCCTGACGTTGCAAAAGAGTTTGGAGTCGCGCATCCCCCTCGTGCTCGGTCTCATTGTTCTCATTGCCCTCATCATGCTCTTCGCCATGACGCGGTCGATCCTTCTACCCCTCATGGCGGTCGTGATGAACATTCTGACGATCGGCGCCACGTTTGGCATGTTGGTGTGGGCGTTCCAGTGGGGTCACCTCCAACACCTCTTGGGATTCAATGCTCCGAGTGCCCTGCAGTCAACGTCACTCATCATCATCCTCGCCGTGGTGTTCGGCCTATCGACGGACTACGGCGTTTTCTTGCTCGGACGAATGAAGGAGGAGCACGATGCGGGCGCGTCACCAGACGAGTCAGTGGCTCGTGGCCTTGATCACACGGGTGGGATTGTGAGTTCGGCAGCGCTTTGTCTCGCGCTGGCGATGGGTGCGCTCGTCTTGTCCCGGCTCGTCTTCGTAAAGGAACTCGGCCTCGGCGTTGCGTTCGCGGTGCTCATTGACGCAACGGTGGTGAGGGCGATCTTGGTGCCGGCCTTAATGAAGTTCCTCGGCTCGGCTGCATGGTGGTCGCCTTCAAGGGGTGTGAGCTCGCAGCGTGTGACGGATGCGGCCCCGACTCAGACGCCGCGTGGTCTCGGGCCCGTAGACGTCGCCGATCTCGTCGACTCCTCGTCGACAAAGTAGGCAGAGGTGCTAACCAACGAGCATGAGATGCACGTGGTAATTGGATCCGGCCAGGTCGGGCGCTCGCTCGCCGCACACCTGGCCGGACTGGGACTGCCAACGCGGGTTGTGTCGCGGCGTAGACCCGGTCATGTACCCGAGGGCGTTGAGTGGCGTGGAGCTGACGCCACGGACGTTCTGGCGACTATCGACGCCGCCGCGGGTGCCACGGTGATGTATCAGTGTCTCAACGCGCCGTACGCAAGGTGGCCAGAGATGTTTCCGCCGCTCCAGCGTGGCGTGCTCTCGGCCGCCGAACGGCTCGGCGCACTACTCGTGAGCCTTGAGAACCTGTACGGCTACGGTCCAACGTCCGGCGTACCAATGACCGAGGATCTCCCACTCGCGGCGACGACAGCAAAGGGTCGAACGCGCGCCGTCATGACCGCCGAGTTGCTGGCGGCCAGAGACGCCGGACGAGTGCACATCGCGATTGGGCGGGCCTCAGACTTCTTTGGAGCAGGGGTTACTGAGTCTTCGTTAGGCGAGCATGTCTTCGGGAATGCATTAGCCGGACGCCGCGCTGACTTCATTGGCAATCCTGATCTTCCCCACACCTACAGTTACGTGCCCGACGTCGCGGCCGGCCTCGCAATCCTCGGTACCCGCAAGGACGCGGTCGATGAAATATGGCATCTGGCCGGGCCAGAAACCGTCACGACGAGTGAGATCCTTGACCTGGTTTCGAATCACGTCGGGCATCGCGTCGCCATTCGGTCAGTGCCAATGCCACTCTTACGCGCTTTAGGCGTCTTCAATCCGACCCTTCGCGGGCTGGTGGAGATGGCCTACGAATTCGACGAGCCTTTTGTGCTGGACACCACTAAGTTTCAGTCCGCATTCGGGCCCGTAGGTACGTCACTCAATGTCGCCGTCGCGACAACGGTGAATGGCTTTAGAGGGGAAATCAATCATGCACCGAAGCATCCAAGTATTTCTAATAAACGCTGAAGTGAATGCTGAAGTTGGACAGATTAAGGCGTCGGAAATGGGTCGTGCTGCGGTGTCAAACAAGACACTTTCCGGAGTCGCGCGTGGGTTTGATTTCTTCCTGACCCTTGCATTGCGAGCGAATTCGTTGAATTTCGGGAAAATAGCGGACTTGAAGCCCGCAAGTGGGAACCGAATGATCAAGGATTTCTGTAAGTGGAGGTAAGGGGATTCGAACCCCTGACCCCTTGCATGCCATCAACACTTTTCCCTTCCGATCAGGTCTGTTGGCGTCCAAAGACGTTTGTTTCATTGAAATTCTGTCCAGGGTGATTTGCCCATAATCGCAGATATTTTCTCTGGTTGCTTACACGGTTGCTTACATGACGTTCTGGGAATCGCTCCGGGCTCGGAGCTCGAAATCCGTTCATTCGATACTCGACGGTGGCACGCAGCACGTCACCAATTTGTTCAGCGTGCGTGGCCGGTGTCACTCCGCTTATTCGATTGCTCACGCCACCTACCGTAGGTGGCGGGCAGTCCCGGGCGCTCTCCGTGTTGAGTGTCGGTCAGTTCTTTTTACGATTCGATGTCAAAAGGTTCCTTCCAATGTGACCGGGATTACGTTGCAAACGTGTCCATGAAATCCAAGATAGATGCAGGGTATGGGATTCGTCTCAGCGGCGTCTTGCTGGTTCTTCTCCTAAGTTTGACCGTCGTCCTGTCCCCAGTTATCACATCGAAGGCGGACGCTGCAACAATCAAACCCTGCCAGGGAAAGTATCTCGCTGGAGCGACAGCCTCCTCCAGCCTTTACGCCGGCGGTGGGATCATTGTCGTGGCGATCACCAACGTTGGACCTTCTACGTGCCAACTAGGCGGTCACCCGCGATTATTGGGCGTTCGCGGAGGCCACGAATACAAACTGACTCATGTCGGAGAAGGCCCAACCCAAGACGGACAACTTCATGCGACGACGCTCAGTCCGCGCGAGGCTGGGGCGCTCATCTTGGACACACCGCTCGGGTGTAATGCGAACGTGTATCCACCGCCTGCCGCCAGCAATTACACGGGCGTCGTCATAGTGCTGCCTGACCAACAGGGGCACATAAAAATTCTTGGTGTTCCGCTGGCTATGCCTTGTGGAGCCAGCGAGAGCCAATTGGGATGGGCGAAAGGTTTCGAGCTCTACCAATGAAGAGTCGTTTGCTTGCTTCGTCGGTGCTAAGTGTCGTGATTATCGCGGTTTCACTGACACTTCTGGTCACTGGAGTCACCGAGGCCGCGCCGCCAAGAAGAGTTTCCAACGCGGCCCAGTTCGTCAAACTCATGAAGAGGGGCGTCAACAGCGCCTACGTAGCCACGTACGAAGTCTCTAACTACGCCTTCTTCTTGAGAGGGTCGATAACCGTGGCGAATCTCCCCCCTCGACCGGGCACCAAAGTACCGGTGAACGTGAATGACTACTCGAGCGATCTTGAGACCTCGTACATTTACAGAGGCAAGAACGGCCACGTCGTTCAATGGATCCAAGATGAGACGAGGGTCAGCGCGTGCGTTAACGGACTTCCCCCCTCGAGCAACTTCAATCTTGAGTGCTCGCGACCGTTTCAGTACGTTCCTTCGAATGGATTCTTAGAGGAGGGCGTTGGATTTGTTCCTGAATATGTTGAGCAGAATTTTGACCAGTTCAATCCGACCTTCGTCGCCAAATCGTCGTCGGTATTCTCCGAAACATCGCAGCGATTTGGCAAGCTTCAGTGCATCCGACAAGTACAGACAAAAGCAAAGGACCCCGAGCGTGAAACCACGTGCCTTAATCGGAAAGGACTCCTGGTGTCGTGGACGTTAGGGAATCCCGGCGGCTCCGTTCGCGTCGTGATAACAAACCTAAGTCTTCATCCCACGAAAAGGAACTTCATCACGTTAAAGGAGCCCACGAGGGCAATGATCCTTCCGCCCTTCTAGGGTCGGACAAAACTCAACTCGGGGAGCCGATCTCAACAATCTCCGCCTGGCGATTATCTCCTCAGATCCGCTATCGCGATTATTCCTTTACGAGGTGTTCAGCGAATCAGCCCGACCACTGATACGTGTAACGCTTTCTCCGATGCGGACAGTACTGAATGTGAGTAGCGGCGAGGACGAGGCGATCGTCTGGGCGAACGTCCTTCGTAATGACGGCGATGCCTTTGTCGTCATCTTCGACCGATACCGCGATCGGACGTACCGCCACGCGCTACGAATGACCGCAAACGTTCATGACGCCGAAGATGTCGTCGCTGGGGCGTTCCTAGAGTTGTGGAGACGGCGAAAGTCTGTGCGGCTGGTCGACGGATCGGTGCTGCCCTGGCTCCTCGTCACCGCCACGAATCTGTCGCGCAACCTAACGCGCGGTCTACGGCGTTACCGAGCGCTCATCGCGGCACTGCCACGAAGCGAAGTGGTGCAAAGTTCTGAGGAAAGCGTGACGGCCCGGATTGAAGAGTTACGTCTCGCTGCGCAAGTTCATAGGGCGCTTGGTCGCCTATCGGCGTCGGACGCTGCCCTGATCATGCTCACCACGTACGAAGATTTCTCGCCTTCCCAAGTGGCTTCTGTTCTCGGGATCTCCAACGGCGCCGCGCGGACGCGATTGCATCGTGCGAGATCCCATATGGCGGAGGCGCTCGGAAGTTTGGAAGCTACGGCCGACATCATCATGAAGGAGTCGAGACGATGAGCACGCTGGAAATGGACCCGGTTTTCTCAGAGGCGCTGCGGGAAGCTCTCATGACCACTATCAAGAACACCCCTCGCGCGCGACACCGGTGGCGGTGGCGCGTGGGAACCGGGGTGTTTTTTGGCTTGAGTTTGGTTGCTGGTGGAGTAGCGCTGGCCACTGGAGTCTTCTCGCCGCCCGGAGCACCGGTGAACTCGCCCCTCGGCAATATCGTGACAGCCACCCGGGTCGGAACGGCGACGATTGACCTCGGCACCCCACCCGCAACCTCAACTGATCTCTCACTCTCCTTGACCTGTCTCACTGCCGGCACGTTCTATTTCCCCAATGGTTCAAGTCTTGGCTGTGACACTGCCGACCTGAGTCAGGCGCCTCTCTATCGCACAGCCAGCGAAGTGGTGCCGCTCGCTCCAGGCGTCGACTCCATCACAATCACTACCAGCACGAACAACTCGTGGACGTTGCAGGCGACGTATGTGAATCAGGTCACTACTGCTTGGGGCGTGAATGCCAAAGGCGAGACGTACGGTGTGCAGAACCAATCCGGCACGCCGGACCTCATCGCAGTTGTCATTGATCAAGGCACGGTCCACGGCTATGTCGAGGAAAGTGAACTCAATTGCGCAGCGGGAGGAAATGTAAATTCACCGGCGGAAGCTCTTACGTGGGATCAAGAGAGCCAGAACCGAAATATCTCGATACCTGTGTACGAGAGCAACGGCACCACCGTGATTGGTACCTTCATAACTGGTGACGCCACGGGATCGAACGCCGTAACGGTCCCGCTTTCTTCGCTGTCTTTGAAGTGTTAAGGCGACACTGGGTGCGCTCGGAGACAGCTTGGTGGCGGGCAACCGACGCAGTAGGTCTGCAGAAATCAAACCCTTGAATCTATGGTGCTATATTGTGTAGCACCATGAACGCGTCCTCAATTAGCCTCTCTGATTCAGCGCCTCTCTACGAGCAGGTGGCGTCTGAGATTCGCCGCGCGATAGCGAACGGGGAAGCAAAGCCCGGAGAGCGAATGCCGCTAGCGAAAGATCTCGCGACCGTCCTTGGCGTTAACACCAACACCGTGCTTCGCGCTTTGCGCCAGCTTCGGGAAGAGGGACTACTTGAGTTTCGCCGGGGCCGTGGAATTACAGTCGCGGGTACTCTCGAGCGCGGTGCAGTGCTCGCAAAAGTGAGAGAGCTAGTTGCTTTCGGACGTCGTCAGGGTTACCGGCCAGATGAACTTGCTGCAATGATCAAAAGCATTTCGTAGGGAGCGGTATGCACGTTGTTAAGGATCGAACTGTGGCACTTGAATCGCCCACTTCGATGGAAGCCCAAGCAATCATCCGTGAAGCTCGCCGACTACGTCGTAGGCGCTGGTCGATTGGTTCCTTCATCGCACTGGTTGTAGTAGTTGCATCGATCGCCGCTGGAGTGATGTCGGGCCATACCGCTCCCTCAGCTCGCGGTGGTGATATGAAGCACAAGACCTCTGGAGCGGCTGCTTTGCCGACCGGGTCTGTCTTCGGTCTTAGCCTGGCGGGTTCGCTCGCGGTCGGGCCGAGTGGAGTGCTCTACGTGGCTGCACCCTACGAGCACCGCATCCTCGCACGTCTAGCAAATGGGAAATTCAGGGTTGTGGCTGGAACTGGATCGGCAGGCTACTCAGGTAATGGTGGGAAGGCAATCGATGCCAAACTCTTCGATCCGACCGACTTAACTTTCAACTCAAAGGGTGACCTTTACTTCGTCGACGGCGGACGAATTCGCATGATCGGAAGTGACGGACTAATCGAGACCGTTGCGGGAGATGGCTCGTCGTCCTGGTCGCGCAACAGTCAACCCTCCGCCTCAGTGGCGAACCAGACGCCTGCTCGGTACGCGTCGTTTCATTCGATACCCTCAATTGCTTTCGGCCCTGGTAACACGCTCTACATCGCTACCGACACACAACTGCTGCGCATGACGCATCATGGCCGACTTGACGAGATTCGAACCCACCGCGTCTCCTTTGGCAACATTAAAGGTCTACCGACCTCGCTGAACGAAGGACTCGAGACACTTGCCGTCGCCAGGAATGGGGGTATCTACGTTTCTGGATTCAGCGGCTGGGCGATCTGGTACGTCGCGCCCAATGGAGACGCAACGTACGTAGGCAACGATCGCGGAAGTGGTGGCACGTTCCCCGATCTTGCCAGCGGTCCCGGTGGTGATGTTTATGCCGAATACGGCGCCTCAATCGCTCGCGTTACGCCGAAAGGCTTAGTGACAACCGCAAGGTTTTCCAAAGTCAATGGGCAGTATTTTCCAGCTACGTACTTCGCGTTTGGTCCGGACCGTCTTGTCTATGTCGACGAACTCCCCGGAGATAGCGGCTTTGAGACGCGACAGCAACTTATTACTGACCGCGGAGGCAAAATCAAGGTGCTCTGGACGGAATCAAAGTCAACGGCTGCACGGCAGAGTGACTAGTTGATTCTGGTCCGTACGGACGTCGTGTAATACAACGAAGTTCTCCCGGAAGTCGGAGACCCGACTCGACAGATCTGCAACCAAGCAGGGGTCATTGGCTTCTAGCGGTGAATGCCAAGAAACGGTGCGCCGCTCCTCGCCGCGGCGTTGTCCATAGGTGGTGAGTTCGATCCAACTCACCACGTTGAGATTGGGGTCACGATCGAGTGCCGACCACAACAATCCGACTGGAGCCTCCACAGTTGGCGCAGCGGCAATCAGGGGTGGAATACGGCGTACAGCCCCGTCGCTCCCGAGTCAGGACCGGTCACAATGAACACATTCCCGTCCGGGTCATGCGAAAGGTAGTTGTTCAGTTCTCCGACATTGCCCTCGTAAAAGCTGGGAGACATTTTCAGCGCCATGAGGACAATTTTCGCATCCCTTCGGAGTTTTACTTTCACTGAAGTTCTGTGGACGACGAAATGAGAGTCGTCAAGTCCCCCGCAGACAATTGACACTTTGTGACCGGTCAACGTGGTGAGTCCTTCAAGGTACGGATATCTCAGGAAATCCACCTCAATCAATTGGACTTTCGATTTGGGACATAACCGAATGTCGGGTTCAGCAATGGTCGTAATTGTGTGAGTCCGGGCACGATCTCCGGGCGCAGACGCCGAACCACCCCAAGACAGGGCGAAGCCTTCGATCAAGATGACAGCCGCGACACCGAAAGCGATGAGCCCAAGGGACTTTCTCCTCTGCCAGAATCCAGGGCGGCTCGTCCTACCGGGACTAGCACTTTCGTCGAAACCTCGCTCGGTCTCTGGGGTAATCATGGTTGTTGGCTTATCACAAAGAGCATGAAAAAAAGGTGTTCAGATGCGAGACCGTGGGTTCGTGCCGGCCGGTGCGGAGGACTCGGCGCGCTGTCCATATCAAAGTGCCTGCCCCGCCTAGAGCCAAATGGCGAGGGCAGCTAGTGCTGCCCACCTTTGTCCGTCCCTCGCCGGCCACAGCGCTATGGCGGACGAAGGTCGGTACGGAGGTTGCTTACCTGTGAATAGTCGCGCGAACTAACGACCACGTCACAGCTTTGCGACAGTGGCTGCAAGGAGGAAAGGTTTCGCCGATACTCAGAGCGATTTCCGTCCTTCCATTGCAACTGCTCCTATAGATTCCGGATGTGCCGCATTTCTGGCCAGTACTTGTCATTTTGATCACCTCCTTCCTACTCAGCAGCCGGTCAGTGCCGAAATATCCGGCTCTGCCTCGGGAGAATTACAGTGATGTAACTACCCCGTTGTAGTTACGGTATGGCCCTGCGGCTGTGCGTCGCAAGCACAACAACATGGGGAAATCCCTGTGTATAACTTCACGCAATTCCAGCCACGAGCGACGCCGTTCAAGAATTTCGGCGCAGTGTTATCGCGACTCCGTCTACCACAGTGATCTTTAACGACAAAACTCGTGCGCGGTTCTCAAGAGCGTTGGCGCATCAGACGGCAACGGTCTTTGGGAGGCAACCACGGCAAGACCCGTTCACAAATTCTTAGCTCGTCAACGTGCTCGAACTTCCTAGGGGAAGTGAGTCCAGAAAAGCGCATGCCTTGCGTGAAGCAGCGACGAAGTTGCTGGCATCCGTTGGCGTCACCCTGAAGTCAAGTGAACCTTGCGTGCGATCACGAAGTCTCATCAAGTTTACGATTGCTGCACCGAGCTCACTCGGAATCACGTTCGCGTCAGTAAGTTTGCGCGCAGCAAACAAAGCGCTGGGTGGTAATCCATATGGCGTCGCGAGCCGCAGAACCGATTGGTCAAGCCTTGTTCCTGCCCGTCGCACCGAGTAACGAGGATCGACCGATAGATACTTCTCGATTTCTGACCATTCATCGTCACTCGTCAAATCCGGCTGAGCAATCATCGCATTGTCAAATTCTTGGTCCTTCACTTCAAAAGGTGCATCGGAGGAGTCGTCTTCGCCCTCTGCCCTAACCTGTACGCCCGCGATCTGCCCCGCCGTTACTGACCTCTCGTGGATCTTGGGAGCGGACTTCGCTTCGTCAATTGCAGAATCTATTGAGCCTTTGGCGTCTTCGAACTCGGCCCCAACGAGTTTCGAGCGAAGACTCTTCAGTTCCAATATTTTGGTCGCTATCTCTCTTCGAAAGAGCACAATCGCGACGATAACAACCGCTGGCCAAACCAAGTGTCCTACCAACGTCGATGAGTACTGCATCCAACCCATTCGCGGATACTACAAGTGCCTGAGGGCCTTGGAGAGATTACGGCACTTGGATTTGAGTTTGACTCTGCCCTTTACCGCCGACGACTCAGCAAGTCAAGTTTGGCTGCATCACGGGTGCCCGGCTCAGCGGTAAATACGATCATTCGAAGATCAGTACCGATCACCAGGAACACTTCGCAATCCAGAGTAAACCCACCGAGGCTCGGATGACTAAACGTCTTGCTGAACGAAGAGTGTGGCATCGCCTCAAAACAATCCCACATTGATTTGAATCTTGGGCTCTCGAGCCGCAGGCTTTCGAGAAGTCAGGCCAGCTCACCATCATCTGGGTACTTGATTGTCGCAAGTCGCAGGTCCGCCACGAGCTCGTGCTCGAAAGCTTGGTGTGCTGCGTCGTCGGGAGGGGCCCTTGTTCAATGTAAAGAAGAGTTTGACCGATTTGCCTTTTCAACCACCCGGGTGCCCTAGGTTCCCGTGCCCTGGCCGACTGGCGCGTAGCGCAAAGTCGGCCCACTGGGCTGACTGAGTGATCATCTCAATCGCTGAAATCTTCGTGTTCTAAAGAGAATTAGAGACGTCGCAAGAAGTTCTTGTTCGGTTTTGCCAAAAATGTGTGGCCCTTACTTAGTAGAGGGCGAAAATTTCGCTCCTCACTAAGGAGCACCATGCGATTACCAATTGACACCCAGACCGTGAGATCCGATTCGACGGAAGTGTGCGCCTCGACGGAAGCTAAGTGTCAATGCTCAGTCGAGTCAGGAACGGATGTACCGAGACTCCTCTACACGGTGGAAAACGTCGGTCAGGCGCTTGCCATTGGCCGATCGAAGGTGTACGAGCTGATGAACGCGGGGTTGCTCCCTGCAGTCCACATCGGTCGTAGCGTCCGATTCCGAGCTTCGGACATACACGACTTTGTCCAAGGTTGGCAACGATGCGTGGACGATGCGGGAGCGCAATGACGCTTGTCCTAAGACTGCCAAAGTATCGATCCGATTGCCTCGGCCGCGGATGCTCTGTCGGGAGCGAGCACGTGTCCGTAGACGTCGGCAGTCATTCGTATGGAGGCGTGTCCGAGAATGCGGCTCACCACCTGAAGCGGCACGCCTTGAGCCAACATCAGGCTTGCGGCAGAGTGGCGGAGCTCGTGGACGTGCCAATCACCCAGTCCCGCATTCCGACAGAGCCCCTTGAACTCCCTCAATAGATTTCGGGGATCGAGCGGGGTCCCGGCAGATGAGGTGAAGATGAACTCCGAGTCGAAGTCAACCTCCCCGAGAGTCTCCGCTTCAGCTTTCTGGATCGCTCTCCTTGCCACGAGGAGATCCACCGTGGGCGAGGCCAAATTGACACTTCGCCGACTGGTTGACGTTTTGGTGTCGGTCAGCACGAGGCCGTCTCGCCCTCGTTGTAGCTGGCGTCGAATCGCGAGGACACCCGCGTGTTCGTCAAAGTCGGTCCATTTCAGGCCCAGTGCCTCGCCGCGGCGCAGTCCAGCCGAGAGCATCAACGCATACAACGCCTCGTTTCTGTGCCCTCTTATCGCCTCGAGAAACGCTCGGGCCTCGTCGGGAGTCAACGTCCGTCCCTCCTTTCTGGGCACCTTGGGTGAGCGAGAGAGCGCGGCGACGTTCCGGCCCACGTAACCCCAGCGCATCGCCTGGTCGAGCGCCTGCGCCAGGACCGCACGAATCCGTCGTACGGTCGACGGCGCCAATCCCTCTTCGATCTTGCGGGCCAACAGATGATCGATATGAACCGGTTTCAGGTCCATCAACTTCTTCTTGCCTAGCGTCGGCAGGAGGTGATTGCGCGCAATGCTCAAGTAGTTCGAGCCGGCAGATTCCTGCACCTGGTGACGGAGAACGTCCTCGTACCATTGCGTGACTAACTGCTCGAGGGTTATCGAGCGTTCGGTCGCCTCAAGCCCGCCGGTGATGTCGTGTTGAAGTCGTGAGAGTTTCTCGACGGCCTCGCGCCGGGTGGCGGCGCTGACGGTCCGCCGCCGAGGTAGCCCAGTCGGAGTGAATCCGATGACGATCGATCCGATCCAACGACCATCGACCTGCCGTCGATAGATCGATCCTTCGCCGTTTCCGCGTTTGTGCGCCATCAGTTTCCGCCGTTGCTTACATGGTTGCTTACACAACGGTCGCGGCGTCTAACTACGGATGATGAAAACCTCGAAAAGCCTTTTAAAATAAGGCTTCTGCTTCGTGGAGGTACGGGGATTCGAACCCCGGACCCCTTGCATGCCATGCAAGTGCTCTACCAGCTGAGCTATACCCCCAAAGGAAAACGAATTCTAGCAGCAGAGCAAAAGTGACTCATCTCGAAGCACGGCGCGTCGGGCGATTACCTCGTAGAAGTTGGAGAATCGCTGTCAATGCGGTGCCCGCCAGCAGGAGTCTGCGATGAGCGACTCATTCGCGAGGGCCACCAGTTCCAACGGCCAAGTATCACCACGGTCGCGGGAACCAACAGCGTCCTCACCAAGAAGGTGTCCATCAAGATGCCGATCGCGAGCCCGGCGCCAATGTCGGTGATCTGACCGCCGCCACCGGCGACGGCGAGGACCCCGAAGGTTCCTGCCAGGACGAGACCGGCCGACGTCACGGTCGGTCCGGTGACGCCGACGGCCCGGGCCACGGCTTCACGAAGAGGGAGTCGCTGCGTCTCTTCTCGTATTCGTGTCATCACGAGGATGTTGTAGTCCTCACCGAGGGCCAAGAGGAAGATGAACATGAGGAAGGGCAAGATAAATGTCAAACCGCCCTGCCCACCGATGTCGATGAAGATCAGCGTCGAGACACCGAGCGCCGAGACGTAGGAGAGGGCGACGCTCACGATGAGATAGAGCGGCGCGATCAGACTTCGCAGCACTAAGGCCAGCAGAAGCCCGATCGCGAGGATCGCGATGGGGAAGACGTGCAAGAGGTCGTGACTCGACGCGCCACTCACGTCGTAGAGACCGGCCGCCTCTCCGTCGACGCCCGACGCGACCGCGTGGGACCTAGTCGCGGCCGTGGTGATGGCGGCCCGGACGTTGGGCACGGCCTGGAGGGCCGCGGTGGACTGTTGGTTGCCCGCGCGAAAGGACGTCTGAAACGCGATGGTGAGACCGTTAGCCGCGACGAACTGGCCACTCGAGCGGTACGCCTGGTACTGGGCGACGGGCACGGTGCTCGAGGGGGATTCGATGACCGGCAACCGCGAGGGATTCCCGAGTTCTTTATAGAGCGCGACGTAGGCGCTCGGCGTCAGGGTCGAGCCGTTCGCATTCAACGGACCGGTGAGGTGCGTGAACTGCCCCGAGCTTTCGAGGGACGCTTGGGCGAGTGCGACTTCGCTCGGGTCACTCCAGATCGGCGTCGTAAATCGAAAGCCCAGGTCGGCGGGGTTCGACGTGGAGTGGGGGAAGTGCGCGGCGATGATGGCGTTCCCCTCGGCCGCGTTCGAACCCGACGGGGCATTCGTGCTGCCGCCAAATCCTCCCGAGTGATAGCCGAGGGCGAAGGTGGCGAGGCCCGCGAATACGACTAGACCGATCGCCAGGGTCACGACGGGCCGGCGAACGAGGCGCACCGCGATCTTGCCCCACCACCCGGTCTTGGGGGTGCTGGCGACGACCTTGGAGGGCCAGAACGCTGCGCGACCGAATATCGCCAGCAGCGCGGGCAACAAGGTGAGACCCGCGATGAGGATGACGCCAACCCCTACGGCCAACGGCACGCCAAGACTGTTGTAGACCCCGAACGTGGCAAAGAGCAGGGTCAACAGCGCGATGATCACCGTTCCGGCCGAAGCAGTGATCGACTCACCGACGCGAACGAGTGAGTGCTCGACCGCGTCGTGCGGCGAGAGACCCCCGCGGATCTCTTCTCTGACCCGGAAGATGAGAAAGAGCCCGTAGTCGGTGCCCGCCCCGAGCAACAAAATGATTAACAAGAGACTGGTGATCTCGGAGATCTTGAGCCCGTGCGCCCCGAGTCCCCCGATGAAACGCATCGAGATGACGAGCGCGAACACCGCCGGCAAGAGGGTGATGATCGGAGCGAGCACGGAGCGAAAGATCAGCAGGAGCAGTAAGAGAATGAAGACGATCGAGAGCAGCTGCACGGTGTTGCCGGTCTTGTTCGACTGCGCACTATTAGCGACCTCGGAGGCGACCGCGCCAGCGAGGTGGTACTCGAGGCCCGCGGGCGCGCGAGCTTGCGCGAACGTGGCGGCGAGATCGTCGACGACGGTCTTGGTGCCGGATTGATCGTTGAAACTCACGTTGGCCTCGACGAGGATCTCGGTGACGTTCCCATCGGCGGACGTGCCAACTTGTTTTGCACCGACGACCTTGTTGACCGCGTCAGCGGCACGGATCTCTCGTTCAATCGAGGCTTCGTCCGTTGCGGTGAGCGCGTGGTGACTCGAAGCGGCGATGATGATCTGACTGTCGGTGGACGTGTTGCCTTCGACGGGGATGAGGAGTTGGGCGGCCTGCTGGCTCGGAGCGGATGCCGGCAAGAACGTCGTGTTGTTGTTGTTGACCTCGCTCCCGAGTGAGGGAAGAGCCTTTGCCGAGACGATGGCGACGAGGATCCATAGGACCACGACGACCCACCGGAATCGGACGACGAATCGACCGAGTCCTTCGAAAATCCGGTTCATCGAGTGGCTTTCTGGTGGGGGGTCAGAACTTCAGTGAGATTAGCGGGAGGGCTTCGTGTCTCAACCAACGCGCGTCACGCGTGGGGCCAGTCGGCTTGTGAGAGCCGTACGCGAAGGGTTTTCGGTAAACCTTCGACGACTTGCTCATAGGAATGAATGATCATCTTCTTTATCTCGTCATCGGGAACGCTGTCGTCCAACAGGACCGTGTTCCAGTGCGACTTATTGAGGTGATAGCCGGGTCGCACCGCGCCAAACTCTTCGCGCAACTCCAGCGCGATCACGGGGTCGCACTTGAGCGAGAGAGCGGGTGGGGTCGCCTCGGGAGAGAGGATGACGAAAATCTTGCCGGCGACTTTGTAGACGTCGACGTCTGGACCGAAGGGTTGATCTTCGCTGGACTCGGGAAACTTCAAAGCGAAGGCGGCGACTTTCTCAGGCTCCATGAAGAGACTCCTCACTGACGGGTTTCATACTGGCCTCGTTCATGCGACCGGCCCCGCTCAACCCGTCGAGAGCAGGAGGTCGCAGAGCGCTGCTGGAAGAGACAACATCGGCGAATGGCCACTCTCGAGCACGGTGCTCTCAGAACAGCGCGTCGCCATGAGCTCTTGGAGGAGTGGGTCGATCGCCTGATCGAGGCTGCAGCGTACGTAGTAGGAGGGGACCTCGACGTCAAAGGCGGTCCGTGGGCTGCGAAAACTGGCGATGGTCTGGGTGGACAGCGACGCGACCGCACGTGCGGCGGTCTCCTCGGGGCAGTCCTGATAGAGCGCGGCGGTGGCGAGGAGGGGATTGAGTCGCAAGAAGTCGCCGTCGCGCTCGATGGCTTCATCGAGGCGCGTCGTCACGTCGACCTCGAGGATGGTTTCAGAGACACTTCGTCCGAGGGTGGGCACGAGGGCCGCCACGTAGATCAGCCGCTCGAGTTCGGGTATCTGATCGGCGGCTTCCGTGATGACGGCCCCACCGTAACTGTGGCCGACCAGCACCACGGGGCCCTCGGCGTTGGCGATCTCGACGACGTCGCGGGCGTCGTCGGCGAGGAACGTATTGGGCTGCGCGCCGTGAGTGGAACTCGGGAGGTCGAGGGCGGTCCAGTTGACGCCTCGTCTGGTGAGCACGTCACCGACCTCGCCCCAGCACCACGCGCCGCCCCACGCACCGTGGACGAGAATGTAGGTCGTTTCGGCGATGGCGGGCCCCCCTTTGTGGAGAGAGGTTACGGGTAATTCTCGTACAATGTCGTAATGAGTCGGCCATTTGACGTCGTGGAGATAGAAGAGAAGTGGCAGGCGCGCTGGCTCGACGAGGGGACCTACGACGTCGACAACGACGACCCGCGCGAGCGCTACTACGCCTTGACGATGTACCCCTATCCTTCGGGCACCGCCCATCAGGGCCACGTCCGCAACTACACCTTCGGTGACCTCGTCGTCCGCTACCAGACCATGCTCGGCAAGGCCGTGCTCTCGCCCTACGGGTTCGACTCATTCGGGCTCCCGGCGGAGAACGCCGCCATCAAGGCCGGCAGCCACCCCCGGCCCTACACCGAAGCGCGCATGCACGAGCTCAAGACGTCCGTCCGTCGCCTCGGCGCGGTGTACGACTGGCGGCGCGAGGTGTACAGCCACGACCCCGAGTACATCAAGTGGTCCCAGACCATATTCCTGGCGTTCCTCAAGGCCGGGTTGGCCTACCGCGCGGACGCGCGGGTGAACTGGTGCCCGGGCTGTCTCACCGTGTTGGCGAATGAACAAGTGCTCGCCGATGGGACCTGTGAGCGCTCGGGCGATCTCGTGGTGCGCCGTCAGTTAGAGCAGTGGTTCTTTCGCATCACCGCCTACGCCGAGGAACTCCTGACGGGCGTCGACGACCTCGAGTGGCCCGAGCGCGTGAAGACCATGCAGAAGAACTGGATCGGCCGCAGCGAAGGAGTCGAGTTCGACCTGCCCCTCGCGGAGGATCGAGCGGTGGCGCTACGCGTCTTTACGACGCGCCCCGACACGGGCTACGGCGTTACCTACGCCGTCGTGGCCCCCGAACACCCGCTCCTCGAGACCCTTACGACCGACGCCCAGCGAGCCAGTGTCGACGAGATCGTCACGCGCGCCACCGCGACCAGTGAGATTGAACGCACGACCTCCTCGGCGGAGGGGATTGGACTGGAGAAGCGCGGCGCCTTTACTGGTGGCTACGTGGTCAATCCCTTCACGAATGAGTCGGTGCCGGTCTACGTGGCTGACTACGTGCTCGGTAACTACGGCACGGGCGCCATCATGGCGGTGCCCGGTGAGGACGAGCGCGACTTCGACTTCGCGAGCGTCCACGGCCTCCCCGTCGTCCACACCGTCCAGCCCCCCGAGGGTTTCGAGGACGGTGCTTACAGTGGCGACGGCGCCCACATCAACTCGGGGTTCCTCGACGGTCTCGACGTCGCGGCGGCGAAAGTGGCTGCGACGACGTATCTCGTCGAACACGCCCGGGGCAACCCCAAGGTCAACTACCGACTCCGCGACTGGTTGGTGTCACGACAGCGCTTCTGGGGTTGCCCGATCCCGGTGGTGTACTGCGAGACCCACGGCATCGTGCCGGTACCCGAAGAAGACCTACCGGTGCTCGCGCCCGACGACGTGGTGATGAACGCCTCGGGCCAGTCGCCCTTGGCGACGCACGAAGGGTTCTTCAACACGGTCTGTCCCATCGACGGCGAGCCGGCGCGACGCGAGACGGACACGATGGACACTTTCACGGACTCGGGTTGGTACTACCTGCGCTTCGCCGACCCCTTCACGCCCACCATGGCCTTCGATCCGGCGCAAGCCTCCAAGTGGATGCCCGTCAATCAGTACATCGGGGGCATCGAGCACGCCATCTTGCATCTGCTGTACGCGCGCTTTTACCTCAAGGCCCTCAACGACGTGGGTATGGGCGCGGGGCTCCCTCGCGAGCCATTCCAGCGCCTCTTCAGCCAGGGCATGATTCGACTCGACGGATCGAAGATGTCCAAGTCGAAGGGCAACCTCATCGCCCCCGAGGCCTACTACCCGACCGTCGGCGCCGATGGCCTGCGGCTCTTCCACCTCTTCGCGGGTCCCCCCGCCGACGACATGGACTGGACGGACCAGACCGACGAAGTCATCGAGGGCTGCGCACGATTCATCGACCGCTTCTACCGCCTCTGGCACCACTACGACGTCAACCTCCACGACGGTCTCGACGACGCGGACGCCCACGTGCGTCAAGAGACGCACCGCACCATCGCCCGGGTGACCAACGACCTCAATCGCTGGAGTTACAACACCGCGGTCGCCGCCCTCATGGAACTCCTCAACACGCTCTCGCGCGCTGCGCGAAGCGAGACGGGCATCGCCGCCGAAACGTTGGAAGAGAGCCTCGACGTCATGGCGAAACTCCTCGCGCCCATGGCGCCGCACATCACGGCCGAGCTCTGGGAGGAGCGTCACCCCGACCTGCCGAGCGTGCACCTCACCGCCTGGCCCGTGGCGGACCCCGCGATGCTGGTCGAGACCGAGGTGACGATGGTGGTGCAGGTGAATGGGAAAGTCAAGGCTCGTCTCCTCGTCGCTCCCTCGATCAGTGAAGACGAAGCGACGGCCGCCGCGCTCGCCGACCTCGACGTGATCGATGCCTTGAAGGGCGCGACACCGGCGCGCGTCGTGGCTCGACCACCGCGAATGGTGAACATCGTTCTCTAATGGCGGCCAAGAAATCGTCGTCGCACCAGACCACCGTCACTATCGAGCCGCCACAGTTCGACCGGCCCGAGGTGGAGATTCGCGCGTCGACGCGGCGAAAAAAGACCGGCAACGCCCACTGGTCCGGGAGCCGCATCGTCGTGCAGATCCCCGCCCGCGTACGCGGGCGGGAGCGTCGCGAGTTCGTCGACGACCTGGTCTTGCGCCTCATGAGCCAACGTCCCCAGAACGCCGCCGGTGACGGCGCGCTCGAAGAACGTGCCGTCGCCCTCGCCGAGCTCTACAACGACGGGGTGCTGCCCGCGTCGGTGCGATGGGTGAATAACCAACGCGCTCGCTGGGCGTCGTGTTCACCCGACACCCGCGAGATTCGAATCTCTTCTCGACTGCGTCAGTGTCCCGAGTGGGTGATTGACGCTGTCTTGGTGCACGAATTAGCGCACCTCCAAGAAGCCGACCACTCACCAGAGTTCTACGAAATCGCCGACCGCCATCCTCGCCAGCACGACAGTGGTCTCTTCTTGGACGGCTACGCCCTCGGTCTCGGACTGCGCATTGAGTCGGGCGACGTCGACTTGGAGTCGGCCTAGCTCGCTTCGCCTCGCAGGAATCGCTCCAACTCGGCCGCCAACTCATCACCGCTCGGGAGCTCCTCGCCGAGCGACGTGCCTTCGCTCTCGTCGGCCGCGGCTTCGAGACGCTGGACCATTGAGGAGTGTTCGGGATTGTTCGTGACGAGTTCGTCGACGCGTTGACGCGCCTCTTCGGCCGCCGCGCGAAGTGGACCGGCGTCCAACGTCAGCCCCGCGATGCTCGCGAGTCCGTCGATGAGGGCGGCCGACGCTTGGGGGTAGGGCATGGAGGAGACGTAGTGCGGCACCCGGGCCCAGAGCGTGACGATGTCCATGTCCACTTCGGCGAAGCCCAACTCCAAGGCGGTGCCGATGCCCGCGGGGACTTCGAGCTCACCCGAGACGGAACCGACGGTGGTGAGGAGGTGCGCGCTCGGGGCCGGGGCCGTGCCGATCACCCGCACCGGCCGGGTGTGGGGTGTGGGGGCGGGGAAGGCGCCGAGTCCGACGACCAGGCGCACGTCAAATCGACCGGCCGCGTCGGTCACCACGTCGACGAAGTCGCTCCAGTGAAAGTCCGGCTCCGGGCCGACCAGGAACAGTACGTCGGCGCCGTCCCCGTCGCGACCGTAGCGCAGTTGGATCTCCGGCCAGGTCAGTTCGGTCGTGATCCCGTCGACGATGCGCGCGAGCGGCCGGCGGGCGCGCTGATCGATGAAGTACTCGGTGTCAAAGGTCGCGAGCACGTCGGTGGGCGTCGTTTCGAGCAAGGTCGCTACCGCGGTGCTCGCCCCGAGCCCGGCGTCGATCCATCCCTCGAGGCCGATCACCAGCACCGGCTCGTTGAGGTCGGGGTCGGCCAAGAAGATGATGCGGTCGTAGATCTCGTCGTCCATCAGCCCTCCAACGTCTTCTTCGCCGTCTCGGCCAACTGCGCGATGTGAGCGGGCCACTCTTCGACGCTGCCTTGATCGCCGGCGGTCGCGCCGGCGCGGTACCTCGCGAAGACGCCCTGCATGATGCAGGCCAACTTCCAATACCCAAAGGCTTGGTAGTAGGCGACGTCACTGACGTCCAGCGTCGAGTGTGCGGCGTAGGCCTTTAAAACCTCGTCGCGGGTCACGAAGCCCGGGGCGGTCGTCGGCGCCGCGCCCAGCAAGGTCGCCGACGCGTCGCCCGGTTCGGTCCAGTAACACAGCAGCACCCCGAGGTCCGCCATCGGATCACCCAACGTGCAGATCTCCCAGTCCAAGATGGCCCGCACCTTGCCCTCGTCGTCGAGGACGGTGTTGTCCAAGCGGTAGTCCCCATGGACCACCGAGACGCGCTGCTGGATCGGGATCGTTCGAGCGAGCAGGTCCCCGACTTCTTCAACCACGGTCTCGTGGTCGACGCCGTCGACCTTCATCTGCTCGAACTGCCCACGCCAGCGGCGCACTTGTCGCTCGATGTAGCCGTCGTGTCGCGCCAGATCGCCCAGGCCCGCCGCGTCGACGTCGACGTCGTGCAACCGCGCCAAGGTCGTCGCCAAGTTGTCACCGATCTGACCTCGGATGGTTTCGCTGAAGGCCGCCACGGCCTGGTCGCGGTCCCGCACGATGGCGCCTTCGACGAACTCCATGACGTAAAAGGGACGTTCGTTGACCGCGTCGTCGACGCAGAGCCCGAGCGGACGCGGGACCGGGATGCCGAGAGGGTAGAGGGCCTCGATGATCGTGTGTTCGCGCACCATATCGTGGGCCGTCGGCAAGACGTGGCTCACCGGTGGGCGTCGCAGGGCGTAGGTCGCGCCCGTCGCGTC